>FWWL01000190.1_pt1 | contig 181755 bp, 169 predicted proteins | sample 2228331 | NCBI WGS metagenome assembly FWWL01 (sample SAMEA103939775, study PRJEB20133) | metagenome | reverse complement strand
TGTTGGTGGCGCTCCGGGCAGCGGGCGCACAGGCCGCGACCGAGGCCGAGGCGACGAGCGACGCCGCGGCCAGCGCCGAGGAAGAGCGCTCCGAGACGGCGGCGGCGAGCGCATCCCCGCCGCGCGCGCTCGAATCGATCACGGTCACCGCGCAACGGCGCGACGAGCCGCTGCAGAAAGTACCGATCGCGGTGTCGGCCGTGACCGCGCCCGTGCTCGAGCGGGCCAACATCTCCGAGAGTCTCGCGATCGCGCGGATCGTTCCGAACCTGATCGCGCACAACAACACCGGGCTCGGTTCGGCCAACGTCTACGCGATGCGCGGTCTCGGTAACACCGAGTCGATCGCGACCTTCGATCCGCCGGTCGGCACCTACGTCGATGACGTGTTCATTGCACGGCAGAACGCCAACAACTTCGCGCTGTTCGACGTCGATCGCATCGAGGTGCTGCGCGGCCCGCAGGGCACGCTCTACGGCCGCAACACCATCGGCGGCGCGATCAAGTACGTGACCGCGCGCCTGCCCGACGATCCCAGCTTCAAGGCGCGGGCGACCTACGGCTCCTACGACCAGGCCGACCTCGTGCTGACCGCCTCGACGCCGCTGGCGGACGGCATCCGCATCGGCGGCAGCGCCGCCCGCCTGAGCCGCGGAGGATATGGCGAGAACCTGACCCAGCCGGGCGTCGAGAACTACAACAAGGACGTCTGGGCCGCGCGCGGCACGCTCGAAATCGAGAGCGGGGCGCTGTTCGTTCGCCTGTCGGGCGACTACGTCAAGGACAACAGCGAGGCGCGCCAGGGCCATCGCCTCATCCGCGGGCTCCAGAGCGGCGCGCCGGTGCTGGACGACGTCTACGACACCCGCGCCGGCCTGTCGGTGGTCGATCAGGAGGTCGAAGCCTGGGGCGGCGCGCTGTCGGTCGCCTATGAAGTGTCGGACACGGTCACGCTGAAGTCGATCACCGGCTACCGCAAGGACAGCTCGACGACGCCGATCGATTTCGACAGCCTGGCCGCCGTCGATGTCGACGTGCCCGCGATCTACCGCAACAAGCAGTGGAGCCAGGAACTGCAATTCCTCTACGAAAGCGACCGGCTCAACGGCGTGCTCGGCGCCTACTATCTCGACGCCGATGCCTTCACCGCCTTCGACGTCGGCCTGTTCACCACCGGCGCGCTGATCGGTCGACCGGGCCTGACTGCGCAGACGCTGGGCGATGTCGGCACCAAGACCTGGTCGATCTTCGGCGATTTCTCCTACGACATCACCGAACAACTGAGCGTGTCGCTGGGCGGTCGCTACACGAACGACAAGCGGACCAGCCGCGTGCTGCGCACCACCTTCGTCGGCGGCTTTTCCAATCTCTTCCCGCCGTCGACCGGCGTCCCGCTCGCCGTCACCTCGGACTTTCTCGGCAGCGCGACGTTCAAGGAATTCACCCCGCGCGCCTCGGTCAGCTTCAAGCCGGCCGAGAACCACAACCTCTATTTCACCTATTCGCGCGGCTTCAAGGGCGGCGGTTTCGACCCGCGCGGCCAGACCAGCGCCGCGCCCGACCTCGATCGCGACGGCGACCGCGATTATGCCGACCAGTACGAATTCCTCAGCTTCGATCCCGAAACGGTCGATAGCTACGAACTGGGCTGGAAGGCCTCGCTGCTCGACAATCGCCTCAACGTCAGCGTGGCCGGCTTCCTCGGCCAGTACAAGGACGTGCAGATTCCGGGGTCCGTCGGGGTCGATACCAACAACGACGGGATCAACGACAGCTTCATCGGAATCACGTCGAACGCCGCCTCGGCCGATGTCAACGGCGTCGAGTTCGAAGGCAATGCGCTGGTCGGGCGCGATTTCGCCGGGGCGGGCAGCCGCTTCGCCTTCAACTGGTCGCTCGGCCTGCTGGATGCGAAGTTCAATACCTTCGTCGATGCCTTCGGCCGCGACGTGGCGGAGCAGCGGGTGTTCCAGAACACCCCGTCAGTCACCGTCCACACCGGCTTCGACCTTGGTCTGCCGATGGCCGGCGGGATCGTCGACTGGCTCGGGTCGGTTTCGTACCGCAGCGACGCCAGCCAGTTCGAGGTCCGCAACCCCTATCTCGACCAGGACGGCTATGCCTTGGTCGATACCAGCCTGGTCTATACCGCCGACAGCGACCGTTTCTCGATCGGCGTTCACGTCAAGAACCTGTTCGACAAGCGCTACATCGTCGCCGGGTACAACTTCGTGGCAGGCGGCGTGAACGGCGCGCCCTTCGTCCCGACGCTGGGCCGCGAAGGCACGCTGACCGCGTTTTACGGCGATCCGCGCCGGGTCTTCGTGACCGGCGAAATCCGCTTCTGATTAAGCTCTCCCATGGGAAAGGGCGCCTCCCGCGAGGGAGACGCCCTTTTTCTGCGTCCGGGACGCGCCGGCTCAGAGCTGGCCGAGCAGGTGCTCCGCGCTCGAGACCGAGAAATCGCCCGGCGCCTCGACGTTGAGTTCGGTGACCTTGCCGTCGTCGACGATCATCGAATAGCGCTGGCTGCGGGTGCCGAGGCCGAAGCCGCTGCCGTCCATCGTCAGGCCGATCGCCTTGGCGAAATCGCCGTTGCCGTCGGCGAGGAAGGTGATGTCGGACGAACCGTCGGCCTTCTGCCACGCGCCCATGACGAAGGGATCGTTGACCGAGGTGCAGACGATTTCATCGATGCCCTTGGCCTTCAGTTCTTCCGCCTTCTCGACGAAGCCGGGCAGGTGCTTGGCCGAGCAGGTCGGGGTGAAGGCACCGGGCACCGCGAAAAGCGCCACCTTCTTGCCGGCGAAATAGTCGCCCGACTGGACCTGCTCCGGGCCGCTTTCGGTCGGCTTGACGAGGGTCACGTTGGGGAGGGCATCGCCCTTGGAAATCGACATATCGGCTGCATCCTTTGCTGCTGCGGTTGGGTGTGCCCAACAGATAGGCGGCAAAGGCAGGGGTGCAATGGCAATTGCGCAACAGATGACATGGTGAATCCGGCTTCACCATTTGCATTTAAATTCGGGTAAACGATTTTTCGGAACTTCGGCTCGCGGGCAATTGGGGGCTCGCCGGGGAGACCGATCGATGAAGAAGAACGGGTTGCGGGCGCGCGCGGCGTGCCTGATGGGGATCGCGTGCCTGCCGCTGGCGACACCGGCACAGGGAATGTACACGGCGAGCGAGGCGGAGGCGATCCGCAAGCTCGACATCATGCTGATGGTCAGTTCGCTGCGGTGCCGTTTCGGGGCCGACAATTTCCAGGCCGATTACCAGCGCTTTTCGGCGCGGCACCTGGCAACGCTGAACACCGCCAACGCCGACATGCAGGCCAGCATCACGCGCTCGCACGGGCCGGCCCATGCCAAGAAGGCGCTCGACCGGCTCAACGTCAGCATGGCCAATGCCTATGGCCAGGGCCATCCGTGGATGGATTGCCGACAGCTGAAGGAAGCGACGCGGTCGCTGGCCGATCGGCAGGCCGGATCGGACCTGCTGTCAGACGCCTATTACCTGCTGGCCGAACGGCCGGCATCGGGCGGGGTGTTCGCCGCGCGTCGTTGAGCGGACGTGCGAAAGGCCGGGGCATCCCGGCAGCGGCGATGCAGATATAAAGATATCTTTATATTTGCCCTGAGGCGGCAGGGCGGCTAAGGCGCGCGCGACATTCACAGCGCGCGCCCCTCGCTAGCGAAGCGACCGGGCGGCCACCTCAGGAGCACGTCGATGGCAACGCTTGCCGCAACCCCCGATTACGTCATCAAGGATATCTCGCTCGCCAAGTACGGCCGCGACGAAATCGCCATCGCCGAAACCGAAATGCCGGGCCTGATGGCGCTGCGCAGCGAATACGGCGCGTCGCAGCCCCTCAAGGGCGCGCGCATCACCGGCTCGCTGCACATGACGATTCAGACCGCGGTGCTGATCGAAACGCTGGTCGCGCTGGGCGCAGAAGTGCGCTGGGCGACCTGCAACATCTTCTCGACGCAGGATCATGCCGCCGCCGCCATCGCCGACCAGGGCATCCCGGTGTTTGCGGTGAAGGGCGAGAGCCTGGCCGATTACTGGGACTATGTCGGCCGCATTTTCGACTGGGCGACCGATGACGACCAGGACCGCACCACCAACATCATCCTCGACGATGGCGGCGATGCCACCATGTTCGCGCTGTGGGGCGCACGCATCGAGGCGGGCGAGGACATGCCCGAGCCGGGCAATGCCGAGGAAATCGAATTCCAGCGCGCGCTCAAGGCCTTCATCAAGGACCGTCCCGGCTATCTCACCAAGTCGGTCAAGAACATCGTCGGCGTGTCGGAAGAAACCACCACCGGCGTGCACCGGCTGTATCACCTCGCCAAGCAGGGCAAGCTGCCGTTCCCGGCCATCAACGTGAACGACAGCGTCACCAAGTCGAAGTTCGACAATCTCTACGGCTGCCGCGAATCGCTGGTCGACGCCATCCGCCGCGCCACCGACGTGATGCTGAGCGGCAAGATCGCCTGCGTCGCCGGCTTTGGCGATGTCGGCAAGGGTTCGGCCCAGTCGCTGCGCAACGGCGGGGCGCGCGTGCTCGTCACCGAGATCGACCCGATCTGCGCGCTGCAGGCGGCGATGGACGGGTTCGAAGTCGTGACCATGGAAGAGGCCGTGACCAAGGCCGACATCTTCGTCACCGCGACCGGCAACGAGCACGTCATCACCGCCGCCCACATGGAGGCGATGAAGGACAAGGCGATCGTCTGCAACATCGGCCACTTCGACAGCGAGATCCAGATTTCGGCGCTCAACAATTACGAGTGGAACGAGCTCAAGCCGGGCACCGACCTGGTCAAGTTCCCCGACGGCAAGGAAATCATCGTCCTCGGCCAGGGCCGCCTAGTGAACCTCGCCTGCGCGACCGGCCACCCGAGCTTCGTGATGAGCTTCAGCTTCACCAACCAGACGCTGGCCCAGATCGAATTGTGGACCAAGGGCGATCAGTACCAGAATGACGTCTACGTCCTGCCCAAGCACCTCGACGAGAAGGTCGCGGCGCTGCACCTCGACAAGCTGGGCGTGAAGCTGACCAAGCTGAGCCAGGTCCAGGCCGACTACATCGGCGTGCCGGTGGAAGGCCCGTTCAAGCCTGATCACTACCGCTACTGACGCGGCGCGGCCTGCCCGGCAGGCAGCCCCGGCCGCAAGCGGGCCGGCGCGGAAAAAAGGGAAGCCCTCGCGATTGCGGGGGCTTTTCCTTTGCCCTGCGGTTGCATCCGGCCCGCGCGCGGCATAGCTGCAAAATCGCATGGAAATTTCCGAAACCCTGCTGGTCTTGATCGGCCTGCTGCTGGCGGCGTGGACCGCGGCGGCGGCGTGGATGATGATCCGCGCCGGGGCCAGGGCAAAGGCTGCGGAAAACAGCCGCCGCGCGGCGCGGCGCATGGCGCGCATGCTCGACGAGGCGCCGGCGATCCCGCTGCTGGTGCGGGCCGACGGGCGCATGGAGGGCTCCGAACGGCTCGCCCACTGGCTCGGTTTTGAGCGCCTGCCGCAGTTCCTGAGCGAGCTTGCCGGGTCGGACGATCGCGGCCTGTCCAAGGCGCAGCTGGCGGAGCTGACCGAGAAGGTGCGGCGCGCGCAGAAGACCGCCGCGCCGTTCCGCATGAACATCACCGTGCCGGGCTCGCAGCGCAGCCTGGCGCTGCGCGGGCAGCTCGCCGATCCGCAGGTCTCGCCGGGCGGGGCGGCGCTGCTGTGGGTGTTCGACTTCAGCGAAAGCGCCAGCGAACTCGGCCGGATGCGGATGGAAACGGCCCGGGCCAAGGGCGATTTTGCGGCGCTGGTGGGCCTGATCGAGGCCGCGCCGATGCCGATGTGGTTCCGCGGCACCGATACAAGGCTGCGGCTCGTCAACCGCGCCTATGTCGAGGCGGTCGCGGCGAAGGATGCCGAATCGGTCGTCGCCGCCCAGACCGAGCTGGTGGAATCGGTCGACGGCCTGTCGGCGGCGCAGGTCGCGGGGCAGGCGTCGCAGCAGCACCGTCCGATCGAGCGGATCGTCCAGGCCACCATCGGCGGCGAGCGGCGGGCGCTGCGGGTCTCCGACCTGCCGCTCGGTGAGGAAGGCGTGGCCGGCTACGCGGTCGATATCCAGGAGATCGAGGAGCAGGGCCGCGCGCACCGCGCCTATGCCGAAGCGCAGCGCAGCATGATGGACCGGCTGTCGACCGGGGTCGCGCAGTTCGATGCGGCGCGCCGGCTGACCTTCGCCAACCAGCCCTTCCGGCGGATCTTCGCCATGAAGCTGGGTGCCGCGACCGACGGCCTCCCGTTCGAGCGCGTGCTGAGCGACGCGCGCGACGCCTCGAAAACGCCGCAGGTGCGCGACTTCCCGGCGTGGCGGGCGGAGCGGTCGGAGTGGTTCAGCAGCGGCGAGACGCGCGAGGAGGCCTGGCACCTCGCCGACGGCACCCATCTGCGCGTCATCGCCCAGCCGATGCCCGACGGCGGCCTTGCCCTCATCGCCGAGGACCGCACCGAGCAGCTCGCGCTGTCGGCCACCCGCGACACGCTGCTGCGCACCCGCACGGCGACGCTCGACAGCCTGTTCGAGGCGCTCGCGGTGTTCGCGCCGGACGGGCACCTGCAATTGTGGAACCGCAGCTTCGCGGGCACATGGGGGGTGGACCAGGAACTGCTCGATGCGCATCCGCAGGTCGACGACCTGCTGGAGGAAATCGCCGGCAACCTCGCCCGGCCCAGGCGGATACGCCTGCTCGGCGACGTGATCCGGGCGGCGACGCTCGATCGCAAGGAACAGGCCGGCCGCCTGACGCTGGCGGACGGGCGGACGCTCGAGTTCGCCGGCATCCCGCTGCCCGACGGCAACGGCCTGCTGACGGCGCTCGACGTCACCGCCAACGAACAGGCCGAAACCGCGCTGCGCGAACGCAACCAGGCGCTGGAGCAGGCCGACGAGGTCAAGACCCGCTTCCTCGCCAACATGTCCTACGAATTCCGTACCCCGTTGACCTCGATCGGGGGCTTTGCCGAGCTGCTGCAGGCGGGCATCGCCGGCGAGCTGTCGGACCAGGGCAGGGAATACGTCTCGGCCATCATCGAATCGGTCGCGCGGCTGACCGACCAGGTCGAGAACGTGCTCGACCTGTCGCAAAGCGAGGCGGGGCTCCTGCCGATCCAGAAGGAGAAGGTCGAACTGCTCCCCTTCGTCACCCGCGTGGTGCGCGAGCGCGAGCAGGAACTGACCGCCAAAGGCCTCTCGCTCGATCTTCGCGGCGGGGCCAATCTCAAGGTCGAGGCGGACCGGCGCCAGCTCGGCCGGGCGATCGGCCACCTCGTCGACAACGCCATCGTCGCCACCGATGCCGGCGGCAAGATCCTGGTCGACCTGTCGAAAAAGCCCGAAGGCACGAGGATCGTGATCTCCGACAACGGCCGCGGCATGTCGCCCGAGGAACTCAACCGCGCGCTCGAGGGGCTGCGCCACAGCCCTGACGGCAAGGGCATCGAGCGGCGGCAGGGGCTCGGCATCCCGCTCGCCCGCCAGCTGGTCGAGGCGCACGGCGGCACTCTGACCATCGAATCGCGCCGCAAGCTGGGAACGGCCGCCATGATCGTGCTTCCGTGAGCGATCTGGCGTGATCGTCGAACTGCCCGATCTCGCGGCGATGGATGCGCTGGGCGCACGGATTGCCCGCCGCCTGACAGAGGGCGATGTCGTCGCGCTCGATGGCGGTCTCGGCGCGGGCAAGACGACGCTGTCGCGCGCCATCCTCGCCGCACTGGGCCATGACGGGGAAGTGCCGTCGCCGACCTTCACCATCGTCGAGACCTACGATGCGCTCCTCCCTCCGATCGTCCACGCCGATTTCTACCGGCTCGAGGATCCCGAGGAAGCGGCGGAAATCGGCCTCGACGATTACCGCGAGGGCGCCGCGCTGCTGGCGGAATGGCCGGCGAAAGCCGGAGGGTTTGCCCATGAGGCGGGCTGCCTTTCCGTCGCGCTCGAAATTGCCGGTAACGGCCGCAGGGCGATTGTCGAAGGCGGGGCAGATTGGCTAGGGCGCATGCCATGAACGACACGACCGGTGCGCTGCCTGCGGGCGGCGCGGAATTTCTCGAACGGGCCGGTTGGGCCGGCAGCGCGATCGATCCGATCCCCGGCGATGCCAGCTTTCGCCGCTATTTCCGCCTCACCGGAGAGCGCGGCGGAGCGATGCTGATGCACGCGCCGCCGCCGCATGAGGACCCGCAGCCCTTCCTCGACGTGGCCCGCTGGCTGGCCGGGCAGGGCGCGCGCGCGCCGCAGATCTATGCCGACGACAGCGCGGCGGGCTGGATCCTGACGGAAGACTTCGGCAACGACCGGATGCGCGACTGGCTCGACACCAATCCGCACGGGGAAGAGGGCGCCTATGCCAGCGCCATCGACGCGCTGGTGCCGCTGCACCGGGTCGAGGCCGGCCCCTTTGCGCCCTACGACTGGCCGACCTATCTGCGCGAAGCGAAGCTGCTGACCGAATGGTACACGCCGGCGATGGGGCTGGAGGTCGATACCGACGGCTATGTCGAGGCGTGGCAGAACGCGCTCGGCCCGCTCATCGCCCGGCAGGGCAAGGGCGTGACGGTGCTGCGCGACTACCATGCCGAAAACATCATGCTGCTCGGCCCGGCGGCGGACGGTTCGGGCGCGCAGGGCCTGATCGATTTCCAGGACGCGCTGGCCGGTCATCCGGCCTACGATCTCGTGTCGCTGCTGCAGGATGCCCGCCGCGACGTATCGATCGATCTCGAAGCGGCGATGCTGGACCGCTACAGGTCGCAGGTCGACGTCGGCGACGATTTCGATGCCGACTACGCGCTGCTCGGGGCGCAGCGCAACGCCAAGATCGTCGGCATCTTCACCCGTCTGTACAAGCGCGACGGCAAGCCGCGCTATCTCGACTTCGTGCCGCGCGTCTGGGCGGCGATGGAGCGCGATCTGGAGCACCCGGCGCTCGCGCCGGTGGCGCGGTGGTTCGACGCCAATATTCCGGGCGAGCTACGCCAGTCGCTGGGCGGGACGATTTCGTGACCGCACTCGTCAGCGACACGGCGATGGTGATGGCGGCGGGGCTGGGCAAGCGGATGCGCCCGCTGACCGCCACCCAGCCCAAGCCCATGGTTCGCGTCGCGGGCAAGCCCCTGATCGACCATACGCTCGACCGTCTGGCAGAAGCCGGGGTGAGCAAGGCTGTGGTCAACGTGCATTATCTCGCCGATGCGCTCGAAGCCCATGTGAAGGCGCGGGCGAAGCCGGCGGTGACGATCTCCGACGAGCGCGAGCGATTGCTGGAGACGGGCGGCGGCATGATCAAGGCGCGCGGCCTCCTGCCCGATCCGTTCTTCTGCCTCAACTCCGACAATATCTGGCTCGACGGCCCCGGCAATGCCTTTGCCGAACTGTCGCAGCGCTGGGATCCGGATGCGATGGATGCCCTGCTGCTGGTCGTGCCGCACGCCCGTGCGGTCAATTTCGACGGCAAGGGCGATTTCCATCTCGATCCGCTCGGCCGGATCACGCGCCGCCGGTCTGGGCGGATCGCGCCCTTCATCTACACCGGTATCCAGGTCGTTTCGCACAGGTTGCTGCGCGATGCGCCCGACGGGCCGTTCGGCACCATGGTGCTGTGGGAACGCGCGATCGCCGAAGGGCGGCTCTACGGAATGCCGTTCACCGGGCTGTGGTTCGAGGTCGGCACGCCGCAGGCCATCCGCCCGACCGAGGATATTCTCTCGGGTGGCTGAGCGCAGCGGCCCCAAGGTCTATTCCATCGCCGCCCACCGCGGCTTCGCCGATGCGCTCGTGGCGGGTCTCGTCCCGCGCTATTCGCAGGACGGCTTCGGCCTCGCGCGGCTGACGCTGCTGCTGCCCAGCACGCGGGCGGTGCGCACCGTGACCGAGGCCTTCATCCGCCATTTCGGGGATGCGGGCGCGCAAGGGATGCTGATGCCGCGCATGGCGGTGGTCGGCGATCTCGATCTCGACGAGACGCTCGGCAGCCTGCTCGACCCGCTCGGTGCGGCGGGGATCCCGCCGGCGGTGGACCCGACCTGGCGCTGGCTCAGGCTCGCGCAGATCCTGACCGAAACCATGGGCAAGGAAGCGCCGCGCGGCCCGGCGCTGTTCAAGCTGGCCGAACAGACCGCACGCACCATGGACCGACTGCTGGTCGAGGATGTGGCGCCGGAACGACTGACCGATGCGCCGATCCGGGACGTCTATCCCGAACTGGCGAAGCATCTGCAGGATTCGCTGCGCGCTTTCGCGGTGGTGCAGGCGCTGTGGCTGTCCGAATTGCAGGCGACCGGCCGGGTGGATGCCGCCGCGCGCCGCAACCGCCTGTTCGACCATGCCGCGCGCCGCTGGACCGAAGCGCCGCCCGCGACCCCGATCGTGGCCGCCGGGGTCACCAGCGCCGCCCCCGCGCTCGCCCGGCTGCTGCGGGTGGTCGCCGAACTGCCGCAAGGCGCAGTGGTGCTGCCCGATTTCGACCTGACCATGGAAGATGCCGTCTGGGACGAACTGGGCCGCGCCGGTGCGGCGCCGGAACCGGGCGATACGCCCTTCGGCAAGGGCGATGCCGTCACCCATCCGCAATATCACCTGAAGCTCCTGCTGAACCGCATGGGCGTGGCGCGGGGCGAGGTCGAGCCGTGGCATCGCAAGGGCGCAGGCGCGGCGCGGCCCGAGCGAAGCCATGCCGTGGGCGCGATTTTCCTGCCGCCCGAGGCGAGCAAGGGCTGGGTGTCGCTGACGCCGGCACAGCGCAGCATGGCGGGCATCCGCCTGATCGAATCGCCCAATCCCGAAGCCGAGGCGCAGGCCGTCGCGCTCGCCGTGCGCGAGGCGCTGGAGGTGCCCGGGCGGCGCGCGGCGATCATCACGCCCGACCGCTCGCTTGCCCGCCGCATCGTCCACCACCTGCGCCGCTGGCACATCGAAGCCGACGATTCCGCCGGCCGTCCGCTGTCGCAGACCACGGCGGGCCGGTTGTTCCTGCTGCTGGCCGAACTTATCGCCGAGCGTGCTGCGCCGGTGCCGCTGGTCGGCCTGCTGGGCCATCCTCTGGTCCGCCGCGAGGAGGGGCGCGGCGACTGGTTGCGCGGCCTGCGTGCCTTCGACCGGGAGCTGCGCGGACCTCGCCCGGCGCCGGGGCTCGAGGCCTTGCGCGAGATCGCCGAACGCGCCGGGGTCCAGACATGGTGGGGGGAGGCGGAAGGTCTGATCAAGCCCTTGTTCGGCCTGCCCGAAGAGATGGCGCTGGCCGGGCTGCTCGACCTCCTCGCCGCCACCGGCGAGGCGCTGTGCGGACAAGGTTTGTGGGCGCAGGAAGACGGCCGCGCGCTGGCGACCTTCGTCGAGGACCTGCGGTTGCAGGCGCGCGCCGTCGGCACGCTGCTCGATCCGCAGGACCTCCACGGCGTGCTGGCCGATGCGATGGCGGCCAAGGCGGTGCGTCCACCCTATGGCGGCCATCCACGGGTCGCGATCTATGGCCTGCTGGAAGCGCGCATGACCCGCGCCGAGCTCGTCATTTGTGCCGGGCTCAACGAAGGCAGCTGGCCGGCGCGACCCGCGGTCGATCCGCTGCTGGCACCGCCGGTGCTGCGCGCGCTCGGCGTGCCCGGGGCCGATTTCCGTATCGGGCTGGCGGCGCACGACCTCGCCGGGGCGCTGGGCGCGCCCGAGGTCATCCTGAGCCGGTCGGAACGCGATGCGGAGGGGCCGGCGATCGCCTCGCGCTTCCTGCTCCGGGTCAAGGCGCTGCTGGGCGACCTGCTGCCCCGCTACCGCGACGAGGCCTTGCCCGCGCTCGCCCGCGCGCTCGACGACGCGCCGCTCGCCGCGCGCTACGCCCGACCCGATCCCAGGCCGTCGCCGGACCAGCGGCGCCAGCGGATCAGCGTCACCGCACTCGACCGGCTGCGGTCCGATCCTTACCAGTTCTATGCCGGCGAGATCCTGCGGCTGAAGGAAATCGACCTGCTCGATGCCGAGCCGACGCCGGCCTGGCAAGGGCAACTGGCGCACGACATCCTCGAACACTGGCACGAACATGGCGGCGACCTGCTCGCCATCGCCAAGGTCAGGCTGGCGGCGATGGATCACCATCCTCTGACCCGTGCCCTGTGGGAGCCGCGGTTGCTGCGCGGGCTCGAATGGGTCGCGGGCGCCATCGCCGCAATGCCGGGGCGCAAACCCGTCCTGTGGGAGAAATGGGGCGAGATCGAGCATCGCGGGGTCACGCTGTTCGGACGCATCGACCGGCTCGACCGCATGGCGGACGGCACCTGGGCTGTGGTCGATTACAAGACCGGCAGCCCGCCGAGCGGCAGGGAGGTCGAGGCCGGCTATGCGCTGCAGCTGGGCACGCTGGGGATCATGGTCGAGCGGGGCGGCTTCGCCGACAACGGCGTCCATGGCGAGGCGACCGCGTTCGAATACTGGTCGCTGGCGAGGGATTCCAGGAGCAAGTGCGAAAGCGGGTTCGGCTTCGTCGAAACGCCGCTCAGGACGGGCGGCAAGCGGTCGGGCATGGAGCCGGACAAGTTCCTCCCCGAAGCCCTGCGGTTCCTCGACGAGGCGCTCGACGACTGGATCCTCGGCTCCCGCGGGTTTACCGCGCGGCTCAACCCCGATGCCAAGGTGTACAACCAGTACGACCAGCTGATGCGGCTCGACGAATGGCTGGGGAGGGAGGCATGAGCGGCAAGACGCTCGTCCATCCGCTCAAGGACCAGCAGGCCGATGCGGTCGATCCGCGCGACAGCGTGTGGCTTTCGGCCAGCGCCGGGACGGGCAAGACCCAGGTTCTCTCGGCGCGCGTGCTGCGGCTGCTGCTGCAGGACGATTGCCCGCCCGAAAGCGTGCTGTGCCTGACCTTCACCAAGGCCGGGGCGGCCGAGATGGCGACGCGCGTCAACGACGTGCTCGCCAGCTGGGTGCGGATGGAGCATGGGGACCTCGTCTTCAGCCTGCGGGCTATCGGCGCACCGGCCGACGATGCCACACTGTCCCGGGCGCGCACGCTGTTCGCCCGCGTGCTCGATTGCCCCGGCGGCGGGCTCAGGATCGATACCATCCACGCCTTCTCGCAGTGGCTGCTGGCGGCGTTTCCCGAGGAAGCGGGACTCGTGCCCGGGACCCGCGCGCTGGAGGACCGCGAGAAGGTCATGCTCTCGCGCGAGGTGCTGTCGGAACTGCTGCTCGCGGGCGATGCGGACGACATGGACGCGCTGGCGGAGCTGTCGGTGCGGCACGGACCCGACGGGGCGCAGGCGTGGCTCATGCGCTGCGCCGATGCGATCGCGCTGTGGACCGCCCCGGCGGATTGGCAACCCCCGCTGCGCGACCGCGTGCTGACGCTGCTCGGCTTGCCGGCGGGTTTCTCCGACAGTGATGTCGCGGCCATGTGCGCAGACGATGTTTTCGATGTCCGCTCGGTGCGGGATTGCGTCGAATTCTATGGTGGATGGAAAGGCAAGCAGGCCAGCGAGGCACTGGCTGCCGCCGGATCGTGGCTGGGGCGCGAACCGCCGCAGAGGCTGGCCACCCTGGACGAACTGGCCGACGCATTCTTTTTCAAGAACGGCAATGGCAAGCTGCCGAAAGATTGCGACCCGACTTTTGCCGCGGCGCACGCGCGGGTTGGTGAAAGCATCGCGGCGATCCGCGAACGCCAGGCCTTGCTGGTCATGACCGACCGCCTCGTCCCCGCGCTTACCCTCGGGCGCAAGTTCGCGCTGGCGTGGGACGAGCGCAAGAAGCGCGACGGGCTGATCGACTTCGACGACCAGATCCGCCGCGCGGCCGATCTGCTGGCGCGGTCCGACCTCGGCCAGTGGATCGCCTACAAGCTCGACCGGCGGTTCGACCACATCCTCGTCGACGAGGCGCAGGACACCAACGCCGCACAGTGGGAGATCATCCGCGCGCTGACGGGCGATTTCTTCGCCGGTCACGGCCAGCACGACGGCAAGCTGCGCACGATCTTCGTGGTCGGTGACTACAAGCAGGCGATTTTCGGCTTCCAGGGGACCAGCCCGCAGAATTTCGAAGAGCAGAAGAAACGCTACCGGCAGGAGGTCGAGGAGGCCATCGCCAACGCGCAGGGCCTCGCCCGCGACAGCCGCAGCAATGCGCCGATCGCGCTCCGCTCGCTGCAGGAACTTGGCCTCGGGCGGAGTTTCCGCACCTCGCAGCCGGTGCTCGACTTCGTCGATGCCGCCATCGCTGCCATCGGCCGCAGCGCAATCGGCCTCGACGAGCGGGACGAGCCGCATATCGGCGACAAGCGGCCCGGCCTGGTCACGCTGTGGAACCCGGTGCGCGCCGATGAAGGTGGATCACCGGACGAAAACGACGATGGCGAGGGCCCGGAATGGCTGCGCGCCTCCGATCGCAAGATGGCCGACAACATTGCCGAGCAGGTACGCCACTGGCTCGACCGGGGCCACCCGCTGGCAAAGGGCGAACACCGCAATGCCGGACCGGGCGACATCATGGTGCTGGTTCGCAAGCGGCGGGACCTCGCGGGGCTCATCGTGGCGCGGCTGCATGCGGCAGGCGTACCGGTGGCGGGGGTCGACCGGCTGCGGCTCGGCGCTCCGCTGGCGGTCAAGGACCTGGTCGCCGCACTGCGTTTCGCGGCGCAGCCGCTCGACGATCTCAATCTCGCCAACGTGCTGGTCTCGCCCCTTGGCGAATGGACGCAGGACGATCTGCTCAACTACGCCTGGCGCGACAAGGGTGTGCGGCTGTGGGATCACCTGCGTCGTCACGACGATCCCTTCGTCATGGCCACGGCCGAGCGCCTGCGCGGCCTGCTCGAACGGGTGGATTTCGAGCCGCCCGAGGCGCTGATCCACTGGATGCTGGCGGGGCCGTGGCAGGGCCGGCGCAAGCTGGTGGAGCGGCTCGGCCGCGAAGCCAACGACCCGATCGACGAACTGCTGAATGCCGCCTTCGCCTACTCCGCCTCGCACACGCCCAGCCTGGCCGGCTTCATCCAGTGGTTCGATGCCGGCGATGCCGATGTGAAGCGCGAGGCGGGCGGGGACGACGGGCTGGTGCGGGTGATGACGGTGCACGGATCCAAGGGCCTGCAGGCCCCGATCGTGATCCTGGCCGATGCGGTCGGCAATCCGGACGACGGCAAGGCACGGCCGGTCGACCTGACGGAAGAGAGCAGCGGCAAGACCGTCCCGATGCTGCCGTTCAAGACCGACGAACGCGCGGGCCCGATCGCGGAGGCGCTGGAAAACGCAAAGGCGCTGGAAAAGCAGGAACACTGGCGGCTGCTCTATGTCGCCATGACCCGCACCGAGGAGGCGCTCTACATCGGCGGCGCCCTCGGCAAGAAGGAACAGAAGAACGGCCCGGCTCAAGACAGCTGGTACGCGCGGCTCGAAGCGCTGATGCCGGACGACCCGATCGACGATCCGATCTGGGGCGGCCGGCGCGAGTGGGGCGAATTGCCGCCGCCGGTGGTGTCGCCTAAGGATGTCGAGCGCGCCGCGCCGGTGCCGCTGCCCGCTTGGGCGACAACGCCCGTCGGCCCGGAACCGCGCCCGCCGCGTCCGTTGGCGCCGAGTTCGGCGGGCGAGGATCGCACGGCCGATCCGCCGCTGCCGCCCGAGCACCTGGCGCTGGCGGCGCGGCGCGGCGTCCTGCTGCACAGCCTGCTCGAACGCCTTCCCGACGTGCCGGAGCCGGAGCGCGCGCAGGCCGCGATCGCCTGGCTGGCGCGTCAGGCGGCGGAGCTACCGAACGATGCGCGAGAGGAACTGGTGCAGAGCGCACTAGCCGTGCTTGCGGGTCCGCAGTTCGCCGCCCTGTTTGGGCCCGATGCCCTGGCCGAAGTGCCGCTCGCCGCCACCGTCGGCGGGCAGGTGGTTGCCGGTACCGCCGACCGGCTGCTCGTCACTGAGAGCGAAGTGACCGTGGTCGACTTCAAGACCGCGCGCCGGCCGCCCGCGAGCGTCGACGCGATCCCCGAAGGCATCCTGCGGCAAATGGCAGCCTATGTCGCCGCACTCGAGGCGATCTATCCCGGGCGGACGGTGCGGGCGGCGGTGCTCTACACCCAGACGCCGCAACTTTTCGCGCTGCCGGACGTCCTGCTAGCACCACACAAAGCGGCGTTGCTGATCTAGCAGCAAAGCTATGCCCATCTGGCCTTGGACCTGCACAAGAGGACCCCTAGATAGGCCGCAACAAAGGAGATTCCCCATGGCCACCGTCAATGTCACCGATGCCAGCTTCAAAGCCGACGTGCTCGACGCGGACAAGCCCGTCCTCGTCGACTTCTGGGCCGACTGGTGCGGTCCCTGCAAGATGATCGCGCCCGCGCTCGAGGAAATCAGCGACGAACTGGCCGACAAGGTCACCATCGCCAAGATGGACATCATGGCCAACACCGACACGCCGAGCCAGCTGGGCGTGCGCGGCATTCCCTATCTGGCGCTCTACAAGGGCGGCGAGCGCGTGGCCGAAATGACCGGTGCGGCGCCCAAGGGCCAGCTCAAGGCCTGGCTCGAACAGCAGCTTTGACTTGACGCTTGCTTGACGAAGTTGACACCGTGTCAAGTTCAGCTTCGTCTCTCATGCCCTTGATTTGCTTTACTATTCCTGCCGCTCGCGCGTTTGACGCGCGAGGGTAGGGGCCCGGGGGGGATGATCGGTGATCGCTCTGCATCGGCAGCATCTGGCACGGCGACCAGCCTGTAGGACAGCGGTAATCAGCCCAGCAGGGCATAGTGGCTGGCAAGGCCGTCCCACAGATCAGGGGTGGCCGCCCCGATCATTCCGGTGCGATGGTGCTCGTCGACCCGGTATGGGGTGCCGTCCGGCCTTGCCACCTTGCCGTCCGCCTCGTTGACCCACAATACGCCGGCGGCATGGTCCCAAGCCAGCGTGCGTTCGAAAAACGACACGTCGTTCTGGCCCAGGGCCAGTCGCGGATATTGCTCGGCTGCACAGCGCGGCGTTTCGACGACGCGGTAATGCGGGGCGATATGTGCATTCACGGCCTGACGCCGTACATCGTCGAGGAAGATCACGGATATGGCCGCCACCGGCGGTGTTTCGCCAGTGGCGATCGAGCGTATAGCCACGCCGTCGACGAAGGCGCCTTTTCCGAGATGCGCCGAGCAGAACCGGCCCGACAGGCAGTCGTAGATCCATCCCGACCGGCACTCGCCCCCCGATGCCTGCGCCAGCAGGATGCCGAACGGCGCGGTGCCGTGGGCGAAATTGTGGGTGCCGTCGATCGGATCGATGATCCAGCAATCGCCGGATAGCGCATGGAGTATCGAGGGATCGGCGTGGGCGGCTTCCTCGCCCACGATGGCGAGCGAGGCGTCGATTGCGGCGAGGCCTTCGTGCAAGGCGTCCTCCGCCTCGCGGTCGGCCACCGTCACAAGGTCGTCATGCGCCTTCTCGATGATCTGCCCGTCCGACAGGTTGCGATAACGCGGCAGGATGATGCCGCGGCTGACGCGCTCCATCAATGCATGGATTTCGCGGTCGAGGGCGTTCATCCGCGAATTCACGAGCGGTAGTCGGCGTTGATCGAGATGTATCCGTGGGTGAGATCGCAGGTCCACACCGTCGCGCGGCCATCGCCCAGCCCCAGTTCAACATCGATGACGATCTCCTCGCCCCTCAGATGCTCGGCCAAGGGCGTCTCGTCGAAATCGGGGACGGGCTGGCCGTCGCGCGCGGCCCAGTGCCCGCCGAAGCCGATCGACAGCGTGTCGCGGTTCGCCGGCTCGCCCGCCTTGCCCACGGCCATGACCACGCGGCCCCAGTTGGCATCCTCGCCGGCGATGGCGGTTTTCACCAGCGGCGAGTTGGCTATCGCCATGCCGATGCGGTGCGCGCTTTCGTCGCTGACGGCGCCGGACACGCGAACCTCGATGAACTTCGATGCGCCTTCGCCGTCGCGGACGACGAGCTGGGCGAGCTGGCGGCACACGTCCTCGAGCGCGGCGGCAAACGCGTCGGCCCCGGGGTCGTCGAACGAGGCGAGGGGGGCATTTCCGGCCGTGCCGGTGGCAAAGGCCATGACCGTGTCGCTGGTCGAGGTATCGCCATCGACGGTGATGCAGGAATAGGTCCGGCGGTTGGCCGCTTCCAGCAGTTCTTGCAGGAAGGCAGAGCCGACCGCTGCGTCGGTGGCGATATAGCCCAGCATCGTGGCCATGTCGGGCGCGATCATGCCGCTGCCCTTGATGATGCCGCAGATCTCGACCCGCGTCCCGCCCAGCATGGCCGAGGCATGGGCGCCCTTGGCAAAGGTGTCGGTCGTGGAAATGGCGCGCGCGGCGTCTTCCCACGTGCAGGGCGCGGCGACGAAGGCCGCCTCCAGCCCGGCATCGGCGATATCGATCGGCAGCGGCACGCCGATGACGCCGGTCGAGGAGACGAACACCTGCTCGGCCGGGCAGCCGAGACGGGCGGCGACCTTTTCCACGATCCGCTCCACCGCCTCGCGCCCGCGATAGCCGGTAAAGGCGTTGGAATTGCCGGCATTGATCACCTGCGCGCGGGCCAGGCCCTGCCGCACGGATTCGCGGCCCAGTTCGACCTCGCTCGAGGCACAGGCGCTCCTGGTGAAGACACCCGCGACGCTCGTTCCCTCGGCCAGCTCGATCAGCGTCAGATCGGCGCGGTCCCACGCCTTGTATCCCGCGCGCACCGTGCGCAGCGTCACCCCGGCGATGGCGGGCAAATCCGGAAACGGGCGGGCGAGGGGCGAGCGATCGTGAGCCATGCCGCCTCGTAGAAGTGCGGCAAACCCTCCGCAAGCTTGCAACCGGCCACGAACGTGCCCTAGATTGCGGCCAGGGGGGTCGCATGTCCAATCTTGCCGCAATCGCAACCGCTTACCTGGCCGCGCTGGCGGCCGTGTCCGGTGGGGGTGAGCCGCCGACGGGTGAACCGCTTACACCGCAGATTCAAGCAGTTCCCATGCCGGTACCGCCGCCCGTCTTGCTCCCGCCGCCGCCTCCGCCGTCATTGCCGCTCCCCGGCCGGCCGGTACGTCCGCGCACTTCGCCTGCCAGCTGGGCGTCGAGCGAAGACTATCCGGTGGAATCCATGCTGACGGGCGAACACGGACGCACGGGCTTTTCGCTCGAGGTCGAACCGGACGGCCGCGTCGCCAGTTGCACGATTTTCACCTCGAGCGGTTTTCCACGGCTCGACGACCTGACCTGTGCGCTCGTGACTCGCCGCGCGCGGTTCATACCCGCCCTCGACGAGGCAGGGCGGCCGGCTTTCGGCAGATATGCGCAGCACATGCGCTGGGAACTGGACCGGGATGGATCGCTGAGCGCGAAATCGCTGGCCTGGAAGCGTCCGCAGTCCTCTGTCGCGAAGAAGGAACGGGGCACAGTGCTGTTCGGTGCGGTCGTCCAGACCGACGGGAGCGTGGGTGACTGCACGATCATCGAAAGCTCGGGGTATCCTGCGCTCGATGCCGAAACGTGCCGGCGGGTCTCGCAATTGACCCGCCAGACTCCACGGCGCGACGAGGAGGGGCGACTGGTTGCCCGTCGTTTCGAATGCGCCATTGCCTGGTGACTCAAATCGGCACCGAGGTTGTGTTGTGAGCCGCCAGGGCATATATGGGCGCACCATGTTGCGTCGTCAGATCATCGCTCTGCTGGCACTGCTCACCGGGCTGACCGCCTTCGGTGCGCCGGCCCATGCGGCTGTCGGCGACATGTTCGGCTCGCAGGTACAGGCCGGGTTCTACGGCAAGTCAGACGAACGCCGCGACGAATGCCGCCTGCGCAAGGAGCGCGAGCGCAGCCCCGTCCGGCGCGACGAGGTGCGCGAATGCGCGCATCCGCGCCCTGTGCGCGTCGTGCTGCCCGTGGTCATGCTGGGCAGCGACCGCTCGCGCGAATAGCCGCGCTTTTTCGCCACTGATTTCCCGTCGCCTCCCGCGCCGCCGCGCGGAGTGCGCGCCCGTCATTCCAATTTGCAGGCTCTTTCCATGATCAACACCCTCATGAAGTCGATCTTCGGTTCGTCGAACGATCGCTACGTCAAATCGCTCGGCAAGATCGTCGACCAGATCAACGCGCTCGAACCCCAGCTCCAGTCGCTCACCGACGACGAGCTGCGGGCGCAGACGCAGAAGTTCCGCGACCAGCTGGCCGGCGGCAAGACGCTCGACGACATCCTGCCCGAAGCCTTTGCCACCGTGCGCGAAGCTTCGGTCCGCGTGCTGGGCATGCGGCACTTCGACGTGCAGATGATCGGCGGCATCGTCCTCCACCGCGGCGAGATCGCCGAAATGCGCACCGGCGAGGGCAAGACCCTGGTCGCGACGCTCGCCACCTATCTCAACGCCATCGAAGGCAAGGGCGTCCACGTCGTCACCGTCAACGACTATCTCGCCCGCCGCGACGCCGAATGGATGGGCCGCCTGCACCAGTGGCTGGGACTGACGATCGGCGTGATCGTGCCCGGCCTCAACGAGTACGAGCGGCGCGAGGCGTACAATTCCGACATCACCTACGGCACCAACAACGAATTCGGCTTCGATTACCTGCGCGACAACATGAAGCACGAACGCAGCGCCATGGTGCAGCGCCCCTTCAGCTTCGCCATCGTCGACGAGGTCGACTCGATCCTGATCGACGAGGCGCGCACGCCGCTGATCATCTCCGGCCCGACCGAGGACAAGACCGACCTCTACGTCGCCGTCGACGCGGTGGTGAAGCAGGTCGACTCGTCGTGGTACGAAGCCGACGAGAAGACCAAGAACATCAGCTGGACCGAAGACGGCAACGAGGCGGTCGAGCAGATGCTGAAGGATGCCGGGCTGCTCGAAACCGACAACCTCTACGATGTCGAGAACACCCAGGTCGTCCACCATCTCGACCAGGCGCTCAAGGCGAACATCATGTTCAAGCGCGACATCGACTACATCGTGAAGGACGAGAAGGTCGTCATCATCGACGAGTTCACCGGCCGCATGATGGACGGCCGCCGCTGGTCGAACGGCCTACACCAGGCGGTCGAGGCCAAGGAAGGCGTCAAGATCGAGCCCGAAAACCAGACCATGGCCTCGATCACCTTCCAGAACTACTTCCGCATGTATCCCAAGCTCAGCGGCATGACCGGCACCGCCGCGACCGAGGCCGGCGAGTTCTGGGACATCTACAAGATGAACGTGGTCGAGATCCCGACCAACGTCCCTGTCCAGCGCATCGACGAGGAAGACGAGTTCTACAAGAACACGCAGGACAAGTTCCAGGCCATCGCCAAGGCGATCGCGGAAAAGAGCAAGATCGGCCAGCCGGTGCTGGTCGGCACGGTGTCGATCGAGAAGTCGGAACTGCTCAGCCAGTTCCTCGACAACGAAGGCGTCAAGCATTCGGTCCTCAACGCGCGCTTCCATGAAAGCGAGGCGCATATCGTCGCCCAGGCCGGGCGCCTGGGGGCGGTGACGATCGCCACCAACATGGCGGGCCGCGGCACCGACATCCAGCTCGGCGGCAATGTCGAGTTCCGGATCGAGGACGAGCTCGCCGAGATGGAAGACGGGCCCGCGCGCGAAGCCGCGATCGAGCGGATCAAGGCCGAGGTCAAGGCCGAGCGCGAGAAGGTGCTCGCCGCCGGCGGCCTGTTCGTGCTCGGCACTGAACGCCACGAAAGCCGCCGTATCGACAACCAGCTTCGCGGCCGTTCGGGTCGCCAGGGCGACCCCGGCCTCAGCCGCTTCTACCTCTGCCTCGAGGACGACCTGCTACGCATCTTCGGGCCGGACACGCTGTTCGCCCGCATGATGAACTCCAACCTCGAAGACGGCGAGGCGATCGGCTCGAAGTGGCTGAGCAAGGCCATCGAAACCGCGCAGAAGAAAGTCGAGGCGCGCAACTACGACATCCGCAAGCAGGTCGTCGAATTCGACGACGTGATGAACGACCAGCGCAAGGTGATCTACGAGCAGCGCGCCGAGATCATGGACAGCGAGGCGGTCGACGACGTCGTGATCGACATGCGTCACGACACGATCAACACGCTGGTGGGCGAGGCCTGCCCTCCGGGGTCCTATCCCGAACAGTGGGACATCGCCGGCCTCAAGGCCCGCGTCGAGGAGGTGCTGGGCATGACGCCCGACATCGACGCCTGGATGCAGGAAGACGCGATCGAACCCGAGATTTTCGAGGAGCGCCTGCGCCACGCTGCCGATGCGCAGATGGAGGCCAAGATTTCGGCCGCCGATGCCGACATCTGGAAGCGGGTCGAAAAGGGCATCCTGCTCGACCGGCTCGACTATCACTGGAAGGAACACCTCGCGACGCTCGATGCGCTGCGCCAGGTGGTGTTCCTGCGCGCCTACGCGCAGAAGCAGCCGATCAACGAATACAAGCAGGAAGCTTTCGGCCTGTTCGAATCGATGCTCGACAAGCTGCGCGAGGACGTGACCGGGATCCTGCTGAAGAGCGAATTCCGCGTCGCCCCGCCGGTGACGCAGGATTTGCCCGATCTGCCCGATTTCCTGACCGGCCATATCGACCCGCTGACGGGGCTCGACAATTCGGCCGATGGCGACGGATCGGAAATGCGGCCGGAACTGTTCGGCTCGCTGGCGGGATCGCCGCGCGCGGCCTTCGGTCCGGGCGGGGCGGCGACCATGGCCGACAATCCCTATGCCGGGCAGGAAATCAGCCGCAACGCGCCTTGCCCCTGCGGCTCGGGCAACAAGTACAAGCACTGCCACGGCGCCGCGGTCTGACTTGGGTCTGAGCGGGGCCTGAGCGCCTACCCGACAGGTAAAAGGGCCCCTCCGCTAGCTGCGGCGGGGTTCGCGCAGCATCGGCACCAGCGGCGGCGCGCCCGGTTCGACGATAATCGGGTCGCCCATCTGGACGAAGCCGCAGGCGTTGTAGAAGCCGGTGTTGGCCGGGTTCGAGTTCTCGAGATAAGCGGGCACTCCGGACCGGTCGCAGGCGTCGAGCACGGGCTGGATCAGCCGGCGCCCAAGCCCCTTGCCGCGCGCCGCCGGGCGCAGGCCGATGCTGAACAGATAGGCGTGCTCGAATGCCGGATGGCGGGCCTCCATCGCCTCGCCCGTCCTGATGCCGCGCTTGACCGCCCCGGGACCGCATAGGAACAGCGTGGGACCGGCAAAGCGCAGGTAATCGACCATGCGGAAGCTCGCATCGCCGCCGGGGAGCATCCACATGCAGGCTCCTTGGCCGCCCAGGGTGTAGCAGAAACCGCGCGGCGTGTAGATCCGACGCGCCTGCAGGTGGAACAGGTTGCGGATCCCGGCGAAGTTGCCGAACAGCCAGAGGTTGAAGGGATCGCTGCGAAAGGCATCGGCGGTGATCGACCCGACCAGGGGCGCATCGGAAACGCCGGCACGCTGGCAATCATCGCCCAGTTCGATATCGTCCGCAGTCATCGTTCCCTCCGCTCCATCCGACTGCTAGCAGCCGCACAAGTGAGCGTATAGGGAGCCGCCATGCCCATCCTTCTCGTCATCGGTTTCTTCGTCACGGCGCTGCTCTATGCCAGCGTCGGCTTCGGCGGCGGCTCAACCTACAGCGCGCTGCTGGCGCTCTCCGGTTTCGACTACAAGCTGCTCCCGGTGCTCTCGCTGCTGTGCAACATCGTCGTCGTTGCCGGCAGCACGATCCGCTTCGGGCGGGCCAGGGTGATGCCGTGGAAAGGCGCGCTCGTGCTGACCGGGATCGCCGCCCCGGCCGCGCTGCTCGGCGGGGTCACGCCCATTGCGGAAGGGGCGTTCTTCGTCCTTCTCGGCGCAAGCCTGGTGCTGGCCGGGCTGGCACTGCTGCTGCCCGTCAGCGCGGCGGGGGACCAGCCGACGCGCATGGCCAAGTTCATGCCCATCGTAGCCCTGCCGCTCGGCTATCTTTCCGGCCTTGTCGGGATCGGCGGGGGCATTTTTCTCGCCCCGCTGCTGCATCTGACCCGCTGGAACGAGGCGAAGGCGATTGCGGCGACGGCCAGCCTGTTCATTCTCGTCAATTCGCTCTTCGGCCTCGTGGGGCAGATCCTGAAGAACGGGCCCGACGTGCTGGGCAGTGCCGTCACGATCGGCCTGCCGCTGATGCTGGCGGTGGTGGTCGGCGGGCAGATCGGCAGCCTACTGGCGCTCAAAGTGCTGCCGCCACGGATCATCCGCTGGCTGACGGCGGCGCTGACGATCTGGGTGGGGGGAAGGCTGCTGATCGGAGCCTAGAAAGAAGTGGCTCCCCGAGTTGGATTCGAACCAACGACCAAGTGATTAACAGTCACCTACTCTACCGCTGAGCTATCGGGGAGCAGCCCGTTGCCGGGCGAAGCGCGCCTATATTGGGGGCGATTCCGTTTGGCAAGGGGTCTTTGTGGGTTCCGGTATCTGCCCGGAGGCCGCGCCTCAAACTACGTAACGAATTGCTCTGCGACAATGCGCTCGTCGAGCGAGTGACCGGGATCGAACAGCAGGGTGAAGGCGGAGGCCCGGTCGATCGCGACGGAGACGTCGGCGATGTCGCGGTATTCCTTCTGGTCGGCCACCACCGCCACGGGGCGTTTCTGCGGCTCCAGCACGCGGAAATTGATGTCGGTATATTCGGGCAGGATCGCTCCGCGCCATCGCCGGGGGCGGAACGGGCTGATCGGCGTCAGCGCCAGCACCTGCGAATCGAGCGGCAGGATCGGGCCGTTGGCCGAAAGGTTGTAGGCGGTCGAGCCGACGGGCGTGGAAACGAGCACGCCGTCGCACACGAGTTCGTTGATGCGCACCTTGCCGCCGACCGAAACCTCGATCTTGGCCGTCTGGCGGGTTTCGCGCAGCAGCGACACGTCGTTGATCGCGCTGGCGGTGAATTCGGTGCCGTCCTGCGCGGTCGCCGTCATCCTGAGCGGCGCAACCGAGCGCGAGGACGCACGATTGAGCACGCCCAGCAGGTCGGCGCGCTTGCGCGGGCGGTTCATCATGAAGCCGACCGTGCCCATGTTGATGCCGTAGGCCGGCTTGACCGCGTCCTCGTCGAGCATGGCGTGGAGGACCTGGAGCATGAAGCCGTCGCCGCCGAGCACGACCACCGCATCCGCCTCGGCCAGCGGCGCGAAGGCGAACTCGCGCGAAAGCTCCTCCGCGGCGGCCTGCGCCCGCTCGGTATCGGCCGCTTGCAGAGCCAGGGTCTTGAACTTGTTGTCGGTGGCCAAAACGCTCTCCGCTCCCGCGCGCTGCGCCACCCCTATGGAGGACCGTGCCATTTGGCAACGCCCGCAAATCGGCACGCGCCACGGCAGGAGCGAGCGGCTAGGGGGGGATGATGTCTGAAACGGATTGGATCGAACCCGCGCTGCCGGCCTGCGGCGATGAACTGGCAGGGGCCATGGAGCGCGGCGAGATCGAAACCGTGTTCCAGCCGCAGTTTACCTTGCCCGGCGATTCCCTCATTGGTGCCGAGGCGCTGGGCCGCTGGCGCCATCCGCAGCTCGGGGAAATCGGCGCGGGTCCGCTGTTCGCCATGGCTGAAGAACAGGGTCTGTCCTCGCGCCTGTCGCGCCATCTGGTCGCCGGCGCCCTTGCCGAAGCGGCTTCGTGGCCCGCTGCGGTGCGGCTGTCGGTCAATCTGATGCCCGAGGAAGTCGAGGTCGAAGGCTTCGCGCAGACGTTTCTCGCCCGACTCGATGCGTCGGGCATCGCGCACCGGCGGTTGACGATCGAGATCACCGAGGAGGTGCTGCTGGGGGACCTGCCGCGAGCGGCGACCACGCTGGCGGCGATCAAGGATGCCGGGATTCGCGTCGGGCTCGACGATTTCGGGGCGGGGTTCTGCAACTTCCGCTATCTCAAGATCCTGCCGCTCGATTACCTCAAGCTCGACCGCTCGATGGTCCAAGGGATTGCGACCGACGAGCGCGACCGGGCGGTCCTTCGGGGAATCGTCGCCATGGCGCGCGCGCTCGGCCTGCGGGTCGTGGCCGAAGGCGTCGAATCGGAACGCCAGCGCGATATCGTCGCGGCCGAGGGCTGCGACACCTACCAGGGCTTCCTGCGCGCGGCGCCGATGCCTGCCGCCGCGTTTCGCGAACTGGCGCTGGCTCAGGCCGCCTTCTGAGCCTTGCCCTTGCGCCGGGCGATGCCACTCAGCCCCTTGGTCAGCTGGAACAGCCCGTTGAGGCGGCTCTGCGGGTCGCTCCAGGCGCGGTTGATGACGAGCTTCATGTCGGGGCGCAGCTTGGCCGTTCCCTGCAACCTGTCGACATAGGCCAGCAGCCCCGGCCCATCGGGGAAATCGTCCTTGTGGAAGGTCACCAGCGTGCCGCGCGCGCCGACGTCGATCTTGGCGATATTGGCTTCGATCGCCTGGTGCTTGATCTCGATCAGCTTGACGAGGTTGGCGGTGGCTGCGGGGAGGGGGCCGAAGCGGTCGATCATCTCGGCCGCGAGCGCCTCGATCTCGGCCTTGTCTCGCGCCTGGTTCAGGCGGCGATAGAGCGCCATGCGCACGGCAAGGTCGGGGATGTAGTCTTCCGGGATCATGATCGGCGCATCGACCGTGATCTGCGGGCTGAGCGGATCGCGTTCCTCGAGCATCCCGGCATCGCCCGCCTTGGCGGCCAGGATCGCTTCCTCCAGCATCGACTGGTAGAGTTCGAAGCCGACCTCGCGGATGTGACCCGACTGCTCGTCGCCGAGCAAATTGCCCGCGCCGCGAATGTCGAGATCGTGGCTGGCCAGCTGGAACCCCGCGCCGAGCGAATCGAGATCGCCGAGCACCTTGAGGCGCTTCTCGGCGACTTCCGACAATTGCGTATCGGCCGCATAGGTCAGGTAGGCATAGGCGCGCAGCTTGGCCCGGCCGACGCGGCCGCGCAGCTGGTAGAGCTGGGCAAGGCCGAAGATATCGGCGCGGTGGATGATGATGGTGTTGGCATTGGGCAGGTCGAGGCCGCTCTCGACGATGGTGGTCGACAGCAGCACCTCGTACTTGCCTTCGTAGAACGCGCTCATGCGGCTCTCGATCTCGGCCGCGCCCATCTGGCCGTGGGCGGAGATCGCCTTGATTTCCGGCACGTTCTCCCGCAGCCATTCCTCGACGCCTTCCATGTCGGAAATGCGCGGGACGACAATGAAGCTCTGCCCGCCGCGGTGATGCTCGCGCAGCAGCGCCTCGCGCATCACCATGTCGTCCCACTCCATCACGTAGGTGCGCACCGCGAGACGATCGACGGGCGGGGTCTGGATGGTGCTGAGTTCGCGCAGACCGCTCATCGCCATCTGCAGCGTGCGCGGGATCGGCGTCGCGGTGAGAGTCAGCATGTGCACATCGGCGCGCAGCTGCTTCAGTTTTTCCTTGTGGTTGACCCCGAAGCGCTGCTCCTCGTCGACGATTACGAGGCCGAGGTTCTTGAACGCAGTCGACTTGCTGAGGATCGCGTGCGTGCCGACGACGATGTCGATATCGCCCGATTTGAGGCCCTCGCGGGTCTCGGTCATCTCCTTGGCCGGGACGAGGCGGCTGAGGCGGCCGATCTTGAGCGGGAAGCCGGCGAAGCGCGCGCTGAAGTTTTCGAAATGCTGGCGGGCGAGGAGCGTGGTCGGTGCGACGACCGCGACCTGCTGGCCGCCCATTGCGGCGACGAAGGCGGCACGCAGCGCGACCTCGGTCTTGCCGAAACCGACGTCGCCGCAGACCAGCCGGTCCATCGGGCGGCCGCTTTCGAGATCGCCGAGCACGTCGGCAATGGCGCGTTCCTGGTCGTCGGTTTCCGACCAGGGGAAGCGGTCGAGGAACTGATTGTAGGAGGATTCGTCGACCTCCAGCACCGGTGCCTTGCGCAGGGCGCGCAATGCGGCGGTGCGCATCAGTTCGCCGGCGATGGCCCGGATCCGTTCGCGCAGAGCGGCGCGGCGGCGCTGCCAGCCTTCGCCGCCGAGCTTGTCGAGCATGACCGCATCTTCACTGCTGCCGTAGCGGCTCAGCACGTCGATGTTCTCGACCGGGATGTAGAGTTTGTCGCCGCCGCGGTACTCCAGCATCACGCAATCGTGCTGGCTCTTGCCCACGGCGATCGGCTCGAGGCCGAGATACTTGCCGATGCCATGCTCGACATGGACCACCAGGTCGCCGCGGTTGAGCGTCTGGAGCTCGGCCAGGAAGGCGTCGGAATCCTTGCGCTTCTTCTTGCGGCGGACAAGCCTGTCGCCGAGCAGGTCCTGCTCCGTCAGCAGCTCGAGCTGGTCGTTGGCGAAGCCGGTCTCGACCGGCAGCACGAGCGCCACGGGCGTTCCCTTGGCGGACAGGCCGAGCGCTTCCTGCCAGCTGTCGGCCAGCTTCGTCTCGCACCCGGCTTCCGACAGGATCGAGGCGATGCGGCTGCGGCTGCCGGTGGAGTAGGCGGCGAGCAGCGGACGCTTGCCTGCCTTGCCCAGCGCCTTGAGGTGCCTCGCCGCGACCTCGTAGACATTGTCGCCGCGCCCGCGCTCGGGGGTGAAATCGCGGGCGGAGCTGAAGCCGAAATCGACCACGCTGTCGCTGGCTGGCTCGGCGAAGATCGTGGTGCGATGCGCGGGCGCCTTGGCGAGATTCCCGCTCCATTCGTCCGCGCCCAGGTAGAGTGCGGAGGGGTCGAGCGGGCGATAGCCGCCCTTGGCCTGACCCGTCGCATTGGCGCGGCTCTCGCGGTAGTCGGCGATGTCCTTGAGCCGCTCCTCGACCGCGCTCGTCGCGGCGCTGTCCATCACCACCAGGTCGTTGTCGCCGAGATGGTCGAACAGCGTGCTCATCCGCTCCTCGAACAGCGGCAGCCAGTGCTCCATGCCGGCAAGACGCCTGCCATCGCTGACCGCCTCGTAGAGCGGGTCCTGCGTGGCCGCCGCACCGAACAGCTCGCGATAGCGGCTGCGGAAGCGCTTGATGCTGTCCTCGTCGAGCAGGGCCTCGCTGGCGGGCAGGAGCAGGTGGGACTTGATCACCTCGGTGCTCATCTGCGTCGAGGGATCGAACAGCCGCAGGCTTTCCAGCTCGTCGCCGAAGAAGTCCAGCCGCAGACCCTGTTCCAGCCCTGAAGGGAAGATATCGACGATCGAGCCGCGGATGGCATACTCGCCCGCGTCGACCACCGTATCGACCCGCGAATAGCCCTGGCGGCGGAGCAGGGCGGAGAGGCTCTCCATCCCGATCTCGGTCCCGACGGCGAATTCGCGCACGCTTTCCCGAATGCGGAACGGGGTCAGCACGCGCTGGAGCGCGGCGTTGACGGTGGTTACCAGCAATTGCGAGCCGCTCTTGCCCGCCTGCAGGCGATGCAGCGCCGCCAGTCGTTTCGCGCTTACGCTAAGTGCCGGGCTGGCGCGGTCGTAGGGCAGGCAGTCCCAAGCGGGGAATTCGATGACTTCGAGCTCTGGCGCGAAATAGTGCGCGGCTTCCGCTACCGCGTGCATCGCCGCTTCGTCCGGGGCGATGAATACCGCGCGACCGGTCGCAGCGCGCGCCAGGTCCGCCATCACCATCGGCTGCGCCCCGCGCGCGACCGAGGCGAGGGTCAGCGGCGTCGTGGCTTTGAGGATGCGGGCAAGGTCGGGCATGGTCAGGAACTATCCGGCATAGGCGATTGCCCCCTGCCCGGGCGGGAAGGGGGTGAACGGTTCGCCGGGAGATAGGGACGAGCGCGCCGATGCGCTACCCCGCCGAAAGGTCAGCGCGGAATATCGACGTAATCGAGCCGCCGCATGAGCGCCATCTGCTCGCCGGCGACATGGTCGGGGATCGGCTGCGTGCCCAGCGCCCAGGCCATGATATCGACGTCGTCTTCGTCGAGCAGCATTTCGAACCAGGCCAGTCCGGCCTCGTCCCAGCCGGCGGAGTAGCGGTCGAAAAAGCCGCCGATCATGTAGTCCGCCTCGCGCGTGCCGCGGTGCCAGCCGCGGAATTTGGCGCGGGCGAGACGGGTGGCGAAGTCGGGCGTATCGGGCATGGGCGGGCGGGTATGCCAGATAGACAGCCCTTTCAACCCGTCATTGCGAGGAGCCGACGGCGACGCGGCAATCCAGCGAGCACGGAACTGGATTGGTTGGCAATTGCCAGCTGCGCTTCCGCTACGCTCGCAATGACGTGAATGGTTTGGCATAGGAATGCCATGCGCCCCGAGATCCTCAACCCGCTGTTCGCCGAGGTCGATACGCTCGAAGGTGTCGGGCCGAAGCTGAAGAAGCCGCTCGACAGACTGGGCCTGACAAGGGTGCGCGATGTCGCCTATCACCTGCCCGAACGCTTCGTCACCCGGCGGGCGGTGCAGACCCTCGACGAGGCGGGCGAGGGCGAGCAGATCGTGCTTGCGCTTACCCCGATAGAGCACCGCGCGCCGCGTTCGGGCCGGGGACCGCACCGCGTGCTGGCGCAGGATTCGATCGGCAACGTCTGCGCGCTGACCTATTTCGGGCGCGCGGCCTATTCCGCCAAGAAGCTGCTGCCGGTCGGCGAGCGGCGCTGGGTCGCGGGCAAGCTCGAACGCTATGGCGACATGCTCCAGATCGTGCACCCGGACCATGTGCTGGAAGAAGGCGGCGAGAGCCTGCAGCGCCTGTGCGAGCCGGTCTATGCCCTGTCGGAAGGGCTGACCCAGCCCAAGCTCGCCAGCCTCGTGGCGCAGGCGATGGCGCGGCTGCCCGAACTGCCTGAATGGATCGAGCCTGCACAATTCGACAAGGCTGGCTGGCCGGTCTGGTCCGATGCGCTGAAGCTGGCGCACAAGGGCGAGCACGCGGCGGCGCGCGACCGGCTCGCCTATGACGAGCTCCTCGCCAACAGCCTGGCGCTGATGCTGGTGCGGGCGGACAATCGCCAGCGGCGCGGGCGGGCGCTGGTGGGTGACGGATCGCGGCGGGGCAGGCTGCAACTGCCGTTCCCGCTTACGGGCGCGCAGCAACGTTCGATCCGCGAGATCGAGGGCGACATGGCGCAGGAAGCGCCGATGCTGCGCCTGCTGCAAGGCGACGTCGGCGCGGGCAAGACGGTGGTGGCGCTGGAGGCGATGCTGGTCGCGGTCGAGGCGGGGGCGCAGGCCGCGCTGCTCGCCCCGACAGAAATCCTCGCCCGCCAACATTTCGAAACGCTGCGAGCCATGGCTCGTCCGACGGGCACGGAGGTCGCCTTGCTCACCGGCCGCGACAAGGGCAGGGCGCGCGAGAGCATCCTTATGGGCTTGCTCGACGGGTCGATCGACATCGTCGTCGGCACCCATGCGATCTTCCAGGATACGGTGAACTACCGCGACCTGGGCCTCGTCGTCATCGACGAGCAGCATCGCTTCGGCGTGGCCCAGCGCTTGCAACTGGCGCGCAAGGGCAAGCGCGCGCCGCATACGTTGGCCATGACTGCGACTCCGATCCCGCGCACGCTGACACTCGCGCAATATGGCGAGATGGATGTCAGCAAGCTCGACGAGATGCCGCCGGGGCGGCAGGCGATCGACACGCGGGTCGTCGGGCAGGACCGGACCGCCGAGGTGGTCGAGGCGGTCGGACGCCACATCGAGGGCGGGCAGCAGGCTTACTGGGTCTGCCCGATGGTCCATGACAGCGAGACCACCGATCTCGCCGCTGCCGAGGCGCGCCATGCTGCCCTGAAGGAGCGGTTTGGCGAGAGTGTGGTGCTGGTTCACGGCCAACTCGACCCCGCTGCCAAGGACCGGGCGATGGAACGCTTCGCCAGCGGCGAGGCGAAGCTGCTGGTGGCCACAACGGTGATCGAGGTCGGGGTCGATGTCCCGGCGGCTACGCTGATGGTAATCGAGCAGGCCGAGCGCTTCGGCCTCGCCCAGCTTCACCAGCTGCGCGGCCGGGTCGGGCGGGGGTCGGAGAAATCCGTCTGCCTGCTTCTGCGCGGGGAGGCCTTGTCCGAAACGGGGCGCAAGCGCCTCGCCCTGATGCGCGAGACGCAGGACGGCTTCCGCATCGCCGAGGAGGACCTTGCCTTGCGCGGCGGCGGCGAACTCCTCGGCACGCGCCAGTCGGGCGATACGCCGTTCCGCGTGGCCGATCTCGAACAGATCACGCGCCTGCTGCCCGTCGCCCATGACGATGCGCGCCTGCTGGTGGAACGCGACGGCGGCCTCAGCTCGCCTCGCGGCGAGGCGGCGCGGGTGCTGCTCTACCTGTTCGAACGCGACTGGGGCGTGCAGCTATTGCGCGGCGGTTAGGCGCGTCACCATCGCCTGCGCCGCCCGCCACACATCTTCCCACGTATACTCGAACTGCTCTTCGCCATCGTAGTAGGGATCGGCCACCGCCGCGCCTTCGCGGCCCGGCACCATGTCCATGACCAGGGCGACATGGGCCGAATGGCTGTCCGGGGCGATCCGCCGGATGTTGGCCAGGTTCGCATGGTCGAGGGCGAGGATGTGGGTGAACCGCTCGAAATCGGCCGGCTCGATCTGGCGCCCGCGATAGTGGGCGATGTCGATACCGTATCGGGCGGCGGTCGCAATGATGCGCGGGTCGGGCGGTTCGCCGACATGGTAAGCGGCGGTACCGGCACTGTCCGCCTCGGCATCGAGCCCGGCCTCCTCCGCCGCCTTGTGGAAGGCCGCCTCGGCCAGCGGGGAGCGGCAGATATTGCCGAGACAGACGAAGAGGACGGCGGGTTTGCGGTTCATGCGGTCTGCTCCAGAACCTCGTTCACGATCTTGCGGATGTTGACCACTGCCTTCAGCCGCGCGCCGAGCAGCGCGGTGCCGCTGACCTTGCGCTGGACGAACAGAGTTTCGGCCGGCGGCAGGTGCCAGCTCTGCCGGTCCTGTGCGATCGCCATGCCCTCGTCGCGCAGCAGCGGGACGAAGGAGCGGTCGCCGAAGTCGAAGTCGCTGTCGCGGGCCATCTCGCCGACGATGATGTCGATCATTTTCGCGAGCCGTTCCGGGTGCCGCTCCACTACGGCGTCATTGATGAAGCCCGCCGCCAGCGCCTCGCGCCGCACGGCATCCGGGTCTTGCGCCAGCCCTGCCATCAGCAAGCGCCGATAGGTGGCCTGGATTGCGGGATCGACATCGCGGGTCGCCCCGAAGTCGAGCAGTACGAGCCGGCCCGTGCTGCGCTGGTAGCGGAAATTGGCGAAATTGGGGTCGGTCTGCATCACGCCGAATTCGAACAGTTCGCGCGCGACGAGCCGGATCAGCTCGGCGAACAGGCTGTTGCGCAGTTCCTGCGGTTCCTGCTCAAGGCTTTCGATCGCGACCCCTTCCTCGAAGCTCATGGCGAGGATGCGATCGGTGGTCAGCGGAGCATGGAGATCCGGCACGACGAACTGGGCCTGGTCGGCCAGCAGCGCCTTGTAGCGCTGCATCTGCCGGCCTTCGCGGCGGTAGTCGGCCTCCTCGTGCAGCTGCGATTTGGCCGCTGCCAGCAGGGCGGAATAGTCGAGCTCTTTCGGTAGCAGGCCCGAAACCTTGAGCAAGGTGGCGACATTGTCCACGTCGCTGTCGATGCTCTGGGCGACGCCGGGATATTGCACCTTGATTGCCAGCAACTCCCCGTCGCGGGTCAATGCGCGGTGGACCTGGCCGATACTGGCGGCGGCGATCGGACGCGGTTCGAACCGGCGGAAGCGGGTGCGCCAGTCTTTGCCCCATTCGCTTGCCAGCACCTTGTCGAGTTGTTGCGGCGGCATGAAGTTGGCCTGGTCGCGCAGCGAGCCGAGAATTTGCGAAAGCTCGGGCGGCAGCATATCGCCCGCATCCATGCTGATCATCTGCCCCAGCTTCATCGCGGCCCCGCGCAAATGGGCGAGCCGATCGGTCAGACGTTTCGCATTGGCAGGGGTGAGCACTAGGTCTTCGAGCCTCGGCCGCTCGCCCGCTGCGAGCCGTTTCGCCCCTTCGCTCAGTACCGAGCCGGCGACGCCGCCGGCCAGTCGTCCGAACCCGGCCAGTCGCGAGAGCCGCCCGCTGGGAACCGCGCGGTGGCGCGAGGGATTGTCGTCGTCAGGCATCATGGCGGGGCGCTTAACAGGGATCGAAGGGGAATGAACGAAAAACCGGTGCAGGACAGGTCGGTTCCGGCCTCGGCGCTGTGGCTCGGCTACGCCGGGCTCTTGCCGCAGATCATCGCCATTGCGCTGGTATTGCAGGGCGGATCGCTGTCATGGATCGCGCTGGCGTCGAGCTATGCCTATGTTGCGCTGATCTTCAGCTTCCTCGGCGGCGTCTGGTGGGGACAGGCCATCGCCACGCCCGCCGCACCGCGCTGGGCATTCGCCGTCGCCGTACTGCCGAGCCTGATCGGGCTAGGCTTGTTCCTGCCGTGGACCTTCGGATCGGAGTGGCCGGGGCCGTCGCTGCTATGGCTCGGGCTGCTGATCTGCCTATCGCCGCTGGTCGACCGCAAGCTGGGCCTTGGCGGCCGCGACTGGATGACGCTGCGATGGCGGTTGTCGTTGGGGCTCGGCGGGCTCAGCGTCGCGCTGGCACTGCTCGCGATGGCGCGCCACTAGAGCAGGGTCCGCTCCCGCGCTGCGCTTGCGAGTTTTCCGGCCACGAATGTCCCCCGGACATTCGTGAATCACGGAAAACTGGTCGGGGAGAGAGGATTCGAACCTCCGGCCCCTGCCTCCCGAAGACAGTGCTCTACCAGGCTGAGCTACTCCCCGACCGATGTCGTTCCCGCCGGGCCGAAGCCGCCGCGGGTCGAGGCAAGGCGCGCCCTATAGGTGTGGACGGGCGGGGTGGCAAGCGGGCAATTGCAGGGTATGGGACTTTGCATGGCCAGTGCCTCGCTTCCCCTCGATTCTGCCGCCGGAACCCACCCGGAACAGCAATATCTCGACCTGATGCGCCACATCTGGGAGCACGGCAGCGAGCGGGTGGACCGGACCGGAATCGGCACGCGGTCGGTGTTCGGGGCCCAGCTGCGATTCGATCTGGCGGGCGGGGCGATGCCGCTGCTCACCACCAAGCGGGTCTATTGGAAGACTGCCACACGCGAGATGCTGTGGTTCCTCACCGGTGACACCAACATCCGCCCGCTGGTGCTGCAGGGCGTCAAGATCTGGAACGAATGGCCCCACGCGCGCTACGTCCGCGAAACGGGCGATGACATTGCTCTGGACGACTTCGTCCAGCGCATCGCCAATGATGAGACCTTCGCGTCCAATTGGGGAGACCTCGGCCCGGTCTATGGCAAGCAATGGGTCGACTGGCCGACCTATCGCTATCGCCAGGACGGGCTCTACGAGAAGGGCGAGGGGATCAACCAGGTCGCCGAGCTCGTCGAGAGCCTGCGCACCAACCCAGGCAGCCGTCGCCATATCATCGAAGGCTGGAACGTCGCCGAGCTCGACCGGATGGCCCTGCCGCCGTGCCACAAGACCTACCAGTTCCATGTATCCGGCAACCGCCTGAACTGCCTACTGTACCAGCGCAGCTGCGACGTCGCGCTGGGCCTGCCGTTCAACCTGTGGTCGGCGGCGTTGCTGCAGCGTATGATCGCGCAGCAGACCGATCTCGAACCGGGCGAACTGGTTTGGATGGGCGGGGACACGCATCTTTACCTGAATCACGCGCACCTGATCACCGAGCAATTGGAACGCGAACCGCAGGGCCGACCTCGACTTGAAATAGTCCGTCGGCCCGACAGCATTTTCGTCTATCTGATCGAGGATTTCGTGGTCGAAAATTACACGCCGCACCCTCCGATCAAGGCGCCTGTTGCGGTTTAGCTTTCCAAGGGTCCATAAGCTTGACCGCTAGCCTTGTGCGCAATAAATGTGCGCGCAATTGTAAGAATGCAACTACCGCCCTTGGTAGCTGGGAGAGCGCGATATGGCCGACCGGGCCGCGGGGCAGAACAAGCCCGCCCTCGAATTGCATGTGCCCGAGCCGAAGTACCGGCCCGGCGACAAGGCCGACTTTTCCTATCTCGATATCCCGCCGGCCGGCGCGCAGCCGCGCCCCGACGAGGCCTGCGACCCGCGCGAAACCACGCCGCTGGTGCATGACCTGATCCGCGTCCTCGGCGACGACGACAGGGCGCACGGCCCGTGGGACCCCAAGCTTTCGCCCGATACGCTGCGCACCATGCTGCGGCATTTCTCCATGGTCCGTGCCTTCGACGAACGCATGTTCCGCGGCCAGCGACAGGGCAAGACCAGCTTCTACATGAAGTGCACCGGCGAGGAAGCGACCAGCATTTCCGCCGCCATGGCGCTGGCCGCCGACGACATGATCTTTCCCAGCTACCGCCAGCAGGGCATCCTGATCGCGCGCGGCTATCCGCTGGTGGAGATGATCAACCAGATCTACTCCAACAAGGCGGACAAGCTCAAAGGCCGCCAGCTGCCGATCATGTATTCGAGCCGCGAGCACAATTTCTTTTCGATCTCCGGCAATCTCGCCACCCAGCTGCCGCAGGCGGTGGGCTGGGCGATGGCCAGCGCGTCCAAGAACGACAGCCGCATCGCCGCCACCTGGGTGGGCGAAGGTTCCACTGCCGAGGGCGATTTCCACGCCGCCTGCACCTTCGCCACGGTCTACAACGCGCCGGTGATCTTCAACGTCGTCAACAACCAGTGGGCGATTTCGAGCTTCTCGGGCTTTGCGGGCGCGGAACGGACGACCTTTGCCGCACGCGGGCTGGGCTACGGCATCGCCTCGCTGCGGGTCGACGGCAACGATCCGCTGGCGGTCTATGCGGCCGAGCAATGGGCCGCCAACCGCGCCCGCGCCAACAAGGGCCCGACCCTGATCGAACACTTCACCTATCGCGCCGAGGGGCATTCCACCTCGGACGATCCCAGCGCCTACCGCAGCGCGCAGGAGCGCGAGGAATGGCCGCTCGGCGATCCGGTCAACCGGCTCAAGAAGCACCTCATCGCCATCGGCGAATGGGACGAGGACCGTCAGTCGGCGATGGATCTGGAAGCCGCTGAAACGGTCAAGGCCACCACCAAGGAGGCCGAGAAGAACGGCATCCTCGGCCACGGTATGCATCATCCGTTCCACACCATGTTCGAGGATGTGTACGAGGAACTGCCCTGGCATCTCGAGGAACAGGCTGCACAGGCGATCCGCGAACGAAAGACGAAATGGCCGGGGAGCCTCGACCAATGAGCGAAGCGATGATCAGCGACGCACCGGTGGCAACCGACCGCCGCCTCAACATGATCGAGGCGATCAACGAAGCGCTCGACATCATGCTGGAGCGGGATCCCAACGTCATCATCATGGGCGAGGACGTGGGCTATTTCGGCGGCGTGTTTCGCGCGACCGCAGGCTTGCAGGAAAAGCACGGCAAGAACCGCGTCTTCGACACGCCGATCTCGGAATGCGGTATTGTCGCCGCGGCGGTGGGGATGGGGGCCTATGGTCTGCGTCCGGTGCCGGAAATTCAGTTCGCCGATTACATCTATCCCGGTCTCGACCAGCTCATTTCGGAAGCGGCGAGACTGCGGTACCGTTCGGCCTGCGACTTCATCGCCCCGATGACGGTCCGCTCGCCCTTCGGCGGCGGCATATTCGGCGGCCAGACCCACAGCCAGAGCCCCGAGGCCTTGTTCACCCATGTGGCGGGTCTCAAGACCGTGATCCCGTCCACGCCCCATGATGCCAAGGGACTGCTGATCAGCTGCATCGAAGACAACGATCCGGTGATCTTCTTCGAGCCCAAGCGGATCTACAACGGGCCGTTCTCGGGCTTCTACGACAAGCCGGTCGAACCATGGAAGAAGCACCGCGATTCCGTTGTGCCGGAAGGCTACTACAAGGTGCCGCTCGGCAAGGCGCGGGTGGTGACCGAGGGCGAGGCGCTGACCGTGCTGGCCTATGGCACCATGGTCCACGTCGCCGAGGCGGTGTGCCGCGAAAAGGGCGTCGATGCCGAAATCCTCGATTTGAGGACGCTGGTGCCGCTCGATATCGAGGCCATCGAGGCCTCGGTGAAGAAGACCGGCAAGTGCATGATCGTGCACGAGGCGACCCGCACCTCCGGCTTCGGTGCCGAACTCTCCGCTCTGGTGCAGGAACGCTGTTTCTACCATCTCGAAGCCCCGATCGAACGCGTGACCGGTTTCGACACACCCTATCCGCATAGCCTCGAATGGGCCTATTTCCCCGGCCCCGTTCGCCTCGGCGAAGCGATCGACCGGTTGCTCGGCGCATGATACGGTCCACTCCGCTTCCGTCATTGCGAGGAGCCGCAGGCTCCGCGGCAATCCATGACCGCAGTTCGACCCTTCAACCTTCGTCCATGGATCGCCACGCCGCTTCGCGGCTCGCGATGACGAGTTCATAGGAAAGCACCATGGCCAAGTTCACTTTCAACATGCCCGACGTGGGCGAAGGCGTTGCCGAGGCGGAGGTCGTCGAATGGCACGTCAAGGTCGGCGACCGGGTCGAGGAAGACCAGCACCTGGTCGACGTGATGACCGACAAGGCGACGATCGACATCGAGAGCCCGGTCGCCGGGATAGTGCTGGAAGTGGCCGGCGAGCCGGGCGACGTCGTCTCCGTCGGCGCGATGCTGCTGGTGATCGAGATCGAGGGTGAGGTCGAGGAGGCTGTGGCTGACGTTGGTGCGGGCACTTCGACAAGCTCAGTGCGAACGGAGACTGTGGCTGAAGCGCCCGCTCCGATCCTTCCCGAAGAACCAGAACCCACACCGGAACCCACCCCCGTTCGGCCTGAGCCTGTCGAAGGCCAGCCACCCAAGCCCGAAGCAAAAGTCCTTGCATCCCCGGCCGTCCGTGCCCGTGCCAGCGATCTCGGAATCGATCTGGCTGACGTGAAGGCAGCAGAAGACGGCCGTATTCGCCACGCGGACCTGGACGCCTTCCTGTCCTACAACGGCGGCTTCTCCAGCGCTGCGCCGACGCGCGGCGACGAGGAAATCAAGGTCATCGGGATGCGTCGCCGCATCGCCGAGAACATGGCTGCTTCGAAGCGGCACATCCCGCATTTCTCCTATGTGGAGGAATGCGACGTGACCGACCTCGAGGCCATGCGCGCGCAGCTCAACGACGGTCGCGGCTCGCGGCCCAAGCTGACGATCCTGCCGCTGCTGATAACCGCGATCTGCAGGACACTGCCCGATTTCCCGATGATCAACGCCCGCTATGACGACGAGGCGGGCGTCGTTACCCGCAGCGGCGCCGTGCATCTGGGCATGGCGGCGCAGACCGATGCCGGGCTGATGGTCCCGGTGATCCGCAATGCGCAGGCCAAGAACCTGTGGCAGCTCGCCAACGAGATCGCGCGCCTGGCCGAGGCGGCCCGCACCGGCAAGGCGAAGTCGGACGAGCTCTCGGGCGGCACCTTGACGGTAACCTCGCTCGGCCCGCTTGGCGGGGTGGCGACCACGCCGGTCATCAACCGTCCCGAAGTCGCGATCATCGGCCCCAATCGCATCATCGAGCGTCCGATGTTCGTTTCCGACGGGATGGGCGGCGAGCGGATCGAGAAGCGCAAGCTGATGAACATCTCGATCAGCTGCGACCACCGCGTGGTCGATGGCTACGACGCCGCCAGCTTCATCCAGGCGCTCAAGCAGTTGCTCGAAAAGCCGGCGCTGATTCTCGCCAATTGATGTGCTATGCCTCTCCGGATGGAGAGGGACCCGCGCATCGACGCCTATATCGCCAAGGCCGCGCCATTCGCGCAGCCGATCCTCGCGCGCCTGCGAGAGATCGCGCACAAGGCGCTGCCCGAAGGGCACGAGGACATTAAATGGGGCATGCCGCACTTCCTGTTCGGCGGTAAGAATGTCGCGGGCATGTCGGCCTTCAAGGCGCACTGCGCATTCGTCATCCATGGCGACGGGCGCCAGGGGGAGGGCATGGGCGGCTACGGGAAGATCGCAAGCTTCGAGGAAATCCCGCCCGAGGATCAGCTCGTCGCAGCGATCCATATGGCGCGGGACAGGGTGGCCGCACATGGCAGAGCGGCCAGGGGACGCGGCGCGTCGAAGCCCAAGCCGGAGATCGCCGTGCCGGATTATTTCTCTGCCGCATTGGCCAGCCATCCCGAGGCGCAGGCTGCTTTCGAGAAGCTGGCCCCGTCGCATCGCCGCGAATATCTCGAATGGATCACCGAGGCCAAGCGGGAGGAAACGCGCGCCAGGCGCGTGGCGACGGCCCTCGAATGGCTGGCCGAGGGGAAGAAGCGCAACTGGAAATACGAGAAGTGCTGATCAGCGCACCGTGGCGCTGAAGCTCAGCAGTCCTTTGCCGCGCACGGCTTCGTCGCGGGTTACCTGCCACCTCACATGGGTCACGTCTTCGGGAGAGGCCCGGCGCAGCCCCTTGCGCAGTTCGGCGAGGTCTCCCCAACTCTTGCCGCCATCGATCGATACTTCCGCCGGCGTGCCGCCAGCGCGCTTGAAGGCAAGGTGGCGCGGGACGGGACTGGCGACGTTGAAGCGTCCGCTACGCACCGGCGCGCTCCAGCGCAGCATCAGCACCACCGAATCGCCTTTGCGCAGCGTGGTGGCGGGTTCCAGTGCGCGAACGACACGGTCGCCCATCACCTGGGCACGCTCGCGATAGACCGATTTGCGGATGTCGATGGCCGATTGCGCATTCAGCGATCCGGCGGCCAGCGCGGCGAGGCCGGCAGCAATGACAAACTTTCGCACGGCAAGATTCCCCCTGTAGCCAGCCAATGGCGGCGCAGGAGGAATTGCCCGAGGAAGGCGAAAATATGGTTAACGCGGCAGTATGTTTCCGACCGGCGAAATTTGCGTTCAAGGGTTATTGACAGCTTCCGGAGCCTGCCCTAGTTGCGCCGCTCCCACGCAGGAACGCAGCGTTTGCGCCAGTGGATTGCGGGGGTGTAGCTCAGTTGGTTAGAGCGCCGGCCTGTCACGCCGGAGGTCGCGGGTTCAAGTCCCGTCACTCTCGCCACTTCCTTTCCGGAAGTCGCAATTCTCCCTTCCCAAGGCAATTTTTGTTTGAGCTTTGCCGCGCCAGCGGCAAGGGTCCGTTGCAAGCGAAAACCTGTGGGGAGAGACCAGCCATGAAGACCGCCATCACCGAACTGTTCGGGATCGAGCATCCCATCATCCAGGGCGGCATGCACTATGTCGGTTTTGCCGAAATGGCGGCGGCCGTCTCCAATGCGGGCGGCCTCGGCATCATCACCGGCCTGACTTTGGGCACGCCCGAGAAACTGGCGAACGAGATCGCGAAGTGCCGGGACATGACCGACAAGCCGTTCGGCGTGAACCTGACCTTCCTGCCGAGCCTGACGCCGCCCGATTATCCCGGCCTCGTCAAGGCCATCATCGACGGCGGGGTGAAGGCTGTCGAGACTGCCGGGCGCAATCCGGTGCAGGTGATGCCCGCGCTCAAGGATGCCGGCATCAAGGTGATCCACAAATGCACCAGCGTACGGCACAGCCTGAAAGCGCAGGAAATCGGCTGCGACGCGGTGTCCGTCGACGGGTTCGAATGCGGTGGCCATCCCGGCGAAGACGATGTCCCCAACTTCATCCTGCTGCCGCGCGCTGCGGACGAGCTCGAAATTCCCTTCGTCTCCAGTGGCGGCATGGCCGACGGGCGCAGCCTCGTCGCCTCGCTCGCCATGGGCGCGGCCGGCATGAACATGGGCACGCGCTTCATCGCCACCAAGGAGGCGCCGGTGCACGAGAACGTGAAGCGTGCGATCGTCGCCGCGAGCGAGCTCGACACGCGCCTCGTCATGCGTCCGCTGCGCAACACCGAGCGCGTGATGACCAACGAAGCGGTCGAGCGCCTGCTCGAGAAGGAACGCGCGCTGGGCGACAAGCTGAAGTTCGAAGACATCATCGGCGAAGTCGCCGGGGTCTATCCGCGCATCATGACCGAAGGCGACATGGATGCGGGCGCGTGGAGCTGCGGCATGGTCGCAGGGCTGATCCACGATATCCCGACGTGCAAGGAGCTGATCGACCGGATCATGCGCGAGGCGGAAGACATCATCGCCCGCATGAACCGCTTGCAGGCAGCCTGATCACCGGCGCGAGGCGAGCCGCTCCAGGTTCGCCTCGTGATCCTCCTTGGTGATGCTGTAGCGACTGATGCAGAACAGCATGGCGAACCACAGCAACGAGAGCGTCGGCGCGTAGAGTAGCCCCAGCCACCACAGCGTATCGGCATCGACGGTGCCCGGATTGGCGCCTTGCGGAAACCGGATCGCCGACAGGATCAGGCCTCCTGCAAAAGAGCCGAGCCCGACGGTGCATTTGCGGGTGAAAGTGACGGCGGCATAAAACACGCCCTCGGAACGTCGCCCGGTTCGCAGCTCGCTGCTTTCGACCAGATCGGCGATCATCGAATAGAGGATCGATTGCAGCGCGATGATCAGCGACAGGTCGATGGTATTGATCGCTGCCACCAGCGGAAACAGAACGGGATCGCCGTTCTCCGGCATGAGGCCCAGCAAGCGCAAGACCACCGGCATCGGCGCCACGGTGAACGCGACGATCCCCAGCACGATCACCGCCTTCTTCTTGCCGAAACGCCGGCCCACCGCAGGCGCCACGACAAAGGCGATGAGCGCGGATACGAATACCAGCGCGGTCCAGTAGAACTGCTGCTCGCTGGAGAAGCCCCAGAAATAGGACAGCATGGTGAAGGCAAGGGCGGCCGACAGGCCGGCGGCGACCGAGCCCATGATTGTGGCCCAGAACAGCGCCAGGAAGCTGCGCTCGCGCAGGGTTTCGAACATCTCGCCGAAGATGCGGCGCAGCGCGAACGCCTGCCTGGGCGGGGGCTGGCGCAGGGCCGGGATCGTGCGGTGCGTGCCGAGCGCCGATACCAAGATGGCCAGGAACATCAGCACCGAAGCGATAACGCCGTAGGTGGCATAGCCTTCGCGATTGAGGATGCCGTGGGCGTATTCGGCGGTCGGAAGCAGCAGTACCGCGAACATCAGCACCGTCATCGCATTGCCGCCGACCCAGCCGAACAGGATCCTGTAGTTCTGCAGGCTCGTGCGCTGTTCGTAATCGGTCGTCAGCTCGGGCAGCAGCGCGGAGCTGGGCGTTTCGTAAAACGTGATGAAGGTCCGGATGAGGACTGCGAGGCCCAGCAAATAGGCGAACAGCTCGCCTTCGCTCAGTCCTTCCGGCGGGTTCCATAGCAGGTAATAGGTCGCCGCCACGGGCAGCGCCGAGGCATACATGAAGGGGTGCCTGCGGCCCCAGCGCGAATGGAGATTGTCCGACCAGTACCCGACCAGCGGATCACTGATCGCATCGAGCACCAGCGCGACAAGAATCGCGAGGCCGACAAGCCCCGGTTCCAGCCCGATGACCGTGCCGTAAAACAGCAGCAGGAAATAGTTGAACCCGCCGTCCTTGACCCCGAAGGCGACGCTGCCGAAGCCGTATGCGAGCTTCGTTCCCAGTCCCGGATCGTCCGGCTGCCGCCTCGGCTGAGTAATGTCCAGTGCTCGTCTCCCGTTACCACGCTAGTGGTTTGGGAGCGCGCGTCAATCACCCGGTCTTGCCGTTCTCCATCCACAGCAGGAACCGCTTGAGCGGCAAAAGCCAGACGAGACCCAGAACCAGGTAGACGAGCGCCTGGAACAAGGCGTGCCACCCGCCGATCAGCTCGGGCACATAGCGCGCGACGACGATGGCATAGGCCAGCAGCGCCACGATCAGCACGCCTATTCCGAAGGGTATGCGCCAGGTCGGTTCGGTTCTCATCCAAAGGGTCCGTACATCCGCGTCGGCGTCACAACCACGTCCAGCGGCTGGTCATGCGTCTCCACCGGCAGGCTTTCGGCCAGTTGCACGTCCCACGCAAGCCCGACCTTGGTCCGCCCTTGATGGCGTTCGAGCCAGCGGTCGTAATGGCCGCCGCCCTGGCCGAGGCGCAGACCCGCAGCGGTAAAGCCGACCAGGGGGACGAAAACGACATCCGGCAGGATTTCGGCAGCGCTTGCAGCGGGCTGCATCAGGGCGAACGGCCCTTCGACCAGATCGCTTTCGGTGAACGGATCATCGAAAGCGGCGAAATCCATCTCGCTGGCTGCCGATGCGAACCGTGGCAGGGCGAGGCGGTGTCCGCGTTCGAAGAAGAACTTGGCATAGGATGCCGTCGGCGCCTCGTTGGCGGTGGCATGATACATCCCGATGACGGTGTTTTCAGGGATCAGGTCGAGCAGGGGGGCGGGCGGGCGATTGAAAAGCAGCGACCGGATTGCAGGCGGCTGCGCGGCGACATGTTCGCGGCGCAGGCGGCGTAGTCTCGACCTGATTTCTGACTTGGTCGTCACCGGTTCCTCTTTCGGCCGGACCGGATGGTAGTGGCGGAACCACCATGGGTCGTTTGCCAGTGAAATCCTCTGACGCCTAACGTCAGGTGGGCACCGTTTACTCCAGCCCCCAGGACGAACCCGTTAACCGGAGCAGGGACAGTTCCCATGGATTGCTTATAGCCTCAGGGATATTCGATAGGCTCGTGCCGGGCAGTCCCGCCGCCACCAATCTAGGATGCCGCAGGCGCGCCCTCAAGCTTGGCCACGCAATTTTCGAGCAGATCGGCAAATCTTTCGAGCGACGGGGCGAGCTGCGGGTCGAGCGCGGCAGGCCCTTGGGCGGTCTGCGGCTGCGCAGTTTCTGCCGGGGCCGCGCGGAGCAGTTCCTCGAAATGGTCGCGTTCGCGCGCCGCGGTGGCGAGTTCGCCCCGCAGCCTTTCGACTTCGGCATCGGCTTCGAGCACAGCGACCTTGAAACGTTCGTTATCGGCCATAAGGTCGTTGTATTTGTTGCCTTCCTGCTGGGCAGCCGATTGCAGGCGATCGAGTTCGGCCTCCAGCTCGGAAACGCGTGTGCGCAGCTTTTCGGTCTGCGACAGCGCAACGCCGGCCTGACGCTGCACATCGGCATTGGCATCGGCCGCCGCCTGGGCATCGTCGCGGGCCTTTGCCCAATCCAGCTGCGCACGGTGCAGATCGTCGGCGAGTTGCAGGGTGGCAAACAGGAGGTTTTGCGAATAACGCGGCGCAAGCTGCTGGAATTTCGCGTCTATCTGCGCTCCGAGATGGCGAATGTGATCCTCGTCACCGGATTGCACGCCGATCGCGAAATTGCGCCCGCCGATCGTAAGGTGGAGCGTATTCATCCTTCGAGCTTCCCGATGAGCGTATCGAGCCGCGCGATCTCCTCGAGCACGGTTTCCCGGAGAGCTTCGTGCCGGGTGACCAGCTGCAGGACGTTGGGCGACATCGTCGGCGGCTCCGCCCTTTCACCGGAAGGCTGCTGCGCAGGGCCGGCGTCGGCGACGGCGGCAATACGGGCGAGCGCCTGCTCGATACGCTGAACGGCGGCTTCGATCCTGTCCCCTTCCATGAGAGGCGATTTAATCGGTTTATGTCCGCCATGCAAAGCCTTGAACCGTCCTGTTGATAAGTCCGCCGAACTTCCCGCAAACCTGGCCGCGATCTCGAACCTTCGGGGGAGCCGCGCCGCGGCGTCCTTGACCTTGCAAGGTCGGTCCGCAAAGGGTTCGCGCGAGCGAATCGCACCCTTGTCCCACGCCGCATTCGCCCCGTTGCCGGAGCCGCCGATCATGAGCCTCGAACCCGCCCGTCTCGCACCTATGGCCAATGCCATCCGGGCCCTTTCGATGGATGCAGTCCAGGCGGCCAATTCCGGCCACCCGGGAATGCCGATGGGCATGGCGGATGTCGCCACGGTGTTGTGGAGCGAATATCTCCGCCACGATCCCAAGGCGCCCGATTGGGCCGACCGCGACCGCTTCGTGCTGTCTGCCGGTCATGGCTCCATGCTGATCTACAGCCTGCTCCACCTGTCGGGCTATGCCCGGCCGACGATGGACGACATCCGCGATTTCCGCCAGCTCGGCAGCCCTTGTGCCGGGCACCCGGAAAACTTCCTTCTCGACGGCGTGGAATGCACCACCGGTCCGCTTGGCCAGGGCCTGGCGATGGCTGTCGGCATGGCGATGGCGGAGCGGCACCTGAACGCAGTATTCGGTGACGATCTTGTCGACCACCGGACGTGGGTGATCGCGGGCGACGGTTGCCTGATGGAAGGGATCAATCACGAAGCCATCGGTCTCGCCGGCCACCTCAAGCTCGGCCGGATGAACGTGCTATGGGACGACAACCGCATCACCATCGACGGCGACACGGACCTTTCGACCAGCGAGGACATCAAGGCCCGCTACGAGGCGACCGGATGGCACGTCGCCGAATGCGACGGACACGATTTCGCCGATATCCGCCGCGCGCTCGACGAAGCGCTGGCCGATCCGCGACCGTCGCTGATCGCCTGCCGGACGGTTATCGGCAAGGGTGCGCCCAACAAGCAGGGCGGGCACAATGTGCATGGCGCCCCGCTCGGCGCAGACGAAGTCGACGCCGCGCGCGAATACCTCGGGTGGACTGCCGAACCCTTCGTGGTGCCGCAGGACATTCTCGCGGACTGGCGCTCGACCGCCGAGCGCGGTGCCGAGGCGCATGGCGAATGGCGTTCGCGTCTCCATTCGGACGGCGACAAGCGCGCCGCATTCGAAAACCACATGATGGGGATCGGCAATCTCGCCAGCCCCGCGCTCGAAACCTACATCCGGGACCTCGCTGCCGATCCGAAGACCGTCGCTACGCGCAAGGCTTCGGAAATGGCGCTCGGCCCGCTGACCGAGAAGCTGCCGCAGCTCATCGGCGGTTCGGCGGACCTGACCGGGTCGAACAACACCAAGACCGCCTCCACCCCGCCGTTCAGCGCGGACGACTATAGCGGGCGCTATGTCTACTACGGCATCCGCGAGTTCGGCATGGCCGCAGCGATGAACGGCATGGCGCTGCACGGCGGTGTGGCGCCCTATGGCGGGACGTTCCTGATCTTCAGCGACTATTGCCGCAACGCGATCCGCCTTTCGGCGCTGCAGCAGATTAACGTCACCTACGTCCTGACGCACGACAGCATTGGGCTAGGCGAAGACGGGCCGACCCACCAGCCGATCGAGCAGGTGATGAGCCTGCGCCTGATTCCCAATCTGAACGTGTTCCGCCCCTGCGACACGATCGAGACGGCGGAATGCTGGGCGCTGGCGCTGGAGACGCCGAAGACTCCCGCCGTGCTCGCACTGAGCCGCCAAAACCTGCCGCAGCTGCGGGGCGAGGGCGATGCCGCATGGACCGCCGCGACCAACCGGTCGGCCAAGGGCGCCTATCGCCTCAAGGCCGCCGAGGCGGCGCGCAAGGTCGTGCTCGTCGCAACCGGCTCCGAAGTCGAAGTCGCCATGGAATGCGCCGCGCAGCTCGAGGCTCAGGGCATCGGCGCCGACGTCGTATCGATGCCGTGCATGGAGCTGTTCGCAGCGCAGGACGCGACCTATCGCGCAGACGTCCTGCCGGGCGATACGCTCAAGGTTTCGATCGAGGCGGGCGTAACCCAGGGCTGGGAGCGCTTCGTCGGCCACGACGGCATCACCATCGGCATCGATCGCTTCGGCGCTTCCGCCCCGGCAGAGCAGCTGTATGCGAAATTCGGTATCACGGCGGACGCCATCGTTCCGCAAATCACCAAGAAATTGAACGGTTAAGCAGGAGTTCCTGGCAATGACGACGAAGGTAGCCATCAACGGTTTCGGACGCATCGGGCGGCTCGTGGCGCGCGCCATTCTCGAGCGTACCGACCACGATCTCGAACTGGTCAGCATCAACGACCTGGCCGACACCAAGTCGAACGCGCTGCTGTTTCAGTACGATAGCACCCATGGCCGTTTCCCTGGCACGGTCGAGGTCGGCGACGGATTCATCAGCGTCAACGGCAAGAAAATCGCCGTCACCAGCGAACGTGACCCGGGCAAGCTGCCGCATGCCGAACAGGGCGTCGACATCGCGCTCGAATGCACCGGCTTCTTCCAGAGCCACGAAGCGGCCGAGCCGCATCTGAAGGCAGGTGCAAAGCGCGTCCTGATCTCGGCCCCGGCGAACAACGTCTCGGCCACCATCGTCTATGGCGTGAATCACGACACACTCACCGCCGGCGACGTTATCGTCTCGAACGCGAGCTGCACCACCAACTGCCTGGCCCCGATGGCCAAGGTGCTGCACGAGACCGTTGGCATCGAACGCGGCTTCATGACCACGATCCACAGCTACACCAACGACCAGCGCATGCTCGACCAGATGCACAGCGACATGCGCCGGGCCCGTGGCGGCGCGCAGAACATGATCCCGACCACCACCGGCGCCGCCCGCGCAGTGGGCCTCGTCCTGCCCGAACTGAAGGGCAAGCTCGATGGCTCTTCGGTCCGCGTGCCGACCCCCAACGTCAGCCTCGTCGACCTGGTCTTCGTGCCCAAGCGCGACACCACCAAGGACGAGCTCAACGCCGCGCTGAAGGCCGCCGCCGAAGGCGCGCTCAAGGGCGTGCTCGACTACACCGACCAGCCGCTGGTCAGCAGCGACTTCAACCACCAGCCCGCCAGCTCGACCATCGACAGCCTCGAGACTTCCGTGATGGAAGGCAAGCTGGCCCGCGTCGTTTCGTGGTACGACAACGAGTGGGGCTTCTCGAACCGCATGATCGACACCGCCGGGGTGATGGCGAAATTCCTCTGAAGGAGGATCCGATGAGCAGCTTCAAGACCCTCGACGACCTCGGCCCAGACCTTGGCGACGTCACCGGGAAGGTTGCGCTCGTCCGTGTCGACCTCAACCTGCCGATGCAGGAAGGCCGCGCGAGCGACGTGACGCGGGTCGAGGCGGTCAAGCGGACCATTCTCGAACTGTCGGCCAAGGGTGCCAAGGTCCTGCTGCTGGCCCATTTCGGGCGGCCCAAGGGCGCGCGGCATTCGACGATGAGCACCAGCATGGTCCAGGGCGACGTCGAACGGGTGCTCGACCGCGAGATCATGTTCATCCCCGAAGTCAGCGGCCCCGTGGTCGAACAGGCGATCGGCATCTTGGGCAATGGCGACATCGGCCTGCTCGACAATGTCCGCTTCTGGCCGGGCGAGGAAGCCAACGATCCGGCCTTCGCCAAGGCGATTGCGGCGCATGGCGATTTCTACGTCAACGATGCCTTCAGTGCCGCACACCGCGCCCATGCCTCGACCGAGGGGCTGGCGCATGTGCTGCCGGCCTACGCAGGGCGGGCGATGGAGGCGGAACTCAAGGCGCTCGATGCGGCGCTCGGCAATCCGCAGACCCCGGTCGCTGCGGTAGTGGGAGGGGCCAAGGTCTCGACCAAGCTCGACGTGCTGCAGAACCTCGTCGGCAAGGTCCAGCACCTGATCATCGGCGGCGGCATGGCCAATACCTTCCTCGCCGCGCGCGGGGTCGATGTCGGGAAGAGCCTGTGCGAACACGACCTGGCCGATACCGCCAATGCCATCATGGATGCGGCCGACCATGCCGGGTGCACCGTGCACCTGCCCTATGACGTCGTGGTGGCGAAGGAATTTGCCGCCAATCCGCCCAGCTTGCGCACCTGCAACGTCCACGAGGTCGCCGCCGACGAGATGATCCTCGATGTCGGTCCGCAGGCGGTCGAGGCGCTGGGCGATGTGCTCAAGACCTGCCGCACGCTGGTGTGGAACGGCCCTATGGGTGCCTTCGAGATCGAGCCTTTCGATGCCGCCACGGTAGCGCTCGCCCGCACGGCGGCTGCGCTGACGCAGGACGGCTCGCTCATCTCGGTTGCTGGCGGGGGCGATACCGTCGCCGCGCTCGCGCATGCGGGCGTTACCGACGATGTGACCTATATCTCCACCGCAGGCGGCGCTTTCCTCGAATGGATGGAAGGCAAGGAACTGCCGGGGGTCAAGGCGCTGCAGGCATGAGCGAGCAGCCACCGGAAAATGCCGGCGGGCGAAGGCCCTGCTCCGAGGGCGAGTTCGCCGGATGGACCTATTGGCATGGCGATCCCTTCGAAGATCGTGCCGGGCCATTCTACGAAAAGCAGTGCGACGACGGCACCATGGTTGTCGCCATGCGCGCCGAGCAGCGCCACATGAACGGGGCCGGCTTCATGCATGGCGGCTGCCTCATGACCTTTGCCGACAGCGCGCTGTTTTCCATCGCGCGCGACGAATTGCTCGACCATCACGCGGTGACGCTGAGCCTGACGGGCGATTTTCTCGAGCCGGTCTATGTCGGACAATTGGTCGAGGCGCGGGGCGAGGTCGTACGGGGCGGCGGCAAGACGATCTTCATCGCCGGGATCGTGACCGCCGACGGGAAGCCGTCCCTGCGTTTCAACGGGATCGTTCGCAAGGTCGGGAAGAGAACAGACTGACCATGGCCGAAACCCGCCGCCTGTTCTCGACACCTCTCGTGATCGAAACATTGCAGAGCGAAGCGGGAATTGCTGCCCTGAGACAGGCGATCGAGGCCGAGTTCGCTCGCGACGGCCGCGGCGTTTCCATATCCAACATCGGTGGTTGGCATTCCAATACGCAGATGATTTCCTGGGGCGGGGAGGCGGCGCGTGCCTTGGCGTTCAAGGCGATGCAGATGGCCGATGCCCAGACCCTGGACGCGAAAAGTTCGCAGGCCAGCCGGTTTGGCTGGATCCCGGAAATGTGGGCGAACATCAGCCACAAGGGTCATGCAAACCAATATCACTTCCATCCGGGCAGCTTCTGGTCCGCGGTCGCCTATATCGACGACGGCTATGGCGGCGACAGCGACCCGGATCTGGGCGGAGAATTGCAGCTGCTGGATCCGCGCATGCCGATGGTCCGGATGACGGCATCCGATTTGCGAATGCTGGATGCGGATGGCGAGGCACAGGCGACCGAGCTGTCGGTCCGTCCCAGTTCCTGCATGATCCTGCTGTTCCCCAGCTGGCTGCAACATGCGGTGCAGCCCTTTGCGGGACGTGGAACCAGGATTTCGGTCGCCATAAATCTTGTGCCCGCCCTCAAGTCGCAAAACGCGCCATAACCCCGTTGCCCCGCGCAATGGCTCTGGCTAAAGCCCCGCGCATTCGTATGCACACGCTCCCGACAGGACCTCACATCTCATGACTTTCGAAGAAATGACCGCCCGCATCGCTACCGGCGAAGGCTTTATCGCAGCTCTCGACCAATCGGGCGGATCGACGCCGAAGGCGCTTCGCGGGTACGGCGTGGAAGATCACGAATGGACGGGCGACGAAGAGATGTTTGCCCAGATCCACGCCATGCGCGAACGGATCATCGAAAGCCCGTGCTTCGGCAACGGCAAGGTTCTCGGCGCAATCCTGTTCGAAAAGACCATGGACGGGACCAGCGGCGGCAAGTCGGTCCCCGCGCGGCTGAAGGAACGAGGGATCGTGCCGTTCCTGAAGGTCGACAAGGGCCTGGAAGACGAACGCGACGGCGCGCAATTGATGAAGCCCAATCCCGAACTGGAAGCGCTGTGCGCGCGGGCGAGGGAACTGGGTGTGTTCGGGACCAAGATGCGCTCGGTGATCAAGGCGAACAACCTTTCCGGCATCAAGGGCGTGGTACATCAGCAATTCGCGGAAGGCGCGCGCATCATCGCCAGCGGCCTGATGCCGATCCTCGAGCCGGAATACGACATCACTGCCGCGGACCGCGCGGAGGGCGAAATGGTCATGCTCGATGCGATCATGGAAGGGCTCGACGCCCTGCCGGAAGGCCAGCAGGTCATGCTCAAACTGTCGATCCCCAAGACGGCCGGGCTGTACACCGGGCTGACGAGCCACCCGAAGGTCCTGCGCGTGGTCGCGCTATCCGGTGGTTACTCGACCGACGAGGCGTGCGAGGAACTCGCGAAAAACACCGGCATGATCGCCAGCTTCAGCCGCGGCCTGCTGCAGGACCTGCGCAAGGGCCAGTCGGACGACGAATTCGACGGCGTTCTCGGCAAGGCGATCGACCAGATCGCCGCCGCTTCGACCTGATCGCTAGCGCGCTTCGTAGACGAAGCGGTACTGCGACGGCACCGGTTCCGCATTCGTCATCCGTCCGGGCTCTCCCGACACCAGCGCGACGATCTGGCCATGCGTGGCATAGGTTTCGCCCAGCGTTATGTTGGTCGTATCGCGCCAGCCGGCGCCATCGATGCGGGTTTCGACGATCAGCCGACCGGCCCAGACACAGCGCGCGTTGATGGGGCAGCGGCTGTCTTCGACGACCCGCTTGGGTGTGACAACGACGCTCCCGACGCGCACGGGCTGGTCGATGGCGACGGGCGTCATCTCGTCGCGGGGCGTGGCCGCCACGATCGGGGCGTCGGGAATGACGGTGCAGGCCGCAAGCGGTGCGAGCACGGCGAGAAGTGCGTAGCGGAAGAGCGTGTTCATGGCGTCACGCTAGCACCCCTGACGATTGCCTGAATCTGAATATCGACGAAGGCGCTTCGACCGGATACCAAGCGCGCCATGACACCATGCCAGCTTTACCTCGTTTCCCCGCTCGATGTCGGCGGAGAGTTTCCCCGGCGCCTCGAGCGGGCGCTCGTTGCCGGGAAGGGGATCGTCACTGCCTTCCAGTTCCGCGTGAAGGGGATCGATCAGCATGCGGCGGCGGCACTGGCCGAGCCTCTCCAGGCGATCTGCGCGGCGCACGATGTCGCCTTCATCGTCAACGACGATGTCGCACTCGCCAAGCGTTTGCAGGGCGACGGCGTGCATCTGGGCCAGGGCGATGGCGACCCGAGGGACGCGCGGGCCGAGCTCGGCCGCGAGGCGCAGATCGGTGTGACCTGCCATGCGTCGCGGCATCTCGCCATGGAAGCGGGCGAGGCCGGGGCGGATTACGTTGCCTTTGGCGCGTTCTTCCCGTCGACGACCAAGGAAAGCGAACACCGTGCCGAAGTCGAACTGCTCGAATTCTGGTCTGGCCTGTTCGAAATCCCTTGCGTCGCCATAGGCGGCATCACGCCGGAAAATTGCCGTCCCCTGATCGAGGCCGGGGCCGATTTCCTGGCCGTCTCGGGCTCTGTCTGGAACGGCGATGAAGTCGCCGCGATCGAAGCTTTCTCGGAGCAAATCGCCAAGGTGTGAGTTGAAGGCGCATGCGCGGGCAGGGTTGCTCGCGGCTCGGGAGAGACACATGCGCTTCAAGAAATTCCATGGCCTGACAATCGCTTCGGCGCTCGCGCTGTCGGCGTGCGGCCTCAACGGCACGGACCGCGAGAAGGAAGCGGATGCCGCACAGACGTCCGAAGCTGCTCCGGCCGACCTCGGCTACGATACCTACGGTGAGGACAATCTCGCCGATTCCATGGCCTCGAACGACGAGGCCTATATGGAAGGGGCCATGTCGGGGCAGGAAATTCCGGATTCCGAAGAACGCCCGATGATGCAGGCACAGGTCGTGCTCGACCGGATCGGCTTCGGTCCGGGCGTGATCGACGGCAAGATGGGCATGAGCACCGAGAACGCCTTGCGCGGTTTTCAGGAAGCCAACGCGCTCGACATCACGGGAAAGCTCGACGAGGCGACCAAATCGGCGCTGGCGAAGTGGGAGCGCATTCCGGCGACGCGCGTCGTGACCATCCCGGAGAGCTGGGGCGACACCTCCTATGAAAAGCTCCCGAGCGAACCTGCGGAACTCGAAAAGCTCGACCGGCTCGCCTACGAAACGATGGAAGAGCGGCTCGCCGAGCGGTTCCATACGACTGTGGCGGTCCTTCGGCAGCTCAATCCCGGCGGAAAACCGGCCGGAATGCAAAAGGAAGGCGACGCACCGCCGCCCGCGACGCCCGCGTCCAAGGCCAACGCCTTGTTCGCGCCGGGCCAGCAGCTGCGCGTGCCCAACATTGGCGGCGACCGGATTACCCCGGGATCGCTCGACAACCGCGACTGGCAGATGACACTCGCCTCGCTAGGTGTGGGTACCGAGCAGCCCGAAGTCGATCGTGTCGTCGTCAGCAAGGCGGGGAAGACCCTCAAAGCCTATGCCGGCGACAAGCTGATTGCGCTGTTCACCGTCAGCTCGGGCTCGTCCGAATTCCCGCTCCCGCTCGGCGAGTGGAAAATCCTCGGCGAAGCCTTCAATCCGCCATACGCCTACGATCCGGAAGTCCTTGGCAAGGGCGACGGCAAGTCGCACCAGCTGCCGCCGGGTCCGAATTCGCCCGTCGGCGTGGTCTGGATCGACCTGAGCAAGGAACACTACGGCATCCACGGAACGCCGGACCCCGAGACGATCGGGCGCGCACAAAGCAGCGGCTGTGTCCGCCTGACCAACTGGGATGCGGCGCGGCTGGCGCAGATGGTGTCGCAAAAAACGCAGGTCGTGTTCGAGGCATGAGCGGGCTGAGGTTGCTAGACCGGATCGCCACGATCGCCGTCACTGCGGCGGTCACTTCGGCGATCTGGTTTGCCTCCGATGCCGAATTGTTTCGCCTGAAGCGCGTCGACCCGGTGGCGGAACCGACCCCGGTCGTCGGGCCGACTATTCCCGTAAATTCGGCTCCCTCTCCCGAACGGACGGGGCTCGACAAGCGGACCGCGACCCGCATGCCGCCTGCCGCCTCGGGCTCGCTCGTCATCCCGGTCGCGGGCGCCAGTGCGTCGGAGCTGGTCGACACCTATTACGATTCGCGCGGCGAGGGCACGCGCCTGCACGAGGCCATCGACATCATGGCGCCGACAGGGACGCCGGTCATGGCGGCAGCCCCGGGAACGGTCGAGAAACTGTTTCAGTCGCAGGCTGGCGGACTGACCGTCTACGTTCGATCGTCAGACCGGGAGACGATCTACTATTATGCCCACCTCGACGCGTATGCCCCGGGGCTGCGCGAGGGCAATGCCATTGCCGCAGGGGAGGCTATCGGCACGGTCGGCGCCTCCGGCAATGCCAGTCCCGATGCCCCGCACCTGCATTTTGCGATCATGCGGACGGCCGGAAACGCGCAGTGGTGGGAGCCTTCCAACCCGGTCAATCCCTTCCCCCTGCTGGCCGGCAAGGCCGCCGGCGGCAGCGCGGGTCTCAGCCGACCCTGACGCAGCGGACCCGGCCGAGGCTTCCGTCGGCTTCCTTCATGCGCAATATGCTCGACCCCATGCGCTTGAAGCGCTGGTTCTTCATCGGCCCGCGCGTGAAGACGAGTTCGTCGCCCGTCATCAGATAGATACCCGAGCCTTCGGGACTGAGATAGCGGGACGCATTCTTGATCGTGAAGATCTTGCCTTCGATCGGTACCCAGGCACTGCCGGCAGCATCGCCGGGAAGCGAGCATTGGTACTGGCCCACCGGCAGCGTCTGCAGCGGACCATCGTCCTGCGCAGCGCCCGCAGTGGCGGAGCAGGCGGCGAGCGCTATGACAGCGGAAAGCAGGCGGGCAGGTCGGCGGTGCATCGATCGAACGGGTAGCATGGCGGCCCCGATAATGCCACCAACCTTGCCGGGCGATGACCACATCGCTAAAGGGCGCAGCCAATACCGTGCGGCGCCGGTGCGCCCACATTCTCAACAAGGCTCTTCGACATGAAAATCAGCGGCGTGGACATCCGTCCCGGCAACATCCTCGAATACGAAGGCGGCATCTGGAAGGTCGCCAAGATCCAGCACACCCAGCCGGGCAAGGGCGGGGCCTATATGCAGGTCGAGATGAAGAACCTGCAGGACGGCCGCAAGACGAACGTCCGCTTCCGCAGCGCCGACACCGTCGAAAAGGTCCGCCTCGGTACCAAGGACTACCAGTTCCTTTACGAAGACGGCGCGATGCTGGTGTTCATGGACAAGGACACCTACGAACAGATCAACCTGCCGAGCGACCTGCTCGGCGATGCCCGCCCGTTCCTGCAGGACGGGATGGAGGTGATGCTCGAACTGTGGGACGAAAAGCCGATCTCGGTCGAGCTTCCCAACCATGTCGAAGCTACGATCGTCGAAGCCGACGCCGTGGTGAAGGGCCAGACGGCATCTTCCAGCTACAAGCCGGCGATGCTTGATAACGGCGTGCGCATCATGGTCCCGCCGCATATCGAAAGCGGCACGCGGATCGTGGTCGACGTCTACGAGCAGTCCTACGTCGGCAAGGCCGGCTGACAGGTTCTCCGGATAGAGGCGGCCATGGCGGACAAGCACCCGAAACTCGCGAAAATAGATCTCGACCGAAGCTACATCATGGGCGTGATCTACGACGACAAGTCGCTCGCACTCGAAATGGATTTCCGGCTCGAGGCCGACCACCCGGACTTCGTCCCGCCGCAGCCGGGGGAGGATGGGTGCTACAAGCAGGGCTTCGTCCGCTTCGCCGATCTCGACGATTTCCACATCCGCAAGACCAAGGTCGTCGACGGCGCGCAGCAAGATCTGAGCGTCATCAATTCGGCGATGATCACCGAAGACTACGCCCACATCGACAGCGGTTGGGGCGAAATCGAACTGACAGCGGGATCGATCCGCGTCGCTTTCGACTGACAGGAAAGTAGTACAGACAATGGCAGCCGTATCGGGTCTCATCCGCGTGATGGAGAAAGCCGCGCGCAAGGCGGGCGGAAAGCTGCGTCGCGACTTCGGCGAGATCGAGCACCTCCAGGTCAGCCGCAAGGGGCCGGCCGACTTCGTCTCGAAGGCGGACCAGGTGGCCGAGCGCACGATCTACGACGAGCTGCTGCATGCCCGGCCCGACTGGGGTTTCGTGCTGGAAGAGGCCGGCATCATCGAAGGCGACCCGTCGAAGCCGCGCTGGATCATCGACCCGCTCGACGGCACCAGCAACTTCCTTCACGGCATCCCCCATTTCGCGATCAGCATTGCGGTGCAGGAACCAAAGCTCGACGGATCGGGCTGGGGCGAGGTCACGGCCGGGGTAATCTACCAGCCGATCACCGACGAAACCTTCTGGGCAGAAAAGACCCGCGGTGCCTGGCTGCACGACGCGCGCCTGCGCGTATCGGCCCGCCGCACGTTGCCCGAAGCGCTGGTTGCCACCGGCATGCCGTTCCAGGGCCACGGCAATTTTGCCGAGTGGAGCCGCATCTTCGGTGCCATCGGACCGGAAGTGGCGGGCATCCGCCGCTTCGGCGCCGCCTCGCTCGATCTCGCTTGGGTAGCAGCCGGGCGGTACGACGGCTTCTGGGAAAGCGGGCTCAATGCCTGGGACACCGCGGCCGGCTGTTTGCTGGTGCGCGAAGCGGGCGGCTTCGTCACGGATTTCCGCGGCCGATCGCAGCCGGTGCTGGCCGAGCAGGTGCTCGCCGCCAACGATGCGCTGCATTCCAAGCTGCACAAGTTGCTGGCCAACGCCCTTAAGTAGGTTACTTGCAGGCGAGGGCGGGGGGCGCTAACAGCCCGCTCTCGCAGGTTTGCCCCTGTGGTGGAATTGGTAGACGCGCTCGACTCAAAATCGAGTTCCTTACGGAGTGCCCGTTCGAGTCGGGCCAGGGGCACCACCTTTCCCGGTATCGCTGTAACCATGCCGGATGAAGCCGCGAACCCGTGTGTTCAGCACAGGAAACCGGCATGACCTTTACCCCGCACCGCGCCGCCACGATTATCGCGCTGGCTTTGCTCGCTACGGTGGCGACGCAAATTTTCTACGTCGGCGTCGTTGGCCCTGCCGACGATGAAGTTCTGCGGCGGATCACCTGGGTGAGCGAGGTCGGGCTTTACTCGATTGTCACTCTCGCCGCCTTGCCGCTGATCGCGCGCGAGACCACGCCGCTGGTCTGGTCGGCCGTCGCCGTTTCGGGTCTGGTCAACGTTCTCCAGCTCGGGATCGGCCTTGCGGAATTCGGTCCGGCGGGCGAGGCGGGCGACCCCAAGGTGATGGCCAGCGTCCTCGGCGGCGCGTTTTTCCTCTATTTCCACGGCAAGGCGATGATCGGCGTGGCGGCAATGGGCGCAGGCCTCGGCGTGTTCGTCGGCGGGACAGGCTGGCGCAAGGCTCTCGGCCTCCTCGCGATACTCGCCGGCCTTGCTGCGCTGACGCTCAACCTCTTCGGCATCGCTGCAGGCATGGCATGGGTCATGCCCGCAGGCGCCTCCGGCACAGCGGCGACGGCTGCTCTGGCCTGCATCATCCTGTCCGCCAAGGATTCCGGCTGACGCCCTTCGAGGGCGCGCAGCGGCGAAGGTGCAGGTCGCGCGATACGGGCGAATAGATTTGCATAGTCTTGCGCCCGCCGTCTATCGCCGCGCGGAATGATCGGTGTTCCTTCCCCTCATGCAATCGCTGCCATGGCGGTCACCATCGCGATGTTCGTTGCCTTTGCACGCGGGCGCATGTCGGTGGAGATCGTGTCCCTTCTGACCATAGCGGTCATTGCCGTGGGCCTGTATTTCTTTCCGCTGCCCGGGGCAGAGCCCACCGAAGGCCTGGCGCTGGCTTTCGCGGGTTTCGGTCACTACGCCCTCATCACCATTTGCGCGCTCATGATCATGGGGCGCGGTCTGGTCGTTACCGGAGCGCTCGAGCCGGCAGCGCGCTTCCTGGAACGCGTGTTCAAATACAATTTGCAGCTTGGCCTGCTCGTTAGCCTGCTGATCGCATTCTTCCTGTCGATGGGGGTCAACGACACCCCCGTCCTGGTGCTGTTGCTGCCGATATTCGTCTCGCTTGCGGCCCGCGGCGGGATGCCTGCCTCGAAGACTCTCATCCCGGTCAATGCCGCCGTGCTGATCGGCGGCATGGCGACGACCATCGGTACATCGACCAATATCCTCGTCGTCTCGATCGCCACCGACCTCGGCATGCCGGCCATGGGCGTGTTCCACTATACCCCGATCGTGCTCCTCGCAGCAGCGATCGCCTTGCCCTACCTGTGGCTGGTGATGCCGCGCATGCTGGGGGACAACAGGGTCGCCGACCTGCACCAGAAGCGGCGCTTCTATACGCGTTTGCGCATCGGGGAGACGTCGTCGCTGGTCGGCCAGGACGTGGGGCAGCTCCTGTCGCGCCTGCCCGACGACATCGTGGTTCACGACAAGGTCGAAGGGTCGATCGACGCGCGCAACAGGCTGCTCATTTCCGGCACGCATGACGGGCTCGAGGAAGCCATGCGCGTCATCGGCGGCGAGGTCGCGCCGAGGTGGGTGATCGACCGGATTCACCGCAAATCGAAGGAAACGCGCGAGGATATCGCCGTGGTGGAGATGACCGTCACCGGCGATTCCCGCCTGATCGGTCGATCGATGCCGACCTCGGGCGTCGCCGATCTGTACGGGGTGGCCGTGCTCGGTATTCATCGACCGGAGCGCCTGGTCGGCGACCACATGCGCTATTCGCCGGCCGGCGACCTGTTCATCGCCGAAGGCGATGTGTTCCTGGTGATGGGCCTTCCCGCCGAACTCGAGGCGTTTGCCCGCGCTGACAGCCTGCTGCAGCTCGAAGGCGTACGCGAACTTCCGCGCCGCTCGAAGGCTCTGCTGGCGGCGGCGATCATGGTCGGTTCGGTCGGCATGGCATCGATCGGATTGCTCCCGATCGCGATTTCGGCCCTGGCCGGTGCGATCCTCATGTTCGTGACCGGATGCGTCAAGTTCGACCGGGTCGGACGCGCCTTGTCGGCAAAGGTGATCGTGCTGGTCGCCGCAAGCATCGCGATCGGGCGCATCATCGACGAAAGCGGCGCGGCGGACTGGCTCGGTCTCGTCCTCGCCAGTGGTTTGCAGCACCTTCCCCCGGCCTTCGTTCTTGCCGCGATCATGCTGTTCGTGACGCTTTTAACCAACTTTGCGTCCAACGCCACCGCTGCCACAGTCGGCACGCCCATCGCTTACAGCATAGCTACCCGCCTCGGGCTTCCCGCCGAACCACTGGTGCTCGCCGTCCTGTTCGGCTGCAACCTCTGCTACGCGACGCCGATTGCCTACCAGACCAACATGCTGATCATGTCCGAAGGGTCGTACGAGTTCAAAGACTACATCCGTACGGGCGTGCCGCTGGTCGTGCTGATGGTCACGACATTGTCGATCCTGCTGGTGCTGACCTATCCCGGCATGGCATAGGCGCGCCAGGCGGGCGTCAAGCAAGGGGGAGAAATCGATGCCGAAGACCTGGGCCGTTACCGGAGCGATAGCGCTGGCATTTTCAGCATTGTCGGCATGCCCGGCCAGCGCGGACGACCTGCGCGCGGATGTTGCGCAGGACATGCCCGGCCTGATGGAGATCTACCGCGATCTCCACGCCAACCCCGAACTGAGCTTCGAGGAGGTGCGGACCGCTGCCAAGCTTGCCGCGATTGCACGGGAATTGGGCTTCGAGGTGACCGAAGGGGTCGGCAAGACGGGCGTCGTCGCAGTAATGCGCAACGGCGAAGGACCGACCGTCATGCTCCGCGCCGATATGGACGGTCTGCCGGTCATCGAGCAGACGGGCCTTCCTTTCGCGTCCAAGGTCACCGCCACGCCCGCATCGGGAGTAACCACCGGCGTCATGCACGCCTGCGGACATGATACCCACATGACCGCCTGGGTCGGCGCTGCCCGGGCGCTGGTCGAGCGCAAGGAGCAATGGTCCGGAACCCTCGTCATGATACTGCAGCCGGCAGAGGAAACCGGTCTCGGTGCCATCGCCATGCTGAAGGACGGCCTTTACGAACGCTTCCCCAAACCGGACTATGTGCTCGGCTTCCACGATGCGGCGCAGTTTCCGGCCGGAATGCTCGGTTTTACCTCCGGCTATGCGCTCGCCAATGTCGATACGGTCGACATTCTGGTGAAGGGCGTCGGCGGTCACGGCGCCTACCCGCATACGACCAAGGATCCGATCGTGCTGGCCAGCGCCATCGTCATGAAGCTGCAGACGCTCGTCAGCCGCGAGAAATCACCGCTGGAACCGGCCGTCGTAACGGTCGGAAGCTTCCTGGCCGGGGCGAAGCACAACATCATCCCCGACGAGGCGAGGCTGCAACTCACGGTCCGGTCCTACAGCGATGAATCGCGCAAGCAATTGCTCGACGGGATCGGCCGGATCGTTCGCGGCGAGGCTATCGCGGCCGGCGTTCCGGACGACCGCATGCCGGTGGTGAAGATCGAGGAAACCTACATTCCTTCGACCTACAATACGCCCGAGCTTACCGCGCGCGTGATGGCCGCCATGCAAACCCGCTTCGGTCCCGATCGGGTGGCATCGGTGCCGCCGGTCATGGGAGGCGAGGATTTCAGCCAGTTCTATCGCGCCGACCGCGAAAATGTGGAGTCGCTGATTTTCTGGGTCGGCGGCGTTCCCAGTGAAGACATGGCGGCCGCCGAACGCGGAGAGAAGAACCTGCCGTCGCTGCATAGCCCGTTCTGGGCACCGGATGCCGAGAAGGTCGTTGCGACGGCCAGCGAAGCGATGGCGGCCGCCGCGCTCGAGCTGATGCCGCGCCAGGGCGGCTAAGCGCTAGAAGTCGGTCGAGTCTTCGACCACGATGGCATTGCCGGCGACCGTGAGGTCGGGGCGGGCCCGGCTGCGGGACGCTTCGGACAGCTTTTTCACCGCCTCGCGCCGTTCCTCTTCGGTACCTACGATCATGGGGTCGTTGGTGCCGGCCAGCGATTTGCGGACATCCGGTGGCAGCTTGAACCAGTCTTCCCTGGTCAGGCCGAGCTTCTCCCACACGGTCTTGCCGCCCTTGGCTGCCGTGGCGACCTTGATGAAATCGACTGAACTCGCAACGCCGCCGCTGCCGCCGGCGATGCCGATCGGGGCCGTGGACGGCCCGAAGCTGCCGCCGGTCGCCGCGGGATCCTTGCGAATGAGTTCGCGGTTCTGCCGGGTCGGGTCGGCTGAGGCGAGCCTGTTTTGCTCGGCCTTCTCGGCCAGCTTGTCTTCGACCGCCTGCTGCGCCTCACCGTCGGCAAAGATGCCTACCAGCGCCGTCGCCACGATCGTCACGGCAGCGAAATGCCGGTACATCGCCTTCATGTTGGCGGGCTTGTGCTTCGCATTGCGGACCATCGCGCCCGCATAGCGCAGCAGCGGTTAACCAATCGCAAGTCCTTGCGAGCAAAAATAAGCGACCGCCGGAGCGCTTGGCCCCGACGGTCGCAATCTCCTCCCCAGGAGATCTTGGTCAGCCAATCAGCCGTAGTTGCCGAGGCGGTGATGCAGCGCGTTGATCTTCGCCAGTTCCTCGCGGTCCTCGGTCGCCTTGGCGTGGCTTTCGAGCGCGCGCCGAAGCAGTTTGAAATCGGCGGTCGACAGCAGCGCGCGGGCGCGGCCGGGTTCGATCGGCTTGGTATCCGTGTCGGTCATCGTCATTGCTCCTCGCTTACGCTGCTTCGAACTGGTTCATGGTATTGTGTGATCCGCCGGCCTTCAGGGCTGCTTCGCCGGCGAAATATTCCTTGTGGTCATCGCCGATGTCCGATCCGGCCATATTCTGGTGCTTCACGCAGGCGATGCCCTGACGGATTTCCTCGCGCTGCACGTTCTTCACGTAACCCAGCATGCCTTCGTCGCCGAAATAGCGCTTGGCCAGATTGTCCGTGCTGAGCGCGGCGGTGTGATAGGTCGGCAGCGTGATCAGGTGGTGGAAAATGCCGGCCTCGCGCGCCGCATCCCTCTGGAAGGTACGGATACGCTCGTCGGCCTCGGCGGCGAGATCGGTGCCGTCGTAATCCACGCTCATCAGCCTGTCGCGATCGTAGGCGGTCACATCCTTGCCTTCCGCCTGCCAGGCATCGAACACCTGCTGGCGGAAGTTGAGCGTCCAGTTGAAGCTGGGCGAGTTGTTGTAGACCAGCTTGGCATTGGGAATGACTTCGCGAATGCGCGACACCATCCCGCCGATCTGGCCGATGTGCGGCTTCTCGGTTTCGATCCACAGCAGGTCCGCCCCGTGCTGGAGCGAAGTGATGCAATCGAGAACGCAGCGGTCTTCGCCGGTGCCGGCGCGGAACTGGTAGAGGTTGCTGGGCAGCCGTTTGGGTCGCAGCAGCTTGCCCTCGCGGCTGATGAAGACATCGCCGTTCCTGATGTCCGCCGGATCCACTTCCTCGCAATCGAGGAAGCTGTTGTACTGATCGCCGAGGTCGCCTTCCTCCTTGGTGTAGGCGATCGACTTGGTCAGGCCGGCGCCGAGCGAGTCGGTGCGCGCGACGATGATCCCGTCGGGCACGCCCAGTTCGAGGAAGGCGTAACGAATGGCGCGGATCTTCTGCAGGAATTCCTCGTGCGGAACGGTAACCTTGCCGTCCTGGTGGCCGCACTGCTTCTCGTCAGAGACCTGGTTCTCGATCTGGAGCGCGCAGGCGCCGGCTTCGATCATCTTCTTCGCGAGGAGGTAGGTCGCCTCGGCATTGCCGAAGCCGGCATCGATGTCGGCGATAATCGGCACGACATGCGTCTGGTGCTCTTCGATCTTGCGGGTCAGGCGGTGGATATTGACCGCATCCTGCGCCTCGCGGGCCGTATCGAGTTCGCGAAACAGGCCGCCGAGTTCGCGGGCATCGGCCTGGCGAAGGAAGGTGTAGAGCTCCTCGATCAGCGCCGGGACGCTGGTCTTCTCGTGCATCGACTGATCGGGCAGGGGGCCGAACTCGCTGCGCAGTGCAGCAACCATCCAGCCCGACAGGTAGAGGTACCGGCGCTTGGTGCTGCCGAAATGCTTCTTGATCGAGATCATCTTCTGCTGCGCGATGAACCCGTGCCAGCAACCCAGCGACTGGGTGTAATTGACGGGATCGGCATCATAGGCAGCCATATCCTCGCGCATGATCTTGGCGGTGTAGCGGGCGATATCGAGCCCCGTCGGAAAACGGTTCTGCAACTGCATGCGCGCAGCCGACTCGGCATCGATCGCATTCCAGGGCGCACCGTTTCCGGCAATTGTGTTGCCGAGATTGGCGATTGTCTGCTGGTAGGTCACGTCACGTCTCCTGTCCGGAATGGCTCTTCGCTCGATTTGTCGCGCATCGAAGATGACAATCATATCGATTCTTACATGTTTTGCTGTCCTAAGACGGGTAAATTGGCTATTATGGCTGTAACATTGTAAGGATTGTGACAATGGTCGACCAGGCGATCTATTCCGGAGCGGCCTTGCGAAAGCTGCGCAAACGCGAGGGGCTGACGCAAGCGGCGATGGCGCAGCGGCTCGGAATCTCGTCGAGCTATCTGACCCTGATGGAGCGCAACCAGCGTCCTGTTTCCGCCCGCGTCATCGTCAGGTTGGCCGACCAGTTCGACTTCGACCCGCGCAATCTGCGCGAGGAGGATGCGATCGGGGGTGTCGATGGGTTGCTGCGGCGACTGAGCGACGAACGCTTCGCCGACCTCGGCATCGACCGCGACGAGGTAAGCGAGTTCCTCGGCAATGCACCGGCTGCTGCTGCGGCCTTTGCGCGGCTGTTCGATGCCGAACTGCGCGAGGGTGCCGGAGCCGACGATCCGATGAGCGCGGCGCGGCGCGAAATCGAGCGCTGGCGCAACCATTTCGCCGACCTCGACGCGGCTGCGGAAGAGCTCGCCGACGAATTGCGCCTGTCCCGCCAGGATGTATTTTCGGCCATGGCCGAACGGCTGCGGGACAAGCACCATCTCGCGATCCGGGTCTTGCCGCGCGAGGTGATGGGCGATGCGATCAGGCGGCTCGATTTCCATGCCCGGCAGGTGCAACTGTCGGAAATGCTCTCGCCGGCGTCGCGCAACTTCCAGCTCGCCCTGCAGATCGCCGAACTCGAGCAGGGTCCCGCCATCGCCGCGCTTGCCGCCAGCCCCAATTTCACCGACGAAGCGGCCCGCAAACTGTTCGAGCGCCATCTTTCAGGCTACTTTGCCGCCGCTCTCATCATGCCGTACGGGCGCTTCCTGCGGGCTTGCGATGCCACGGGCTACGACGTCGAGGTGCTGACACGCCGGTTCGGTGCCAGCATAGAGCAGGTTGCGCACCGCCTGACGACCCTGCAGCGCGTCGGCAATCGCGGCCTGCCGTTCTTCATGGCGCGCTATGACAGGGCGGGGCAGGCATCGAAGCGTCTTGCCGGCGCCAGCGGCGCGACGTTGATGGAAGGCGATCACAGTTGTCCCCTGTGGCAGGTCCACCATGCCTTCGGGCGAAGGGAGGGGTGGCTCGTCCAGCCGGTCCTGCTCGAAGAAAGCGCCGGTGGCCCGTCGCATTGGCTGACCATGAGTTATGCCGTTGCCGCGGCTGAGGGCGCCTCGGCCGGCCAGTTCGCGATCGTGCTAGGAATCGAGGCGCGGCTTGCGGCAGACCTGAGCATGGCGAAAGGCGTCTCGCTGCGCGCAGACGATGCGACACGGATCGGGCTCGGTTGCGCCCGCTGTTACTGGCGCGAATGCCGCCAGAGGTCGTTGCCGCCACGCGGTGCGGCGCTGCAATTCGAACTCGTATCCCGCCCTAACACGCCGTTTTCGTTCCGCTGACCGGAACCCCGATCGGGCCAGAAACGTTTGGTGGCTCAAGGAGACAGGACATGACCGAAGAACGCATCATTCGCACCGAGAATCCCGACGGGACTACCTCGACCACCCATACGACGGTAATCGACGATCGCCGCGATAGCGGCGGCGGCGGGAAATGGATATTCCTTCTGATCCTCGTCGTCGCGCTGGCCATCGGCGCGTACTTCCTCAGCTCGATGACCGGCGCCGAAGTGGCCAAGGACACGGCGATCACCGACGCTGCCAACCAGGTCGGCGAAGCTGCCGGACAGGTCGGGGAAGCCGCGCAGGATGCCGGCGAGGCCGTGGCCGAAGCGGCCGACAACGCCACAGGCGAGTAATCCGCTCTTAACCATCACCAGGCGCTGGATGCCTTCCGGGCTAACCGCGCTGTAAAATTTACCGACATTTCACATCTCTGGACTACGGCACTCCTCGACAGCCGAGGAAGCCGTGGCCCAGAGATGATCCGTTTGTTCAAACACTATATCCCGCACGCGGTGATGCTGCTGGGTCTGTTCGACCTTGCACTGCTCCTTATTGCGGGTGAAGCGGCCTGGCTGCTGCGAGCATCGCAGATCGCAATCGATCCCGGCCCGTTCGCCGGTCGCGTCGGCATGCTTCTCACCTTCGCCCTGACCGTCTGGGTCGCCATGATTTCCGTGGGCGTTTACGGGGTCGAGGCGCTGCGTTCCATGCAATTCGCCGGCACGCGCCTGCTGGTCGCGATCAGCCTCGGGATCATTGCCCTTTCCGTGCTCGATTTCGTCTTTCCGGGCGCGACGCTGTGGCGATCGACGCTGTTCTACGCGATGGTACTTGCTGTCGCTGCACTGGTGCTCAACAGGCTCGTTCTGGCCAGCCTTCTCGGCACCTCCGCCTTCCGCCGCCGGGTTATCGTTCTAGGCGCGGGGAAGCGCGCCAGGCGCTTGGCCGATCTCGCGGAGAAGCCCGAGGCGGGCTTTGCCATCGTCGCCTATATCGCGATGACCGAGGCGACGCGAGAGATGCCCGAGGCGATCGCCCGCGACGCGATCCATGACCTCGGCCAGTTCGTCGACAACCTCGGCGCCAGCGAGGTGGTCCTCGCACTCGAGGAGCGACGCAATTCCCTGCCGCTCAAGGATCTGCTGCGGATCAAGACCAAGGGTGTGCACGTCAACGAGTTTTCGAGTTTCCTCGAGCGCGAGACGGGCCGGGTGGATCTCGATACCGTAAATCCAAGCTGGCTCATCTTTTCCGACGGTTTCAGTGCCGGACGAACGCTGTCGAGCGCGGCAAAGCGCGTGTTCGACATAGTCGCCAGCGGCCTGCTGCTGGTCTTCTCCATGCCGGTGATCGCCCTGTTTGCCCTTCTCGTGAAGCTGGACAGCAAGGGACCGGCCTTCTTTCGCCAGAAACGCGTCGGCTTGTTCGGTCAGACATTCGACGTGATCAAGCTCCGCTCCATGCGTACCGATGCCGAAAAAGACGGTGCGAAGTGGGCGTCGAAGGACGATCCGCGGGTCACTCGACTGGGCCGCTTCATTCGCAAGGTCCGTATCGACGAGCTTCCCCAGACCTGGAGCGTCCTGAAGGGCGAAATGAGCTTTGTCGGCCCGCGTCCCGAAGTGCCGAAGTTCGTCGACCAGCTCGAACAGCAGCTGCCCTATTATGCCGAGCGGCACATGGTGAAGCCCGGGATAACGGGGTGGGCGCAGATCAATTATCCCTACGGCGCGAGCATCGAAGACGCGCGTCACAAGCTCGAATACGATCTCTATTACGCCAAGAACTACACCCCGTTTCTCGATCTGCTGATCCTGCTCCAAACCCTGCGGGTCATTCTCTGGCACGAGGGAGCACGCTGATCGGCGCGCCGCCCATCTTGCCGTTCGCGTCGCTTCTGCTGCACCTGATCGGAGCGGCCGGCTGTGCCGCGGCCGCCATCTGGCTCGCGCGGCAGCCGCTGACGAGGCGCAGCGATCGCAGCGCGACCATGGCGGCGCTTTTCCTGACGGCCCTGTGGTCCGGCATTGTCGCCGCCTGCGGGCAAGCGACGCTTATTGCGCACCTGGCCGAAAGCTGCCGCAATCTCGCCTGGCTGCTCGTCATGTACCGCCTGTTTGCGCAGGACGGCCGCGATCGGAGCGTGACTGCAATCCGCCCCCTGATAATGGCACTATCGTTCCTCGAACTCGTGCAGCCCGGGCTCGCCGTGCTCTCCTTCCGCTGGGCGCCGACCCCGGATATCGCTGCGGCCGTCACGCAGGTCGCCGTGCTCTTCCGGATCCTCACCGCGATCGGTGCGCTCGTGCTGCTGCACAATCTGTATGGAACGGCTGCGCGCGAAAGCCGCGACGCGCTTGGGTGGAGCGCCGCCGCACTCGGCGCGCTGTGGCTGTTCGACCTCAACCATTACGTCGTCCAGCATCTCCAGGGGTCGCCGGCCGCAGGCATCGCCGCGATCAGGGGCATAGTGGCCGCGCTCATTGCCGTGCCGATCGTGATCGGCGCCAGCAACGGGGCCGCTGGGCGCAAGTTGCAGGCGAGCCACCGCGTCGCCTTTCAGACCGTTTCCCTGCTGCTGATCGGAGCTTACCTGCTGGTCATGCTGGGGGCGGCGCAGTTCGTGTCGCTGCTCGGCGGCGATATCGGACGGATCGCCCAGACAGCCTTCCTCGTCGCTGCAGGCACCGCGTCGCTGCTGTGGCTGCCCTCGAAGCGGCTTCGCGGCTACGTACGCGTGACCGTGCTGAAGCACCTGTTCCAGCACCGCTACGATTACCGCGAGGAATGGATGCGGTTCAATCGCACCATCAGCCGGGGATCGGGGGGAGCGGGCCAGCCGGGCTCCGGCCTCCATCAGCGCGCCCTGCAAGCCATCGCAGAGATTGTCCAGAGCCCTGCCGCAGTCCTGTACCTGCCGGGGGACGACGGGATCCTGCGCGAAGCGACGGGCTGGAACTGGCACGGTGACGACGAGGTCTTGCCGCCCTTGCCGAGCGACCTCGTATCGATGATGGAACGCAAGGACTTCATCGTCCAGATCGACACTTGCCGCTCGGGCAGCGATGCCGATGCGCCCTCGCTACCCGAGGGACTGCTGCAACACGGCGATGCATGGCTGCTCGTTCCGTTGCTGCATTTCGATCGCGTGATCGGTGTCGTGTTGCTTGCCCGGCCGCCGTATGTCCGGCCCGTCGACTGGGAGGATTTCGATCTTCTCAAGGTCGTTGCACGGCAACTCGCGAGCTACCTCGCAGAGCACGAGAACCACCGTGCGCTGCTGGAATCGGCGCAATTCGACGATTTCAACCGGCGCATCGCCTTCGTCATGCACGACATCAAGAACCTTGCGAGCCAGCTGTCCCTGCTGGCGCGCAATGCTGAAAGACACGCGGAAAATCCCGAATTTCGCAAGGACATGCTGGTCACGCTGCGAAGCAGTTCGGACAAGCTCAACACGCTCCTCGCGCGTCTCGGCCGCTACGGGACGAGCGCGGCTTCGTCACGGCAACCGGTGACCATGCGCACCTTGGGCCGCAGCGTCCTCGCGCGCTTCTCCGATCACCAGTGCGTCGCCTTGACGAGGGTCGACGACTGCGAGATTTTGGCCGATCCCGAGGGTATCGAACAAGCCATCATCCATCTGGTGCAGAATGCGATCGATGCGAGCGAGCCCGGCTTGCCGGTCTGCATCGACATGAGCAGCGACGGTCTGCTCGGGCGCATAGAAATCATCGACAGCGGCTGCGGCATGGATGCTGAATTCGTCCGCCACCGGCTCTTCAAGCCCTTCGTATCGTCCAAGGATGGCGGCTTCGGCATCGGCGCGCTGGAGGCGCGCGAACTGATCCGGTCCATGGGCGGCCGCCTCGACGTACAGTCGCGGCCAGGTATCGGCACGCGCTTTACCATCACCATCCCCTTGGTCGAGGCAGCAAGACTACTCGAAAACAATGCAGGTCAGGAGGCCGCTTGAGCATGCCCAGTTCGCGTCCCAAATTGTTGATCGTCGAGGACGATCCGGGCCTGCAGGCCCAGCTCAAATGGGCCTACGAGGATTTCGACGTGACGATCGCCGGAAATCGCGACCAGGCGCTTGCGGCGCTTCGGGCTGATGAACCGGCCATCGTCACCCTGGACCTTGGGCTTCCGCCCGATCCCGACGGCACATCGGAAGGCTTTGCCGTGCTCGATGCGATCATGGCCATGAAGCCCGACACCAAGGTGATTGTCGCGTCCGGCCACGGTGCACGTGAAAGCGCATTGCAGGCGATCGCACACGGTGCCTACGACTTTTACAGCAAGCCGATCGATATCGATAATCTCGGACTGATCGTGCGCCGGGCCTTCAACCTTCATGCGATCGAGACGGAAAACCGCCGTCTGTCGCAACAGGTTGGGGAAGAACGCAAGGTGCTGGGCACGCTGATAACGGCCGCGCCCGAAATGGCGAAGGTTGCCCGCACGATCGAGCGGGTGGCCAACACCGATGCCTCGGTCATGCTGCTCGGCGCGAGCGGTACGGGCAAGGAATTGCTCGCCCGGGGGCTGCATGAAGCGAGCGATCGGCGAGACGCGGCCTTCGTCGCGATCAATTGTGCCGCGATTCCGGAAAACCTGCTCGAAAGCGAGTTGTTCGGACACGAGAAGGGCTCGTTCACCGGCGCGGTGAAAACTACCGAAGGCAAGATCGAGCTGGCCCACGGCGGTACGCTGTTCCTCGACGAAGTCGGCGACATTCCGCTGGCCTTGCAAGTCAAACTGCTGCGCTTCCTGCAGGAACGGACGATCGAGCGGATCGGCGGCCGCAAGGCGATCGCGGTCGACACCCGGATCGTGTGTGCCACTCACCAGAATCTCGAGGCGATGACGGCTGCCGGTACCTTCCGGGAGGACCTGTTCTACCGCCTCGCCGAGATCGTCGTGAAGATCCCGTCGCTTGCCGAACGTCCGGGCGATGCCATCTTGCTCGCCAAGGCCTTTCTCACCCGCTTCGCCAAGGAAATGAACCCCCAGGTCAAGGGTTTCGCGCCCGATGCACTGGCTGCGATCGACGGATGGAGCTGGCCCGGCAACGTGCGTGAACTGGAAAATCGGGTGAAGCGGGCGGTGATCATGGCCGACGCCCGGCTCGTTTGTGCGGACGATCTCGACCTGGCCCCGGGTGCGGAGGAAGAAGGCCAGGTGCTCAACCTCAAGGCGGCGCGGGAACTGGCCGATCGCCGCGTCATCCGCCATGCGCTTGCGCGGAGCGAGGGCAACATTTCGAGCACCGCCAAGATGCTCGGTATCAGCCGGCCGACGCTTTACGATCTCCTCAAGCAATATGATCTGCAAGCCTGATATTCGAGGAATTCTGGCCCTGCTGCTGGCGTTCACGGCCGCAGGCCTGACCGGCTGCAGCGATGCTGCGGCCGACGTCCCGCCGATGGTTGCCGCGCAAGCGGCGCTTGAGAAAGGGGACGGGTTCGGGGCCGAACTGGCACTGCGCGAACTCCTGGATGCCGGCACGCCCCGCAACCAGCTAGCTGCCGCCATGGGGCAGGCCGAACTGCTGCAGGATCAGCCGATCGAAGCACGCAAATGGCTGGGCTCCGGAGAATTCAGCCGCGAGACCGCTGGCCAGGGATTCCATATGCTTGGCCTGCTGGAGATGCGCGAAGGCAAGCTGCCCGAAGCCGGAGCCGCGTTCGACCGGGCGGTGGCGCTCACTCCGGATAATCCGCGTCTGTGGGTCGACATCGGCCGGCTGCGCTATCGCGGCGGCGAGCAAGCGATGGCGGTCGATGCCGCAATCAAGGCGGTCGAGCTCGGCCCTGATGATTCCGAAGCGCTCATGTTTCGCGGACAGCTCGCGCGCGACGCGGCTGGGATGACAGAGGGGCTGCGATGGCTCGATAAAGCTATCGATGCAGACCCCGACCGCCTCGACCTTCTGGCGGAATATGCCGCAACGCTCGGAGAAGCGGGCGAGTCCAAAAGGTCGCTGCAAACCATCAGGCGGATGGCGGCCATCGATCCCGGATACGACCGGGCCTATTTTCTCCAGGCGGTGATCGCCGGCCGGGCGGGCGACTACCCGTTGGCGCGGCGATTGCTGACGCGGGGCGTGCGCCAGACGAATCCTATTCCTGCTGCGAGCCTGCTGTCGGGCGTGATCGATCTCGAGACGGGCAATTATGCCAGCGCGGCGACGCAATTCGATCAGCTCTACCGGCGGCAGCCGGAAAATCGCCGCGTGCGCGACCTGCTCGTTCGATCGCTCGCCATGAGCGGCGGACATCGGGAACTGGTGCACAGGTTCGGAGCCGAGGCGGGCATGACCAGCGCGTCGCCCTACCTGCAGACCGTGGTCGCGCGATCGTACGAGGCGTTGGGCGAGCGGAAAAAGGCAGCCGAACTGCTCGACCTCGCCTCGCAGCGTCGGTCGGGCAACCTGGTCGCGTTGCGCGCCAGTCCCGGTCTCGCAATGCCGGTAGTCGGATCCGAACCGACCGGCGAGGAGGCGATGGCGCAAGTACGCGGCAGCATCGTGCGTCGTGGTCCCGCGGACGCCGTTGCCGCGGCAAGCGGCTTTCTAAGGCGCTTCCCCGGATCGGCCGACGCGCTTGCACTGGCGGGAGACGCGCAACTGGCGGCACGCAATCCGGCCCTGGCTCTGAAGTATTACGACCGGTCGGCTCGCATCCGCCAGTCGTGGCCGCTCGCGCGTCGGCGCATTTCGGCGCTGCGTATGCTGGGGAGGGCGGAGGATGCCCGGACCCTTCTCGCCCGCTTCGTGGCTGGACATCCTACCGCGATAGAACCTGTCGTCCTGCTGGCGCGCGAGTATTACGGCATCGGCAACCTGCCGCGAGCGCAAATCCTGCTCGACCACGCGGTGCGCGCAGGGGCCGAGCGCGACCCGGAGGTACTCGCCTTACGCTCGGCAATAGCGCTGCGCAGGAACGAGCCGGAGAGAGCCAGGGCTCTGGCCAAACAGGCCGTCGAGATACAACCGGTCAGCCCGGCAGCGGTGCAGTCGCTGGCGCTGGCAGGAGGTCGGGCGATGAGCACGTCCCTTCGGGCCAAAACTGCCAAGCTCGAACGCAAGGTGACCCTCGCGCGGCGGTAGGATTGACGCACTGGACATCGACCGGCTTCCCCGGCACCTGCGCTCCATGGTGTCGAAGCTCGCCGCGCTCAAGGATCCGATGATCGCCGTCCTGGCGATCGCCACGATATCGGCGGCTCTGTTGCCTGCCACCGGCGACATGCGTTGGATCGCCGGAGCCGTATCGAACGCAGCGATCTTCGTCCTCTTCCTGTTCAACGGAATGCGCATTGCGCGCCGCGAAATCGTCGAAGGGCTGCGCAACTGGCGCTTTTTCCTGCCGCTGATGCTGTGGGTGTTCGGGGTCATGGCGCTGCTCGGTCTTGGTTTGTCAGTCGTTGCTGCCAATGTCCTGCCCCCGCTGGTCGCTATCGGTTTCCTGTATCTCGGCACCTTGCCTTCGACCGTCCAGTCCGCGACCTCCTACACCACGCTCGCGGGCGGCAACGTGGCGCTCTCTGTCATCGGAGCGGCACTGATCAATATCGCCGGTGTCTTCGTATCGGCCCCGCTGTTCGCCGTCCTCGGCGGCGGGGAGACGGCCGATATCGGATCGGAGGTCATCCTCCGCATTGCCCTGATCCTGATCCTTCCTTTCGCCATCGGGCAGGCGATTCAGGGCTGGATCAAGTCCTGGATCGACGGAAACCGGGCGCGGATCGTCTGGCTCGACCGCATCGTCATCGGTATTGCCGTCTACGTCGCGTTCTCAAGCGCGGTCGAGCAGGGCATCGGCGATGCCATCGACGTGGCCGGTTGGGCGCTGGTCGTGGGACTGGTGGTTTCGTATCTGTTGTGCGCGAACTTGGGTGCCTGGTCAGCGGGCCGGCTGCTGAGGTATCCGGTCCGAGACCGGATCGCTTTCCTCTTTGCAGGCAGCCAGAAAAGCGTCGCGGTGGGCGCTCCGTTGGCGGCGCTGCTGTTCAAGCCGGAAGCGGCGGGCTTCGTGATCGCGCCGCTCCTGCTATATCACTTCTTCCAGCTCGTGCTGGCTGCTCCGGTCGCGAACGTGCTGGCGGACAAAAGCGCTAACTGACGTTCTCGGCGCGGTTGTGCCTGACGGACCACCACAGGCTCAGGCCGATCAGGATTGCACCGATGAGGCCGGTGATCGTCTCGGGAATATGCCATTTCGCCGACAGCAGCATGATCGCACCCAGCACGATAATGGCCCAGAAGGCACCGTGTTCTAGGAAGCGGTAATTGGCGAGGGTGCCCTGCTTTACGAGATGGATCGTCATCGAGCGTACGAACATCGCCCCGATCGAAAGGCCGAGCGCGATCACGATCATGTTGTTCGACAAGGCGAAAGCGCCGATCACCCCGTCAAAACTGAAGCTGGCGTCGAGAATGTTGAGGTAGAGAAAACCACCGAACCCGCTACGCACCACCGCCCCTTGCAGACGCTGGGCTTCTTCCTTCATTTCAAGGATGGTGCTGATCCCCTCGACAGCGATGAAGGTGACCAGCCCGAGCAAGCCGGCAGTCAGGAACGTCAGTGCCTCTTCGGGCGTCAGCAAGGTCGAGATGCCCCACATGGCGAGCAGCAGGATCGCGATCTCGGCTGCGGGCAGGGAGGCGAAGCGTGCAAGGAAGCGTTCGACCGATCCGATCCAGTGGACCTCCTTGTCCGCATCGAAAAAGAACTTGAGGCCGACCATGGCCAAGAACGCGCCGCCGAACCCCGCAATCCCGACATGAGCGGAATTGACCAGCCGTTCGTATTCTTGCGGGCTGTTGAGCGAAAGGTCGACCGCTTCCATCGGCCCGATCCCTGCGGCAATGGCGACGATGGCGAGCGGGAAGACGATCCGCATGCCGAACACGGCGAATGCGATGCCCCATGTCAGGAAGCGTTTCTGCCACACCTCGTCCATGTCCTTGAGGACCGACGCATTCACCACCGCATTGTCGAAGCTGAGCGAGATTTCTAACACGGAGAGGACCACGATGATCCACAACATGCTGGCTGTGCCCGCCAACGTACTGGTGCTTTCCACCCCGTACCAGACGCCCAGGCCCAGGCAAAAGAGGGTAAAAATGAGCGAGAAGCCGTAGAACCGGAAAAGCGTTTGCATCTGGGAGCCCTGTGAATGGTTTGCGGCCCGCTAGGCGATTGTGCGCGCAGCGGCAACTATTTGGGCTGGTATGTCTGGTCCGGCCCCGGAAAACTGCGCGAGCGCACCTCGTCCGCGTAGACTTTGGCCGTCTGTTCGATCACCTCGGCGATGTTGCCGTACTTCTTGACGAAACGCGGCACCCGCTCGAACATGCCGAGCATATCCTCGGTAACGAGTACTTGGCCGTCGCACTGCGCCGAAGCGCCTATGCCGATGGTGGGACAGGATACCGCCCGGGTTGCCGCGATGGCGATCGGTTCAACCACGCCCTCGACGACGATGGCGAAGGCTCCGGCCCGGTCGAGCGCCTCCGCATCGGTGACGATCTTGTCCGCTTCCGCATCGCTGCGTCCGCGCGCCGCATAACCGCCGAGCACATTGACGGCCTGCGGCGTCAGGCCGACGTGCCCCATCACCGGGATGCCGCGCTGGTTGAGGAAGGCGACGGTCTCCGCCATCGCTGCTCCGCCTTCCAGTTTTACCGCTGCCGCCCCGCTTTCCTTGAGCAGGAAGCTCGCGCTCTCGAACGCCTGCTGCGGCGAAGCTTCGTAGGAGCCGAACGGCATGTCGACGACGACGACCGAGTGGTAGCTGCCGCGCACCACGGCGGCGGCATGATCCGCCATCATGCGCAAGGTCACGGGAATGGTGGAGGGCAGGCCGTAGATCACCTGGCCCAGCGAGTCCCCGACGAGCAGGATATCGCAATACGCGTCGAGCAACTGCGCCTGCCGCGCCGTGTAGGCGGTCAACATGACCAGCGGGTTGGCAGTTTGGCCGTCGATCTTGCGGGCGCGCACTCCCGGCACCGTAAGGCGCTTCATCGGCGCCGGGGTGGGATTGGCGCGGCTCGTGCTCGTATCGAGCTGGAAGGTCGTCGACATGGGCGGCGTTCTAGACCGGGCGCGGAAGCGGGGAAACCCCGCAGTTTCGCCTTGTCATGGCCGAACCAATCGCTAGCGTGCCCGCATTCGACGCGCCGGCGGGGGCCTGCGCGCAATTGTGAGGGAAAACTTGATGTTCCTAGACAGGATCAAACCGCTGGACGCCATCCTGGCGACGGCGGAGAAGAAGTCCCTGCATCGCTCGCTTGGCGCGGTGCAGCTGACTCTGTTCGGTATCGGCTGCATTATCGGCACCGGGATTTTCGTGCTGACGTCCGCCGGTGCGCAAAAGGCCGGGCCTGGCCTGATGCTCGCCTTCATCATCGCCGGGGCTGTCTGCATCGTCGCTGCCCTGTGCTATGCCGAAATTGCCGCGATGATCCCGGTTGCCGGGTCTGCCTACACCTACAGCTATGCCACCATGGGCGAATTTCTCGCCTGGACCGTGGGCTGGGCGCTGGTTCTCGAATATGCGATCGCCGCCTCGGCGGTTTCGGTGGGGTGGTCCGGATATTTCACCGGAACGATCCTCAACGAGTTCTTGGGGATACAGTTGCCAGCATGGCTGGGCGCCGGGCCGCTTGCGCTCGGCGGCGCTGCGGGGGGCTTCATCAACCTCCCGGCCTTGGTCATCGCCTTGCTCGTGACGTGGCTTCTCATGATCGGCACCACCGAAAGCGCACGCGTCAATGCCGTGCTCGTGTTGATCAAGATCACCGCTCTGACGGCGTTCATCGGTCTCACGCTGACCAGCGCCTATTTCGATCCCGACAAGTTCAATCCGTTTCTTCCCGCGGGCCTCTTCGGCGGGTTCGGCTCCGGGATCGGCGCGGTCGGCGCGGCAGCGACGATCTTCTTCGCCTATGTCGGCTTCGACGCGGTCTCGACCGCTGCCGAAGAAACCAAGAACCCGCAGCGCAACGTCCCGATCGGTCTCGTCGGTTCGCTGCTGATCTGCACGATCTTCTACATCCTCGTCGCCGCAGGCGCGGTCGGCACTATCGGCGGCCAGCCGATTATGGGGCCGAACGGCATCCCGTTCCCGGCCGGTTCGGAAGAACTCGCCCGCCAGTGCGCCCTGCCGCAATACGCGGGGCAACTGGTCTGCTCGAATGAAGCGCTGGCCCATGTCCTGCGTGAAATCGGGTTCTCGGGCATCGGGAACATGCTCGGCATCGCTGCCTTCCTGGCCCTGCCTTCGGTGATCCTGATCCTGCTGTTCGGCCAGACCCGCATCTTCTTCGTGATGGCGCGCGACGGGCTGCTGCCTGAAAAGCTCGCCGAAGTGCACCCGCGCTGGAAAACGCCCTATATCGTCACCGGGCTGACCGGGGTCGTAGTGGCCATTGCCGCCGCTTTCTTGCCGGTCGGTGCGCTGGCCGATATCGCCAATGCCGGCACGCTTTACGCGTTCTTCATGGTGGCGATCGCGGTGATGATCCTCCGCAAGCAGGCGCCGGATCGGCCCCGTCCGTTCAAGGTTGCCGGTCTTGCCATCATCGGCCCGCTTACCATTGCCGGCTGTCTGTTCCTGTTCCTCAACCTGCCCATGGACGCCATGCTCGTCCTGCCGATCTGGACGGCCATCGGGGCGGTCGTCTACCTAGGCTACAGCCGCCGCAACAGCCATCTCGGCCGCGGCATCGTCGAAGTTGTCGATGATGTTGCCGGTCAGGAGACGATGATGCCGATTGATCCGAATCACTGATCGACCAGGCTCCGGACAAAAGGAAAGGGCCGCTCCATCGGAGCGGCCCTTTTTCGTGTTCAGACGCCTCAGAGCGGCACGGCGTCGGCGTGCTGCTTTTCCGCTTCGGCGTGGACCGTCATGCCCAGCGCCATCTTGGCGGTGTTGACGAGGCCGAGGTCGCCGTTCCAGATCTCGGCATCGCCGAGGTCCATCCGCAGGAACAGGATGTCCGGATCGTCCTTGCCGCCGTCGTACCAGGCGGCGACGAAGTTGTTCCAGAACTGGTCGAAACGCTCCTGGCTGGTCTCGACCGCAAGCGTACCGTTGAAACGCGCGAACAGGTCATGTCCCTTGTCGGCGAAGCTGGCGGTGACCGGACCGAGCTGGGCGAAGCTGCTGTTCTTCTGAGTGAAGAACCAGATCGCGCTGTTGGCGCCCTTGTCGAGCTGGGCGGACATCGGCACGGATGTGTCCGAGCGGCCATCGAGCTGGAGGAACAGGAAAGGCGAGTCTGAAAGGGCCCGCCAGAATTTTTCCTTCAGTTCGTCGGGGGTAGCGTGATCGGTCATGAGAATCTCCTTGGGCTGTGCTGGTGCAACTTCCGACGCTTGCGCCTGTTCCTGTGGATGCACGGAACGATGGTCGACGCGGTGAATTGCCAGATCGGACAATATGGAACATAAAAGGAACAAATGAGTCGTTCCGCCATGACAATTCCCGCTCCCGGTCTGGAAGCACGCATGACCGCTGCCGACATGGCGGCGCTGTCGGCGGTGCGCAGCAATCGCTGGAAGCCGGGCCTGGCGGGGCAGGGCCAGTTCGCACGGCACAGCGAGGTTTTCGCGAGCGGCCGCGAAGGCAGCGGGGCGGGGCTGGCCCTGTCCCTGGCACTGGACGAACTGTGCTCGAAGGCGATTGCGGAAGGGGCCGAGACGGAGGATCGCCGCGCCATCCTGTGGGTGCAGGACCGGGCGGCGGCACGGCTGACCGGGCGGCCCTATTGCCCCGGCCTGCCGCAGGCGGTGCGCCACCGGCTGATCCATGTCCTCGCGGAAAAGCCGCAGGACTTGCTGTTCGCGCTGGAGGAGGGGCTGCGCTGCCGCGAAATCGCCTGCGTGATCGGGGAACTGGCGGGAAACCCCAAGGCGTTCGACTTCACCGCTTCGCGCCGCCTCAGCCTGGCGGCGGAGAAGCACGGCTCCTCGCTGTGGCTGGTGCGGCTCGACGCGGCGCGCGAGCTGTCGTCGGCGAGGCTGCGATGGGAGGTGCACAGTGCCCCGTCGCCCGCACCCGAATGGAACCCGCAGGCGCCGGGTACGCCGGCCTGGCGGGCCGAACTGTTCCGCGCGCGCTCCCACGCGCCGGGCGAATGGACATTGCACGATGACGGCACAGGACTTGTCGCCCGGCGTGCGCATGACAGCAGGCAAGGGCGTGCCACCGCGGCGAATCCTTTCCATCTGGTGCGCGCGTCTCGCGATCGACCGCTGGCGACTGGCTGAAGGCTGCGCCCGCGGCGAGGGCGCGGATGCCGAGCCGATGGCGCTGATCACCGAAACTGCCCACGGCCCCCGGATCGACGCCGCCAACGATGCCGGCGCGGCGGCGGGCGCGCGCCGGGGCATGATGCTGGCCGACGCGCGCACCCTGTGTCCTTCGCTCAAGGTTGCCCCGTCCGATCCCGCCGGCGATCTCGACGCGCTGGAACGCCTCGCGCTGTGGGCGCAGCGCTGGGGACCGTGGAGCGCGCTCGACCCGCCCGACGGGGTGATCGTCGATGTCACCGCCGTCGCCCACCTGTTCGGCGGCGAGGGGAAGCTGCTGGCCGATGCGCAGGTGCTGTTCGAGAAGCGCGGGATCGCCGCCCGGCTCGCCATCGCGCCCACCGCCGGGGCGGCCTGGGCACTGGCGCATTACGGCCCGCCGCGCAGCATCCTCTCGCCCGGCGACGACATGGAAGCGCGGCTTTCGGACCTGCCGGTCGCGGCGCTGCGGCTCGACGACGATGTCATCACCATCCTGCGCCGCCTTGGCCTCAAACGCCTGGGCGAGCTCGGCACGGTTGGCCGCGATGCGATCATGCGCCGGTTCCGCAACCGCCGCTCGCCCGCCGCCAATCCGCTGATCCGCATGGACCAGTTGCTCGGCCGCGTGCCCGAACCGCTGTTGCCGGTCGTCGCCGAGCACGACCCTCTGGTGCAGCGCCGCCTGATGGAACCGATCCGCCACCGCGAGCTGCTCGACCAAGTGCTGGCCGACCTCGCCGCCGACATGGCGCGCGAACTGGAGGGGCAGGCCAAAGGCGCGCGGCGGCTCGAACTCGGCCTGTGGCGGGTCGATGGCGAGGTCGTGGTCAGGCGGCTCGAACTCGCCGCCGCAACCCGCGATGCGGCGCATATCTGCCGGCTGTTCTCGGAAAAGCTCGAAGGCATCGACGCAGGTTTCGGGATCGAGACTATCCGCCTGCGCGCCAGCTGGGCCGAGCCGCTGGCCCTGGCGCAAGGCGATATCGAAGCCGCCGCCGAGGAGCACGGCACTTCGCTGGCGGCTTTCGTGGATCGGCTGACGACGCGACTGGGCCCGCGCGCGGTGCAGCGCCCGGTGCCCTTCGGCAGCCATATTCCCGAGCGCGCCCAGCGCTGGCAGCCGCCGCTCGCGCCTCCTCCGGCGGAGCAGGAGGAACTGCGCTTCCACACGCGCCCGCTCAAGCTGCTCGACCGGGCCGAGCCGATCGCGGTGCTCTATGCCACGCCCGACGGCTATCCCCAGCGGTTTCGCTGGCGCGGCGAGGTGCACGAGGTGGCGCGCTGCGAAGGGCCGGAACGGATCGCCCCCGAATGGTGGCGCGAACGATCGACGGTCCGTCTGCGCGATTACTACCGGATCGAGGACAGCAACGGGCGCCGCTACTGGATCTATCGCCACGGCCTGATCGGCGACGGGCGCGGGGGCGTGCCGGACTGGTATCTCCAGGGACTGTGCGCATGAAAACGGGGCACGACCATCCGGCCGCGCCCCGTCCCAAAAGCCGTGCCTTACGTGTTTCTCAGCCGCCGGCCTTGCCGAGGAAGGCGACGATATCGTCGCCGAGCCGCTCGGTCTGCGTCGCGAAAACGGCATGCGGCTCACCGTCATATTCGATCAGTGTCGCAGTCTCCACCTTCCTTGCGACCTCACGGCCGGTCGCATCGATCGGCACCGTCACGTCTTCCGTGCCGTGAATGACCAGCGTCGGCACGGTGAAATGCGGAAGATCGGGGCGGAAATCGGTGGTGGCAAACGCGTTGGCCGCCTGCAGCGTCGCGTACTGGCTGGCATGCATCGTCGTCTGCCATGCCCAGTGGCGCTCTTCCTCGCTCACCTTGTTGCCGTAGAAGTCCTTGAAGAACCCTGTGAAGAACTTCCTGAAATCGTCCTTCATGCCCTCGGCCATGCCGTCGAAGGTTTCCTGCGGGACGCCATCGGGATTGTCATCCGTCTTGAGCATGTACGGCACGACCGAGCTGACCAAGACGGCCTGCGAAACGCCAGCCCCGCCGTGGCGCGACATGTAGCGGGCGATTTCGCCGCCCCCCATCGAAAATCCGACGAGCGCCACATCGCCGGTCGCACCCGTCGCCTTCATGACGTCGGCAAGGTCGTCGGCGAAGGTGTCGTAATCGTATCCGCTCGGGGCGTGATCCGAATGGCCGAAGCCGCGCCGATCGTACGCTATGGCTCGATAGCCGTTTTCTGCCAGTTTCATCATGATCGGATCCCAGCTGTCTGCCGAGAGCGGCCAGCCATGAATCAGGATGACCGGCCGGCCTTCGCCCAGCTCCTTGACCCTCAGTTGCACATTGTCGCGAGTAGTGATTGTAGCCATTATAGTAACTTCCTTTCACTGTCCGAACGGCAGGAGGGAAGGACCGTTCCCCTTTCACTGTCTCGGCGCGTCGATGCGCCGGACAGGCTGGCAGCAAGGGAGAAGGAACCCGGCCGACGAAACGCCGGCCGGGACAGATGGCATCCTACGGAACGTCGAAGAAATCGACCTTGCCCTGGTCGAGGTCGTAATAGGCCCCGACGACCTTGAGCTTGCCCTGCTTTTGCGGCTCCAGCAGAAGCGGGTCGGTGTGCTCGCGCAGGTAGCGCACGACGCGGCGCACGTTCGAGCGGATCGAATTGTCGAGCAGGTCGCCCTCATCGTTGCGCACGCTCAGGACGGCCGGAATGATCGGTTCGATCATTTGCCCGATCACGCCGGGGAAGGTGGCGTTGTCGGTTACGACCTCGGTCGCAGCCTTTACCGCACCGCAGCTTTCGTGGCCCATGATCACGACCAGCGGCACCTTGAGCACGGCCACGGCATACTCGATCGAGCCCAGGGCAACGGTGTCCACGGTGTTGCCCGCGTTGCGGATGATGAACAGTTCACCCAGCCCGCGTCCGAACAGCAGTTCGGGCGGCACGCGGCTGTCCGAGCAACTGACATAGGCCGCAAACGGGTTCTGCCCCTTGGCGAGGTCGAGCCTGCGTTGAGCGCTTGTCAGGGCATTCGTCTGGCGACCGCTCAGGAAAGCGTCATTGCCCTGGCGCAGCAGTTCCAGCGCCTGATCGGGCGTCAGGTTCGAAGCGGGCGGTGCCGGGGGCAAGCCCTCGGCGCTCGCTTGGGTGAGGGCTGCGGTGCCACCGCCCGCCAAGGCCGCCGTTCCCAGTGCTGCTGTCGCGCCAATCATGTTTCTGCGTGAAATCATTTCGTCTCCAACTCCTGCGTTCGTGCGATGCACCGCGCGGCTCCGTCGAGACGTCACCGGGCAGTGCGAGTCTGGGGCGATTTATGAGTACGACCGCCCCTGCTTGCGTCCGACATCACGAGTGCGGTGCACTCGCCAGAGGGGCCCGGTCCGTACGCGCGATACGATCGGTGCGGTTGTTGGTTCCCGCACAATGCGAAAAAATTTTCACCATATTGCTGGCTTCGCGAAGCGTAAGAACATATAAGGAACATATGTCTACGCAAACCATCCTCCAGAAGCTCGAAATCCTCGCCGATGCGGCCAAGTACGATGCCTCCTGCGCCTCGTCAGGAACGGCCAAGAAGAACTCGCTGGGCGGCAAGGGCATCGGTTCGACCGAGGGGATGGGGATCTGCCACGCCTATGCGCCGGACGGGCGCTGCATCAGCCTGCTCAAGGTGCTGCTGACCAATCACTGCATTTTCGACTGCCACTATTGCATCAACCGCAAGAGCAGCAATGTCCGCCGCGCGCGCTTCACCCCGCAGGAAATCGCCGACCTCACCATCAGCTTCTACAAACGCAATTACATCGAGGGGCTGTTTCTCTCCTCCGGCATCATCAAGAGCTCCAACCACACGATGGAGCAGCTGGTCGAAGCGGCGCGGATCCTGCGCGAGGAATACGACTTTCGCGGCTACATCCATTTGAAGTCGATCCCGGAGGCGGACCCGGAACTGATCCGCCAGGCGGGCCTCTATGCCGATCGCCTCTCCATCAATGTCGAGCTGCCGACCGAAGCCGGGCTGACCCGGCTCGCGCCCGACAAGGACGCGAAGCAGATCGAAGGTGCGATGGGCGGGACGAAGGCGGCCATCGTCGAGGCCAAGGATGCGAGGAAACGCTTCCGCCATGCGCCGCGTTTCGCCCCGGCCGGGCAATCCACCCAGATGATCGTCGGCGCCGACGGGGCGAGCGATGCCGATATCGTCGGCAAGGCGAGCAGGCTCTACGGCGCCTTCGGGCTGCGGCGGGTCTATTACAGCGCCTTCAGTCCGATCCCCGATGCCAGCGGGGTGCTGCCGCTGCGGCGACCGCCCTTGATCCGCGAACACCGTCTCTACCAGTCGGACTGGCTGATGCGCTTCTACGGTTTCCGCCCGGGCGAGATCGTGCAGGCGGCGGAGGCCGACGGCAACCTGCCGCTCGATATCGACCCCAAGCTCGCCTGGGCATTGAAGTTCCGCGAAAGCTTTCCGGTCGACGTGAACCGCGCGCCGAAGGAGCAGCTCTTGCGCGTGCCGGGGCTGGGAACGCGGGCGGTAGGGCGCATCCTTGCTGCACGGCGGCACCGTACGCTGCGGCTCGACGATGTCGCCTTGCTGACGGTCTCGCTCGCCAAGGTGCGGCCCTTCATCGTCACCTGCGACTGGCGCCCGACCTACCTCACCGACCGCGCCGACCTGCGCCGGATGCTGGCCCCTAAGGAGGAACAGCTGGAGCTGTTTGCGGCATGACCCTCATTCTTGCCCGTCATTGCGAGGAGCGAAGCGACGCGGCAATCCAAGGCGGTCGCGCGATACGCTCTGGATTGCTTCGCTTCGCTCGCAATGACGAGGCGGGATCAAAGGCGGGATGACCGTGATGCAGAACGTCCGCCTCGGTGCCTATTACGCGGTCAACCTGCCGCGGCCCGACGATTTCGCCTTCTGGCGCGAGCGCGCGCGGCAGCTGGTGCAATGCGACGTTCCGCCCGACCGGGTGGCGTGGATCGAACCGGGCGGTGCGGGCAATCTGTTCGGAGGCGATACGCGCCTGCCTGTGCCGCCTGCCGATGCGCGGCCGATCCGGGCCAGCAAGCGTTTCCTCACTCTGGCCCAGAACGCCGCGCTGCACTCCGATCCGGAACGGTTCGCGCTGCTCTACCGCCTGGTCTGGCGGCAGCAGTCGAACCCGCGCCTGCTGGAAGACGGCGCCGATGCCGATGTCCGCCGGATCGAGGATCTCGCCAAGTCGGTGCGGCGCGACAGTCACAAGATGCACGCCTTCGTCCGCTTCCGGCAGGTTCAGGACGATGAGGGCGGCGAGCACTACGTCGCCTGGTTCGAGCCCGATCATCACATCCTGCGCGCCAATGCGGGTTTCTTCAAACGTCGCTTTGCCAATATGCGCTGGTCGATCCTGACCCCGCGCGGGACGCTGCACTGGGACGGCGAGACGATGCGCGAAGGCCCGCCGGCGCATAAGTCCGACGCCCCGCAAGGCGATCCGGCAGAGGATCTGTGGCGGACCTATTACGCTTCGATCTTCAACCCGGCACGGCTGAAAGTCGGCGCGATGCTCTCCGAAATGCCCAAGAAATACTGGAAGAACCTGCCCGAAGCCTCGCTCATTCCCGAGCTCATCGCCGGGGCGCAATCGCGCGAGGCGGCAATGGTGGCGGCGGGCGCGCGCGATCTGGCGGATCGGCCCGAGAGCCTCGAGGCGATCGAACGCGCGATCCATCAGTGCCGCCAGTGCGATATCGGCTGCCTCGCCAACCAGGCGGTGATGGGCGAGGGGCCTTCCACGGCCAGCCTGATGATCGTCGGCGAGCAGCCGGGCGACCAGGAGGACCAGCAGGGCAGGCCGTTCGTCGGGCCGGCAGGGCAATTGCTCGACCGTCATCTGGAACGGGCCGGGATCGACCGGCGCAGCGCCTATCTCACCAATGCCGTGAAGCACTTCAAGTTCGTCATGCGCGGCAAGCGCCGCCTGCACCAGTCGCCGACCGCGAAGGAGATCGACACCTGCCGCTGGTGGGTGGAGGGCGAGCGCGCGCTGGTGCAGCCGAAACTGGTGCTGGCACTGGGCGCGAGCGCGGCGCGCAGCCTGCTCGGCAAGACCGTCAGCATGGCCAAGGTGCGCGGGGCGCCGATTGCGCTGGAGGACGGGAGCGAGCTGTGGGTGACGGCGCACCCCTCCTACCTGTTGCGGCTCGACGGTGCGGCGGCGGAGGAACAGGCGCAGCTGTTCGCGCGCGACCTGGCAGCGGTCAAGGCGCGTATGGCGGAACTGAAGGCGTGAGATGCCCGAGGCCCCGCTTACGCCCGACAAGCGCCGGATCGAGCTCGATCCCGACGCGATAGACCCCCCAAGCCGCGCGCCCTTCGTCGAGCTGGGGCTGGTCAGCTGCTTCAGCTTCCTGCGCGGGGCGAGCGATGCGGTGGACCTGGTGATGACCGCCCGCAGCCATGGCTACGACGCGATCGGGATTGCCGACGCCAACACCATGGCCGGCGTGGTGCGGATCCATACCGAGGCGCAGACGCTGAAGCTGCGTCCGGTGATCGGCACGCGGATCGAGACGGTCGAGGGACTCGCATTCCTCGCCTACCCCCGCGACCGTGCCGCCTACGGCCGGCTGTGCCGCCTGATCAGCGCCGGACGGATGGCGACGCTCGACGGCGAATGGCAGGCCAAGGGGCAATGCGACATTTCGCTCGCCATGCTGGCCGAACATGGCGAGGGGGTGCAGCTGATCCTGCTGCCACCGGATGACCTGGAGGCGGAGTTCACCATTGCCGTCCCGAGCAATATCATTCCTTTCCGTCACCCCGGGCTTGACCCGCGGTCCCGCTTTTCTTCGGGTGCTGCGCAAGAGGAAGCGGGCCCCCGGCTCCGGGGCCGGGGTGACGAGAGAGTTAAGTTCAAAGGTAAGTTCCCCGACCTTCTTCCACATCTCTCTCAGCAGCTACCGACTCTACGACATCTATCGGCGAGTTATCTCTACCGAGGCAATGATATCGCCCGGATCGACCGGCTCGATGCCTTGGCCAAGGCCAATGGCCTCACGCTCCTCGCTACAAATGACGTGCATTATCATGCACCTGAGCGGCGTCCCTTGCAGGATGTCATGACCGCGATCCGGCACAAGACCACTGTGGCGAGGGCAGGGCACCTGCTCCACGGCAATGCCGAACGCTACCTCAAGCCGCCCGAGACTATGTGTCACCTCTTCGCTCGTTGGCCGCATGCGATCCGCGCCGCGCGCGAGGTGGCGGATGCCTGCAATTTCAATCTCGAAGAACTGAGATACGAGTATCCGGAAGAGATTTACCCTGACGGCATGACGCCGCAGCAATTTCTCGAACATTCGGTCTGGGAAGGCTCGAAAGCGCGCTATCCCGATGGCTTGCCCGAAAGCGTGCGGGAAACCCTGCACCGCGAACTGGCGCTGATCGCAAAGCTGGACCTCGCGCGTTACTTTCTCACCATCAAGGATATCGTTGATTTCGCACGCGAAGGCGTGACGCCGCCGATCCTGTGCCAGGGACGGGGCAGTGCGGCCAATTCGGCCGTGTGCTTCGTGCTCGGCATCACCAGCGTCGATCCGGCCAAGCACCAGTTGCTGTTCGACCGCTTCATTTCGGAGGAACGCAAGGAACCGCCCGATATCGACGTCGACTTCGAACACGAGCGGCGCGAGGAGGTTATCCAGCATATCTACCAGAAGTACGGCCGTCACCGCGCGGGCCTGTGCGCCACGGTGATCCACTATCGCCCGCGCATGGCGATCCGCGAGGTGGGCAAGGCGATGGGGCTGAGCGAAGATGTCACCAGCGCCCTGGCGCGCACCGTCTGGGGCGGGTGGGGGCGCGAGATCGGCGAGAAGCATGTCGGCGAAACCGGCATGGATGTGACCGATCCGCAGCTCAGGCGAGTGCTGAATCTCACCCGGCAAATGATTGGAATGCCGCGTCATTTGTCGCAGCATGTCGGAGGTTTCATCCTGACCGAGGGCGCGCTGACCGAAACCGTGCCGATCGGCAACGGCGCCATGCCCGATCGCAGCTTCATCGAATGGGACAAGGACGACATCGAAGCGCTCGGCATCCTCAAGGTCGACGTGCTGGCGCTGGGCATGCTGACCTGCATCAGGAAATGCCTCGACCTGCTTGAAAACCATCATGAAAGGCGGCTCGAACTCGCCACTGTCCCGCGCGAGGATCCGGAAACCTACGCCATGCTGCGCAAGGGGGATTCGCTTGGCGTGTTCCAGGTCGAGAGCCGGGCACAGATGAACATGCTGCCGAGGCTGCGCCCGCGCGAGTTCTACGACCTCGTCATCCAGGTCGCGATCGTCCGCCCGGGACCCATCCAGGGCGACATGGTCCACCCCTACCTAAAGCGGCGCCGGGGGGCGGAGCAGGTGCAGATCCCCGCGCCATCGCCCGAGCATGGCCCGCCCGACGAGCTCTCCAGCATCCTCGGCCGCACACTGGGCGTGCCGATCTTCCAGGAACAGGCGATGAAGATCGCGCTCGATGCGGCGAAGTTCTCCAGCATCGAGGCCAACCGGCTGCGCAAGGCGATGGCGACCTTCCGCAGCCGCGGGATGGTCGACGAACTGCAAGACATGATGGTCGAGCGCATGGTCACGCGCGGCTACGACAGGGATTTTGCCCAACGCTGTTTCAACCAGATCCGCGGCTTCGGCGAATACGGCTTCCCGGAAAGCCATGCAGCCAGCTTCGCCCATCTCGTCTATGTCTCGAGCTGGCTGAAGTGCCATTTCCCCGCCGCCTTCGGCTGCGCCCTGCTCAATTCGCAGCCGATGGGCTTCTACGCCCCGGCACAGATCGTGCGCGATGCAGTGGAGCATGGCGTCACCGTCCTGCCTGCCGACGTCAACCTGTCGGCATGGGATTGCACGCTGGAACAGGCCGGGGAAGCACGTGACGCCCGGCAGGGCCGCTTCGACCAGCATCTGGCCTTGCGGCTCGGCCTGAGGCAGGTCGACGGACTGCCCGAACACGTTGCCGCGCAATTGTTGTCCGAACGTGACGTCATGGGGCCATTTGCCGATGTCAGGGCGCTACGGGACCGCGCCGGCATCGGGCCCGCCTATGTCGAACGGCTCGCGAGCGCAGATTGCTTCGGATCCATGGGACTGTCGCGGCGGCAGGCGCTGTGGGATGCGCGCAGTCTGGTGGCCGGGCCCGACCTGCCGCTGTTCCGCGCCGCGCAGGAACGCGAAGAGGGGGCCGAGCGTAAAGCCACCATGCTCCCCGCCATGCCGCTCAGCGAAGAGGTCGTCGCCGATTACCAGACGACGCGGCTCAGCCTGAAAGCCCATCCAATGGCCTTCCTGCGTCCCGAGCTGGCCGAGCGCGGTTTCGTGCGCGCTGCCGACCTGCGCGAACGCAAGTTCCGTTCCATGGTCCAGGTGGCCGGCGTGGTCCTGATCCGCCAGCGTCCCGGCAGCGCCAAGGGCGTATGCTTCATCACGCTGGAGGACGAGACGGGTGTGATCAATCTCGTCGTCTGGCCCGATCTCAAGGAAAAACAACGCCGTGTCGTGATGGGCTCACGGCTGATGGAGGTCCGCGGACGGGTCGAATACGATGACGAGGTGATTCACGTCATCGCCCATCACATGACCGATGCGACGCACCAGCTCGCACGGCTTTCGGAAGACATGCTGCGGGCCCCCTTGGCCAGGGCCGACCACGTCAACAATCCGTTGCCGCAAAAACACCAATCTCCCAGGGGCTTGGTCAATGATGCTGGCACGGCCTACAGCCCCGTGGAACCCTGGCAGGAAGGCGAGGGGACGGACAAGTTCCGCCCGCGCGACCTGATCGACCAATTGCCCGATGCCAAGGGCCATCCCCGCAATGCACGGATCATCCCCAAGTCGCGGGATTTCCATTGAGCGGCCCGCCAGCGCCATCTCCGTGGAGACTCTCGCGCCGCATCGGCCGCATGCGGTGGGACCGCCTCGCCCTTGTCGCGCTCATCCTTCTGGCAGCCGGCGTTGCAGCGCGGTCGTGGCTGCACGAGAACCCTGGCCATAATCCCTGGGCTCCGCTCGACCTGCGGGACGAGCCGGGCTGGGCTACCCCCCGCAAGCTCGTGTCGCTGCGAGGCGATCCGGCGCAGTGCCGGGCGGTTCTCGACCGCAGCCAAATAGCGTTCACCGCTCTCGAACCCGCAGGCGAAGGGCCATGCCGGCGGGACGACCAGACAGTTCTGCCAAATTATCCGCTGTCGCCCGCCGCGCCGCCGACCACATGCCCGGTCGCCGCCGCGTTGGAAGTGTGGCTGGCACGCGGAGTGCAACCGGCTGCACAGGAAATTCTTGGCCGAGAGGTGATGAGGATCGAGCATTTCGGCAGCTACAGCTGTCGCAGGCTCTATGGCGGGGCCGAAGGCCCCTGGAGCGAGCACGCGACCGGTAATGCGATCGATATTTCGGCCTTCGTACTTGCCGACGGCTCGCGGATCAGCGTGCTGGGCGACTGGACCGGTAAAAGCGAGGAGGCACGTTTCCTGCGCCGCGTCCGCGATGCGTCGTGCGATGTTTTCGGAACCGTGCTGTCCCCGGATTACAACGATGCCCATGCCGACCATTTCCATCTGGACCAGAAGGGCTGGGGCTTTGGCGGCGTGTGCCGCTGATCGAGATGCTCGTCAGGCCGTTTCCAGGGAGTAGCCGGCAGAACGAACCGTCCGGATGGGATCGTCGGCCCCCGGCAGCTCGATCGCCTTGCGCAAGCGGCGGATATGCACGTCGACCGTTCGCAATTCGATATCGCTACCGGTGCCCCAAACCCCGTCAAGCAGCTGGTTGCGGCTGAATACGCGGCCGGGGCTTTCCATGAAGAACTTCAGCAGCCGGTATTCGGTCGGCCCGAGTTGCAGGGTCTGGCCCCGCCGTTTTACCTTGTGCGCGACGGGATCGAGGTGGATGTCTCCGACCTGCACGTTCTCGCCGGCCAAGGCGGGCCTGATCCGCCGCATCACGGCGGCAACACGGGCCCTTTCGCCGCGCGGGCTGAAAGGCTTGGTGATGTAATCGTCCGCCCCGGTGTCGAGACCGCGCACCCGGTCGTCCTCGGCCTCGCGCGCGGTCAGCATGATGATCGGCACATGGGCGGTGGCCTTGTCGCGGCGGAGGCGCCGGCAGACTTCGATCCCGCTTGTCCCTTCTATCATCCAGTCGAGCAGGATCAGGTCGGGCACGTCCTCGCTCGCCATCAGCAAGGCCTCGTCGCCGTCGCCGGTCACGCGAACGTGATACCCTTCGTTCTTGAAACGATATTCCAGCAGTTCCGAAAGCGCTGGATCATCCTCCACCAGGAGGAGCTTGGCTGAAGGCACCTGTACCACCCCGTATGATTAACTCGGGGTCCGCCAATATGGCAATCCGGCGTCAGGATTATTTCACAGGTGACAGTTTTTAGTCAGCGTCGGTCGGATAATCGCCGGTGGCGGCAAAGTGCACCATTTCTGCAACATTGGTGGCGTGATCGCCGATCCGCTCGACGTTGCGGGCGATGAACAGCAATTGCGCCGCGCTCGAAATGGTCGCGGGGTTCTCGACCATGTGGCTGACGAGATTGCGGAAGATGCTGTTGTAGAAAGCGTCCACCTTCTCGTCCGTCGCAATCACCTCGAGGGCGAGGGCAGCATCGCGGGCAGAGTAGGCGGTGAGCACGTCGTGGACCATTTCCGCCGCGATGTCGGCCATGGCCGGGAGGAGGGTGAGCGGCTCGAAACGGTCGTGCCCTTCGATGCGGCCGACGCGCTTGGCAATGTTCTTGGAGTAGTCGCCGATGCGCTCGATCACGCCGGCGATCTTCAACGCGGCGATCACCTCGCGCAGATCGTCAGCCATCGGTGCGCGCAGAGCGATGATCCGCACTGCCAGCTTGTCGACTTCCGCCTCAAGCGCATCGATCGCCTTGTCGCCCTTCACCACCTTGGCGGCGCGTTCTTCATCACCCTTGATCAGAGCGGCGAGCGATTCCTGCAGGGCGACTTCGGCAAGACCGCCCATTTCCGCGATCAGGCCGCGCAGCCGGGTAATGTCTTCGTCGAAGGCTTTGACTGTGTGGTCGTTCATTATCCGTATCGTCCGGTGATATAGTCTTTGGTACGCTCTTCCAGCGGGTTCGTGAAGATTTCTCCGGTCGGCCCGTACTCAACCATTTCGCCGAGGTGGAAGAAGGCGGTGCGCTGGGAAACGCGGGCGGCTTGCTGCATCGAGTGGGTGACGATGACGATGGCGTAATTGCCTTGCAGCTCGTCGATGAGTTCCTCGATCTTGGCTGTGGCGATCGGGTCGAGCGCCGAGCACGGTTCGTCCATCAGGATGACTTCGGGATCGACCGCGATGGCCCGGGCGATGCAAAGGCGCTGCTGCTGGCCGCCCGAAAGCGCCGTACCCGATTCCTGCAGACGGTCTTTCACCTCGTTCCACAGGCCGGCGCGCTGCAGCGATCGTTCGACGATCGCTTCGAGCTCGGTCTTGTCGTTTGCGAGGCCATGGATCGTCGGACCGTAGGCGATATTGTCGAAGATCGATTTCGGGAACGGGTTCGGCTTCTGGAACACCATCCCGACCCGCGCGCGCAGTTGCACCACATCCATGGCGTTGCCGTAGATGTCCTCGCCGTCGAGTTCGATCAGGCCTTCCACCCGCGCCGAGGCGATGGTGTCGTTCATGCGGTTCAGTGCGCGCAGGAAGGTCGATTTCCCGCAGCCCGAAGGACCGATGAAGGCCGTCACATACTGCGCCGGGATGGCGATCGAGACGTTGTTGATGGCGCGCTTGTCGCCATAATAGACCGAAACGTCCGTGGCCCGCATCTTGGGGTCGGACAGCTGCTCCATGTCGTGAATGCGGGTCACCAGGTCTTCTCGAATTTGTTGCGGAGGTAGATGGCGAGGCCGTTCATCACGAGGAGGAACAGCAGCAGAACGATGATCGCGGCGCTGGTGCGTTCGATGAATCCGCGGTCGATCTCGTCGGACCACAGGAAGATCTGTACCGGCAGAACGGTCGCCGGCGAGGTGAAACCGTCGGGCGGGGTGGCAATGAAGGCCCGCATGCCGATCATCAGCAGCGGTGCGGTCTCGCCCAGCGCACGGGCCATGCCGATGATTGTCCCGGTCAGGATTCCCGGCAGGGCAAGGGGCAGGACGTGGTGGAACACCACCTGTACCGGCGATGCACCGATGGCCAGCGCGCCGTCACGGATCGACGGCGGGACGGCCTTGATCGCATTGCGGCCCGAAATCACGATGACCGGCATGGTCATCAGCGCAAGGGTGAGGCCCCCGATCAGCGGAGCCGACCGCATGTTGGGAAAGATCCAGAGAAATACGGCAAGGCCCAGCAGGCCGAAGATGATCGACGGGACTGCCGCGAGGTTGTTGATCGAAACCTCGATAATGTCTGTCCAGCGGTTCTTCTTTGCATATTCCTCGAGATAGACGGCCGCCATGACCCCGATCGGAAACGCGAACACGAGCGTCACGATCATCGTCAGGATCGATCCCTTGAGCGCCCCCCAGATGCCGACCATCTGCGGATCGGTCGCATCCGCGCGGGTCAGGAAGCCGGAATCGAAGCGCGATTGCAGCTTGCCCTGATCGGCGAGACTGGCGGCAAGCCGCTGCATCGCGGGCGGACCTTCGCCGTCGAGTCCTTGCGCCAGATCGCCCGAAGCAGGCAGCCAGAAGGTTTCCTCGCGCTGGAGGAGAGACGGATCTGCGGCAATCGCTTCGGCAACCTCGCGCCACCCCTCCTGGCTCATCTCCGCGGCGCCGGCTGCGCCGAGTTCGGTTTCGGCCGCGGCCTCGACAACTTGTGGGAGGCCCTGCAGCTGCAGCGATTGCACACCGCCGCTCCCCTGCAAAACGCCCGGGTCTGCCGAGATGCCCGATTGCGCCAGGTTGATCGGCACGCGCAGCTCGTCACGCTGGAACCCGGATACCCCGCTGAGCAGCATGTTGCCGAGCAGGAGAACGAGGATGGCGACCGAGAAAGCGATGGCGCCGAAACCTAGCCACTTGAAGCGGCGCTCGGCAGCATAGCGCTGCTTGAGGCGTTTTTCGAAGGCTGCTGTTCGCGTCGGCGCGCGGGTTGGCTGGACGATGTCAGTCATAGGCTTCCCGGAACCGCTTGACGACGCTGAGCGCGATGAAATTGAGGCCGAGCGTGACCATGAAAAGGACGAAGCCCAGCGCGAAGGCGCTGAGCGTAGCGGGGTGGTCGAAGCTGCCTTCGCCGGTAAGAAGCGAGACGATCTGCACAGTCACGGTCGTCATCGCCTCGAGCGGGTTGGCCGACAGGTTGGCAGCGGTCGAAGCGGCCATCACCACGATCATGGTTTCGCCGATCGCGCGGCTGATGGCGAGCATGATCCCGGCAACGATGCCGGGGAGGGCGGCCGGGATCAGCACGCGCTTGATCGTTTCCGACTTGGTTGCCCCCATGGCCAGGCTGCCGTCGCGCATGGCCTGGGGGACGGCGGCGATGCTGTCGTCGGCCATGGACGACACGAAGGGAATAATCATCACCCCCATCACCAGGCCTGCGGCCAGTGCGCTCTCGCTGGAGGCGCCGCTGATCCCGACAGAGACGGCGAGATCGCGGATGAACGGCGCCACGGTCAGGGCAGCGAAATAGCCGTAGACGACGGTGGGAACGCCAGCCAGGATTTCGAGAGCGGGCTTCAGCCACTTGCGCCAGGTCGGCGACGCATATTGCGTGAGGTAGATCGCGCTCATCAGCCCCAGCGGGATGGCCACGATCATGGCGATGATGGCGCCGATGAAGATGGTGCCCCAGAACAGCGGGATGGCACCATACCGGTCGCCCTGCGGCGATGCGGCATTCGCCATTGGATCGGGATTCCAGTGCGTGCCGAACAGGAAATCGACCGGCGAGACCATGCCGAAAAAACGGATCGTCTCGAACACGAGGCTGGCAAGGATGCCGAAGGTCGTCAGGATCGCCACCAGCGAGGCGAGCAGCAGGATCGCCATCACTGTGCTTTCGACCTTGGTGCGCGCACGGAACGAAGGTTTCAGGCGCGTGTAGGACCAGATACCGCAGACGATCCCGATGGCCGCAGCAAGCGCAAAGCCGATCGCGGTGTAAAACCCGATTGCGCGGCGGAAGGGTTCGACCAGGGCGCGGGCCTGCTGGTTGAAAACATCATTGGCACTGCCCACAGCGACCGCTCTTGCCTCGGCGATCATGTTGTCGCGCTGGAACCCGAAGGCCGGCAGGTTTTGCGCGGCAGGATCGGCCAGGACGGACTGCAGGACCAGCGTCGGCGACAGCGCGCCCCAAACGAGGGCGAACACGGCCAGCGGGATGCCGACCCACAAGGCCACATACCAGGCGTGGTAATTGGGGCGGGCCATGACCCGTGGCTTCGCCGGGTCGCGCAGGAACGTCCACGCGCGCGCACGCCCGGCCAGAAAGCCGAGCAGGCCCAGACCCAAGGCAAGCAGGATCAGGAAGGCAGGCGACATTATTCAGGGTCGTCCTTGGAGCGATGGTAGAGAGCCACAGTCAGCACGCGCTCTTTGAAAAGTGGCACGACGATTGCCGGCAAAAACGATGCGCGGCTGCGATGATGGAGATTTGTGGCAGAGTGATGACAGAGGGCCTCACGCGTTCATATCCTCCGTCTCGATCCGGCCATCGGCGAGGCTGCCGGGTAATGCCGGCAGGCGGACCGATATTGTGGTGCCGGTACCGAGGCCGCTCGTGATGTTGAGCCGCCCGCGGTGCCGCTGCACTATGTGCTTCACGATCGCAAGGCCGAGACCCGTTCCGCCTGACGCCTGGCTCCGGCCCGGATCGGTCCTGTAGAAGCGCCGCGTCAGGTGGGGAATGTGTTCCGGCGCGATGCCCGCGCCGCGATCGATCACGTCGATCTGGGCATCGCCATTCTGCGTACGCGTCAGACGGACCGTGACGGGCGCGTCTGAAGCGCCGTATTTATAGGCGTTGTCGACGAGGTTGCGGATGAGCTGGGCGAGCTGCTGTTCGTCTCCGGCAACGACAGCGGGCTCGTCGATCTGCAGATCCAGCCGTTCGCTGCGGCCGTGTCCGGCGGCGGCGTCGCGGGCGGCCTGCTCGGCAACCAGATGCAGCGCGACTGGGGTCTGCGGCCGCTCATGCTTCTCGGCCTCGATGCGCGACAGCGACATGAGATCGCTGACAAGGCTCTGCATCCGCCGTGCTTCGCGCAGGATCGTGTCCAGAAACTTCCGCGCCGTGGCGGGGTCGATATTCCCGTGGTCTTCGCTCAGCGTTTCGACATAGCCGATGATGGACGCAAGGGGCGTGCGCAGCTCGTGACTGGCATTGGCGACGAAATCGGTGTGCGCGCGGCTGATGTCGGCCTCGGCGGTCTTGCTGATCAGCTCGATCACCGCGAGGGCCCCGTCCATCTGGTAGCGGCTCATGCGCCAGATATCCTTGGGCCTGACCAGGCCGGTTACGACCGCCTCGCCTGTCTGCCGACTATCGATCAGCGCGACCGCATCGGGATGGCGAAAGGCGACCCGAACGTCTTGCTCGAGGATATGATTACCGAGCAGTTCCCGCGCAGCGCGGTTGGCGATGATGATGCGGTTGCGATCGCTGAGGAGTAGAGGAGTGCCGGAATGCTCTATCATCTCGGCCATCGCTTCGCGTGAAAAGCCTGTGTCCCTGACCGGGGGGGAGGGCGGGGAGGCGTTAGGCTTGGCGAGCCACAGCGATCCGATCCAGACCATCAGCAGCACTGCAGCCAGCGGCAGTGCGACCCCTGCCGCAATAAGGACACCTGTCGTCGCGACTGCCAGCGTGACGCCGGCCCATGACAGGTGCGAATCCTCGATCATGGGCGCGGCCTTAGGAGCATTTGCGCCACGGCTCCAGATGCCGCGCGACAATCCCGTGCATGACGGGGAAGTGACCATATGTGCAGGAAATGCGCCTCCGGGTGGTGACCCGTACGGGAATCGAACCCGTGTTTCAGCCGTGAAAGGGCCGCGTCCTAACCGCTAGACGAACGGGCCGAATTGGCCTGTCCCGGAGGCGAGCCGCGCTACTAGGGATGAGAATCGGGGCGGTCAACCCTACATTTTCGGTTTCCGCGAAACGGCGTGCCTCAGTCGGCCCAGGCTGCATCCTCGAGGTGCAATTCGGCTGCCGGGCGCGCACCCCAGTCGTCGATCTTGACCCGCCCGGCCAGCCACAATTTGCGTCCATTGGAGCTCTTGAGGATGGCCTGACCCCATTCCGTCGACGCTGCCCGAAAGGCGATCGCCTTGAGCGATCCCCCTTCGGCGCTGCCGGCGATGAGGCGCAGGTGATCGTTGCCGACGATGTCCGCCTTCACGACATGCACGGGACCGACCGCGACACGGGGACCGGGCCAGCCCATGCCGTACGGCCCGGCAAGTTCGAGCGATTCCACGAGTTCGGGAGTGAGACCGCGCGGCCCGACCGCGAGATCGAGCGTGACCAGCTGTTCCGACATGGCGCGGGCGACCGGGCCATCGAGGCGGGCATCCAGCCAATCGGAAAGCGCATCGAGCTTGTCGGCCTCTACCGTCAAGCCGGCAGCCATCGCATGGCCGCCTCCCGCGATGAGCAAGCCCTGCTCACGAGCGGCAATGATCGCGGCGCCGAGGTCGACACCGGCAATCGACCGCCCCGAACCCTTGCCTTCGCCCGTTTCGCCGTCGAGCGCTATCACAAGGCTCGGTTTGCCGGTCTTTTCCTTGATGCGTCCAGCCACGATCCCGATGACGCCAGGGTGCCACCCGAAGCCGGAAAGGACATGCACGGCCCGGTTGTGCTGCGCTGCAAGCTGCTCTTCGGCGGCTTCCTGTACCTCGGCCTCGATGGCGCGGCGCTCTTCATTGAGAGCAGATAGTTGCGCCGCTATCGCACGGGCCTCGTCGGGGTCTTCGGTCGTCAGCAGTCGCACGCCAAGGGTGGATTCGCCCACGCGACCTCCGGCGTTGATCCGCGGCCCCAGGGCAAATCCCAGATCGCTGCACACCGGTGCGCGTTTCAGCCTGCTGGCGTCGATAAGCGCGGCCATGCCGGTATTGTTGCGCTTCGCCATTACCTTGAGGCCCTGCGCCACGAAGGCGCGATTGAGTCCATGCAGCGCCGCGACGTCCGCCACGGTCCCCAGCGCCACGAGATCGAGCAGCCCGCGAAGATCCGGTTCGGCGCGGGCTGTGAAGTAGCCTTGCTGGCGCAGAGTGCGGACAACCGCGATGGCCACAAGGAAGGCGACGCCCACTGCCGCCAGGTGACCGTGGGCTGCAGCCGCATCATGTTCGTCGAGCCGGTTCGGATTGACGAGCGCGATGGCCGGGGGAAGATCAGGCGGACATTTGTGATGATCGACGACGATCACATCCACCCCGGCGTCGCGGGCCATCGATAGGGCCTCGTGTGCCATGGCGCCGCAATCCACCGTGACGATCAAGCTCGATCCCTCAGTGCCGATCTTGACCAGCGCCTCGCCACTCGGCCCGTATCCCTCAAGCAGGCGGTCGGGAATGTAGTAGTGCGCGTCATGCCCAAGCATGCGCACCAGCCGCACAAGAAGGGCCGCGCTGGTCGCGCCATCGACATCGTAGTCGCCGTAGATGGTGATCGTCTCGCGGCTGAGGATCGCCTGGGCGATGCGTTCGGCCGCTGTGTCCATGTCGCGAAAGCACGACGGGTCCGGGAGGAAACCGGACAGCGTGGGAACCCGGTGACGATCGAGATCGTCGCGTCCTACTCCGCGGGACAGTAGCAACTGCGTGACGATATCGTCTTCCAGCCCGATGGCGCCGCCCTGCAGCTCCATATTGCCGCCACGCCAGCGCCACGCCCTGCCTGAGAGCGAACGCGTGACACCGAACACATGCGACAATGCACCTGAAGCCATGTCATCGCTAATACCCGATGGGTTCGCCCTCGCAACCGGCGCGGCATTGACTTTCACCGGAGCGGCGCAAACTCTGGTCCGATGGAAAGTCCGGGACCGCTGCTGATCGCGTGGCACAGCCGCACCGGAGCAAGCCGTGCCATGGCCGAAGCCGCCGCTGCCGGAGCGGATGATGAAGCGCGATTGATAGCTGCGGACCATGTCGGACCGGAGCACCTCTTGGCCGCGGCCGGGTTTCTTTTCGTGTGTCCGGAAAACCTCGCCAGCATGAGCGGGGCGATGAAGGAGATGTTCGATCGCTGCTACTACCCGGTGCTCGGCGCGCTGGAGGGGCGGCCCTATGCCACCATCATCGCCGCGGGCTCCGATGGCGAAGGAGCGCAGCGACAGATCGACCGGATCGCCACGGGCTGGCGTCTCAGGCGCGTGGCGGACCCGTTGATCATCTGCACCGGTGCGCAGACGGCGGAGCAGATTCTTGCCCCGAAGATCGTCGCCCAAGCTGATCTCGCCCGATGCCGCGCGCTGGGCGCATCGATGGCCACCGGGCTGTCGCTCGGGATTTTCTGACAATTCATATCCAGAACGGACGCATAACCACGGCATCGACTCGACGGGACACCCGCGAGGTTGCAAATAGCCCCGCAGAGTCAGGGGGCTAAGACCATTACAACCAAGGAAAAATCACCGGACGGTGTTCGCGCTTCGCCCGATCTGTTGTTCCTGTTCGCACCGGACGACCGGCCGGACAGGGATGCTGTCCGCGAACTGGTGACTGCGATTGCGGGACTGTCGATCACGGCGGAGCTCGGCGACGGGAGTGCGTTGGCGGCAGCCGAAGAGCCGGTCGGCTTCGAACTGCAATGTTCGGGACTGACGTTCGACCTTGTGGGCCTCATGCCGGGGGCGCCGATACCGTTGCCCGAGGCGCGGAGCTGGCTGGCGATATCGTCCGACGATCGGTTGGGCCAGATGCGCAGCCTCGGCGTGGCGCTCGGGCCGCATATACGGGCCGGCCAGGCAGATGTGACCGTGCTGCGGAGCCTGCTCGACCTCGCCCGCATCCTGCTCGAAGGTTTGCCGCAGTGCCGCGCCATCTGCTGGACTGCCTCCGGCACGATCGTCGCGCCTGCCGCCTTCGCCGAACTCGTGCAGGGCTGGAGGTCGGGGGGCACGATACCCGCGCAGATGATCGTCTCAGTCAAGCAGGCCCTCGGCGGCGGCATCGAGACGACGGGGCTCGCCTACTTCACCGGCCAGGAACTGCGCCTGGAACCGGCCGTCGCAACGGATGCGGGGCAAGCCACACTGCTGGCGCTGCGTCTGTCGGCCCAGCTTGTCCACCGGGGCCGTTTGACCGCGGCGGAGGATGTGTCCGGGCCCGACGGACGACTGCTGCGTCTCGAACCGTCGCCCAACGGCCGTTTCGTCAGGGTCTGGCCGGGCTGACGCTTCAGGCGAAGGGCGCGGTGGCGGTGTCGAGGGCAGCCTTTGCGGCGTGATACTCGGCTTCCATGCGGGCGACGCGGTCTTCCACGGACTCGACCGCCTTGACCGCGCCGACACCCTGGCCCGAGCCCCAGATGTCCTTCCACGCCTTGGCCTTGGTATTGCCGCCGCTGCCGAAGTTCATCTTGGACGGGTCGCTCACCGGCAGGTTGTCGGGATCAAGGCCTGCGCTTTCGATCGAAGAGCGCAGGTAGTTGCCGTGCACCCCGGTGAACAAATTGGTGTAGACGATCCCCTCGGCGCTGCCGTCGACGATGCCCTGCTTGTAGCCCTGGTCGGCATTCGCCTCGTGCGTCGCGATCCAGGCGCTGCCGATATAGGCGAAGTCGGCCGAAAGCGCCTGCGCCGCCAGTACCGACCGGCCGTGCGCGATCGAACCGGACAGGGCCACCAACCCGTCGAACCACTCACGGATTTCGGCCATCAGCGCGAAGGGCGAAAGCGTCCCCGCATGGCCGCCTGCACCCGCCGCGACCGGGATCAGCCCCGTCGCGCCCTTTTCGATCGCCTTGTGGGCGAAGCGGTTGTTGATCACGTCGTGCATCGTGATCCCGCCCCAGTTCTTGACCGCGGCGAAGATGTCCTCGCGCGCGCCGAGCGAGGTGATGACCATCGGTACCTGCCATTTCTCGCAGGTCGCCATGTCAGCCTCGAGCCGGTCGTTCGACTTGTGGACGATCTGGTTGACCGCGAAGGGGGCGGCGGGCCGATCCGGGTTCTCGCGGTTGTGCCTGGCCAGTTCCTCGGTGATCTGGTGCAGCCATTCGTCGAGCAAGGTCTGCGGCCGCGCGTTCAGCGCCGGGAAGCTGCCGATGATCCCCGCCTTGCACTGCGCGATGACCAGTTCGGGGCCGGAGACGATGAACAGGGGCGATCCGATGACGGGCAGGCGCAGGCGATCGAACGGGGCGGGAAGCGGCATCCATGAACTCCGGTTGTCATTTGCAATCGATCATCGGCTTATGCGGCGCCGATGCAGTTGTCGAGAGGGTCAGGCGAGCAGGTCCTCGATCCCGTAGACCCTCGCGGCGGTTCCTGCGAACAGGGCGCGTTTCTCGTCCTCGGAATGGCCGCGTGCCAGGATCTTGAAGGTGTTCCAGAGCACGTCGTAACTCGCACCCCAGCGATCGACCGGGTAGTTGCTTTCGAACATCCCGCGCTCCGGCCCGAAGGCCTCGATGCAGGTCTCGATATAAGGGCGCCACAATCCCGCGAGGTGCTGCGAACCATAGCCCTTGGCCGGACCGTCCTCCGGCAGGCCGCAGAACGCCATGGCGAGCCCGCCGAGCTTTACGGTCACATTGGGGCATTCGGCCAGTTCGTGGATGCTGCGCCGCCAGCGATCGAAGTTCTCATGCAGCTTGCCGCGATAGCTGGCGATGTTCAGCGGCGTGCCGCAGTGGTCGAGCACGATCGGCTGATCGGGGAAGGCGCGGGCAAGATCGGTCACGTCGCCGATCTGCGGCTCGAGGATCCAGGCATCGAAAGTCAGGCCTAACTCGCCGACGTTCTTGAATCCTTCGCGGAAGGTGCTGTCGCGATAGAGCCCCTCGGGCGCATGGAACGGCGCCCCCAGTACGGCCGGGTCCGCATCCCAGGCACCCTGGTGGCGGATACCCTTGAAGCGCGGGCTTGCGGCCATCAGCGCCTCCAGCACCGGCCGCGCCCCGTCGCCCAGCAAGAGGTCGGCATGGCCGAGGATCGCGTGGCAGGGGCGGTAGTCGCCGTAGAGACCGCTCGCCGCCTGCGCCGCGATACCGTTGACAAATTCGACCTCGCCGACGACTTTTTTCGCATCGCCGTAGGCCGCGTTGTAGAAGGCACCGCATTCCATGAAACATGTGCCGACGACGTTGTGACCGCCCGGCAGCCCGCCCTTGGTGTCGGCCTGCAATTCGTCGAAAGTGTAATAGGCCGCATCGACCAGCGCGGCGACGAAATCGTGATGCGGTTCCTGCAGCATCGGCAGCATGGCCCTGAGGTCCCACAGGTGGTGATGCGGGTCGATGATCGGCAGGTCGGGTTCCAGAATCGCTTCGGTCGTCATGTCAGGCTCTCCCATTCCTGGTGTCGGTGTCACACCGACCATAGTGTTTTGCAAAACTCGCGTCGTCTGATTCCTGCTTAAATAACAGAGACATAGTGCCGAGATTGCGGCGCTCCGCGTCACTTTCCGCATTTCGCCTGCGCAGCGGGTGAAGTGCCAAAGTTGAGTAACTTCTTGTCGGGCTGCCAAAGCTCATCCGGCGATCATTCCCGAAAATCGCGGTGTAGGAAATCCCTGGCCTCACGTCACATCATTCCGATGGTATCAGGACAAGCGCAGACTGCCTGCCATCGAGGAATCGCACCCGCTCACCATCGAACCATGCGTCCTCTTCGGACCGGAAATCGACGCGCTGGCCGCCCCATTCGGGCACGGCCGCATAGCTGGTGAGTTCGATCGACCACGTTGTGCCCGCACGGACGGGATACTTGCCGCGCGGGTCGCCGTTCTGGTTGTCCCAGAAGCCGATAGCCGACCCCGCGCCGTGGCCGTGAAACCCGATGGGGTGGCTGTAGATCGACGGGTCGAGACCTTCGGCCAGCGCCTTGCGCCGCGCGGCCGCGAGGATTGCGTTTCCGCTCTCCCCGGCGACGAAGGAGTCGCGCAGGATGTCCTGCACCCGGTTGGTATTGCGCAGCCCTTGCACCAGTCCCGCGGGCGCACTCGTTTCGCCCGGCTTCAGGACGTAGGCGAGATGCTGCGTGTCGGTGTTGAGCCGTAGGTAGGTGATGCCGAAATCGGTCCACAGCAGGTCGCCGGGTTTGATGACCGTATCGCCCTCGAGCATCCCCGAGGCACCGGCGCGCTGGATGCCGACCGAGGGGTGAAACCAGGGATCGAGGCCGAGGCCGGCCAGCGTCTCGCGGTACCACCATTCGACGTCGGCCGCAGTCGTCCGGCCCGGCGTAATGACCTCGCGCGAGAAGGCGTGGGCGATGAGGGCATGGGCGATCCTGACGATGCCGGGATAGAGCTCGAGTTCGCGCGGCGTGCGGCTTTCGAGCCAGCGCACCGACAGCGTTTCGCCCGAAACGATCCTGCCCCGGTATGGGTCGGGCAGCGCATCCACCATGGCCCGGTACTGGCTCAGCGTCATGCCGTCGCCGAAGGCGGTGAGGTCCGAGGTGTTGATGGCGATCGTCTGCGGATCGCGCGCGGCGACGATGTCTGCAACCGCCCGCCACTGGTCGGGCTGGGCGGCCGGGTCCCATGCCGGGGTAAACAGCCCGCCGAGCCCGTAGCGGCTGACGGTGAGCCGCTCGACCGGCTTGCCTGCGCCCGGATCGTGGAAGATCAGGATGGTGCGCCGCCGGGCGTGCATGTTCCCGGCATCGAGCATGGTTGCGAGTACCGGCTCTTCGAAATATTCGCGCGACATCAGCACCCACATGTCGATGCCCTGTTCGCGCATGATCTGCGGGACGATCGTATCGAGACGCTCCGCCAGCACCTGATCGATCAGCGCCGCGCGGTCCCGCATCGGGAGGATCGCGGGAAGGGCGGGGGCAGCCTGTTCGGTCTCGCTCATCGGGATGGCCTCGGTCGCCATCGCCGGAGCTCCTGCCAGCATAGCCGCTGCCGCACCGATGATTGCCATGCTGCCTCGCATCAGTCGCCCGACCCCCGATCCCGCCGCCTCTGTGATCCGTATGAGTGGCAGTTTGCGCCCCTGTCAAACCGCTTCACGATTTTGCGAGCCAAACGCGGGCATTTGAGCTAAGGGCGCTGCAACTATCGGGGCGCCGTGCGCCTGCTATCCGATTTTCTGCCAATCCTGCCGGCGCCCTGCGCCCGCTCGCCGCATGATCGTGCGCGCGTTTCAATCGAGTGTTTCCCATGAATTTTCCCCCTCTCCCCGCCACACTTTCCGCCGCGCTCGCCGAGCGAGACTATGCCGAGGCGACTCCCGTCCAGGCCGCCGTGCTGGAGCCCGAGGCGCAGGGCCGCGACCTCGTCGTCTCCGCGCAGACCGGTTCGGGCAAGACCGTGGCGTTCGGTCTCGCCATGGCGAACGAATTGCTGGGCGACGACGGCAAGGTGCCCTTCGCGGCCGCGCCGCTGGCGCTGGTGATCGCCCCGACGCGCGAACTGGCGTTGCAGGTCAGCCGCGAGCTTGGCTGGCTCTACCGCGCTGCGGGTGCGCGCATCGCCACCTGCGTCGGCGGCATGAACCCGATGCAGGAACGCACTGTCCTGCGCAGCGGGGCGACGATCGTCGTCGGCACGCCGGGCCGCCTGCGCGACCATCTCGAGCGCGGGGCGCTCGACCTGTCGCAGCTGGCGGCGGTGGTGCTCGACGAGGCGGACGAAATGCTCGACATGGGCTTTCGCGAAGAGCTCGAGGAAATCCTCGACGCAACGCCGGAAGGCCGCCGCACGCTGCTGTTCTCCGCCACCATGCCCAAGCCGATCGAGGCGATGGCGCGCCGCTACCAGCGCGATGCCCTGCGGATCACGACCGTGACCCAGGATCGCGGCCATGGCGATATCGCCTACCAGGCCGTGACCGTCTCGCCACCCGAGATCGAGAACGCCGTCGTCAACCTGCTGCGTTTCCACGAGGCGGAAACGGCGATCCTGTTCTGCGCCACGCGCGACAACGTCCGCCATCTCCATGCGACCTTGCAGGAACGCGGCTTCGCCGTCGTCGCGCTGTCGGGCGAGCATTCGCAGTCCGAACGCAACCAGGCCCTGCAGGCGCTGCGCGATCGCCGCGCCCGCGTCTGCGTCGCGACCGATGTCGCCGCGCGCGGGATCGACCTGCCGAGCGTGAGCCTCGTCGTCCATGTCGAAATCCCGCGCGATGCGGAGACTTTGCAGCACCGTTCTGGCCGCACCGGACGCGCGGGGAAGAAGGGCACGGCGGTCCTGATCGTGCCGTTCTCGCGCCGCCGCCGCGTCGAGGAAATGCTCCGCCGTGCGCGGATCGAGGCGCAGTGGACCGACGCGCCCGACCGTGAGGCGATCAAAGCGAAGGACCGCGAGCGGCTGCTCGAAGTCCTGCTCGAGCCGGTCGAGATCGACGAAGGCGACCGCGAGCTGGCCGAACGCCTGCTGGCCGAGAAGACTCCCCAGGACATCGCCGCCATGCTCGTCGCCTCGCACCGCGCGAAGCTGCCCGAGCCGGAAGACCTGATTGCCAACACGCCCGAGGCGCGGCGCGAGGCGCAGAAGGATCGTCACCGGCCCGGGTTCGAGGACACGCAGTGGTTCCGGCTCGACATCGGCCGCCGCCAGAATGCCGACCCGCGCTGGATCCTGCCTCTGCTCTGCCGCCGCGGTCACATCACCCGCAACGAGATCGGCGCGATCCGCATCGGTCCGGCCGAGACCTACGTCCAGATCCCCAACGCGATCGCCGACAAGTTCGCCGCCGCCGTCGCCCGGACGGCCGGGAGCGACGAAGACCGCGAGGAGATCACGATCGAGCATTCGGCCACCGGCCCGCGCGACGCGGCGCGCGACAACCGCCGCACTGGCAAGCCTGCCGGGCGCGACAATGCCGCTGCGCCGCGCATCAAGGCCAAGCCTCACCGTAAGGGCGGCTTCAAGGGCAAGCCCGCTGCCGGCGCGGGCGAACGGACCGGCTTCGCGAAGCCCAAGGGCAAGCCGAAGTACAAGCCGAAGGGCTAGGCTTCCCGGCTCGCTCCGTTCGCCGCGCTGAGCACCGCGCGGACCGATGCGGTGGCGATATCCTCGTCTATGCCGCATCCCCATACCGTGCGGCCATCGGGCATGCGGCATTCGAGATAGGCCGCCGCATTGGCATTGGTGCCTGCGCCGAGCGCATGTTCGGTGTAATCGACGACGTCCAGTTCAACGCCGAAAGCTTCGCGCAGGGTCGTCATGACGCTGGAAATCAGGCCGTTGCCGCGCCCCGATACGCTTTGCGCCTTGCCGTCGACCTCGATGGTGCCCGCGAACAGGCGCGTGCCGTCGCTGGCGCGGCTTTCCTCGTAATCGACGAGGCGGAACCGGCGCGGTTCCATCTTGACGTAATAGGCCTGGCGGAAAGCGTCCCAGATGTCGCCCGCATTGAGTTCGCGGCCCATCTCGTCGGCGACGCGCTGGACGTGGGGGCTGAAGTCGGCCTGCATCCGCTTGGGCAGCTTGAGCCCCTTGTCCTGTTCCAGCACCCAGGCGAAGCCGCCCTTGCCGCTCTGCGAATTGACGCGGATGACGGCCTCGTAACTGCGTCCCAGGTCGGCCGGATCGATCGGCAAATAGGGCACGCGCCACAGCGTGTCGTTCTGCTTCGCATGGGCGGCGAAGCCTTTCTTGATCGCGTCCTGGTGGCTGCCGGAAAATGCGGTGTAGACCAGCTCGCCGCCATAGGGATGGCGCTGGTGGACGGGGATCTGGTTGCAATACTCGACCGTCTCGATCACCCGGTCGATATCCGAGAAGTCGAGCCCGGGATCGATCCCCTGCGTGTACATGTTGAGCGCCATGGTCACGAGGCAGCAGTTGCCGGTGCGCTCGCCATTGCCGAACAGGCAGCCCTCGACCCGGTCCGCGCCTGCCATGAGACCGAGTTCCGCTGCGGCAACGCCGGTGCCCCGGTCGTTGTGGGTGTGGAGGCTGATGACCGCACTCTCGCGATTGGGCAGGTTGCGGCAGAAGTATTCGATCTGGTCGGCGTAGATATTGGGCGTCGCTGCCTCGACCGTGGCCGGCAGGTTGAGGATGATCGGCCTTTCGGGCGTTGGCTGGAGGACGTTCATCACCGCGGCGCAGACCTCGATGCTGAAGTCGAGTTCGGCGGTGGAGAACGTCTCGGGCGAGTATTCGAATTGCCATTCGGTGCCGGGACGCTTTGACGCTTCGTCGGCCAGGACGCGTGCACCCGCGACGGCCACGCCGATGACTTCCTCACGCGTCATCCCGAACACGATCTCGCGCCAGGCCGGGCTTACCGCATTGTAGAGATGGACGATCGCCGCCCGCGCGCCGTCCAGGCTCTCGAAACTTGTGCGGATCAGCTCCTCGCGGCTCTGGGTCAGCACCTGCACCGTCACATCGTCAGGGATGCGGCCCGAACGGACCAGCCCCTGGATGAAGTCGAACTCGGTCGCGCCCGCGCTGGGGAAGCCGACCTCGATTTCCTTGACCCCGATTTCCACCAGCAGGTCGAAGAAGCGGTTCTTCTTCACCGCGTCCATCGGGTCGATGATCGACTGGTTGCCGTCGCGCAGGTCGGTGCTGAGCCAGCGGGGCGGGGATGTGATGGTGCGGCTCGGCCATTGCCGGTCGGGCAGCGGCACCTGCGCAAAGGCGCGGTACTTGGTCGAGGGATCGGTGAGCATGTTACGCTGGCTGGTCATCGGTTCGGCTTTTCGAGAGATATCGGGTCGGTCGTGCTAGCCCCTTGAGCGCGTGGCGCGCTCTTCCGGCACGCCGAACGTCACGCCCAAGGGCGCGTAAGTCGAATAAGCAGGCCCGTCTTCGTAACCATGCCGCTCCTATGCGGACTGCTGCGGGGCTTGTAAAGGCAAAGCGGCACGGGCATCACTCGCAACAATATTTCGCTGGGAGAGGGATCGCTATGGCAGTGCAATCGGACGCGCTCGGGCAGTCGCTGGGTTTCGTACGGGTCGTCGAACTCGATCCTAAAGGCAGGGCGACACTCGAGTACGAGGCGCGGCCCGGCATGTGCCACTCGGGCGGGGTGGTGCAGGGCGGTTTCATCACGGGCTGGATCGACGCAGCGATGGCGCATGCGGCGATCGCGCTCAATGGCGAGGACATAGTGCCGATGAGCCTCGAGCTGAAGGTCAGCTTCTTCGCGCCCGCACGCCCGGGCCTGGTTGTCGCCGAAGGCTGGGTCGAGCGGCACGGAAAGCGGACCGGCTTTTACGAAGGGCATCTCAAGTCGCCGGACGGGACGGTTCTGGCGAAGGCGACGAGCACGATCCTGCTGGCGGACAAGGCGCGGGTGCTCGCCGCGTCCCAGGCAGCCACGGCATGAGCGCGATCCGTCCCTTTGTCCTCGACGTCCCGCAAGAGGACCTCGATCGCCTCCACCGCAAGATCGACGACACGCGCTGGCCCGAGGCCGAACCTGTGGGCGACTGGTCCCAAGGGACACCGCTCGCCGCCTTGCAGGACCTCGTCGCCTATTGGCGCGACGACTACGACTGGCGCGCCTGCGAGGAGAAACTCAACGGTTTCGGGCAGTTCGTGACGGAGATCGACGGGCTCGACATCCATTTCCTGCACGTCCGCTCGTCGCGGGACGATGCGCTCCCGCTGGTGCTCACCCATGGCTGGCCCGGTTCGGTGCGCGAATTCTTCGAAGTCATCCCGCTGCTGACCGAACCGGGCAAAGACGAACAGGCCTTCCACCTCGTCATCCCGTCGCTGCCCGGTTTCGGCTTTTCCGGTAAACCGGCGGTGACGGGCTGGGGCGTGGAAAAGATCGCACGGGCCTGGGCCGAACTGATGGAGCGGCTCGGTTATACCCGCTGGGTCGCGCAGGGCGGCGACTGGGGTTCGGCTGTCACCACCGCCATCGGTGCGCAGGCTCCCGCAGGCTGCATCGGCATCCACGTCAACATGCCGATCGGGCGCCCCGGACCCGATGACCTCGCCAGGCCGGCACCCGACGAACTCAAGGCACTTCAGGCGTTGCAATACTATCAGGAATGGGACTCCGGATATTCCAAGCAGCAGAGCTCGCGCCCGCAAACAGTGGGCTACGGGCTGGTCGATTCCCCGGTCGGACTTGCTGGCTGGATCTTCGAGAAGATGCATGCGTGGACCGACAATGCGGGCTCGCCATTCGATGCGCTGAGCAAGGATGCGATCCTCGACAACATCATGCTCTACTGGCTCCCGGCCACCGGGGCCTCGGCGGCACGGCTCTATTGGGAAAGTTTCGCCAAGTTCGGCGAGGGAGAAGTCGCCATCCCGGCGGGCGCGAGCGCCTTCCCCAAGGAGATCATCCCGGCCCCGCGCAAATGGGCAGAGCGGCGCTACACCAATCTCGTGTATTGGAACGACCTGCCCAAGGGCGGGCACTTTGCTGCCTGGGAGCAGCCGGAGCTGTTCGCAGGCGAGCTACGGGCCTGCTTTGCGCGCATGATTTAGTGTAATTGAAAGCCCGTCATTGCGAGGAGCGAAGCGACGCGGCAATCCAGATGCTCCGCTATCCGCTCTGGATTGCTTCGCTTCGCTCGCAATGACGGGCCCGTTAGGGCGCTATCCTCGGCGCCAGCGGAGCCGGTCGGCAGTAAGCTGGTCGGTGCTGGTCACACCCATCAACCGCATCCCGCGCTCGATTTCGTCCTTGAGGATTCCGATGGCGCGTTCGACCCCGTCCTGGCCCGCTGCGGCGAGGGCGTAGAGGTACAGCCTGCCCCCGCTCGCGGCCGTGGCGCCTGCGCACAGGCTCTTGAGCACATGCGTCCCGCGCCGCACGCCGCCGTCGCAAATGATCTCGATCTCGCCACCCACCGCATCGACGATCTCTGGCAGTTGGTCGAAGGGTGCGCGGCTGCCGTCGAGTTGCCTGCCGCCGTGGTTGGAGACCATGATCGCATCGGCCCCGATCTCGACCGCACGGCGAGCATCGGCGGCGCTCATCACGCCCTTCAGGCAAAAGGTGCCGCCCCAGTCCTGCCGAATCCGCGCAGCCGTATCCCAGTCCATCGAGGTGTCGAGCATGGTGTTGAAATATTCGGCGATGCTCACTGCCTTCCCGGTCCCCTCGGCGACATGGGTATCGAGATTGGGCAGGCGGAACTTCTCGCGCAGCAGGTAGTCGAGCGTCCAGCGCGGGCGAGTGGCATAGCTCCAAACCGCGCTGGGGGAAAAGCGGGGCGGGGTGGTGAAGCCGGACCGCAGGCACCGCTCGCGTTTGCCCGAAACGATCGTATCGACCGTCAACGCCAGCGCGTCGAAACGTGCCGCCTGGCAGCGCTCGATCATCGACTGGTTCAGGCCCTTGTCCTTGTGCACGTAAAGCTGGAACAGCTTGGGCCCGCTGGTCAGCGCCGCAATTTCCTCGATGCTGCGCGTGGCGAGACTGGAGATGCCGAACCACAATCCGAACTTCTCGGCCGCCCTGGCCACCGCGGTTTCGCCCTGCCAGTGGAAAGCCCGCTGGACGGCCGTGGGGCTGAGGACCAGGGGCAGATTGCTTTTGCGGCCCATGATGGTGCAACTGGTGTCTATCTCGGCGACCCCGGCAAGCACATCGGGCACAAGGTCGACATCGTCGAACGCCGCCGTGTTGCGCGCCTTGGTCCGCTCGTCATCGGCGGCTCCGTCGATATAATCGAACACCGGCCAGGGCAGGCGCGCCTTTGCCAGCCTGCGAAAATCCTCGATGTTGTGGCAATCGGTCAGGCGCATCGGCTACCCGGTTGCATCGAAGCGGACTTCAGGTCCAGCGATCTTACTGCTTTTCGAAGGCAGCGCTGATGTCCAGCTCGACCTCGCGGCCGATGGCGGGTGCGGCATAGGTCAGGCCCCACTGGGTCCGGTCGATCACCGCGCGCCCTTCGAAGCCGACCGTCGCCTTCTTGTTCATGGGATTTTCGCCAGCACCGCTCAGGGTGACGAGCATGGCAACCGGACCGGTTTTGCCGTTCATCGTCAGCTGACCGGTGACAAGCGCGGCCCTGTCGCCGGTCCGCCGCACGGACGTAGAAACGAACTTGGCCGGTGCCGGGGATGCCCCGAAGAAATCCGGGGCCGCCCCGTCCTTGCCCGCGGACAGCAGGTGATCCTTGAGCCCCGCGCTCGACACCGCGACCGAGGTGATGGGGATCGTGATGTCGAATTTCGCCGCCTCGACATTGGCCGGGTCCAGCTGCATCGTGCCGGTGATCTCGCCGAAAAGCCCCAGATAGTCGTTGAAGCCGAAGTGGCTGACACGCCAGCCGACCTGGGTGTGATTGGCATCGATGGCATAGGTCCCGGCCGTCACGCGCGACAGGTCGGCCGCGCCGGGGACCCCTGCCTCCTGTGCCGAGATCGAGGTTACCGCCAGGCTTCCGCTCGCGGCGAGCACGAGGGCGAGTGCTATGTTCTTCATCACCAGGCCTCCACTGTTGCTGTATTACCAGGGAACCCAGGCAAACCGGGCGGGTTCCGCATGCACGGCCCGCGTCAGTTCTTGTCCTTGTCGACCAGCTTGTTGGCGCTGATCCACGGCATCATGGCGCGCAGTTTCGCCCCGGTCTGTTCGATCGGGTGGGCCTCGGCACGCTTGCGGGCGGCCTTCAATTCGGGCTGGCCGGCGCGGTTGTCGAGCACGAAGTTCTTCACGAAGCGGCCAGACTGGATGTCGTCGAGCACACGCTTCATCTCCGCCTTGGTCTCGGCGGTGATGATGCGCGGACCGGTGGTGATGTCGCCGTATTCGGCGGTGTTGCTGATCGAATAGCGCATGTTGGCGATGCCGCCTTCATAGAGGAGGTCGACGATCAACTTGGTTTCGTGGAGGCACTCGAAATAGGCCATTTCGGGGGCGTAACCGGCCTCGACCAGCGTTTCGAAGCCGGCTTGGATCAGGTGGGTGATGCCGCCGCAAAGAACCGCCTGCTCGCCGAACAGGTCGGTCTCGCATTCCTCACGGAAGTTGGTCTCGATGATGCCCGAACGGCCACCGCCGACGGCGCTGGCATAGGCGAGGGCAACGTCATGCGCCGCGCCGCTCGCGTCCTGGTGGACTGCGATGAGGCAGGGCACGCCGCCGCCCTTCACATATTCGCTGCGCACGGTGTGGCCGGGGCCCTTCGGGGCGATCATGATCACGTCGATGTCGGCAGGCGCCTCGATCAGGCCGAAGTGGATGTTGAGCCCGTGCGCGAAGGCGAGTGCGCTGCCGGGCTTCATGTGGCCCTTGAGGTCGTTCTCCCAGATCGCGGCCTGATGCTCGTCGGGTGCGAGGATCATGATGATGTCGGCCCATTTCGCGGCTTCGGTGTTGGAGAGCACCTTGAACACGGCGCCTTCGGCCTTCTTGGCCGTGGCGGACCCTTCGCGAAGCGCGATGGCGACTTCCGCGACGCCGCTGTCGCGCAGGTTCTGGGCATGGGCGTGGCCCTGCGAGCCATAGCCGACGATGGCGACCTTCTTGGGCTTGATCAGATCGAGATCGGCATCGGCGTCGTAGTACACTTTCATTTTCATTCCCCGTCATTCCCGCAGTTTGTGGCGGGCGCAGATATATTGATTTGTTGGATAGGCCCCCGCCAAGGCAGGAGCGACGATGAAAATCTTTTGGCGGCCCTAAACCCCCTCTGGCCCGCGCATCATGCCCACGATCCCGGTGCGGCCGACCTCGACCAGTCCAAGCTCGCGCATCAGGGTGATGAAGCTGTCGACCTTGTCGGGCGGGCCGGTGATTTCGAAGATGAAGCTTTCCGTCGTGGTGTCGACCGGGCGCGCGCGGAAGATGTCGGCGAGGCGTAGCGCCTCGACCCGCTTCTCGCCGGTCCCCGCGACCTTCACCAGCGCCAGTTCGCGTTCGACATGCGGGCCGGCTTCGGTCAGGTCGGTGACCTTGTGCACCGGCACCAGGCGTTCGAGCTGGGCGTGGATCTGGTCGATTACTTCCGGCGGGCCGTTGGTGACGATAGTGATGCGGCTGATCGCATGGTCTTCGGTGATATCGGCCACGGTCAGGCTGTCGATATTGTAGCCACGCGCGGTGAACAGCCCGGTGATCTTGGCGAGGATGCCCGGTTCGTTGTCGACGGTGACGGCGAGGACGTGGCGCTCGGCGGCTTTCTCGGTGATTTTCAGCTTGAGGTCCTACACCAGCGCCTTGGCTTCGTCGTCCATCGTGCCTTCAACATGGTCGCCATAGAGCAGCATGTCAGTATGCGCCGCCCCGCTGGGGATCATCGGGAAGCAGTTGGCGTCCTTCGCCACGAGGCAGTCGACGATCACCGGGCCGTCATGCGCCAGCATCGCTTCGATTCCGGCGTCGAGCCCGGCCTCGTCTTCGATGCGGATGCCCTTCCAGCCATAGGCTTCGGCGAGGCGGACGAAATCGGGCAGGCTGTCGGAATAGCTGTTCGAATAGCGGCTTTCGTAGGTCAGTTCCTGCCACTGGCGCACCATGCCCATGTACTCGTTGTTGAGGATGAAGATCTTGACCGGCAGGCGATACTGGCTCGCGGTGCCGAGTTCCTGGATATTCATCTGGATCGAGGCTTCGCCGGCAATGTCGATCACCAGCGCATCCGGGTTACCCAGTTGCGCGCCGATCGCGGCGGGCAAGCCATAGCCCATGGTGCCGAGGCCGCCACTGGTGAGCCACTTGTTCGGCTTGTCGAACCCGAAATACTGCGCCGCCCACATCTGGTGCTGGCCGACCTCGGTGGTGATGATCGGCTCGCGGTGCTTCGTCAGGGCGTAGAGCCGCTCGACCGCCTTTTGCGGCATGAGAGCCGGGCCCTTGTCGGGGTAGGCAAGGCATTCGCGCGCGCGCCACCCGGCGATGCGGGCCTTCCACTCGCCCATGTCCTGCGCGCGGCGCCCGTTTTCTTTGGCGCCCCAGGCGGCGATGATCTGTTCCAGCACCGTCCCGCAATCGCCGACGATGCCGAGGTCGACCGGCACGATCTTGTTGATGCTGGCGCGGTCGATATCGATGTGGATCTTCTTCGAATGCGGCGCGAAGGCATCGAGGCGGCCCGTAACGCGGTCGTCGAAGCGCGCGCCGACGGCGATGATGAGGTCGGCCTTGTTCATCGCCATATTGGCTTCGAAGGTGCCGTGCATCCCCAGCATGCCGAGCCAGTCGGGGTGATCCGAAGGAAACGCACCAAGGCCCATCAGCGTCGAAGTCAGCGGCGCATTGGTCAGCGATTGCAACTGCCGCAGCGCCTCGCTGGCCTGCGGGCCGGAATTGATCACGCCGCCGCCGGTATAGAAGACTGGGCATTTGGCCGCCTCTATCATGTCGACCGCTTTCAGCACCTCGTCGGCGTGGGCAACCGTACGCGGCTGGTAGCGGGCCGAGGCGAGCGGCTTGGCTTTCTCCGACGCATCGACCGCGCCCATCGCGATCTGCACGTCCTTGGGAATGTCGATCAGGACGGGGCCGGGGCGACCGGAAGTCGCGATGCGAAACGCCTCGTGGATCGTCGCCGCCAGCTGGTCGGGGTTCTTCACCAAATAGTTGTGCTTGGTGCAGTGGCGGGTGATGCCGACGGTGTCCGCTTCCTGAAAGGCATCCGTGCCGATCAGGCTGCTGGGTACTTGGCCGGTGATCACGACCATCGGGATCGAGTCCATGTAGGCGTCGGCAATGCCCGTAACAGCGTTGGTCGCCCCCGGGCCGCTGGTTACGAGCACCACGCCGGGCTTGCCGGTCGAGCGGGCGTAACCTTCCGCGGCATGGGCAGCCCCTGCCTCGTGGCGGACGAGGATGTGGCGGATGCGCTCGCTGCCGAACAGCTCGTCATAGATCGGCAGCACCGCGCCGCCGGGATAGCCGAAGATTACCTCGACGCCCTCACGCACCAGGCAATCGACGAGGATCGCCGCTCCGCTGCGTTCGGTGGGGGCAGTCATTCGAGGTCTCCTGATAAAAGCGGGCCCGGCGTTCCTTGAGAGAACGTCGGGCCCAGGGGTTGTCCAAGGCCCGTGTACGAGTCTGTTTATGTCCTGTCAAACGCTAAATTTGAAACAATCCTTCAAAAACGTCCTTCAGATTGAAATCTGTGTCGGCGAGACGCGGCCAGCTTTCGGGCGGTTGGCGGCGGAACCAGGTGTATTGCCGCTTGGCATAATTGCGCGTCGCCTGCTGGCCAGCGGCGATGCATTGGGCGTGGTCAAGCTGCCCTTTCAGCAGCGCCGCTATCTCAGGCACGCCGATGGCTCGCATCACGGGCAGGGCGGGGTCCAGCCCGCGCGCAAGCAACGCCTCAACCTCCGCCACGGCACCTTGATCCAGCATCGTCGCGTAACGCCTGTCGCACCGGGCATAGAGCCAGTCTCGATCCGGAAGCAGGAGCAGGGGGTAAAGCTGCACATTTCCGCCGATGCCCCCTTGCTTTTGCTGGTGCCAGTAATCGAGCGTCCGGCCGGTCGCGCGGACGACTTCGAGTGCCCGGCACGTTCGCGCCGCATCGGCCGGGGCAAGGCGCGCCGCTGCGGCGGGGTCTTCCAGTTCCAAAGCGGTGCGGGCTTCTTCTTGCGACAACGCGCGGACCGTCTCGCGGACCGACGGATTAATCGGCGGGATCGGGGCGATGCCATCGAGCAGCGTGCGAATGTATAGCCCGGTTCCGCCGACGAGGATCGGGACCATTCCTTCCGCATGCGCATCGGCGATTTCCCGGCGGGCGCGTCCGGCCCAGTCGGCTGCCGAGCAGGCGGTTGCTCCGTCCCATGCGCCGAACAGGCGGTGGGGCACGCCTTGCATCTCCTCATCTGAGGGCCGCGCGCTGAGCACCCGCAGGTCGGCATAGACCTGCGCGCTGTCGGCGTTGATGACCACTGCCTCGCGCCCGGCCTCGCGCAGCGCCAGCGCCAGCCGCACCGCGACATCGCTCTTGCCGCTGGCGGTCGGCCCTGCAATCAGCGCCAGCGGCGGCAGGCCGTCGCCCGATTCTGGAGATTTCCGCGTGCTCATCGCCCGCCTGATAGCAGACCCTGACGGACTGTTGAGCCGTATCGAGGCACTCAAGCACGCGCTCGAGCCCGAGGGCATGCCGATCGCCGCCTCTGCCGAAGCAATCCCCGAGGGCGTGCTGGTCCAGATCGAAACATTTTCCGGCAGCACCCGGCTGCTGCGCGCTGCCCTCGACGCGCATTTCCCCGACACCGACGGGCTGATCGCAGACAGCCGTGTGGCACTCCCGCAGGTCTTCGTATCCGATATGGATTCGACCATGATCGGGCAGGAATGCATAGACGAACTGGCGGACTACGCCGGCATCAAGCCGCAGATAGCCGAGATCACCGAACGCGCCATGCAGGGCGAGCTCGATTTCGAGACTGCGCTGCGGGAACGCGTGGCGCTGCTTGCGGGGCTGGAAGAGAGCGCCATCCAGCGGTGTCTCGACGACAGGATCCGGCCCAACCCGGGCGCGCGGGTGCTGGTGAAAACGCTCGAGGCGCGTGGCTGCCGGACCGTGCTGGTCACGGGCGGTTTTCATCACTTCGCCGATCCGGTCGCGGCTGCGATCGGCTTCCGGCAGGTCGTAGCAAACGGGCTTGCCGTGGCCGATGGCCGGCTGACCGGTGAACTGGTCGGTCCGGTGGTCGACAGCGGGGTCAAGAAGGCCGTGCTGCACCGGGAAATGCAGACGCTGGGGCCTGGGACCGTCAGCCTCGCTGCCGGGGATGGGGCCAACGACATACCCATGATCGAGGTGGCTCGCTACGGAGTGGCCTATCATGCCAAGCCCAAGGCGCGGGCGGCGGCGAATTGCTGGATCGATCGCGGCGACCTGACGTCGATCCTGATCCTGTTGGGCATCGAACGGGCGGAGTGGGCCGATGCCTGAAACCGCTTGGCGCATTCATCCTATATTGACACCAATGTAAGTACTAGGACGGACACGAGATTAGATTCGGGCACGACGCATGAACGACACGATACGCTCCTTTCCCGCCGGGACCATGGTGGACATCGCGCCCGACGGTACGATCTTTCGCCACCCGGACCGTCCGGAACCGCAGCGCCGCCCCGGAGCGGCGCTGCATCACTTCCGCGAACTCCTCAAGGACAAGGAAGACACCAGCCACGTCTTCAAGATCTTCGAGGCCCTGCCGTCGAGCCGGTTCGTGCCCATGGCGCGCGCCTTCACGCTCAGCCGGGAAGGTCAGCGCGTGCGCGAGGAAGAGCCGTACTTGCCCGCGATCCTCGACGATCACGAGGCCTTGAGACGCTTTCCGGCAGGCAGCGTGGCCCATGCCTATTGCGATTTCATGGAGCGCGAGGGGCTGACCGCCGCGGGCCTGGTGGAAGAAGGCGAAAAGGCCTGGCCCGACCGGCCCAAGTACGGCGACCTCATCGAATGGTACGCCGGCCGCCGCCGCGACACGCACGATCTGCTCCACGTCCTGACGGGCTATGGGCGCGATGCGCTTGGCGAGCAGTGCGTGCTGGCCTTCACCTACGGCCAGAACGGCGGCTTCGCGCACCTCTTCATCGCTTATCTCGGCGCGCTCAACGTGCGCAAGACGGTCAAGTCGTCGGCACCGGTGTTCCGCGCGGTGCGGCAGGCCCATCGCATGGGTTCGGGCGCGCCGCGGATCGCCGAAATGCCGATCCGCCGCTTGCTGGCCATGCCGCTGAAGGAAGCACAGGCACTGCTCAAGGTCGGCGACCCGAGCGAATATCGTCGGGCCCACGCGATCTGGCAGAACACCGGGATCGACCCCTACGATCTGCTGGGCAAGGATCTGGCCGCGGCCTGAGCCGGGATCAGATCCAGCTCGAAATCTGCGACAGCGGCTTTTTGCGCATGGCATGGCGGGGGACCGTCGCGCCTTGCGCCGGATGCCCGGCGACTACGATCATCAGCGGTTTTTCATGCTCCGGCCGGCCGCAAATGTCGCGCAGGAAGCCCATCGGCGACGGGGTGTGGGTGAGGGTGGCAAGACCCGCTTCATGCAAGACCGTGATGAGCAGGCCGCAAGCGATGCCGACGCTTTCGTTGACGTAATAATTCTGCGTCCTGCCGTCTTCCTCGATCCCGCCCTTGCGCTGGGCAAAGACGACGATCAGCCACGGCGCGGTTTCGAGAAACGGCTTCTCGGCGTCGGTGCCGAGCGGGGCGAGGGCGCCCAGCCATTCCTCGCCCGCCTTGCCGGCATAGAAGGCCGCTTCTTCCGCCTCGGCGGCCGCGCGGATTGCCTGCTTGGCCTCCGCCGAACCGACGATGGCAAAATGCCAGGGTTGGTGGTTCGCCCCGTTGGGCGCGCTGCCCGCAGCGGCGATGGCCGCTTCGATGATTTCTCGCGGGACTGGCGCGTCGGAAAAGTATCGGCAGCTGCGCCGTTGCAGCAGGCTGTCGCGCATCGCAGAAGCGCGTGCGATCCGTTCCTCGTCCGCCATCGCGGGCAGCGAATAGGGTACGCTGTCGTGATCGCGCATCAGCGCAGTTCTTTACGAATGACGAGTTTGAGGCCAGACCAGGTGTCGTCGATGGCGCAAACCTTCGTGTCCACCAGTCCCATGGGCAGGGCGACTTCGCGGATGGTGTCTTCCGTCACATCCGTTGCCATGCCCGCAGCGCGTTTCGGCCAGCTCACCCAGATTTGCCCGTCGGCGGCGATCTGGTGGCGCAGCGATCGAAGCAGGGCGTCGAGTTCGGCGCGTTCGGTCACGAACACATGCGCGGCATCAATCCCATCCGCGGGATCGCCAACGAAGGTCAGATCCAGCGCGTATTCGTCGACCTCGTCCTGGACATGATCGGGCATAGCGTGAAACCAGCACCGCTGCCCATCGCGCAGCGACAGCTTCTTGGCGAGCGGCGTTCCGGAATAGCCGCTTGCCATCGCCTCAGCCTTCCATCCACTCGCGGAAGAAGCGCCCGTGGGCCTCGCGCATCTCGGCGACCGTCTTGCCGAACAGCGTGTCGCCGCCGGTGGTACCGATCCGGCGGAACCCGACCGAGGCGGTCTCGTCGTTCCGCGTGCCCTTGGCGAGGGCTTCGTTGAGGGCCTGCGTATCGGGCACGGTGACGATGTAGCGGCCCTGGTCCTCGCCGAACCACCATGCGGCCTTGGAATATTCCTCGTTCCATTCGACGTCCGCGCCGATGCCGCCCGCCATGGCCATCTCGGCGAGCGCGATTGCGAGGCCGCCATCCGACACATCGTGCACCGCGCTGACGAGGCCGTCGGCAATCAGTTCGAGGACGATCTTGCCGGCGTTCTTTTCCACCGTGAGGTCGGTCGGCGGGGTCCGGCCCTCGTCGCGGCCGTGGATTTCGCTCAGCCAGAGCGACTTGCCGAGGTGCGAACGCTCGGGATCGGCGGTCGCCCAGCTTTCGGCGTGGATCAGGTAGATCGCCTCGCCTGCGGCCTTGAAAGGCATGGTCATCATGCGGTCGTAGTCGTCGATGATCCCGACGCCGCCAATCGCAGGGGTGGGGAGGATGGCGCTGCCGCCACCGGTCGCCTTGCTTTCGTTGTAGAGGCTGACGTTGCCGCTCACGATCGGGAAGTCGAGCACCTTGCAGGCGCGGCCCATGCCTTCCAGCGCATGGACGAACTGGCTCATGATCTCGGGCCGTTGGGGGTTGCCGAAGTTGAGGCAGTTGGTCACCGCCATCGGGCGAGCGCCCACGGCGCAGAGGTTGCGATAGGCCTCGGCAATCGCCTGCTTGCCGCCTTCGTAGGGGTCGGCGAAGACATAGCGCGGCGTGCAGTCGGTGCTGATCGCCAGCGCCTTCTTCGTGCCGTGAACGCGGACCACGCCGGCATCGCCGCCGGTCTGCAGCGTATCGGCACCGACCTGGCTGTCGTACTGCTGCGCGATCCAGCTGCGCGACGAGAGGTTGGGCGAGGCGAGCAGCTTGAGCAGGTCGCCGCCGACGTCGTCCGTGTCGGGACGTGTCGTCATGGGCTTGATGCCCGCCCATGCCGTGTACTCGTCCTTGCTTAGGTAGGGCCGGTCATAGAGCGGCGCGTCGGCCGCGAGCGGGCCGAGAGGAATATCGCACACCACCTCGCCGTCGAATTCCAGCACCATGTGTTGCGTGTCGGTAACTTCACCGATCACGGCAAAATCCAGCTCCCATTTCCTGAAGATGGCTTCGGCCATGGGTTCCTTGCCGGGCTTCAGCACCATGAGCATGCGCTCCTGGCTCTCGCTCAGCATCATCTCGTAGGGCGTCATGCCCTCTTCACGGCACGGCACCTTGTTCATGTCCAGGCGGATGCCGGCCTTGCCGTTGGTCGCCATTTCGACGCTGGACGAGGTGAGCCCCGCCGCACCCATGTCCTGGATCGCGACGATCGCGTCGGTCGCCATCAGTTCGAGGCAGGCCTCGATCAGCAGCTTCTCGGTGAAGGGATCGCCGACCTGCACGGTGGGCCGCTTGGCCTCGGCATCCTCGCCGAAATCGGCGCTCGCCATGGTCGCGCCGTGGATGCCGTCGCGCCCGGTCTTGGAGCCGACATAGACGATCGGATTGCCCACGCCGGTCGCGGCCGAGTAGAAGATCTTGTCCGCATCGGCGACGCCGACGGTCATCGCGTTGACGAGGATGTTGCCGTCGTAGGCCGGGTGAAAATTGGTTTCGCCCGCCACTGTCGGTACGCCCACGCAATTGCCATAGCCGCCGATCCCAGCGACCACGCCCTTGACCAGGTGTTGCATCTTCGGATGCTCGGGCCGTCCGAAGCGCAGCGCATTGGCGTTCGCCACCGGCCGGGCGCCCATGGTGAAGACATCGCGCAGGATCCCGCCGACACCGGTCGCCGCGCCTTGGTAGGGCTCGATGTAGCTCGGGTGGTTGTGGCTCTCCATCTTGAAAATCGCCGCCTGGCCGTCGCCGATGTCGATCACACCGGCGTTCTCGCCCGGACCGCAGATGACCCACGGCGCCTCGGTTGGGAGCTTTTTCAGGTGCAGGCGCGAGCTCTTGTAGCTGCAATGCTCCGACCACATGACCGAGAAGATGCCGAGTTCGACGAGGTTCGGTTCTCGGCCGAGCGCATGAAGGACGCGCTCGTATTCCTCGGGGCTCAGGCCGTGCTGTTCTACGATTTTGGGCGTGATCGATTCGCTGGTGCTTGGCATGCCAGCGCCCCTAGCGAAGCGGGCCTGCAATCGCTAGCCCGCGCGCCGCCTTTATACGGCGCGCCGGTGCCGCCGGGTCGAGCCGACCCACATCGCCACCAGCGTCGGTACACCGAAGCCGAAGAAGCCGAGCAGGGGCACGGCGACGCTCCATGCCTCCGGCTCGGGCGCGAACCAGTTGAAGGCTTGCATCGCCAGCAGCACGATCAGCAGCACGACCGGTGGCCCGACAGGCCCCTTGGTGTTGCGCAGGTACAGCGCGAAACACCCGCCGATCAGCGCGAGCTCGAGCGGCATTTCGACGAGCGGGTAGTCCCACAGCCCGAAGCCCAGTTTCGGCGGAGACCCGGCCAGCGTCAGGTCCGGGCGGTGCACCAGCAGGTCGAGAAACCAATGCGACAGCACGACGAAGCCGCCGATGGCAGCTGCCATCATGTCGCGCCGCCAGATCATCAGTACGGCCGCGAACAGCATCGCCCATGCCGCCGTACCGAGCAGGCTGTGCGTGTAGGGCATGTGGTAAAGGTCCATCGCGTTCATCGCCGTGGCGCCCGGCTCGATGCGCATCTTTTCGATACCGCCGATGCTGAGCGCGAAGAACGCCCAATCGACGAGTTGCCCGGCGACGAACAGCGCACCCAGCTTCGGAGCGCGCGGCGCCACTGCGGCGGCGAGGAAGGCGGGAGCCCAATGCCCGATATACATCAGCCCAGCCGCCCCACTGCCCAGGTGGCCGCGGTCGCAGCGACGCAGGATGCGAAGGCCCCCCAGAGAATGTCGGTCACGGTGATGTAGGTCGGCCAGGTCTTCATGATCACCTGGTTGGTCAGGTCGAAGGTCGCGTAGCACAGCGCCCCCAGCAGAGCGCCGTTCAGCGCCGCGGCGCCCAGGCCTCCCTCCAGCCCGGGGCGCACCGCGAACCAGACGATACCGGCGACGTAAAAGAGGTAGAACGGGATAGCCGCGCCCATGCGGAATTTATCGGTCAGGATATCGCCCAGCGCGGGCCGATAGAAATTCTCGCCTGCCCAGCTCAGCCAGATCGCATCTAGGATGCCGAAGACGATGGCTGCGGAAACATAGGCGATCACCCAGGTCATAAACTCTCCCCTGTTCTTGCACATATCTTGACCCGCGCCGGGGCCAAGGCCAATGCTGCAGACTATGGATGAGGATCGAGGCGCCGTCGCGGCGAAAATTTCCGACTTGAGTTTCGAAGACGCCCTGAAAGCGCTCGAACAGGTGGTGCGGCAGCTGGAAAGCGGCGATGTCGCCCTCGACCAGTCGATCGCGCTGTACGAGCGGGGGGAAGCCTTGCGGCAACATTGCCAGGCGCGGCTCGACGCGGCGCAGGCCCGGATCGAGGCGATCGTGCAGGATGCCCGCGGTCAGGCGGCCGGTACGCGCCCGTTCGATTCCGATGGCTGAGATGCAGCTCGTCGGGTCCGATTCGGACAGGCTCGCCGATGCGCTCGATCGTATCGCGCGAGATGTCGACGCCGTGTTCGACGCGCTGTTGCCGATCCCGGACGACACACGGGCGAGGCTGGTCGAGGCGATGCGGTATGCCGCCATGGACGGCGGCAAGCGCATCCGGCCGTTGCTGCTCGTCTGCGTGGCGGAGATGCTCGGCGTCGGGCGCGACCGCGCGCTGCGCGCGGCCTGCGCGGTCGAATCGATCCACGTCTATTCGCTGATCCACGACGATTTGCCCTGCATGGACGACGACGATCTGCGCCGGGGACGGGCCACCACACACAAGGCGTTCGACGAGGCGACCGCCGTGCTTGCGGGCGATTCGCTGCACGCCCTGGCCTTCGAGATCCTGACCGACCCCGAAACCAGCACCGATCCCTTCACCCAGGCCGAGCTCGTCAGATGCCTTGCCATGGCCAGCGGAATGGACGGCATGGCCGGCGGGCAGATGATGGACATGGTGGCGGAAAGCGCCGACTACGACCTGCATACCATCACCCGGCTGCAACAGCTCAAGACCGGCGCGCTGCTGGCCGCTTCGGTGGAGATGGGCGCGATCATGGGCAAGCTGCCGCCCGAGGGACGGGCACCTTTGCGTGCGTACGCGCGGGACATCGGCCTCGCCTTCCAGATCGCCGACGACCTGCTCGATGCCGAAGGTGACGAGCAACTGGCCGGCAAGGCGCTGCGCAAGGACGACGAGCAGGGCAAGCAGACCTTCGTCTCGCTCATGGGCGTCGACGGGGCGCGCGCCCAAGCCCATGCCCTGGTCGAACAGGCAGTCGGCCATCTGGCCCCCTATGGGGACGATGCCGCCGTGCTTCGCGCGCTGGCCCGATATATCGTGGAGAGGGATCACTGATGGCGCAGCGTATCGGAGTCTATCCGGGCACTTTCGACCCGATGACGCGCGGCCACCGCGACATCATCCGGCGCGGGGCCAAGCTGGTCGACACCTTGGTGATAGGAGTGACCACGAATCCGTCGAAGAACCCCATGTTCACGCCGGCGGAACGGATGGAGATGGTCACCAACGAGCTTGCCGACATGGGCATCGACAACGCCAAGGTAGTCGGGTTCGACGCGCTGCTCATGAAGTTCGCCAAGGCGCAGGGCGCGAGCGTCATCGTGCGGGGCTTACGCGCCGTGGCCGACTTCGAATACGAATACCAGATGGCGGGCATGAACCAGCAGCTCGATCACAGCATCGAGACGGTCTTCCTCATGGCGGACGTTTCGCTGCAACCGATCGCGTCGAAGCTGGTCAAGGAAATCGCGCTGTATGGCGGCGATATCGGCCCCTTCGTCAGCCCCGCCATAAAGCAGCTCGTGACCGACCGGGTCCGCCAGATCGGGTTGCGAGGCGATTACTAGGCGCTCGCTCCTATTCATTGCAGCGACAGAGCCGCACCGCTAATGAGCCGCGCGAAGCTCTTGTTATTTCCGGGACAGACATGATCAAACGCCTGATTGCCGCCACCGCCCTTGCGACCGTGCTGGTTGCACCGATCGCCGCGCAGGATGCGGCGGCGCCTGCAGCCGAGGGTGTTTCAACGGAAGCGGCCATGCCGGCCAAGCGCGGTCCGCTGCAGTATGCCAAGGTCGACTACAACACCAACGAAGACCGGGAGAACATCTGGCTGCTCGACCTGTCGAACGGTCAGCGCGTCGCCATTCGCCTGATGCCCGACTGGGCCCCGGAACACGTCCAGCGGATCAAGACGCTGACCCGCCAGGGCTTTTACGACGGCATCGTGTTCCACCGCGTGATCGAAGGCTTCATGGCGCAGAGCGGCGATCCGACCGGCACGGGGCAGGGCGGTTCGACCTATCCGGACCTGAAGGCCGAGTTCAATCCGATGCCGCACGTTCGTGGCACGGTGTCCATGGCCCGTGCGCAGTCGGAGGACAGCGCCAACAGCCAGTTTTTTATCGTCTTCTACCCGCGCTTCAGCCTCGACAAGAAGTACACCAATTTCGGCCGCGTAATCGAGAACATGGCCGCTGTCGATGCCATCAACCGGGGCGAACCGCCGACGAATCCGACCCGGATCGTCCAGGCCTCGATCGCTGCCGACGGCAAGCCGGCTCCGGCCTACACGCCGGCGCTGATGGAACGCGCCATCTCGGTCGACGAGCTCGAGGCTCCGATCGGCAACTAGGATCGCGCTTCACGCGTGACGGCGCCGGATGTGGCCGCTAACGGCAGCCCATGCGTGTTGACCTGTTCGATTTCGACCTGCCGCAAGAGCTGATCGCCCTGCGCCCTGCGGTGCCGCGCGATTCGGCGCGGATGCTGGTTGCCGGGTGCAGCGGTGCCATTGCCGACCGTTCGGTGGCCGATCTTCCCGCCAGCCTGCGCGCGGGCGACGTGCTGGTGTTCAACGATACCAAGGTGATCCCCGCGCAGCTCGCCGGTACGCGCGGGGAAGCGAGCGTCGGCGCGACATTGCACAAGCGCATCGATCTGCGCCGCTGGCAGGCCTTCATCCGCAATGCCAAGCGGCTGAAACCGGGCGACCTTATCGATTTCGGGCACGATGTCTCGGCCACGGCGGAGCAGCGCCTGGACGACGGCAGATTCGTTCTCCATTTTGCCGGTGAGGAGCCGGTCGAGGTGCTGCTCGGGCGAGCCGGTACCATGCCGTTGCCGCCGTACATCGCCGGCAGGCGACCGACCGATGCGCGCGACCGCGAGGATTACCAGACCCTCTTCGCCCGCGAGGAAGGCGCCGTAGCTGCGCCGACGGCGGCCCTGCATTTTACCCCGCGCCTGATCGAGACGCTTGAACGCGCCGGGATCGGCCGCGAGACCCTCACGCTCCATGTCGGCGCAGGGACGTTCCTGCCGGTCAAGGCGGACGATACCGACGACCACCGCATGCATTCCGAATGGGGCCGGATCGAACCCGATGTCGCCGACCGGCTCAACGCGGCCCGGGCCGCCGGGGGCAGGATCATCGCCGTCGGGACGACCAGCCTGCGGCTGCTCGAAAGCGCTACGGGAGAGGACGGAATCGTCCGCCCCTTCGCCGGCGATACGGATATCTTCATCACGCCGGGCTATCGTTTCCGCACGGTCGACGGGCTGATGACCAATTTCCACCTGCCCAAATCCACGCTGATCATGCTGGTGAGCGCCCTGATGGGACGCGAGCGGGTGATGGAAATCTACCGCCACGCCATCGCGTCGGGCTACCGGTTCTACTCCTATGGCGATTCATCGCTGTTAATCCCGGACGAAGCCACTACGTAGCTGGCCTTGGCGCAAAAAGGCGGTGGCGATGGACGATGCGATCCTGCAGCTCGAAGGGCTGACGAAGACCTACCCGAACGGGCTGACCGCACTCGATCACGTCGACCTCACCATTCGCCGGGGCGAAATTTTCGCCCTTCTCGGGCCCAATGGTGCGGGCAAGACTACGCTGATCGGGGCGGTCTGCGGGCTGGTTCGTCCATCCAGCGGCACCATCCGCGCTTTCGGCCTCGACCTTGCGCACGACTGGCGCAAGGCGCGCAGCCGTATCGGCCTCGTGCCGCAGGAAATGGCGACCGACATGTTCGAGACGGTCGCACGCGCGGTCAGCTATTCGCGCGGCCTCTTCGGCGTCGCACCCGACAAGGCGCGCATCGAGCAGATCCTGCGCTCGCTCAGCCTGTGGGACAAGCGTGACGAGCAGATACGGGCGCTGTCCGGCGGGATGAAGCGAAGGGTGCTGATCGCCAAGGCGCTGGCGCATGAGCCGGACCTGCTGTTCCTCGACGAGCCGACGGCCGGGGTCGATGTCGAATTGCGCAAGGGCATGTGGCAGATCATCGGCGAGATGCGCGAACGAGGGGTAACCATCATCCTGACGACCCACTACATCGAGGAAGCCGAATTGATGGCCGACAGGGTCGGAATCATCAACCGCGGCAAGCTGCTGATGGTCGACGACAAGGCTGCCATGATGGGCCGTCTGGGCCGCACCGAGGCGCACTTCAGGCTGGCCCATCCTGTCGATCACGTTCCCGCTGCCGCCGCGAATTTCCCGGTTGAGCTTTCCGCCGATGGCACGGAACTGGTGTATCGCGGCGGCGACGGCACGGGACGCGGCAAGTCCGATGTCGCGGAACTCGCCAAGGCGCTGGTCGCGGCGGGCATCGATTTCACCGGTATCGAGACGCGCGAGAGCAGTCTGGAGGACATCTTCGTCTCGCTCCTCGGCGAGGAGGCCGCGGCATGATCAACCTGCGCTCCACTTGGTCCATCTACGTCCGCGAACTGATGCGCTTCCTGCGCACGGCATTCCAGTCGGTGCTGGCGCCGGTGCTGACCACCTCGCTCTATTTCATCGTCTTCGGGGCCGCCATCGGCGGGCGGATGCCGGACCTCGGCGGGGTCGATTACGCCGCCTTCATCATTCCCGGCCTGCTGATGCTGACCTTGCTCGGCGAGACGACCAGCAATTCCAGTTTCGGCATCTACATGCCCAAATTCACGGGCACGATCTACGAGCTGCTGTCGGCACCTGTCGGCGTTGCCGAAACGCTGATCGGCTTCGTCGGCGCGGCGGCGACAAAGAGCCTGATCCTCGCCGCGATCATCCTGCTGACGGCGCGGCTGTTCGTCGACTATTCGATCGCGCACCCTGTGCTCGCGCTCGGCTACATCGTGCTGGTCGCCGCGGCCTTCAGCCTGTTCGGCTTCATCCTCGGCATCTGGGCCGACAATTTCGAGAAACTCGGGATCGTCCCGCTGCTGTTCCTCACGCCGCTGACGTTCCTGGGCGGCACGTTCTACTCGATCGAGATGCTGCCGAAGCCGTGGGACACGATCGCGCTGTTCAATCCGATCGTCTACCTCGTCAGCGGCCTGCGCTGGACGTTCTACGGCACTGCCGACGTCGACATCCGCATTTCGCTGGCCATCACGCTGGCGTTCCTCGCCGTGTGCATCGGCATTATCGCGCTGATCTTCAGGACGGGATGGCGTCTGCGGTCGTGACTTTCTTGCAACATCTGCCAAGTATTACCTCCGGTTCATTGCGCAGAAATCATCATTATCCCATCTGGTCCCCGCGCCGATCTGGCGCGATTACCTCAGGGATACACAATGAAGACGACTATTCTTGCTACCGTCGCTGCTGCCGCAGTTTTCGCAGTTCCGGCCGCCGCACAGGCGCAGGACGCCGCCGGTGAAGGCTTCATCGCCGCCACCGCGGGCATCCACAGCCTGAACATCGAAGACGAGGTGCAGACCCAGGTTCCGGGTGCCGACATCGACGATTCGGGTGAGATCTTCGGCGTCGCCGCCGGCTACGACTTCCCGCTCGGCACCAGCCTGTTCGGCGGTATCGAAGGCAACTACAGCTTCGGCAGCGGCGCGCTCGATGCCGACTACGGCGCCAGCCTGCGCCTCGGCACCCGCCTTGCCGGCGGCACCAAGCTGTACGTCCGCGGCGGCTACCAGGTCGTCGACGTCGACTACAACGCCATCATCAGCGACGACACCGTCGACTTCAGCGGCATCGACGACACCGAGGGCGACTACCTCGTCGGCGCCGGCGTCGATGTGCCGGTCGGCGGCGCCTTCATCCGCGGCAATGTCGACACCATCGCGTTCGACACGCTGCGCGCGACCGTGGGCGTCGGCCTGCGATTCTGATCTCCGGATCGCATCGATGGAAGGCCGGTTTCCCTCACCGGGAGGCCGGCCTTTCCGATTCACGGGGTGACAGTGCGCATCGCCCGTTCTAGCGGGGCTGCGATGACACCCCCCCGTTTTGCCTTCACAATCCACGCCACCGACGGAAAGGCGCGCACCGGCACCATAGCCATGCAGCGCGGCGAAATCCGCACGCCCGCCTTCATGCCCGTCGGCACCGCCGCCACCGTCAAGGCGATGAAGCCCGAAAGCGTTCGCGAAAGCGGGGCCGACATCATCCTCGGCAACACCTATCACCTCATGCTGCGCCCGGGGGCGGAGCGGGTGGCGAAGCTGGGCGGGCTGCACCGGTTCATGAACTGGCACCGCCCGATCCTGACCGACAGCGGCGGCTACCAGGTGATGAGCCTGTCCGATCTCCGCAAGCTGACCGAGGAAGGCGTCGAGTTCCGCAGCCACCTCGACGGATCGAAGCACATGCTGACGCCCGAGCGGAGCATGGAGATCCAGCGCCTGCTCGGCAGCGACATCGTCATGGCCTTCGACGAATGCCCGCGCGCCGACCAGCCCCGCGACGTGATTGCGGCAAGCATGGAGATGTCGATGCGCTGGGCGCAGCGCAGCCGCGACGGGTTCGACAGCGGCGAGGAACATGCCGCGCGCTCGGCGCTGTTCGGCATCCAGCAGGGCGCGCTCGACGAGGATCTGCGCCGGATCAGCGCGCAGAAGCTGACCGAGCTCGGCTTCGACGGCTATGCCATCGGCGGGCTGGCGGTGGGCGAGGGGCAGGAGGCGATGTTCGCCACGCTCGACTTCGCGCCCGGCCAGCTTCCCGCCGATCGCCCGCGGTACCTGATGGGGGTGGGCAAGCCCGACGACCTCGTCGGCGCGGTCGAGCGCGGGGTCGACATGTTCGACTGCGTGTTGCCGAGCCGTTCGGGCCGCAACGGGCAGGCCTTCACCTGGAACGGCCCGCTGAACCTGCGCAACGCCCGCTTCGCCGAGGACCAGGCCCCGCTCGACGAGCGCTGCCAGTGCCCGACCTGCGCCACCTACAGCCGCGCCTATCTGCACCATCTGGTGAAATCGCAGGAAATCCTCGGCGCGATGCTGATGACGGAGCACAACATCGGCTTCTACCAGCAGCTCATGCAGGCGATGCGCGATGCGATCGCGGAGCAGAGGTTTGCGAGCTTCGCGGCGGGGTTCCGGGCGTCGTACCTCGCGGACAAGCAAGCGGTCGCGACACAAGAGGGCAACAACTGAAGCGGCAATCCGGGGGAAATTGCCGAGCGGCCTTCCCAATTCGTTGCAACGCGCTAACCTGCAGGTCTTGCTTGAAGTGACCGGGGGTTGTCCGTGCGTTTGATTGTTTCTCTGGCGGCAGTCGCTGTCGCCGCGTTTGGCGTTCCACTAAAGGCCGCGACGCTCGCGGAAGATGCAGCGGCCTTCGGCCAGCGCGAATCGGTGGACTGGCTGTCGATATCACCCTCTGGCGACAAACTGCTCTACATCGAACCGGGCAAGCAATCGGACGAAACGATCTACGTGGTCGATCTCGCCAATGGCGGCGCGCCGAAAGCGATCATCACCATGAACGAGGGCACCGCCCGGTTCAGCTGGTGCCGCTGGGCGAACGAGCAGCGTATCGTCTGCGAAGTCTATGGCTACACCGACACGGCCGGCGCCCTCCTCGGGTTCACGCGGGTAATTTCGATCGCTGCCGACGGCAGCGACACGGAGGTTCTTACTCCGTCCCAGACCTACAAGGTCCGCGGGATCCTGCAGGATGGCGGCGATGTCCTGGCGCTCGATATTGCGGGGGATCCCGACAAGATCCTGATGACCAAGCGCTACATCAAGGAAGACAGCAACAACACGCGGCTGTTCAACGACAAGGAAGGGCTCGGCGTCGATACGGTCGACGTCACCACCGGACGCAGCCGCCCCCTGGAAGACGCTACACTGCGTGCAAAAGCCTACATGGCTGACGATGATGGCCGGATCAGGATCATGCTCGTTTCGGACACGACCGCCAGCGGATACGACGGCAGCGACTACCGCTACCTTTATCGACGCAAGGATTCCGACAAATGGTACCCGCTGTCGTCGGTCGACGCAGGCAACATGCTTCATGAAGGTTTCCAGCCGGTCGCGATCGATAGCGCGAAGGACGTGATCTACGGACTTGAACGCAAGGGCGATTACGATGCGCTCTACGCCTTCGCCATGGACGGGTCGGATACTAAGACATTGGTGTTCGAGCGGCCCGATGTCGATGTCGACGGCGTCGCCAGGATTGGCCGGCAACTGCGGCCGGTCGGTGCCACCTACGCGACCGACAAGTCCTACATCCAGTATTTCGATCCTGAGCTGGAGAAGCTCGCCCGCTCGTTGGGCAAGGCGATACCGGGCAATCCGCAGATTACCTTTGCCGATACCAGCGCGGACGAGAACGAACTCGTCGTCATTGCCTCGAGCGATACCAATCCGGGCAAGGCCTATCTGTTCGAAAAGGACACGAAATCGCTCAGCGAACTGCTGTCGATCCGCCTCCCGCTCGATGGGCGGGCGATGGGGACCATGACATCGGTGAGCTATACCGCCGCCGACGGGACCGAGATCCCCGGCTATCTCACCCTGCCACCGGAAAGCGATGGCAAGAAGCTGCCTACCATCGTCATGCCGCACGGAGGACCGGGCGCTCGCGATGTCTGGGGCTTCGACTGGCTGGTGCAGTTCTTCGTCGCTCGCGGGTATGCCGTAATGCAGCCCAATTACCGCGGCTCGACCGGGTACGGAGCTGCCTGGGTCGGTGACAATGCCTTCCAGCAATGGGACAAGGCTATCGGCGATGTCAACGACGCGGCGCGGTGGCTGGTAGCGCAGGGGATTGCCGATCCCGACAAGCTGGCCGCCGTGGGCTGGTCCTATGGCGGCTATGCCGCGTTGCAGACGCAGGTAATGGACCCGGATCTCTACAAGGCGGCCGTGGCCATTGCGCCGGTGACCGATCTCGACCTGCTACGCGAGGAAAACCGCAAGTACACCAGCTTCGCCGCATACGACCGGATGATCGGCAACGGCCCGCACGTCGCGGCGGGATCTCCGGCGCGCCATGCGGGCAAGTTCAAGGCGCCGGTCCTGCTGGTTCACGGCACCATGGACATGAACGTCGGTGTGCAGCAATCGCGGCTGATGGCAGACAAGCTGAAGGCCTCGGGTCGTGAAGTAGACTATCTCGAATTCGAAGGCCTCGATCACGGATTGGTCCACAGTCAGGCCCGCGGTATCATGCTGAAGAGAATCGGCGAGTTCCTGGAAGCCAAGCTGGGGAGATAAGGCGATCGCGACCGACGGTATGCGCCATGCTGGATGATCTTTCGTTCGGTTGGCGCACCGCCGTCCTCTCGGTCGCCTTCGGGCAGCTGCTGCTGATCTCCGGCGCATTGCTGCGGGTGCTCGAGAACCGCCTCGCCAACCGGACGCTCGCCATGCTGCTGGTCGTGCTGGCCGGGATCGTCACCCCGTGGATGATCGGCTTCGCCGGGTTCTACGACCGGTGGCAGTGGCTCAGCTTCGTGCCGGTTTCGATCACGCTCGCCGTCGCGCCGCTGTTCTGGCTCTATGTCCATGCGCTGCTGCGCGCGACGTGGCCCTCCGGTGCGCGGTGGCACCTGCTGCCGCCCTTGCTCCAGTTCCTCTATCTCGCGCTCTGTTTCGTCCTGCTGCGGCAGCCGTTCAAGAACGAGTGGCTGGGCCAGCAATCCGGGGTGTACGGCCTCGTGACCGGGCTCGGCGTGATTGCCGGGCTGGTCTTCTACGGCCTGCGATCGCGGACGATGATCGCCGAGTATCGCCGGCACCTGCCCCAACAGGTCAGCGACGAGCACCGCTATGCGGCGGGCTGGCTGAGCCAGGCGATGGGCGCGCTGTTCGTGCTGTTCGCCGTCTGGACGCTCTACGGGGCGTGGGATCTGATCACGCCGCTCGGCTATCGCGGGCTGATGGGGCTCTATGTCGCGATTGCGGCGATTGCGCTGTTCCTCGGCATTCAGGGCCTGCGCCATGCCGACCGCCGTTTCCCTGTCGCCGAGGCACCCGAAGCGGAGATGCCGGCACGCGACTGGCAGGCGCTCGGCACCGGGTGGGCCGCGGCGACCCGCGACGGTGGCTGGCATACCGATCCCGAGCTGAGCCTGGCGCTGCTGGCCCGCCGCCTCGGGACCAACACCGCCTATCTCTCGCGCGCGCTCAACGAGGGGCTGGGGGTCAACTTCGCCAGTTTCGTCAATCGCCTGCGATGCGAGGATGTCGCCGCCGCGATCGAGGCGGGCCGGGGCGGGGACCTGCTCGACCTGGCGCTCGAAGCCGGATTCAGTTCCAAGGCGAGCTTCAACCGGGCCTTCCTCGCCCATTACGGCATGACCCCGTCGGAATACCGCAGGGCGCAGGTCTCAAAAGGCAAATAGTCGCGGGCTTTGCGCCTTTTGCAGCGCATCCTGCGCGCGCCGGTGCCACTCCCCTTCGGGCAAGGAGACGGATATGCTAGACAGGCGGAGATTCATCGGCGGGGCGGGGCGCATGGCGGCGGGCGGGGCGGCGTTGGCGCTCACCCCGGGCGCGCTGTCCGCAGCAGTCCAAGGCGCGGGCGTGCCGGGCGACATGGAGATCATCCGCGGCGCGCTGGCGCTCCATCCCGGGCTCCATCGCTACAACACGCCCGGCGAGATCGAGGACTCTCTGGCCTGTCTCGAGGTCGCGCTGGGGCGGAGTGACAGCCGCGCGGAGAGCTTCGTCACGCTGCAGCGCTTCCTGTCCACGGTCCGCTGCGGGCACACCCAGTGCAATTTCTACAACCAGTCGGACGAGGTCGTCGCCGAACTGTTCGAACGCAAGACCCGCGTGCCCTTCGCCTTCGCCTGGCTAGGGGACGAGATGGTCGTGACCGAGGATCTGGGTGGGTCCGGCAAGCTGGCACCGGGGACACGGGTGCTGACGCTCAACGGCCTCCCGGTGTCCGACGTGCTCAACCGGTTGCTGCCCCTGACCCGCGCCGATGGTCACAACGACGCCAAGCGACGGGTACAGCTCGAGATGCGCAACACCGACAGGTTCGACTATTTCGACATTTACCAGGGACTCCTGCTGCCGCCCACAGACGGAATCCACCGCATCGGCGCGCTTGCTCCGGATGGAACCGTGTTCTCGGCCGAGATGCCGGCGCTGACCATGGCCGAGCGCCAGGCCGGGCTTAAGGATAAAGGCGACAGCTCCGGGCCGGGACCTTTCTGGACCTGGGAAATGCGCGGGGATGTCGCGCTGCTGACCATGCCGACATGGGTCATGTACAACACCAAGTGGGACTGGCAGGGCTGGCTCGACGAGCGTTTGCGGAGCTTGCCGGGTGCGCGCGGTCTGGTGATCGACCTGCGCGACAACGAGGGCGGCAACGAGTGCGGGAACGCGATTCTCTCGCGACTGAGCGACCGCGACATCCAGTTTCCCGGCTATCGCCAGCTCGTTCGCTACCGCGAAACGCCGGCCCGGCTCGATCCCTATCTCGACACCTGGGACCGCAGCTTCCGCAGGATGGGCGTCGAGGCGACCGACATCGGCGGCGGGTTCTATCAATTGCCCGGCAAGAGCGAGGAAACCGATTTCATCCCTGCAAGAGGGCCGCGCCTTACCGTACCCGTCGCGGCGCTCATTTCGCCGGTCTGCAGTTCGGCGACCTTTTCGTTTGCACGCCGGGCCAAGGAATCGGGGCTTGTGCGTCTGTTCGGCGAACCGTCGGGCGGCAATCTTCGGGGAATCAACGGCGGCGCCTATTTCTTCGTGCGGCTTCCGGGTTCGGGGATCGAGTTCGATGTCCCGCTGATCGGGTACTATCCGCCGGAGATCAGGCAAGACGCGGGCGTCGATCCCGATGTCTTCGTCCCGCGCACGGTGACCGACATTGCGAAAGGCACGGACGCCTGTCTCGACGCCGCGATTGCGTGGGTGCGCCAGGCGTGAACGAAAAAGGGCGGCCCCGCAGGACCGCCCTTCGAAAGTCGGTGAGACCGAAACTTAGCGCGAATAGAATTCGACGACCAGGTTCGGTTCCATGGTGACCGGGTAGGGCACTTCGTCGAGCTTCGGCACGCGGGTGAAGGTCACCTTGTCGTTGCCGTCGGGGGCGACGTAGTCGGGAATGTCACGCTCGGGCAGGCTCTGGGCTTCGATCACCAGCGCCATTTCCTTGGCCTTCGCTCCCAGACTGACGACGTCGCCGACCTTGACGCGGGCCGAGGCGATGTTGGTCTTCACGCCGTTCAGATAGATGTGGCCGTGGCTCACGATCTGGCGGGCCGAGAAAATCGTCGGCGCGAACTTGGCGCGATAGACGACCATGTCGAGGCGCTGCTCGAGCAGGCCGATCAGGTTCTGGCCGGTATCGCCCTTCATGCGCGACGCTTCCTGGTAGGTGCGCTTGAACTGCTTCTCGGTCACGTCGCCGTAGTAGCCCTTGAGCTTCTGCTTGGCGCGGAGCTGGAGGCCGAAGTCGCTCATCTTGCCCTTGCGGCGCTGGCCGTGCTGGCCCGGACCGTAGGAACGCTTGTTGACCGGCGAATTCGGACGACCCCAGATGTTTTCGCCCATCCGGCGGTCGAGTTTGTACTTGGCGCTGTTGCGCTTCGACATGAGTCGTATCCTTCGATTTGCGAGGTCGCCCCTATGGCAACCCTTGAACCCGGTACGCACCACCAGCCACGTGGACTGGTGCGGCCACCGCTTCACCGGGGTGCGGGGCCAATCGGGCGCGTGCGGAACACGCGGTGCCGAAGTGAAGGGCGCGCCTTAGCGGAAGACCGTGCCAAGTCAAGACGACAATGCTGCTGCTTCGCTCTCGACAAAGCCGGGTCCTGTCGCCACAGCGCGCCCCATGAATACGCCAAAGCTTCCCGACGACTGCCAGACCATGATCGACGTGCGCGCCGGCGTCGATGCCACGGACCGCGCGCTGATGGAGTTGCTGGACCGGCGCTTCGGCTACATGCGCGCCGCGGCGCGGATCAAGACCTCCCGCGATGTGGTCCGCGACGAGGATCGCAAGACCCAGGTAATCGACGCCGCGCGGGCCGATGCGGCGGCGCGCGGCCTGCCGGTGGAAGAGATTTCGGCTCTCTGGGACCGCCTCGTGGAGGCGTCGATTGCCTACGAGCTGGCAGAGTGGGACCGGATCAGGACCTGACCCGGCCTGGCATCACTCGCCTTGGTTCTGCTCTTTCCACTGCTCGGCCGTCAGGCAGACCTTGTCTTTGCGGCGGCTGCTCATGTCCTTGCGGATGTAGCGGCAGATCTTTTCCTCTTCCGCCGCCTTGGCAGCAGGCTCGGCCGGCTTCTGCGTAGTCGGCTCGGAGGGCGTTGCACCGGGCTGGAATGCGGCAAGCAGAAAAGCGGCCAGGGTCGCGAGCATAGAAATGATCCTAATCGGGGGAAACGGGGGAATACAATGGCTAAGGCGAAGATCGCGGCCTGTCGAGAACTTAATCAGCCTTGTTGCGTACGGCCCAGTCCTCGCGCTGGAGCGACGACAGGACCCCGCGCAGCGTGCGGATTTCCAAGTGGTTCCAGCCCGGCTTGGTAAGGACGTTGCGGAGCGTGAGCCGGGTCGCCTCTGCGCGCGAATCCGGAAGGAAATACCCCTTGGGCTCCAGCATCGCCTCCAGATGCCCGACCAACCCGTCGAGTTCGGCCTGCGGTGCGGGCGGCAGCAGTTCTTCGCGGGTCGGCTGCGACAAGGCTGCGCCTTTCGACCATTCATAGGCGCACAGGATCACCGCTTGGGCGAGATTGAGCGAACCGAAATCGGGATCGATCGGCACGGTGAGGATGGCGCGGGCGAGGGCGACGTCCTCTGTCTCCAGCCCCGATCGCTCGGGACCGAAGAGGATCGCGGAAAGACCGGGCGCAGTGCGAATCTCGCTTGCAGCCTCCTCGGGAGTGACGACCGGCTTGGTAACCCCACGCTTGCGTACGGTGGTGGCGTAGATATTGGCGCAATCCGCGACCGCCTCGGCGACGGTGCCGAAGACCGTCGCGGCTTCGAGCACATCATCGGCCCCGGCGGCTGCAGGCCCGGCCGAAGGATTGGGCCAGCCATCGCGCGGCGCGACCAGGCGCAGCTCGGTCAGCCCGAAATTGCGCATCGCGCGCGCCGCCTTGCCGATATTCTCGCCCAACTGAGGGCGGACGAGCACCATGATGGGTTTGGCCGTGCCGGTGTCTCGACCGGGGTTCTCGACTTCGCTCGAACCCCGCTCGACACGAACGGTGGTTTTTCGAGCCATCCGTTCGTGCCGAGCAGATGTCGAGCTTGTCGAGACATCGGGTCGAGGCATGCGGCGCGACGGCGGCTTGGCAAAGTGCGAAACCTTGTTCCAGTCGCCAGCGATCAGCCCTTCCTTCTTGGCCCGCGACCATTTCTTGATCCGCAGTTCGCTCGCAAGCGCTTCCTCGCGGGAGGAGAAGTTTGCCGCCCAGACGAGTTCGAGCGGGTGGCGCGAGGCGGTGTAGCCGCCAAACGTGCCGTCGAGGTGCTGGCCCCAGCGTAGTTCCAGATCATCGGTATGCCCGGTGTAGAACGTGCCGTCGCCGCAGCGGATCATGTAGGCCCAGAAGGACATTGCTCAATCGTGCGCCCGACCGTTCTGGGCCGCATCCTGCACGGTGCTGGCGAACTCCTCGAAGTCCTTCGCCTCGCTGAAGTCGCGATAGACGCTGGCGAAGCGGATGTAGGCGACGCTGTCGATCAGGCGCAGGCCGTCCATCACCAGCTCGCCGATACGCGAGGATGGGATCTCGCTCTCGCCGGTCGTTTCGACCTGGCGCTGGATGCCGCTGACGAGCTGGTCGATCTGGTCCTGCGTCACGCCGCGTTTGCGGCAGGCGAGCGCGACCGATTGCTCGATCTTGGAGCGGTCGAAGGCTTCGCGGTGGTCACCCGATTTCACCACGGTGACCTCGCGCAATTGCGTACGTTCGAAGGTGGTGAAGCGGGCGCCGCAGCTCGAGCACTGGCGACGGCGACGGATCGCCCCGCCGTCCTCGGCCGGGCGCGAATCCTTTACCTGGCTGTCGTCATGCGCACAAAAGGGACAGCGCATTCAGGCAAGGTCCTTCATGGACGCAAGCGCTTGTAGAGCATGAAGCCGGCACCGACGACGCCGCCGATGATCGGACCGACGACCGGCAGAACGAAGCCGGCGACGGCGCCGACCGCCGCACCGGTCAATACCGGCTTGGTCGAGGGGTGATGCATCCCGTCCTTCAGCATGGCCTGCACTTCGGCCTTCGCATCGGGCAGAAGCTCGTGGTCCTGGTGACGCGGCTCTTTCGGGTCATTGTCGTACATGGGCAGTCTCCTCAATTCGCCGGATAGACCGGGAATTGCGAGCATAGCTCGCTCACCCGGCGCCGCACGCTTTCCTCGACCTGCGCATCGCCTTCGGGGCCGTTTTTCGACAAACCGTCGACCACCTCCGCTATAAGCGCGCCGATCTTGCGGAACTCCGCCGGGCCGAAGCCGCGGGTGGTGCCGGCGGGCGTGCCCAGCCGGATGCCGCTGGTGACGAAGGGGCTGCGGGTGTCGTAGGGGATGCCGTTCTTGTTGCAGGTCAACCAGGCGCGATCGAGGCCCTTCTCGGCGTCCTTGCCGGTCACGTCCTTTGCCGTCAGGTCGACCAGCATCGAGTGATTGTCGGTCCCGCCGGAAACGATCCGCAGGCCGTTCTCCTCGAGACTGGCGGCCAGTGCGCGCGCGTTTTGGACCACAGAGCTTGCATAGGCCTTGAACTCCGGTCGCAGCGCCTCGCGGAAGGCGACGGCCTTCGCGGCGACGATATGCATCAACGGGCCGCCCTGCAGGCCGGGGAAGACGGCCATGTTGAGCGGTTTGGTCAATTCCTCGTCGTTCCACAGGATCACGCCGGAACGCGGGCCGCGCAGGCTCTTGTGCGTAGTGGTGGTGACGACATGGGCATAGGGGAAGGGCGAGGGGTGGGCGCCGCCCGCGACCAGGCCGGAGATATGGCTCATGTCGACCATCAGCGTTGCGCCGACTTCATCGGCGACCTTGCGGAAGGCTTCCCAGTCCCACACCCGCGAATAGGCGGTGCCGCCGGCGATGATGAGCTTGGGGTTGTGCGCCTTCGCGATCGCCATGACCTCGTCCATGTCGATGCGCTCGTCTTCCTTGCGCACGCCATAGGCGACCGGGTTGAACCACTTGCCGCTCATGTTGACCGGCGAACCGTGGGTCAGGTGGCCGCCCGAATTGAGGTCGAGGCCCATGAAGGTGTCACCCGGATTGAGCAGGGCGAGGAACACGGCCTGGTTCATCTGCGAGCCGCTGTTGGGCTGGACGTTGGCGAAGTTGCAGCCGAACAGTTCCTTGGCCCGCTCGATCGCCAGCGTTTCGACCACGTCGGCATAGTCGCAGCCGCCGTAATAGCGCTTACCGGGATAGCCCTCTGCGTATTTGTTGGTGAAGACGCTGCCGGCAGCCTCGAGCACAGCCTTGCTGGCGATGTTCTCGCTGGCGATCAGTTCGATCTTGTCCTGCTGGCGCTTCAATTCCCTGGCGCAGGCCTCGGCAATTTCCGGATCGGCGGTGGCGAGATCGTCATGCCAGAACCGGTGCATGATGTCGGCGTTTGTCTGTTCGGCGGTGCTCATGGATCAGAGTGTTCCCGTTTCTGGGGGATTGGTAAGCTTGTCGACGCGGCGCTGGTGGCGGCCACCGGCGAAATCTGTTTCGAGAAACGCAGTGACGCAGGCCTTGGCCATGTCGCTGCCGGTCAGCCGCGCACCCATGGCGATCACATTGGCATCGTTGTGTTCGCGGGCGAGGGCGGCGGAAAGCGGCTCGGACACCAGCGCACAGCGGACGGCCGGATTGCGGTTGACCGAAATCGATATGCCGATCCCGCTGCCGCAAAGCGCGATCCCGCGCGTCGCCGTACCATCGGCGACCACACCGGCGAGCTTGTAGCCAAAGTCGGGGTAATCGACGCTGTCGTGGCTGTCCGGCCCGAGGTCGGCGACCTCGTGGCCCTGTTCGATCAACCATTCGCGCAGCTCGCTCTTCAGGGCGATGGCGGCATGGTCAGAGGCTATGGCGATACGCATGGCGGGCCCATAGGCGAGGGTGGCGATTCTCTCCACCCCTGCGTGCGGTGTTTTCTACGCCGCCGGGTTCAGCCCAATTGCTTCGCCACCCACTTCCACAGCTTCTTCGCTTCCTTGGCGGCCTTGCCGTCGGCGTCGACCTCGGAAGCGACCTCGCCCTTGGCCGAAGACTTGTGGAAATCGGCCCGCTCGCCGAAGCTGATCGGACAGGTCTGCAGGCCAAGAGCCTTTGCGGCCTCCGCGGCGTCGGACACCTGCCGTGTCGCCCCGCCCGGTACGGCATTGAACACGACATAGGCCGGCGTGGCCGACCCTGCGAGCATCTCCGCGACGCCTTCCAGCGCGTGAAGATCGAAAGCCCGAGGGCGCGAAGGGATCAGCACCAGGTCGGCGGCCTTGATTGCCTCGCGCATGGCGGCCTCTGCATGCGGCGGGGTGTCGATCACCACGACCTCGATATCGTCTTGGTCCCGGGCACGCTCGATGGTCTTGGCCAGTCGCGCCGGGGGGCTGGTGACGACGATAGGCAGGAAGTCCCCGCGCCAGTCGCCCCATGCGGCCGCCGTCGCCTGCGGATCGGTATCGACGATGCAGGCCGGCCGTTTCGCCTGCGTGGCGCTGGCGGCGAGGTGCAGGGCGAGGGTGGTCTTCCCGGACCCGCCCTTCTGGCTGACGATGGCGATAGTTTTTTGATTGTGTTGCGCCAACGGTAATTGTCCCTAGCAGTTTTAACGGGATAATGGCGCGAGATCAGCTCTCGCCCGCGTTCGGCCCGGCCTCCCTGTCGTTCTTGTACCGTTCTAGTCGCCGCACCAACTCCTGAATAGCGCTCGGCATCTGCGCCTGAACATCATTAATGTAGACCTGATTGGCAGCAGCGAAATTGGGTTCGGCAAGGAGCGCGGGTGACAACTGAAAGAACCTTTGCCCGCTTGGCGTTGAAGCAAAGGCAAGAATGTCCTTGAGTTCCTCTAGCGTAAAGATCGCCGCATAGCTTGCCGCCATGGCTTCCATCAGTTTGGGGATATGCCGCCGCAGCAAGACCTTGCTGCTATCGACATATTCATCGCTCCACTGATCGAGGATCGCCACCGCTCCTTCGTCCGTAAGGCCATAGGCGCGCAAGGTCGCTTCGCGAGTCTGGGCCACCATCTGATCCATCGTCGCCATGAACATGGGCTCGCGCATGGCGACTGGGAACCCCTGATCGATGATCTGCCGAGCGACCCCGAGTTTTTCCGCGTTGGGCGCCGCGGTGGTGATCGAAGGGGCTTCCGGCGCAGCAGCTTGTGCGGGAACGGCTGCGACAAGCGAGATGGAGGCGATCGACAGGTTGAACGCGCGTTGGATCATTGGTCCAGAAAGCTCCGCATCTTGCGGCTGCGGCTCGGGTGCTTCAATTTGCGCAGCGCCTTGGCCTCGATCTGGCGGATACGTTCGCGGGTGACCGAGAACTGCTGGCCGACTTCCTCGAGCGTATGATCGGTGTTCATGCCGATGCCGAAACGCATGCGCAGCACGCGCTCCTCGCGCGGGGTGAGGCTGGCGAGCACGCGGGTGACGGTTTCCTTGAGGTTCGCCTGGATCGCGGCGTCGACCGGGATGATGGCGTTCTTGTCCTCGATGAAATCGCCCAGGTGGCTGTCTTCCTCGTCGCCGATGGGCGTTTCTAGGCTGATCGGCTCCTTGGCGATCTTCATCACCTTGCGGACCTTTTCGAGCGGCATGGACAGGCGTTCGGCCATTTCCTCGGGCGTCGGCTCGCGGCCCTGCTCGTGGAGGAACTGGCGGCTGGTGCGCACCAGCTTGTTGATCGTCTCGATCATGTGGACCGGGATGCGAATCGTGCGCGCCTGGTCGGCGATCGAGCGGGTGATCGCCTGCCGGATCCACCAAGTGGCGTAGGTGCTGAACTTGTAGCCGCGGCGGTATTCGAACTTGTCGACCGCCTTCATCAGGCCGATGTTGCCTTCCTGTACTTCTTGGCGATCGAGATCACCAGGCGCAGGTTCGCCTCGACCATTTCCTTCTTGGCGATGCGCGCCTCGCGCTCGCCCTTCTGGACCATGTTGACGATGCGGCGGAATTCGGGGAGCGACATGCCGGTCTGGCTGGCGATGTCGGCGATTTCGGCGCGGATGCGTTCGATCGCGTCGGCTTCCTTGTCGGCGAAAGCCTCCCACTTCTTGTCCTTGGCGACCTTGTCCTTGAAGAACTCCTCGTCCAGCTCGTTGCCGATGTAGCTGCCGAGGAAATCGGCGCGCTTGATCTTGTGGCGTTCGGCGAGGCGCAGCATCTGCCCGCCGAGCGCGGTCAGGCGGCGGTTGAAGGCGTAGAGGTTGTCGACCAGGAATTCGATCTTGGTGGCATGGAACTGCACGCTCTCGACCTCGGCGGTGAGGTCTTCGCGCAGCTGTTCGTATTTCTTTTCCTTCGCCGGCGGGAAGGCGTTGCCGGCCGCGAGCGTATCGACACGCTCGGCCTGCAGCTTTTCGAAGGTCTTGAACAGCTGGGTGATGCGCGCAAAGCGTTCGAGCGCTTCGGGCTTCAGCGCGGCTTCCATCTGGGCGAGGGACATGGTGTTGTCTTCCTCGTCGTCCTCTTCGCGCCGCTTGCGCTCGCCGTCTTCGCCGTCCTCGTCTTCGTCGGACTCTTCCTCGTGATCCTCGACCTCGTCGTCCTCGCGGATGGTCGGACCGGCGGTGGCTTCGGAGATTTCGCCGTCGTCGTCATCGTCCTCGGCGTCGTCGGTCATCTTGTCGACCGGCGGTTCCTTGGACAGCATCGCATCGAGATCGAGGATCTCGCGCAGCTGCATGTCGCCGTTGTTAAGGGCTTCGGACCACTGGATGATGGCGTGGAAGGTGATCGGGCTTTCGCACAGCCCGATGATCATGGTGTCGCGGCCGGCCTCGATCCGCTTGGCGATGGCGATTTCGCCTTCGCGGCTGAGCAGTTCGACCGCACCCATTTCGCGCAGGTACATGCGCACGGGATCGTCGGTACGATCGCCCGTGCCGGTCTTCTTGGCGGCGGCGGAGGCCTTTTTGGTTTCCTTCTTCGGGCCGTCGTCATCGTCGTCGTCATCGCCGTCGCTGGCGATATCCTCGACATCGTTGTCGTCCTGCTCGGCTTCCTCGGCGTCTTCGTCGCTCTCGACGATCTGCACGCCCATCTCGCTGATGGCGGTCTGGATGTCCTCGATCTGGTCGGGGCTCATCTCGCCCGAGGGCAGCGCCTCGTTGAGTTCGTCATAGGTGATGTAGCCGCGCCGTTTCGCCTTGGCGATCAGCTTCTTGATCGACGCCTCGTTGAGGTCGATCAGCGGTGCATCGTCGTTCTGTGCGGTGTTTGCTTCGGACGCCATGGTTTCCGTTTCAGTCCGTTTCCTGTTCGCCCGCCGTTTCCGGTTGGGGCGCGTGTCCCGTTTCCAGCTGTGCCCGCTCGGCGCGTTGCGCAGCCCTCAAATTCGCCATCTGGCCGAGTCGCGCCTCGAATTCCAGCTTTCGTTTGAGCAGCCGCTGCTGTTCTGCGAAAGCGCCTTCGGGGTCGGTCTCGAACCGCGCGGTCGCTGCGGCAAGCGCAGCCTCCAGCGCAGGCCTTTCGACCAGCAACGAAACGGCTTCGGCCAGGTCTTCGCGCGCAGCCTCTGGATCTGTTGCTTCCGACAGGAAGGCGAAACGGGATTTATCCGGGGCGGCCAAGGGGCCTGTAGGATCAAATATGGGCGGGCCGCCGCCATGTTCAAGCATTTCCGCCATATCGAGCAGCGGATTGACCAGTTCTGCGACTTTCGCGTCACGTTCGGCGGCATCGGACAGCGCGTCCGCGTGCCGGTCGATCTGGTCGGGAAAGCGGATGAGGCCCGCGACGACGGCGCTCGCCAGCCTGTCGCGGCCGCCGCCGCCGGCGAGCTTTTGCAGGCGCCGGATGGCGGCCGGGTCCGCCTTGGCAGGTGGCGGCGCGCCCTTGCGGAAACCGCCGGGCTTCCACGGCGTGCGCTCGCGCTGGGGGAAGGCGAAGGCGGAGAAGCGGTCCATCAACTCGCGGCGATAGAGCGCCTTGATGTCGGGATCGGCGATGGTCTCGACATGGGCGTTGAGCCGCGCCTTGAGGCCCGCCTTGGCCTCCGGGCTGCCCAGCGGCTGCGCGTCGCGTTCGTAGTGCCACAGTGTGTCAAGCAGGCTTTCGGGGCTGGCGAGGATGTCCTCCATCGCCTTTGCCCCGCGCTGCCTGATCAGATCGTCAGGATCGAGGCCGGATGGCAGTCGGACGATGGCGAGGGAATGGGCTGGACGGAGCAGGGGAAGCGCGCGCTGGATCGCCCGCATCGCCGCGCGCTGGCCCGCGGCGTCGCCGTCGAAGCACAGGATCGGGCATTCGACCATGCGCCAGAGCAATTCGATCTGGCGCTCGGTAAGCGCTGTGCCGAGCGGGGCGACGGCATCGGTTATCCCCGCATTGGCGAGGGCGATCACGTCCATATAGCCTTCGACCACCACCATCCGCCCGCTCTGGCGGCTCGCTGGTCCGGCGCGGTGCAAATTGTAGAGGGTGCGCCCCTTGTCGAAGAGCGGGGTGTCGGGCGAGTTGAGATACTTCGCCACGCCGTCCCGCTTGTCGAGGATGCGGCCGCCGAAGGCGATCACGCGCCCGCGGGCATCCTGGATCGGCAGCATCAGGCGTTCGCGGAAGCGGTCGTAGTGCTCGCCAGCCTCCGTCTCGATCCGCATGCCGCTTTCGACCAGCATGGCCTCGTCGAACTGCGCGAGACCCGCCTTGAGCGCCTGACGCCCCTCGGGTGCGTAGCCGAAGCCGAATTCGCGGACGACGCCATCGGAGAACCCGCGCGAGGCGAGATACTCGCGCGCCCTGTCACCCTCGGGTCCACCCAACTGGTGGACGAACCACTGCTGCGCCGCCTCGGTCACATCGATCAGGCTGGCGCGCTTTTCGGCCTGCTGGGCGGCGCGGGGATCGGGGGCGGGCACGTCGAGTCCAGCCTCGGCCGCCAATTCCTTGACCGCATCCATGAACTGGAGCCCGCGTTGGTCGGTCATCCAGCGGATGACATCGCCATGCGCGCCGCAGCCGAAGCAGTGGTAGAAACCCTTCTCGTCGCTGACGGTGAAGCTGGGGCTCTTCTCGTTATGGAAGGGGCAGCAGGCTTTCCATTCGCGGCCCGCCCGCTGGAGCTTGGTCGTGCGCATGATGACGCTGGAAAGCGTCACCCGGGCGCGCAGTTCGTCAAGCCATTGCGGGGAAAGCATGGTTCATCCCATGCGCCGCGCCGCGCGCCGTTTCAAGCGCCGCGGCGACCCCGCACCCCTTTACTTCGCCGCGAGGCAGGCGTTGCGCACGCCGCTCTTGGCCGCAGGGTAGGGGCCTTCGCCGGTGGCCTTGGTGGCGAAGGTCGAGAACTCGTAGGCGCGCTCGGGCCCGGCGGGGGGCAGGGTTGACTGCCACCAGAAGGTCAGCGGCTCGCCCTGTTCCCACTGGTTGCCGCCGTCGCCCGCATTGACCGTCCACACCAGCGCGCCATCGTCGCACGACATGACGACGTCGGCCTTCGGACCGATCCCGGCCATGGCCTCGGCCTTGGCATAGCCGGCCTTGCCCGTGAAGCCGTAGGCGGGGCGCAGCATCCGGAAGCCGGTGGCGCGTTCGATATCGCTCGAATCGTTGCCGGTGCCGCTGCCGGTGGCCGAGTCCATGTCTTCGCCAGGATAGACGATGTGGACATAGGTATACACGGTGCCCTCGGGCGCCGTCTTCGGATCGCACGGGTCCATCCCGGCCGGGCAGGCGACGTAGGACGTCACATCGGCAAAGGCGCTGGTCTCGTTGGAAAACGCGACCTTCAACCGCTCGCCGCGCGGGCCCTTGATCAGCCCGCCCAGCTTGAGATCGGCGAAGTCGCCCTTCTCGCGGTCGACCGCAATGGAGATGGCATCGGCCGTGGTCTCGACCGTGTTGAGGTCGGTCACATCGCTGCCGGCAACAGTGTTGGTTTCCTCGTCGTAATCGGCATCCCCGCCGCCCGAACAGGCGGCGATGGTGAACGACAGGGCGAGGGCCGAAGCGGCAGCGATACGGATCATGACAGGCTTTCTTTGACGAGTTTCGAGGCGAGCCCCATGTCGAGCACAGCGCCGTGTTTCGCCTTTAGTTCCGCCATCACCTTGCCCATATCCTTAACCGATTCGGCCCCGGTCGTTACCTTGGCCTGCTCGATGGCGGCGCGGGTCTGGGCCTCGTCCAGCGTCTGCGGCAGGAATTCCTCGATAACCGCCAGTTCGCCGCGTTCCTTCTCGGCCAGTTCCTCGCGGCCGCCGTCAACGAACATGGTTATCGACTCGCGCCGCTGCTTGGCCATTTTTTGCAGCACGTCGGCGACCAAGTCGTCGTCGGCGATCTCTTTCGACGAGGTGCGCAGCTCGATATCGCGATCCTTGATCTTCGCGCCGATCAGCCGCAGCGCGGCGGTACGGTCCTTGTCGCCGGCCTTCATGGCGGTGACGGTGGCGGTCTTGATATCGTCTCTCAACATGGTTCGTCCTGTGATTTTCCGGAGTTTTCGGGATTGGTCCCCAATTGGCCCCCAAAGTGGTCCGATACGGGCCTTGACGCAAGGGGAGGGTATCCCTAGCGACCGACGCTTAGCGACATCGCCGGAAAACCCCTAACTCGGAGAGCCCCATGGCCACCGCCGACATTACGCCTGCGCAACCCAAAGGGGCGACGGGAGTCCTCCTTCTGGCCGACGGAACGGCACTGTGGGGCAAGGGCTTCGGCGCGGAAGGCAGCGCGGTGGGCGAGGTGTGCTTCAACACCTCCATGACCGGCTACCAGGAGGTTATGACCGATCCCTCCTACGCCGGGCAGGTGGTGACCTTCACCTTCCCGCATATCGGCAATGTCGGGACCAATGCCGAGGATGTCGAAAGCGCGGTGGACAAGGGCGTGGCGAGCGCGGTCGGCTGCGTGGTGCGCGAGGACGTGACCCTGCCGAGCAATTTCCGCAGCGCCGAGCATTTCACGCAGTGGCTGGCGGCGAACGGCAAGATCGGCCTTGCGGGCATCGATACCCGCGCGCTGACCCGCTATATCCGCCTCAATGGCGCGCCCAACGCGGTGATCGCCCATGCGGCGGACGGCAGATTCGACCTCGCCGCGCTGCTCAAGCGGGCGCAGGACTGGCCGGGGCTGGAGGGGATGGACCTCGCCCAGAAGGTCAGCCGCGAGCACCAGGAGAACTGGGGGGGCGGCTACTGGCGACTGGGCCACGGCTACGGCCGGGCGGACTGGCACGACAAGCCGCACGTCGTCGCGATCGATTACGGCGCGAAGGACAATATCTTCCGCAATCTGGTAAAGGCGGGGGCCAAGGTGACGGTGGTCCCGGCGCGGACCAGCCTTGAGGATATCCTCGCGCTAGAACCGGCGGGCGTGTTCCTCTCCAACGGGCCGGGCGATCCGGCGGCGACGGGCGAATATGCGGTGCCGGTGATCAAGGCGCTGCTCGAACGCGACATCCCGCTGTTCGGCATCTGCCTCGGCCACCAAATGCTGGCGCTGGCGGCGGGGGCTAAGACGGTCAAGATGCACCAGGGCCACCGCGGCGCGAACCACCCGGTCCAGCGCGTGGGTGAGGGCTGGGGCGAGACGTCCGGGCTGGTCGAGATCACCAGCATGAACCACGGCTTCGCGGTCGATGCGGGCACCCTGCCTGCGGGCGTGGAGCAGACCCATGTGTCGCTGTTCGACGGCAGCAACTGTGGGATCAGCATCACCGGCAAACGCGCATTCGGCGTGCAGTACCACCCGGAGGCAAGCCCGGGGCCGCAGGACAGCTTCTACCTGTTCGAGAAGTTCGTGGAGATGTTGGGGTGATGTCAGAGTGGGTCGAGTTCGATGCTTGCATCGACGAGGTAGTCCAATTCGCATCATCCAAGACGGAGATTTTGGGACGCTTTTGGAACGGTGTCGACACCGAAGAGGCTGATGAAGCGATGTGGCAGGTGCTTGAGGTCGGCGGGTTTGAGATACTGGAAACCGGTCAGGCTGAGGCGCTGGTTAAGAAGACTATTTCGCGATCGGCGATCCGTCAGGAAATGCATGCTCTTCGTGATTTTGCAGAGCTGCATGAACTCACGCTGGGTTCCATTGAAGCGCCAATTGGACTTGCGATACTAGTGCTCGCTTACACACGCCCTCGAAACGAGATAGCTTGATAATGCCCAAAAGAACCGACATCTCCTCGATCCTCGTCATTGGCGCTGGTCCGATCATCATCGGCCAAGCCTGCGAGTTCGACTATTCCGGCACGCAGGCGATCAAGGCTTTGCGCGAGGAGGGGTACCGCGTCATCCTCGTCAACTCCAACCCGGCCACGATCATGACCGATCCGGAGATGGCGGATGCGACCTATATCGAGCCGATCACGCCCGAGATCGTCGCCAAGATCATCGCCAAGGAACGGCCCGACGCGCTGCTGCCGACCATGGGCGGCCAGACCGCGCTCAATTGCGCGCTCAAGCTCGACGAGATGGGTGTGCTGGCCGAATACGGCGTCGAGATGATCGGGGCCAAGGCCGATGCCATTGACAAGGCCGAGAACCGCCAGCGCTTCCGCGAGGCGATGGACAAGATCGGCCTCGAAAGCGCCCGCAGCGGCGTGGCGCACACCATCGACGAGGCGTTCAAGGTGCTGGAAACCACCGGCCTGCCTTCGATCATTCGCCCCAGCTTCACCCTGGGCGGCACCGGCGGCGGCATCGCCTACAACAAGGCCGAGTTCGAGCGGATCGTGCGCGAAGGACTTGCCGCCTCGCCCACCACCGAAGTGCTGATCGAGGAATCGCTGCTCGGGTGGAAAGAGTTCGAGATGGAGGTGGTGCGCGACCGCAAGGACAACGCGATCATCATCTGCAGCATCGAGAACGTCGATCCGATGGGCGTCCACACCGGAGACAGCATCACCGTCGCCCCGGCGCTGACGCTGACCGACAAGGAATACCAGATCATGCGCAACGCCAGCATCGCTGTGCTGCGCGAGATCGGGGTCGAGACGGGCGGCTCCAACGTCCAGTTCGCGGTCAATCCCAAGGACGGCCGCCTGATTGTGATCGAGATGAATCCGCGCGTGTCGCGCAGCTCGGCGCTGGCGTCGAAGGCGACCGGCTTCCCCATCGCCCGCGTCGCCGCCAAGCTGGCGGTCGGTTATACGCTCGACGAGATCACCAACGAGATCACCGGGGCGACGCCAGCCAGCTTCGAGCCGACGATCGACTATGTCGTGACCAAGATCCCGCGCTTCGCCTTCGAGAAGTTCAAGGGCGCGGACAACAACCTCGCCACCGCGATGAAGTCGGTCGGCGAAGTCATGGCCATCGGGCGCAATTTCCAGGAATCGATGCAGAAGGCGCTGCGCGGGCTGGAAACCGATCTCGACGGCTTCAACCGCGTGGTCGAGCTGGAAGGGGTGGGCAAGGACACCATCACCGCCTCGCTCAGCAAGCGGACGCCCGACCGGCTGCTCAAGGTCGCACAGGCCTTCCGCGAAGGGCTGAGCGTCGAGGAAGTGCATGCGGTCACCAGCTACGATCCGTGGTTCCTGCGCCAGATCGAGGCGATCATAGACGCAGAGAAGGACATTGGCACCAACGGCCTGCCGCAGGACGCGGCGGGCCTGCGCCGCCTGAAGGCGATGGGCTTTTCGGACAAGCGGCTCGCCACGCTGGCGGTGCGATCGGTCGGGGTCGCCGGCGGTCTTGCCGAAACGCAGGCGCGCCGCAGCGGCCTGCTCCACGATGCGCTCAAGGTCATGGCCGGGGCGACCAGCCAGAAGGAAGTGTGCGAACTGCGCCGCAAGCTGGGCGTGCTGCCCGTCTTCAAGCGCATCGACAGCTGCGCCGCCGAATTCGAAGCGATCACGCCCTACATGTACTCGACCTATGAGGCCCCGACCTTCGGTGAGCCCGAGGACGAGGCCATGCCGTCCGACCGCCGCAAGATCGTCATCCTCGGCGGCGGTCCGAACCGGATCGGGCAGGGGATCGAGTTCGACTATTGCTGCGTCCACGCCTGCTTCGCGCTCAGCGAGGCCGGATTCGAGACGATCATGGTCAACTGCAACCCGGAAACCGTCTCGACCGATTACGACACCTCCGACCGGCTCTACTTCGAGCCGCTCACTGCCGAAGACGTGCTGGAAATCCTGCGCGTCGAACAGTCGAAGGGCGAGCTCGTCGGCGTGATCGTCCAGTTCGGCGGGCAGACGCCGCTGAAGCTGGCGCAGGCGCTGGAGGACGCGGGGATCCCTATCCTCGGGACTTCGCCCGACGCGATCGACCTCGCCGAAGACCGCGAGCGTTTCGCCAAGCTGGTCAACAAGCTCAAGCTCAAGCAGCCCGACAACGGGATCGCCTACAGCCGCGACGAGGCGGCTGCCGTGGCCGCGCGGATCGGCTATCCGGTGCTGCTGCGCCCTTCCTATGTCCTCGGCGGCCGGGCGATGGAGATCGTCGACAGCCTCGCGCAGCTCGACGACTACATCAAGACCGCCGTCAACGTCTCGGGCGACAGCCCGGTGCTGGTCGACCAGTACCTGCGCGACGCGATCGAATGCGATGTCGATGTCGTCTCCGATGGCACCGAAGTGCGCATCGCCGGGGTGATGCAGCATATCGAAGAAGCCGGGGTCCACTCGGGCGACAGCGCCTGTACCTTGCCGCCCTACAGCCTGCCCGACGAGATCATCGCCGAGATGGAGCGGCAGGCGAAGGAACTGGCCATCGCGCTCAAGGTGGTCGGCCTGATGAACGTGCAGTTCGCGGTCAAGGACAGCGCGGTCTACCTGATCGAGGTCAACCCGCGCGCCTCGCGCACCGTACCTTTCGTCGCAAAGGCGATAGGGCGCCCGATCGCGAAGATCGCCAGCCTCGTCATGGCCGGGCAGAAGCTTGCCGACTTCGAGCCCTTCAACCTGCGCCCCGATCACATGGCGGTGAAGGAAGCGGTCTTTCCCTTCGCCCGTTTCCCCGGCGCGGACCCCGTGCTGTCGCCCGAAATGAAATCGACGGGCGAGGTGATGGGTATCGACAAGGCGTTTCCCGAGGCCTTCCTGAAGTCGCAGCTCGGCGTCGGCATGGCCCTACCCGAAAGCGGCACGCTGTTCGTGTCCGTCAAGGACAGCGACAAGCCGGTCATCGTCCCCGCGGTCAAGACGCTGGTCGAGCAGGGCTTCCGCATCATCGCCACCGGCGGCACGCACGACTACCTCGCCGAGCAGGGTATTCCGGTCGAACTGGTAAACAAGGTGGCGCAGGGACAACCGCATATCGTCGATGCCATTATCGACGGCGAGGTCGACCTGATCTTCAATACCACGGAAGGCTGGCAGAGCCTGGCCGACAGCAAATCGATCCGCGCCAGCGCTCTCGAGGCCAAGCTGCCCTACTATACGACAGCGCCCGCAAGCCTCGCCGTGGCGCAGGCCATCGCGACGACGAATTCGAGCAAGCTTGAAGTGCGGTCATTGCAAGACTATTATAGCACCGACTGAACAAGCATTTCCCCCTCAGATCGAACAGGCTGATCCGCGTGTAACAGGGCGCGGCTGAGGCTCGAATTGACGTTTCATGTGGAGGGAAGGCCAACAAGAGAAGAAATGGGGACCGTAATGGAAAAGGTGCCGATGCTGGCAGAGGGTTACGAGCGGCTCACCGCCGACCTCAAGGCGCTGCGGGCGGAACGTCCGAAGATCGTCGATGCGATCGAGGAAGCGCGTGCGCATGGCGATCTGTCCGAAAATGCCGAATATCACGCGGCCAAGGAACGCCAGGGCCAGGTCGAGGCGCAGATCGCCGATATCGAAGACCGCGTCAGCCGGGCCCAGATCATCGATCCGACGACGCTTTCGGGCGACCGTATCGTGTTCGGCGCGACGGTCACCTTGCTCGACGACAACGACAAGCCGGTGCGATACCAGATCGTCGGACAGACCGAAGCCGATGCCGGCAGCGGACGGATTTCCTACAACTCGCCCATCGGCCGGGCGCTGATCGGTAAGAGCGTCGGGGACGAGATCGAGGTCACCGTGCCTTCGGGCGACAAGTTCTACCTTGTCGACAAGATCGAGTTCATCTGAATTCCAGCGGAGACTGAGCGATGGCGGTTCCGGTACGAGCGATTGCAGAGCGCCGGATCGTCGAGCATTTCCAGGATGTCGGCGCGATCAGCGCGGCCGACGCGGTCGCCTACGATCCCAGGCGGCCGAGCCGCCGGCGCGCCTTCGGGCGCCTGAAAGGCCTCGATATCCTGCGCGAGGCCGGGCGCGGACGCTGGTATCTCGACGAAGCAAAGTGGGACGAGCATCGCGGCTTCCGCCGCAGCCGTATTGCCGGGGCGGTGGTTGTCGCCGCCGCGGTCGGTATCTTCGCGGCCCTTCGCACCCGCTAGCTCAGTCCAGGATTTTTTCCATCGCGTAATTGTGGATCGGGACGCCGTCGATCTCGAAATCCCGCCGGTGCATAACGGCATAACCGGCCCGCTCGAAGGCAGGGCGGGCCAGTTCGCTGGCCTCGGTGTACAGCCGGGTCAACCCGCTGCCGAGGGCGTGTTCCTCAGCCACCGCCAGCAAGCGTTGCGCCAGCCCGCGACGCGTATGATCCGGGTGGTTGTACAGGCGGTCGAGGTGGCCGTCGGGCTCCAGCACCGCATAGGCCACCGGGACATCGCTCCGATCGGCTGCGACGAAAATGGCATGGCCGTTGGCGGCCCGCTCGCGGTACATCGCCGGGCCGGGATGGCGCGCCGCCCAGGCCGCGACCTGATCGGGCGCATAGGCCCGCGCACCGACCTCGCGGATGGCCGCCAGGGCGAGGGCGCTCAGCGCTTCCGCGTCGTCGTCGCGCCAAGGCCGGATGACGTATTCCATCCGCGCAACCTCAGTTGTCGGGAGTGAGGAGCCGGTGGATGTGGACGACGACGTATTTCATCTCGGCATCGTCGACGGTCCGCTGCGCCTGTGCGCGCCACGCATCCACTGCGGCTTCGTAGCTGCTGTAGATGCCCACGACATGCAGGCTTTCCGGATCCTGGAATTCGAGCGACCGCGGATCCTTGACGCGGCCGCCCATGACGAGATGGAGCTTCTGGCTCGGAGTGGTTTCTTCCATGATGTCTTTCCTGGGGAGGGAATCTGGCGCGCCCCATAGCGCAGCGGGGCGCGAAGGCAAACCGCCTCCGCGCCCCGCTTTCAGGGATCGCGCGTCCGACGCGCGTCTAGTTCGTGAGGCTGCTGCGGGTGGACCGCATTGCGCGCCCAGCCTTGCGCCCCGCGCGCCGACCGAGATCGTGCATGGCGTCGCGCGCGGTTGCGGCGAGATAAGTGCCTTCGCGTTTGGCCTTGCGCGACGTGCGATCGAACCGGTCGCCGAGATTTTCGAACCTCTCGGTCCCCGCGTCGCGGACGTTCCCGGCGACATCGCCCGCTGCATCCAGCAGGCCGAGAGCATAGGCGATCCCGGCATCGGTGGCGTAGCTGGCGAAACCGGCCGCGCGATTGCCGATCCTGCGGCCGGGACGCGTCATCGCGCCGATGACCAGCGCAATGGTGGCGACGCCGGCGACCGAAGCGATCGGATGGGCGCGCACAAAATCGCCGGCCGCCTTGGCCGCGTCTTCGGCGCTCTTCACCAAATCACGCTGCGCAAGGCGGGCCTCGCCCTGCTCGATCCGCTGACGCAGTGCATCGCGGCTGTCGCTTGTCGTCATGTTTCTTCTCCGGTGTGGGGGTAGGATTCGTCTTGTTCGTCGCCATCGTTTCCGGCGAATGCAGAGAGGACTGGATGGCGCGCAAACCACAGTGCGACTGCGCCGAACAGCAAGGCGACGATGCCGACGTTGTCGCCAGCTTTCGCCTGCGCGCTTTCCAGCAATTCGGATGCGCCGTCCTTGGCCCGGTCGAAAGCGCGTTTACCTAGCGTCTTTGCCTCGAAATCCGCCTTGATGCGGTCGACATCGGCAAGGAACAGGGCCTTGGCCGAATCCCTCAGCAAACGATCCTCGCGAAGCTGGCGCTCGGCATCAATCATTGCCGCCATCCTTCATGACCGCGCTGGCGCTGGAAAACCGGCTCATGGCCATCTTGGCCAAAATGAAGGCTCCGATCAGGAGGGAACCGGCGACGATTGCAGTGGCACCGAGCGGCGTAACGGTGGGCGAAAGTGCCAGAACCAGCCCGACGACCAGTCCGATCAGGGCAAGATGCATGAACGCCAGCGCTGCAACGCCGTAGACGACACCCTGCTTGCTTTTGTTGCCGACAAAACCAAGCCTCGATTTCTGGAATGCCAGTTCGGCTTCGAGGTAGGTACGCCCATCCTCGAGCAAGGCACCGACGTCGTCGGCGAGCGATCCAGCTGCCGGGGTACCGTCGAAATCGGCGCTGCTTGGGTCATCAAGCAGCGGATCGACGGGATGCGCCGGGCGATTGTCGTCATCGAACATTAGCGCAGCCCCCCGAATGATCTATCAGCGGCGGAAAATACGCGAGAGAACGTATCCCGCAACCGCCGCCAGACCCAGTGCTGTCGCCGGCTTTTCGCGAACGAATGTCTTGGCATCTTCGCCCAGCTCTTCGAGGCTCTTGGCCTCCAGCTTGGCGGCGTTTTCCTGCAGGCTTCGTGCCGCAGAGCGCGCATAGTCGCCGTACTGGGGACCGAAATTCTCGTCGATCTTGGCAGCGTTGTCGGCCACGAGCTGGCCGAGCGCGGCAAGCGCATCGCTTGCCTTCGCCTTGCCTTCGACCGCGAGTTCACCGGCGCGGGCCTTGGCTTCATCGCCGTAAACCTTCGCGTCCGATGCCAGCGTCGAACCCTTGCCCTTCGCTTGCTCTCGATAGGATCCGACAACCTGTCCGGCTTCGGCCTTCAAGGCTGCGGCGCCGGCCTTGGCTTCCTCGAGGGCGGCATTGAAGCGCGTCTTGGCTTCTTCGCGGTGTGCGCTCGCCTGGGCCACTTCCGGCTCGACGGCCGGGACGGCGGGTACGATGGTGGCGCCTGCAGCCGCCGGGACGGTGGAGGCGGTGTCGGGGGTGGTGCTTTTGGCCATGATGGATCCCTCTTCGATCAAATGGAATTCGCGCCGGCGCGATGCCGTTCATGCGAATACGTCTTCAACCTGCCAACGCGCCTTGCACCTGTTCGTTCCGCGGCATAGAGCGCTCGCCTGTCGCTGACAGTCCCGATATGGGGGTGTCTTACGCGAATGCAACACCAGCTTGCCGGAGCTCACTTTCATGACTGCGATCATCGACATCCACGCCCGCGAAATTCTCGACAGCCGGGGGAATCCTACCGTGGAGGTCGATGTGCTGCTGGAGGATGGCAGCTTCGGGCGCGCTGCGGTGCCCTCGGGCGCATCGACCGGGGCCCACGAGGCCGTCGAACTGCGCGATGGCGACAAGGATCGCTATCTCGGCAAGGGAGTGCTAAAGGCGGTCGAGGCCGTCAACACCATCGTGGCGGACACGCTGCTAGGTCTCGATGCCGAGGATCAGCGGGATATCGACGGCGTGCTGATCGATCTCGACGGAACCGACAACAAGGCGAAGCTGGGTGCGAATGCGCTGCTCGGCACCTCGCTGGCCGTCGCAAAGGCTGCTGCATCTGCACGCGGCCTGCCGCTCTATGCCTATGTCGGCGGGGTTTCGGCGCATGTCCTTCCCGTGCCGATGATGAACATCATCAACGGCGGCGAACATGCCGACAACCCGATCGACTTCCAGGAATTCATGATCATGCCGGTCGGCGCGCCGACACTGGCGGAGGCGGTTCGCTGGGGTTCGGAGGTCTTCCACACGCTGAAGAAGGGTCTGCATGACAAGGGCCTCGCAACGGCGGTCGGCGACGAGGGCGGGTTCGCGCCCAACCTGTCCAGCACCCGCGCCGCGCTCGATTTCATCATGGAATCGATCGCGAAGGCCGGCTTCAACGCCGGGACCGACATCCAGCTCGCGCTCGACTGCGCCGCGACCGAATTCTTCAAGGGCGGCAAGTACGAAATCAGCGGCGAAGGCCTGTCGCTCAGCCCGGTGGAAATGGCCGACTATCTCGCCGCACTGTGCAACGACTATCCGATCGTCTCGATTGAGGACGGCATGGGCGAAGACGATTTCGAAGGCTGGAAGGCCGTCACCGATAAGATCGGCAACAAGGTGCAGCTGGTCGGCGACGACCTGTTCGTCACCAACCCCGCGCGCCTCGGCATGGGCATCGAGAAGGGCCTCGCCAACTCTCTGCTGGTGAAGGTCAACCAGATCGGCACGCTCAGCGAGACGCTCGAAGCCGTCGATATGGCCCACCGCGCCGGCTACACCAGTGTGATGAGCCACCGTTCGGGAGAAACCGAGGACGCGACCATCGCCGACCTCGCCGTTGCCACCAACTGCGGGCAGATCAAGACCGGCTCGCTGGCGCGGTCGGACCGGCTCGCCAAGTATAACCAGCTCATTCGCATCGAAGAAGAGCTGGGCGCCAGCGCGCATTACGCCGGCGCGGCCTGCTTCGGTCGGCTCGCGCGGTAAGCGTCAAGGCGACTCTGCGTCGGCCCTGAGCCGAACGATGGCTGAATCCAGATGGGCCGCAGCGATATGCGCGCCCATCCGGTCCAGTGCATCGAGCTTCTCTTCGAGCGCGGCGACGAGCGCCAGCATTTCGTCCGCGTGCGATTGCACGGCGGAGCCGGGTGCGATCAAACCCATTTCCGTCAGTCCTCAACTTGCGATCATGCGTCCCGCATGCGGTTCTGCCGCGAGATCGCTCTGGTGGCGAGCGTCGATGCCTCGGATACGGAGGTATCTTGGCAGGTCGCTGCCCACGCGCCATAGTCCTGTCCAAGAGAGGGAGGGCACATGGAGCGATTTCCGTCGCATCCGACCGATGTCACGCCGGAGTGGCTGACGCAGGTCGCGGGCTGGCCGATCTATGGCGTCTCGTGGGAAACGATCGGCACCGGGCAGGTGGGCGACAGCGTAAGATTCCGCCTGTCCTGCCCGGACGGAAATAGGGTGACGTCGTCACTGGCGGGGAAGTTTCCGGCTGCCGACCCGACAAGCCGCTCCACAGCCGCCATGTTCGGCCTCTACGCCAAGGAGGTGAATTTCTACCGCGATATCGCGCCGCAACTCGATGTCCGCGTGCCTCATGTCTACTTCTCCGGGCTGGCGGATGACGGTGGTGACTTCATCCTCCTGTTCGAGGATCTCGGTCCCTGCCGGGGCGGCAACCAGATTGCCGGCTGCGACCTCGCCGATGCGGAACATGCAATCCGTCAGGCAGCCGCGATCCATGCGCCGAGCTGGCACAACCGTCCGATCCTCGACACGGACTGGCTGGTAACCAAGCCCGAAGTCTCCGCCCAGATCCGGACGCTCTATCCGCAGGCACAGGCGGTATGGCGCGAGCGCTATGCCGACACGCTGGAGCCCGAGTTCATGCAATTGTGCGAAGACGTGGCCGAACATACGGCGACTGTCTTCACCGCCGAGCCGCCCCCACCGGTCAGCCTGGTGCATGGCGATTTCCGGCTCGACAACATGCTGTTCGACATCAAGGGCGGGGCGGAACCGATCGCCGTGCTCGACTGGCAGACGGTGACCCTCGGCCATCCGATGACCGATATCGGTTATTTCCTCGGCTGCGGCATCGGCAACGAATTGCGCGTGGCACACGAGGATCGGCTGATCGACCTATGGCTGTCCGAAATGGCTGCGCGGGGGGTGAAGCTCGGCCGGGACGAGATCTGGGACGACTACCGCCGAGGCGCGCTCCACGGACTGACGACAGCAGTGTTCAGCGCCGCCTTCGTCGAGCGGACCGAGCGGGGCGATGCAAATTTCCTGTCCATGGCCCGGGGCGCCTGCGCGCTGGCCCTCGCTCATGACAGCCTCGGCGCACTCAAGGGAGAGAGTTGATGGTCCTGACCAGGGGCGACGATTATCCGATCCACCAGACGCCGGAACCGGTCGCCTATTCGGGCACCGATCGCAATTTCTACGACCGCTATTTCTTCAACGGCTACGGGCCCGGCGGGGAGGATTTTTTCGCCGTCGCGTTCGGCGTCTATCCCCATCTCGACGTTGCCGATGCCCATTTCTGCGTTGTGCGCGATGGCACCCAGCACTGTGTCCATGCCAGTCGCAAGCTGGGCATGGAGCGGATGGACCTCACGTGCGGCCCCGTGCGGATCGAGATCGTCGAGCCGCTGCACAAGTTGCGTGTGGTCGTCGAAGGCGAGGGGCTCGCCGCGGACATCACCTTCACCGGCCGCGCCTTCCCGATCGAGGAACCCCGCTTCGTCTGGCGCATCGGTCCGCGCACGGTGATGGACTACACCCGCCTGACCCAGAACGGCCATTACGAGGGCTGGATCGAGGTCGACGGCAAGCGCAAGACCCTGCTCGACGGAACTGCCGGGACGCGGGACCGGAGCTGGGGGGTGCGGCCGGTCGGCGCGTCAGATCCGCAATTTAACAACGGCTCGGCCGTGCCGCAATTCTTCTGGCAATGGACGCCGGTCAACCTGCCGGGACGGAGCCTGTTCTACCATCTCAACGCCCATGCCGACGGGACAGCCTGGAACACGCGCGGGGTGGTCGCGCCCGACGGCAACGGACCGGAGGCGTTCACCGATCACCATGAGCCGCAGATGGAGACGCCGCTGGACACAGGCACACGCTGGCCTTCAGGCGGCGTCCTCCGGATGGGCGGCGAGAGCTTCACATTCGAGCCGGTCGGCCGGTTCCAGATGCGCGGGCTGGGTTATACCTCGCCCAAGTGGAATCACGGGCTCGACCATGGCACGCTGGAGATCGAGCGCGAGGATATCGACCTCGCGGCATGCGACCCTGTACGGCCCGACCACCTGCACGTGCAGATGCTCTGCCGCGTCACCAGCGACAGCGGCGAGGTGGGCATGGGCGTGTTCGAGCAGCTCGCCATCGGCGATTACGAGCCACTGGGCCTGAAGGGACTCTCGGATCCGGCCTAGGCTGCGGCGGTGAGCCGGGCGAGCTGATCCTCGCTCAACTCGACCCGGGTGAACTCGAGCAATTCATGGAGCTGCTCGACTGTCCGCGCGCTGGCGATGGGCGCAGGGATGCCGGGCTGGCGGACCAGCCAAGCCAGGGCAATGGCCGCGAGACTGGCGCCCGTTTCGGTGGCGACCTCGTCCATCACGGCCAAAACCTGGGGACCGGATCCGCCCGCGAGCTCCTTGGCCCGGCCGCCGCGCATGGATTTGGCAAAATCGTCTTCGGTCCGGTACTTCCCCGTCAGATAGCCCGAGGCGAGACCGAAGTACGGCAGCATGGCGATGCCGTGCGATGTGGCCAGCGCCTGCAAGTCAGGGCCATAGGCGCCTCGCGCCACCAGGTTGTATTCGTTCTGCAGGGCGATGAAGGGTGTCGCGCCCGTCGCTGCTGCATGATCGAGCGCCGAGCCGAGGCGCGCAGCGTCGAAGTTCGACGCACCCAGCGCCCTGACCTTGCCGCTCCGCACCGCGCCATCGAAGCCATCGACGATCGCGCCTATTTCCAGATCGGGATAATCCTTGTGCGCGTAATAGAGATCGACGTGCTCGGATTGCAGCCGCTCGAGCGAGGCATCGAGCGATTGCAGGATCCGATCGGGACCATAGAGCTCCGAACCGCCGAGCATCCCGGTCTTCGTATGGATGCGCATGTCGGCGCGGACGCCCCGGCTCGCCATCCATTCACCCAGCACGGTCTCGGACTCGCCGCCCTTGTGCCCGGGAACCCAGGCGGAATAGACATCGGCGGTATCGATCATCCGCCCGCCTGCTTCGTAAAACGCGTCGAGCACGGCAAAGGCCTCGTCGCCCTTGCTCGTCCAGCCGAACACATTGCCACCGAGAACCAGCGGAAGCCCGGAAATGAAATCGCGGCCGCTCATGCAAATTTCTCCCGCATCGCCAGCAGCGCCATCGCCGCTTCGGCTGCCCCCGCACCCTTGTTCGCCTGGGCCGGATCGGCGCGGTAGATCGCCTGTGCTTCATCTTCCGTCGTGAGTATGCCGTTGCCGATGGCAATACCGTCCATCGTCAGCGCCATGATGCCGCGTGCGCTTTCACCGGCGACGATCTCGAAGTGGTAGGTTTCGCCGCGAATGACGACACCGATGGCGACGAACCCGTCATATCGGTCGCTTTCGGCGGCCATGGCGATCGTGCCCGGCAACTCGAGCGCGCCGGGGACGGTTACGACTTCGACCTCGTGCCCGGCAGCTTCCAGCGGAGCGCGCGCGCCGGCGATGAGCATATCGTTGAGGTGGTCGTAGAAACGGGCTTCGACGATCAGGAAACGGGCCATGGGTTACTCCGGAATGGGCATGTGGCCGACGATATCGAGGCCGTAGCCCTCGATTGCCACCAGGTTGGGCTGCGAATTGCTGAGCAGGATCATCTCGTGCACGTCGAGGTCGGCGAGGATCTGCGAGCCGATGCCGACATTGCGCACCTCTTCCTGCTCGCCGTAGCCGGCGGCGCGGCGACCGGTGAGGATGACGATGACACCCGAGCCATGCTCGCCGACCGCCTGCATGGCACGCTGCAAGGTCCGCTTGCGTGCACCGCGCTGTCCCAGCACGTCGTCGAAGATCGAGATTGGATGGACGCGGGCGAGGGTAGGGGTGCCCGGGACGACATGTCCTTTCTGAAGAACATAGTGCTCGCTGCCGTCGACCGTGTTGCGATAGGTCAGCATGCGCCACTGGCCGCCGTAGTCGGACTCGAAGGAACTGTCGTCGACGCGCTTGACTAGATGGTCATAGCGCATGCGATATTCGATCAGGTCGCGGATCGTCCCGATCTTGAGGCTGTGCTTGCGCGCGAACCGGATCAGATCGTCGAGGCGCGCCATCGTGCCATCCTCGTTCATGATCTCGCAGATCACGCCGGAGGGGTTTAGCCCGGCGAGGCGCGAGATATCGACAGCCGCCTCGGTATGGCCCGCGCGCACGAGCACGCCGCCGTCGCGGGCCGTGAGCGGGAAGACGTGCCCCGGCGTCACGATGTCGTCGGCACCCTTGCTCGAATCGATAGCGACCGAAATCGTCCGCGCGCGGTCGGCGGCGGAGATGCCCGTGGTCACGCCCTCCTTTGCCTCGATCGAGATCGTGAAGGCGGTCTGCATCGACTCCTTGTTGTTCCGGCTCATCGGCTGCAGCTGCAACGCCTCCACCCGCGCCTTGTCGAGGGCGAGACAGATCAGGCCGCGGCCATGCATCGCCATGAAATTGATGGCATCCGGCGTCGCCATCTGCCCGGGAATGATCAGATCGCCCTCGTTTTCACGATCCTCGTCGTCGACGAGGACATACATCCGGCCGTTGCGCGCCTCGTTGATGATTTCCTCGGCCCCGACGAGGACCGGCCGGTCGTCGTTTTCCAGCAGGAATGCCTCGAGCTTGGCGAGCGTGTCGTTCGTCGGGTTCCAACTATTGTCAGCGCAGTCGCGCAGCGTGTTGGCGTGGAGGCCAGCAGCGCGTGCGAGGCCGGCCTTGGTCATGGTCCCGGTGGCGACGATGTCGCGGACCTTGTCGATGATCGATGTGCTCATGCACCGTTTCTATCACATTATGATGTGATCGCAAGCACCCAGCCTCACATTGCGCACGCGCACGCGCGCGGATGCACTCGTGCCGGACCGGAATTTGGGAAGTGTTTGGTGGACGCACTAGGGCTCGAACCTAGGACCCGCTGATTAAGAGTCAGCTGCTCTACCAACTGAGCTATGCGTCCACACACCGGCAGCTTGGCCGTACGGAACGGGCTCGCCCGATCCGTGGAGACGCGCCATCTAGCGATTCTCCGCCGCGATGCAAGAGCTAAGTCAGGACGACAGCGATTTCCCGCGTCCGTTGATCCAGCGGTATTGCATCATCAGCAGACCGATGCAGATCATCCCGCTCATCATCGAAGAACCGCCGTGGCTCATCCAGGGCAAGGGAATGCCCTTGGCCGGTGCCATCCCCATCACCATCAGCAGGTTGACGGCGACGTAGAAGAAAAGGGTGGCGGTAAGCCCGCCCGCCAGCAAGGCGCCGAAGCGATCCTTGGAATTGCGCGCGACCATCAGCCCCCACCGCAAGATCAGTCCATAGAGCAGCAGCACGAAGAGCCCGCCCATCAAGCCCCATTCTTCGGCCATCGAGGAGAACACGAAGTCGGTGTGCGGTTCCGGCAGGTAGTTGAGATGGCTCTGCGAGCCTTCGTTAAAGCCCTTGCCGAACAATCCGCCGGAACCGATCGCGATCTTCGACTGGGCGATATGATAGCCCGCACCCAGCGGATCGTTTTCGGGGTCGAGGAACGTCGTCACGCGCGCCCGCTGGTAATCGTGCAGGGCGAAGAAATAGACCAGCGGCGCCATTGCCACCAATGCGCCTCCGGCACAGACAAACCACCAAAGTGGCAGCCCGGCGAGAAACATGACGACCGCTCCGCCGAAAGCGATGGCGAGCGATGTGCCGAGATCGGGCTGGAGAAGGACCAGGCTGATCGGCATGGCGATAAGCAGTCCGCCCGGGATGAGCGACCGCCACGTTCCGATCATCCCGTTGGGCAACCCTTCGTAGAAACGCGCCATGGCCAGCACGAGAACTGGCTTCATCACTTCGGATGGCTGGATACGGATCGGGCCGACTTCAAGCCAGCGCTGCGCGCCGCCCTTGACCGCTCCCACGACTTCCACCGCCAGCAGCATCAGCCAGACCACGCCGAAGGCAGGATAGGCCGACCACTTGACGAAATCGCGCGGCAGCATGGCGATGAAGATGGCCATGCCCAGGAATACGAAGAAACGCAGAATGTGCGACGATGCGAAGGGCTGGAAATTGCCGCCGCCGGCCGAATAGAGCACGGCCGCGCCGAAGCACGTCAGCAGGACCAGCGGGATCAGCATCGCCCAGGGCTGGCGGGCGATCGGAGCGGGGACGATCGAGCTCATCGCTGCTCCGGCCCGCCAGTTGGCGCAGGAATGGCGTCCTCGCCGATGTTTTCGGGGCGCAGGGCACCGGGCTTGCGGGCGAGGGTCTCGGAGCGGGCGGCGGCCATGCGGGCCTCGGCATCGACGCGGGCGAAGATGTCTTCGTCCCGGCGGGGCGGCGCCTCGACCGCCTCGCCCGACGCGGCGGCATAGGCGGCATATTTCCTCTCGAGCCGCTCCTGCGCATTACCGCCCCATTGCGCCTCGAAACCGCGCAGCGCCTCGAGGCCTTTTTCCGGGTCGAACATGTAGGTCATGACGTCGCGCGCGATGGGATAGGCGGCACCGGAACCGCCGCCATGTTCGATCACCACCGCGCCGGCGTAGCGGGGCTTGTCGAAAGGCGCGAAGAAGATGAAAAGCCCGTGGTCGCGGTACTTCCAGGGACCGGACTTGCCGTTCGAAATGCTCAGCGAAACGACCTGAGCCGTCCCCGTCTTGCCGGCGATCTTGATGTTCTCGAGCGGCAGCCGTCCGCGGCCGGCGGTGCCCGGTCCGTTGACCACGTCGCTCATCGCCTGGCGGATATAGGTAAGTTCCTCTGCACCGAACCCTTCGGATCGGAATGCCGGATTCTTCTGCGACTTGATGAGGCGAGGGGTGACGACATTGCCCGTCGCCAGCCTGCTGGCCATGACGGCCAGCTGGAGCGGGTTGGCGAGCATGTATCCTTGCCCGATCGTCGCGTTGACGGTGTCGAAGGCCGCCCAGGGCTGGCCGAATTTCTTCAACTTCCAGGCCGGATCCGGAACCGTGCCGTAAAACTGGCTGAGCACGGGCAGCTCGAATTCCTGCCCCAAGCCATACCGCCTCGCCATGGCCGCGATGGGATCCATCCCGATGCGCTGGGCAATCGAATAGAAATAGACGTCGCAGGACTGGTAGATACCCTTGGCCATGTTGACCGCGCCGTGCCCGCGCCTGTTCCAGCAGCCGAAAACCCGGTTCCCGACGCGCAGGCCGCCGCCGCAGAAGACGGTTTCCTCCGGATCGATCCCGGCCTTGAGGAACGCCATGGAGACCATGGGCTTGACCGTCGATCCCGGCGGATAGAGGCCCTTGAGCACCTTGTTGCGCAGCGGCACGCGTTCGTCGTCGCGCAGCATAGCATACTCGACGCTGCCGATGCCGTCCGAAAAGCTGTTGGGATCGAAGCTCGGCATGGAGGCCATGCACATGATGTCGCCGTTGGTGCAGTCCATGACGACGACCGAGCCCGACTCGAGCCCGATCCGCCTGGCGGCGTAATCCTGCAGCGGGCCGTCGATGGTAAGCTGGACCGGATTGCCCTGCACGTCCGAGCGGCTCTCGAGATCGCGCACGATCCGTCCGCCGGCCGTGACTTCCACGCGCCGCGCGCCCGGTTCGCCGCGGAGCGTCATCTCGAACTGCTTCTCGATACCGTCCTTGCCGATCTTGTAGCCGGGCGTGATCAGGAGCGGGTTGGGGTCCTTGTCATACTCTTCGGCCGATGCTGGGCCGACGTAACCGATGAGATGCCCGACGGACGGCCCGGTCGGGTAATATCGCGAATATCCCCGCTGCGGCACGACACCCCTCAGGTCGGGGAGGCGGAGCGAGACGGCGGCGAACTTCTCGTACGGCAATCCGCTGGCAACCTCGATCGGGGCGTAGCCGCGCGATTCCTCGATCTTCTTTTCGAGATCCCGCACCTTGTCCGGTTCGAGCTCCAGAAGGTTCGCGAGCTGGGCCAGCGTCTGCTTGCGGTTCACCATGCGCTCGGGAACGATATCGACGCGGAAGTCCGCGCGGTTCGAGGCGAGCGGGGCGCCGTTGCGATCGAGAACCCATCCGCGCCGCGGCGGGATGAGGGTCAGGTTGACGCGGTTGCTTTCGCTCTCGGTGGCATATTTCTCGTTCTCGGCGATTGCCAGATACGCCATTCGTCCTGCCAGCAATGTGCCCATGCCCACACCGAAGCTGCCGAGCATGAAGCTGCGCCTGTCGAACCGGTCGCGAAGCGCCGTGGTGCTGACGGGCAGGCGCCCAGGCCGGAACGCCATCAGTCGACGCTCCTCACGCGCCACAGCCGCACGATGTCGAGGGCGGCGGTCAGTCGCGCCACAACGGGATAGGCCAGCACAGACAGGATCAGTTGCGGGACGATCGCGGATGCGCCCACGGGGCTTACCGATGCTCCGGAAAACAGAGCGCCGAGCACGATATAGGCGACGATCGCCACGGCGGCGATCGCCCAGTCCTGCACGAAGTTGCGCCAGGGAAAACGGCCTTCAAGCAGTTCGATGCCGAGAAGGATCAGCGAAAACAGCAGGACCGAAAAGCCGAACGGCTGACCGCTGTACAGGTCGACCCAGAGCCCCAGCGGCAAACCCGACCACACTGGCAAGACACCGGGACGGACGAGTCTCCAGGCAAGGAGCAGGAGGAGGGCAAGGGGCGGTACGAGAGGCAGCGAGGCCGTGACGAAGAGCACCGGCAGCATGGCCATCAGCATGATCGAACCCCAGGGCACCAGCGCCAGCAGGACCGGCGAATGATCGCGATTGATCCGGCTGCCGTAGCGATCCCGGCGTGAAGCGGGGTTGAACCGTTCCATCAGGGCTGGTCTTCGGTCGTCAGGACCAGCGGCTCATCCGGCGGAGTCTGCGCGGCTTCGACGGTGGCCTGCTGGTAGATCGGTTCGACCACGACGTAATCGGTAGCGGCCGGGTCGCTGATGATCCGCGCGATGCCGCCATCGCTGGTGAGGCTCGTGACGATCGCCACCGCGACTCCGGGGCGGAAGAACCCGCCAGCGCCGCTGGTGACGAAAATGTCGCCCTTCTTGATCGGATTGATGCCCAGATTGATGAGGCGAATATTGATCAACCCGTCGCCGCGGCCTTCGGCAAAGGCGACGACGTCGTTGTCCGCGCTGCGCACCGGCACGACGCTTTCCGGATCGGTCAGGAGCATGATCCGCGCCGTATTGGGCGATGTTTCGAGAACCCGCCCGATGAAGCCGCGCGGGGAACGCACCGGCATGCCGGGCCTGATGCCGTGGCGCGAACCCTTGCCGATATAGGCAAACCGGCGCGTGCTGGTGGAGGTCGAGCCTACCACGCGCGACGAGGCGACGGGGCGAGGATCGCCATCCTCAACCCGGAGCAGCGATTTCAGCCGGGCGTTTTCCTGCTCGACCGCCTTGGCCTCGGCAAGGCGGATCCGGGCCAGTTCGACCTCTTTCTTCAGTGCCGCATTCTGGCTGCCGGCGCGCAGGTAGCCGGCAATGCTGTCGTACCAGGTCCGGCTCTCCGAACGGGCCACGGCCACGCCGCGGCCGGCGGGCGTCACCACTTCGGCGGCAGACCCTCGCAAACCACCGAAAGCCCCGGGGCTGAAGAGCGAAATGATCAACAGGATGGCGCCCACGACAGCGCCGAGGGTCGCCAGCACATAGCCGGTGAACAGTCCGTATTGCGCCCTGCGAGAATGCCCGGAGCGCCGTTTGGAAGGCGGCGCCATGTCCTGTCCCTTCCTCGCCTCAGGCCGTCATCAAGACGCCGCGATAGATCGGGTCTTCCATCGCTCGGCCGGTGCCAAGCGCGACGCAGGAAAGCGGGTCCTCGGCAATGCTGACCGGCAGGCCGGTTTCCTCGCGCAGATGGTCGTCGAGACCGGCGATCAGCGCACCGCCGCCCGTCAGCACGATCCCCTGGTCGACGATGTCTGCGGCGAGTTCGGGGGCGGTGTTCTCGAGCGCGATCCGGACGCCCTCGACGATGGCACCGATCGGTTCGCTCAGCGCCTCGGCGATATGCGACTGGTTGATGGTGATTTCCTTGGGCACGCCGTTGACGAGGTCCCGTCCCTTGAGCGTGATCGTCTCGCCGATACCGTCGGCCGGCGCGACGGCGATGCCGTAATCCTTCTTGATCCGCTCCGCCGTCGCTTCGCCGATCAGCAGGTTGTGGTGGCGGCGGACGTAGGAAACGATCGATTCGTCCATCTTGTCGCCCCCAGTGCGAACCGACGTGGTGTAAGCCAGGCCGCGCAGCGACAGCACGGCGACTTCGGTCGTGCCGCCGCCGATGTCGACGACCATGCTGCCGACCGGTTCGGTCACCGGCATGTCGGCGCCGATCGCGGCCGCCATCGGCTCTAGGATCAGGTAGACCGCGCTCGCCCCGGCATTGCTGGCGGCGTCGCGGATTGCGCGGCGTTCGACCGAAGTCGAGCCCGAGGGGACGCAGATGGTGATTTCAGGATAACGGAACAGGCTCTTCTTGCCGTGCACCTTGCGGATGAAGTGCTTGATCATCTCTTCGGCGATTTCGATGTCGGCAATCACGCCGTCGCGCAGAGGGCGGATCGCCTCGATGCTGTCGGGCGTCTTGCCCATCATCATCTTCGCATCGTCGCCGACGGCCTTGACCCGCTTGATGCCGTTGATGGTCTCGATCGCCACCACCGACGGCTCGTTCAGGACGATGCCCTGATCCTGGACATAGACGAGGGTATTGGCCGTCCCCAGGTCGATGGCCATGTTCTGGGAACCGAATTTCAGCAGGTTGGAAAAGAAGCTCATCGCGATCGGAAATCCGTAGCAGTTTGCGGGAGATGCCCCGCAGGACTGCGACGGCTTCGTTCCCGTATGTGAGGGAGAGCGCTCCCTTACCGAGTCGCAGGCCAAAAGGGAAAAAAATTATCCCCAATGGCCGGTAAAATTCCGCCGTTCGGCTCGAAATGCAATCCGCTCGCCGCTAGGCTGGTAAAATGCCGCTCATTCGTCGCCTGCCGGAAGAACTCGTCAACCGCATCGCTGCGGGCGAAGTGGTCGAGCGGCCGGCTGCTGCGCTCAAGGAACTCGTCGAGAATGCTATCGACGCCGGCGCCGTACGGATCGCCGTGAAGCTCGAAGGCGGCGGGTTGATCCGTATCGAGGTGACGGACGATGGCTGCGGGATGACGCCCGCCGAACTGGCGCTCGCGCTGGAACGGCATGCCACATCGAAGTTGCCGGACGAGCTGATCGGGGATGCTCAGGCGATCGAACGCGTCGTCACACTGGGTTTTCGGGGCGAGGCGCTGCCCTCGATCGCCAGCGTATCGCGCCTTACGCTCGAAAGCCGTCCGCATGGAGCGACCGAGGGGTGGCGGCGCGTGACGGATCACGGCACCGTCGTCGAAGAGGGGCCCGCAGCGCTCCCCCCGGGCACGCGCGTGCGCATCGAGCAGGTCTTCGCCAAGGTGCCCGCGCGGCGCAAGTTCCTGCGAACCGAGCGAAGCGAATATGCCGCCTGCCTCGACGTGGTCCGGCGGCTCGCCCTGGCGCGGCCCGATATCGGCTTCACGCTCGACCACGGCGAACGGCGGACGCTGGCGGTCCAACCCGGCGATAGCTTGCCGGACCGCGTGGCTCGGATCGTGGCGCGCGAGCTCAGGGACAATTCGGTGCTGCTCGACATGCAGCGCGATCGGATTGCGCTCAAGGGACTCGCCGGCCTTCCGACTTACAACCGCGGCGTCGCCGATCACCAGTATCTTTTCGTCAACGGTCGCCCGGTCAAGGACCGGCTGCTGGTCGGGGCGGTGCGCGGGGCCTATTCGGACATGCTTGCGCGAGACCGGCACGCGGTGCTCGCCCTGTTCCTCGAACTTCCTGCCGAGGAAGTCGACGTCAACGTTCACCCGGCCAAGACCGAAGTGCGCTTCCGCGATGCGGCGGGGGTGCGCGGTTTCATCGTCTCCGGCTTGCGTCAGGCCCTGTCGACGGGCGACCGCCGCAGCGCACAGACGCCCGATGCCGGCGCGATGCGGCGCTGGCAGCAGGAGCCGCTGGGCCCGGGCGGCGAACCGGCGGCGCGGGATGAGGTCGCACCGGCACTGCGATCCATTTTCGATGGGCGCGACTGGTCTGCGCCGGCGCGATCGGTCCGCGAAGCGTCGCGCGAATGGCGCAGTTACGAAGCCGAAGTGATGGCACCGCCGCAGGGCAGGGCATCCGAAGCGGTCCAAGGCCCATCCGACGACGCCGACTTCCCGCTGGGTATCGCGCGCGGACAGGTGGCCAACACCTACATCGTCGCCGAAGCGAAAGACGGCCTGGTGCTGGTCGACCAGCATGCGGCGCACGAACGCCTCGTGCTGGAGCGGCTGAAAGCCGCCGGTGCCGGCGAAGCGCTGGCACGAAGCCAGGCGTTGCTGCTTCCGGAGGTGGTCGAACTGGACGAACCGGCCTGCGATCGTCTCGAGGTCGCTGCCGATCAGCTGGAAAAGCTGGGACTGTCGATCGAGAGGTTCGGACCGGGTGCGATGCTCGTCCGCTCGCTTCCGCATGCGCTTGCCGGCGGCGATCCGCACAAGCTGCTGCAGGATATCGCCGACGATCTTGCCGAACATGGCGAGGCGCTGCTGCTCGGCGAGAAGCTCGACCTCGTCCTCGCGACGATGGCGTGTCACGGGTCAGTGCGTGCCGGGAGGCCGCTCAGGGTCGACGAGATGAACGCCCTCCTGCGCGAAATGGAGCGGACCCCCCGCTCGGGCCAGTGCAACCACGGGCGGCCGACGTGGATCAAGCTGGCGATGGAAGACGTCGAGAAGCTGTTCGGCCGGCATTGAGCCGGCCGCCAACTTACCTGCCGGGGATGCTCGGCTTCAGGTCGCCGCGCTGCACGTCGGGGATGATGCGATAGCGGGCGGTGATCAGGCTGAAGACCCCGAACAGCATCAGGCCGATAGCCACCAGCATATACATCGGGCCGGTATCGCGCAGCGAGATGATCGCCTCGCCGAGGCCCTTGACCCGGCTTTCGTTCGATAGCCAAGCGCCTTCGAGCATCGAGAGGCCGATCAGCAGAAAAACGACGCTCCGCGCAGCGTGACCCATGCGGCCGGCCGTCTTGACACCCTGCGGGGCCCCGCCGGCGATGTGGTGCATGAAACTGGCGGTCCAGGCCTGCTTGGCCTGCATGACCGCTCCAACGAGAAATCCGATGCCGATCACCCCGATGACAAGCGATCCGACGTCCATCGACAGAACGGACCCGGCCATCTCGCTGCCGCTGCCTTCGCCCGCAGCCGAGTTCTTGGTGCCGTTGGCGAACTGGTATGCAGCATAGGACAGGAACAGGTGGGCGACGCCGCTGGCGCCGTCGCCTACACGCTTGAGCAAGCCCTTGGGGTCGTCGCCGCGGTTCTGGATATCGGCAATGGCCGACAGGAACTTGAACGCCGCGTAGGCGAGCAGGCCGATCGCCATCAGCCAGAGGATTGCCGAACCCATCGGAACCTCTTGCAGGTAATCGTAGACCGCCGCCGCGCCCGACTCTACCTCGCCCGCAGTGCTCATGGCGATGTAGCCGAGCAGGATGTAGGTGATCCCGCGTGCGGCATATCCCAGCCTGACGAGCCAGCTGAACTTTTCCGATTTATCGACCATTCCTCGCGCCTCTCTGCCTTTATGACAGCGAAACGGAGGTGCGGCCCAATGCGTTCCGCGCGGCTCGCGGCTTATTTTGCCAGGATCGGCTCGAGTGGCCGCAGGCTCCCGTCCAGTGCCATGTCCTGCGGCAGGCCGAGGAGATGGCGCAGCAGGGGAGCAATCGAGACGTTGTCGAATACGCCGACCCTGCCGCCGCGTTCGATCCCGGGACCGCTGGCGATAAACAGGGCGAGCATGTCGGGATCCTGATTGTCGTAGCCATGCGCCCCGCCGGTCACGGGATATCGCGGCGGACCGGAAAGGATGGTCCAGCCATCGGCCGCCAGGCAGATGATCGCTGCCACCCGGGGGTTGGAGCCATAATGCAGGCGCTCGGGCAGCTCTTCCTTCCGCATGCATTGCATATGTTCGTGCGGGACGAGCAGGGCCTTGGCCACCCGGTCGTCGGTGCCGGTCACCGGCTCGATCGCCGCGTAGGGCCCGGTCTCTACGGCAATGTAGCTCTCACGGTCGATCAGCTCGTCGAGCTGCACGACCTTCAGTTCGTCGGTCTGCTGCATGCCGTGATCGGCGACGACGACGAGATTGGCCTCGATGCCCATAGCGGCCATGCCGGCAACAAGCTCGCCGATGCGCTGGTCGACTTCGGCGATGGCGGCATTGACTTCGGCGCTGTCGGGGCCCGATCGGTGGCCGACGGTGTCGACCGAGTCGAAATACAAGGTCACGAACTGCGGGCGGATTTCAGCGGGACGGCGCAGCCAGTCGAGGACGGTGTTGACCCGCTGCACATTGCCGACGTTCTGGTCGAAGCGCAGCCAGTCGCTGGGGCGAACGCCGCGGATGGCGACCTCGCTGCCCGGCCAGAACATCGTCGCCGTGCGAATGCCTGCGCCTTCGGCCGTCACCCACAAGGGTTCGGCCTGGTCCCACCAGAACGGATCGAGCGACTGGCGCGCATCGCCCAGGCTGAACATCTGCCCCGGCCGGCGCGGATCGATCATGCTGTTGCCGGAGATGCCGTGCCGATCCGGCCGCAGCCCCGTGACCAGCGTGTAGTGGTTGGGAAAGGTCTTGGTCGGAAAGCTCGGACGCATCGGTCCGCTTGCGCCATTGGCAGCAAGCGCGGACAGGTTGGGGGTTATCCCCCGGTCCAGGTAGTCGGGCCGAAAACCGTCGATCGAAACGAGGATCGTGACGGGCCGGTCAACCTGCTGCGAGGATGCAGGAGCGGCAGGCAGGGCTGCCGCGAGGATCAGCAGCAGGAGGAAACGAACCGTGGTCCCGACTTTCTTCTCCGACCCTGCGCGCATGCACCCGGTCATACGTTGAACTTGAACAACATCACGTCGCCGTCCTGGACGACGTATTCCTTGCCTTCCTGGCGCAGCTTGCCGGCTTCCTTGGCGCCGCTTTCGCCGCCAAGCGTGACGTAATCGTCGAAGGCGATCGTCTCGGCGCGGATGAAGCCGCGTTCGAAGTCGCTGTGAATTTCGCCAGCGGCCTGCGGGGCGCGCGCCCCGTCGTGGAAGGTCCAGGCGCGCGCTTCCTTGGGGCCGGCCGTGAAGAAGGTCTTGAGACCGAGCAGCTTGTACCCGGCGCGGATGACGCGGGCGAGGCCGCTTTCCTCGAGCCCGAGCGACTCCAGGAACTCGGCGCGTTCCTCGGGTTCCATGCCGACAAGTTCCGCCTCGATCGCAGCGGACACGACGACGGCCTGAGCCCCTTCCGCGGCCGCCTTGGCAAAGACCGCCTCCGACAGCGCGTTGCCGCTCGCAGCATCGTCTTCGCTGACGTTGCAGACATAGAGCACCGGCTTGGCGGTCAGCAGCTGGGCCTGCCTGAAGACGCGCGCTTCCTCGTCGTCCTTCGGTTCGGTCAGGCGGGCCGGCTTGCCTTCGCGCAGCAATTCGAGCGCCTGGCCCAGCACCGAGGCCATGACCTTGGCTTCCTTGTCGCCGCTGGCAGCCTTCTTGGCCGCAGCGGGGACGCGCTTTTCGAGGCTTTCGAGGTCGGACAGCATCAATTCGGTTTCCACCACCTCGGCGTCCGAAAGCGGATCGACGCGGTTGGCGACGTGCTGGATGTCGTCGTCCTCGAAGCATCGCAGCACATGGACGACCGCATCGACCTCGCGGATGTTGCCGAGGAACTGGTTGCCGAGGCCTTCGCCCTTGCTGGCCCCTTTGACGAGACCGGCGATGTCGACGAAGCCGAGCTGCGTTTCGATGATCTTTGCACTGCCGGCGATGGCGGCGATCTTCTGCAGCCGCTCGTCCGGCACCGCGACCTGGCCGACATTGGGCTCGATGGTGCAGAACGGATAATTCGCCGCCTGCGCCGCCTGCGTCTCGGTAAGTGCATTGAACAAGGTGGACTTGCCGACGTTCGGAAGGCCGACAATCCCGCAACGGAAACCCATGTGATACTCCGGAAATGAATGTGGAGCGCCCTTAGCGGCGCTTGCCGGGCTTGGAAAGCCGTGCGGCTCGACACGGGTCGCGGCGGTGCTAAGCATGGACGCAACCGGGGAGAAGATATGCGCCACCTTATGTTCGCCGCTGCGTTCGGCCTTTCGAGCATTTTCGTCAGCGGTCCTGCGATGGCGCAGGACCAACTGCTTCCCGTCGCGCCGGGAGAGCGCGACGGCAAGATCGTCCTGACGCTGCCCAAGCCGGCAAGCGACGGGATCGCCGCGCGCTATGTCTACATCGCCCAGGTCGAAACGGGTCTCGGTTCGGCGGCGGTCGGGGTCGACCGCGGCGCGTGGCTGATGAACGGGATCATCCGTTTTCGCCGCATCGGCGGCAAGGTGGTGGCGGAACTGGAAAACCAGACTTTCGTCGCACCGGGCGGCTCTGCGGCGGAGCAGGCGGCTGTGGCGAACAGCTTCAGCAATGCCACGCTCTGGGTCGGCGACATCGCGGAAACCAAGGCCGACGGCAGCTTCACCTTCGACTTCGCGCCATTCCTCGCGATGGATCATTTCGGCTTCGCCAGGCAGCTGGGCGGCGATGCCAACCGCTACACTCTCGACGCCAGGCGCTCGCTCGCCGATCCGGCCAAGGTCAAGGTGTTCCCCCGCAACGCCGAATTCAGCGCGCTGCTGAGTTTCACTTCGGACAAGCCGTCGGCGGAACTGCGCAACGTTTCACCAACCGGGCCCGACGTGGCGATGTGGGTGCGGCATTCGCTGGTCGCGCTGCCGACCGAGGCCTTTGCGCCGCGAACGGACCCTTACGGCTTTGCCTTCTCGAGCTTCAAATACGACTATTCCGCACCGCTCTCCGCACCCATGTTGAAGAAGATGGCGCTCCGGCACCGATTGGAACGGGTTGATCCCGCCGATCCGACGTCGCCGGTCAAGGAGCCGATCACATTCTACATCGATCCTGCCGCGCCCGAACCGGTGCGGCAGGCGCTGGCTGACGGGGTGGGCTGGTGGTCCGACGCCTTCGACGCAGCCGGCCTGCCGGGCGCGTTCAAGGTCGCGATCCTGCCCGAAGGGGCCGACCCGCTCGACCTGCGCTACAACGTCGTCAACTGGGTCAACCGCGCTACGCGGGGGTGGTCCTACGGCGGGATGATGGTCGATCCGCGCACCGGCGAAGTGCTCAAGGGCAGCGTCATGCTGGGCTCGCTGCGCGTGCGCCAGGATATCCTCATCTTCCAGGCGCTGGTGGGCGCGGGGCTGAGCGAGACCGGTCAGCCCAACGATCCGGTCGCGACCGCGCTCGCCCGTATACGTCAACTGGGCGCGCACGAGGTCGGCCATGCGCTCGGCTTCTCGCATAATTTCGCCGGCAGCGGGCAGGACCGCTATTCGGTGATGGATTACCCGGCGCCGCGGGTGAAGCTGACCGACGGGAAGATCGACCTGACCGATGCCTACGGTGCGGGGACGGGGGAGTGGGACCGGTTCGTGGTTCGCTACCTCTACGCCGCGCGCACCGACGAAGAAGCGCGCGCGATGGTGGCCGAGGCACGTGCACAGGGCCTGCGGTTTGTCGGCGACGGCGACGCGCGCGGCTTCGACACCGCAAATCCGCAGGGCGCGCTGTGGGACGACGGCGGCGATCCGGTCGGCGAACTGGACCGTGTGATGCAGGTGCGCCGCGCCGCGCTCGCCCGCTTCGACATCGATGCGATCCCCGGCGGGCAGGACATGGCCAGCCTCCGCCGCGCATTCGTGCCGATCTGGCTGCTGCACCGCTACCAGAGCGAGGCGGCGGCCAAGGCCCTGGGCGGGGTGGTCGCGCCGGTCGCCCTTGCCGGCGAGGATGCTGCGGTGACCGTCGTGGCACCCGGCAGCCAGCACGCGGCGCTCGACGCGCTTGTCGGCGCACTCTCGGTGGAGGCGCTCACCGTCCCCGCGCGGCTGCAACCGATCCTGTCGTTCGGTCCGGGAAGCGACGGCGATTACCAAACCGATATCGAGGTCATGCCGACCGCCGGGGGACCGGTGTTCGACACGCTGCGCGCGACCGAGATCGGCGCGGTCCATATCCTCGACAGCCTACTCGACGCGCAGCGCCTCAACCGGGTCGACATGCAGCACGCCGCGGATCCCGCTATTCCTTCCGCAAACGACGTCGTCGCCCGGCTGCTCGGCCACGCCGACGCCGTCGCCGGGGAAGGGGCCGTCGGCCGCCGGATCGCGACGACGATCGTGCTCGATCTTGCCCGCACGGCACGCGAAGGCAAGCTGGCGCGAGCGATTGCCTTGCAGATCGATGGGCAGCTGGGGGCCTGGGGCAAGCGCCAGCTGGCGGCCAAGGGCAGCGGCGAGGCTGCCGACTGGCGGCGCGGATTGGGTGCGCTGCTCGGCAACGAGGAGTCGCTGACGCGGGCGCTCGCCGACAGGAACCTCCTGCCGAGCGTGCCGCCCGGAATGCCGATCTAGCTCTTTGCCCTATCAGGCATCGTGGACGGCACGGATCATCGGGCCGAAACCGCTGCCGCCCAGCCATTCGACCTGCGTCTGCGCGGTGACCTCGTTGATCCGTCGCTGCGGGATCGCGCCGCCGCTGACCGGCAGGCGCAACGGCCGCGTTCCGGCAGGCGAAGCGATGGTCGCGGCGATGGCGCGCGGGACGTCCATCGGATCGGCCGTGCGGCCCGACCCGTCCTCCGTCCCCATCCGCTCGACCACCTGCGGGTATCCGGCCGTGTGCCGTGCCTCCGCGCGGTCGCGCAGCGCGCCGGTATAGGCGTTGCGATTGACCCACACCTCGGTCGGATAGCCGCCCGGTTCGATGATCGTGACCTCGATATTGTGCGGGACGAGCTCATAGGCCAGTTGCTCCCCCATGGCCTCGAGCGCGAACTTGGTGGCGGAATAATGCCCGCCGTAGGGCACGATGACGCGGCCAAGCTGGCTCGAGATCTGGAATATCTGCCCACTCTTCTTCGCCCGCATGCCCGGAAGGACCGCGCGGGCCATGCGGTGGCAGCCGAAGACATTGGTGTCGAAGGCGAGCCTTGTGGCCTCCATGTCCTGCACTTCGACCGGGCCGGATATCCCGATCCCGGCGTTGTTGACCAGCACGTCCAGCCCGCCGCCGTTGATCCGTTCCGCCTCCGCCACTGCAGCGAGAACCTGTTCGTCGCTGGTGACGTCGAGTTCCAGCACATGGAGGTCGAGCTTCGCATCCTTTGCCAGCGCCATCAGTTCATCCGCTTCGGGCCGCGGCATGTTGCGCATGGTCGCGAAGACCCGCGCGCCGAGGCGTGCGTAGTGTTCCGCCCCGAGCCGGCCGAAGCCCGACGAACAGCCGGTGATAAGGATGCTCTTGCCGGAAAGCTCGGGATCGATCCCCGAAGCCATGGCGGCTCCACGGGCAGGGGAGGTGGCGGAAAGGGCGGTGGTGGCCACCATGCTTGCGATAAGCGTGCGACGATCGATGGCTGGCATGGGGCGTCTCCTTCTCGGCGACTAGGATGCCGCAACCGGCGGCAGGCTGTCCAGCCATTGCGCCAGCGCCCTCGGGCTGCGCAAGCGGACCAGCTTGGCCTCGTGCCCGACGAGCCGCGCTTCGGTTCGCTGGCGCGGCCCGCGGCTCCAGTTGGCGAGGTACCACATGAATTCGAGATCGAAGCGTTCGGGACAGCCTTCGCTCATGTCCGGCCGGACCGTTCCGCGATATCGCCACACCCGCCGCAGCATCCGCCAGAAACACAGCGGCACCGGATAATCGAGGTAGATCACCGTGTCGGCACGGTCGAGCCGCGGGCCCATCGTGCCGCCGTAATTGCCCTCGATCAGCCAGCGCTCCCGCGCCGCCTCTTCCCGGACGCGAGCCAGCAAGACGTCGTCGGGACTATCGACCCAGCCAGCTCGCCAGTTGAGCTTGTCCATGTGGACCAGCGGCAGGCCGAGCCGCCGCGCCAGCTCGAACCCGAGCGTGCTCTTGCCCGATCCACAAGGCCCGATGATCATCACACGTTGCATGGGTCGGCGTGGCTCCGGTCCGTGGGCACGCCCTGTCATAGACCGCTGCGCAGCCGAGGGCGACAGGCTGGACGTTTCAGTCGTTCGGGCCGATGGTTTTGACTGGTTTGCCCTGTTCGTCGAGGAACTCGATCGCGCTGGTCCCATCGGGTTCGACCTTCAGCATCAGCCGCGGGGTCCCTTTTGCATCTTGCAGCATGACCACCGAGGCGCGGTCCATCGATTTGCCGATGAACATGCGCGGCGCACCATGTGCCGCGTTCTCGCGGAGGGAAGCCTTGCCGTCCTTGATCTCGAACAGGGTTTCGGCCGGGCGGTCGCTGAACATCAGGGCGGCCATGTCGCGGTCGCCCGTGTCGCGCTGCAGGATCTGCATCGTCTGGTCGTTTTCGAACCGGTCGAAGGTCAGGCTGGCGCCGGCATCGGGCTTGCCGTCGGCCGACTTGCCGGCCCAGATCAGGCCGCCGTTTTCCGTTCCCTCGTCATTGAGGAACAGGAGGCCCGCCACATGACGGCGATCGGGGCGGTCGATTTCCTTGCCCTTGTAGAAAGCGCCGGGAAATCCTTCGCGATTGGCGATCACCATGCGCAGCGTCCCGTCGGGCTCGCGGATATTGATGCGTTCCACGTCGAGAACCTTCGGATTGTCCGGCTTGGCGGCGGCGACGAAAGCGACCGCCATCCCGACGAGTGCAGCCCCCGTGATGATCCCCTGAACATAACTCACGACCCTGGTCCTCCCGTATCATAGATTTAATACGGCAATACAGTCGGCGGTATGGACGTCAATCCTGCAGTCGCAGCGCAAGTTCGCTCATGAAACGGGCATCGGCGCCCCGGGCCAGCCAATCCGCCTCGCTGCCGATGGCGCCCAGCATGGCGACAAGGTCGTCCATTTCCGCCTTGGCGTAGTTGCCGAGCACATGGCCGTGCACTCGTTCCTTATGTCCCGGATGGCCGATGCCGATCCGCACACGGCGAAACTCGGCGCCGAGGTGCTTGTCGATCGATCGCAAACCGTTGTGTCCGGCAGTGCCGCCGCCGCGCTTCACCCTGACCTTGAAAGGGGCGAGGTCGAGCTCGTCATGGAAGACGGTCAGGTCTTCGACGCCGAGCTTGTAGAAGCGCAGCGCCTCGCCGACGCTGCGCCCGCTCTCGTTCATGAAGGTCGCAGGCTTGAGCAGCAGGATCTTCTCCGTGCCGATCCGCCCTTCCTGTACCCAGCCCTGAAACTTCTTCTGCACCGGGCCGAAGCCATGCATCTCGGCAATGACGTCGCACGCCATGAAACCGACGTTGTGCCGGTGCATCGCATATCCCGGTCCGGGATTTCCAAGGCCTGCCCAGATTTGCATGACGGTCCGTTAGCGACTGGATCGATCCAGCCCAAGAGGTTTACGCCCGATTGTCGGGCCGGATGGGCAGAAGACGCGAATCCAGCAGTGCGGCGGTGCGGTGGATGCCGGCCCGCTGCGCGTCGGGATCGGAGGCGAACGCCAGAAACTGCTGTGCGCTTGCCTGCCTCACGAGCAGGACGTGATCCCAGCGCTCTTCCATCGGGCCGATCAGGAACTGCTCGGCGCTGCCGGAAAAAAGCACCTCGCCGCCGCTGGCATGCAGCAGGGGTTCGATGGCCGCGCTGTACCGTTCGTAAGCGGCGCGGCCCGTGGTCCCGCCTTCGGGCTCTTCGCCCGGTGCGTGGCTGTAATCGGCCCGCTCGCGAAACCGCAGCAGGTTGAGCATGACCACCGGACGGGGCTGCGCCTGGCCGAAGAAAGCCGCGCCCTGTTCGGGCGTCACTTCCAGGAAATGCGATGCAGTGGTCATCGGCGGTCCTCGTCAGTCTCGTTTGCAAACAAGAACGCCGGCCCATCGCTGGACCGGCGCCTTGGTGATACCATCGGGAAAGAGATTACTCGCCCTCGGAACCTTCTTCAGCTTCGCCTTCCGCAGCGGCAGCACCGGTGGCCTTCTTGAGGGCCGACGGGGCAACCAGCGTGGCGATGGTGAAGTCGCGGTCGGTGATCGCGCTTTCGCTGCCCTTGGGCAGGGTCACTTCGCTGATGTGGATCGAATCGCCGACATCCTTGCCGGTGACGTCGATCTCGATCTCGCCCGGGATCTTGTCGGATTCGCAGATCAGGTCGAGCTCGTGACGCACGACGTTGAGAACGCCGCCCTTCTTGAGGCCCGGGCTCTGCTCTTCGTTGATGAAGACGACCGGCACGTTGACTTCGACCTTGCCGCCCTTGGACAGGCGCAGGAAGTCGACATGCTCGGGGCGGTCGTTGACGGGATGGACAGCGACGTCCTTGGGGAGGACCGAAATGGACTTGCCGCCCACTTCGATGGTGACGACCGAGTTCATGAAGTGGCCGGTGTTGAGCTGGCGGACCAGTTCCTTGGCTTCGACATGGATCATCATCGGTTGGTCTTTGCCGCCGTAGATCACGGCGGGTACACGGCCTTCGCGACGCAGTGCACGGGAGGCTCCCTTGCCAGCCCGTTCGCGCGCTTCGGCCGGCAGGGTCAGAGCGTCGCTCATGTCACATACCTTTCGAATTGCTTGCTTGGTTCAAATCGGATCCACCACGCCTCCAGGGATGACCATGGCGTCCGAAGGGCGGCCCCTTACGGGCAAAGGGCACGAAGGGCAAGCGCTTTAGCGGACGCGCCGGACCGTGTAGCCCGAGGCTTTCAGCAACGCGACAAGGCCATCGGGACCTACAAGGTGCGCGGCGCCCACCGCGACGAAGGGGCGTTCCGGCCCCGCCAGCGCCTTCTCGACGCGTTTCGCCCAGGCCTGGTTGCGTCGGACCAGCAGGGCGTCGCGAACCTCGGGGTCGGAGAGGATGCCGCGTGTCGTCTCCTCGGTCAGCCCGGCCTCATCCCCGGCGAGCCACAGGTCCAGCGCGGCGCCGCTTCGATCGGGCTGGCTTGCCTCGTCGATCACGGCCGACAGCATGGCACGCTGATCTTCTTCGGCGAGGCCGTCGAAGATCGCGAACTGCCGGCCTGCGCCTTCCAGTTCCTCGATCCTGCGGCCGCGAAATGCCGCGATCAGCGCCCGATCGACCCCGTTCCCGCTCTCGGCATCCGAACGGACGGCCTGTGCCAGGATCAGCCCGGCGGCCCAGGTTTCGATCCGGCGAAAGTCGCGCGGGGAGTAGGGCGTCTCCCTGACCAGATCCGCAAGGTCGACGCGCTGGCGTGGCGGTACTCGGTCATCCAGCAGCGGCAGCCCTTCCGACCGTGCGGCCGACAGGAAGGCCCGCGACAGCGCCGCACGATCGTCGAGGTCGGCGACTTCGACGACCAGCGTATCGGCCGCCGCGATCGCGCCGTCGGTTGCCGCGTCGCGCCATTCCGCGCCGTCGGGCAGGGCATGGATGGTGCCGTAAAGCCAACCCTCGACCTGTCCGTCAGGGCCGGCGACCTCCCAAAGCAGCGGGTCGGTCGGCGCGGGCGACGGATCAGGTTCAGCGCAGGCCGCAAGCAGCAGGGTCGCCGCCGCCGCGAATATCGATTTGGCGATCACTGGATGCGCGTGACGGTGAACCCGCGCTGCGCGAGCAGGTCCTGCACGCTGCGCTCTCCGGCCAGGTGACCCGCGCCGACGGCGATGAATACGGTCCCCGGGCGGTCCATCCGATCATCGATCCATCCCGCCCAGTTGGCGTTGCGTCCATAGAGCAGGCGATTGGCCAGGTCGGCATTGTCGCCCATGCCCTCGTTCATCAGCGCGGCGAGCCCTTCGGCATCCCCGTCAAGCCATTCGGCCACCATCGAATCGAGATAGGGCTTCATTTCGTCGATCATCTCGGCGGAATCGATCAGATAGTCGATCTGCGCATCCTGCGGCAGTTCGTCGAAAACGGCGATCTGGTATTCGAGCGTCTCGAGCGCCTCGCGCGCCATGGCGGGTTTCGCTTCCTTGCCCAGCACCTTCTCGACGCCCTCGTCGGGCGAATAACCCTCCGCAATCACAGGCAGCATGGTGAAGTTGAGCGCCGCGAACCACGGATCGTAGGCATCGAAAGTCTCGGCCGGCAGACCCAGCTTCGCCATGGCCGCTTCATAGGCGGCGACCTGCTCGGCGTTCATGAGGCTGCGCAACGTCACCCCCGCAGGCAACGCCGCGCGTCCCATCACCACCTGCTGTCCGGCGGCCTCCGATGCGGCATCCATTGGGATTTCCGTGACCAGCACGTCCGAACTATCGAGCGCCGCGTCGATCGCTGGGCTGAGCCAGACCTTGTCCTTCGGCAGGACGTGGACGGTTCCGAACAGATAGATGGTGGTGTCTTCGTCGGCCAGCTTCCACAGCGCAGGACCGGAAGGCACTGGGGCAGGCGTTTCGGCAGCAAGCGGCGCGGTGAACGCGAAGGCGAAAACGGAGGCGGCAACGAGGCAGGTTTTCAGGCGGGTCATGGGATGCTCCTTAAGGGGGACGGATGTGAGCGATGGATGAATTGCGGGTCTGGCGGCTCAGCGGCCATCGAGAAATATCTCCTCGATCCGCATATCGAACAGGCGGGCAATCCGGAACGCCAGCGGCAGCGACGGGTCGTGCTTGCCGGTCTCGATCGCGTTGACCGCCTGCCGGGAAACGTCGAGATGGGCAGCCAGATCGGCCTGGCTCCAGTCGCGTTCGGCGCGCAGGACCTTGAGCCGGTTGTTCATTCGCGCTCTCCGCTCGGCAAGCGATCGCGCAGAAAGGCGAACGCATATCCACCGTGGAACAACTGCGCGAGGATCAGCGCGAGCAGGAAGCCGTCCGCAGCCAGCGTGGCGATGCCCGGCATCAGGCGGACGACCAGCGCGGTTTCGGCGTGGATCCAGAGCAGCAAAAGCATGATGCCCAGGCCGAACGCCATCAGCCGCAGGCCTGACGTGACGAGCTGGTTGTAGTAGTCGTCCGCATGCCCCCTGAAGCCGGCGACCAGAAGGGCGCCGACGATTCCGCCAACGAGCCAGCCCAGCAAAATCGTGGCCGCGCCGGAAAGATACAAACCCAGCACAGCGACGTTGCCGAGACCGCTCAGCAGGGTGAGCCAATAAAGCCGCTCTCGCTGGTTCGCCGTTACATCGTCGAGAGAAGATGCTTTCGGGTCGTAAGGCATTGGCGTTCTCCGCGACTCGGTCCTGCCGACATGTCAGGTCTCCATGACTATATGTCGTGATTTGCTGACAGAGTCAACATAACCTGACATTATGTGAGGATGATGCGACACCCGCTGGCGCTGGCACGGCGCCAACGGCTCTGCTAACCTTGCAGGGAGGAGAGACCGCCATGACCACCACCCATCATCGCACATGCCATATCTGCGAGGCGAACTGCGGGGTGCTGGTGGAGATGGACGGGCGCAAGGTCGTCTCGATCAAGGGCAATCCCGATCATGTGCTCAGCCGGGGGCACATCTGCCCGAAGGCGACGGCCATCGCCGACCTGCAGGACGATCCCGACCGCCTCCGCCGGCCCGTCAAGCGCACCGCCGATGGCTGGCAGCAAATCGACTGGGACACCGCCTTCCGGGAAATCGCGCAGAAGGTCGTGGCGCTGCAGAACGAAGGTGCACGGGCTGCGTTCTACCGCGGCAATCCGGGGGCGCACGACTACGCGCTATCGACCCAGTCGGGCTATTTGCAACGGGCGGTCGGGGCGCGGGGGACGTTCTCGGCCTCGACGCTCGACCAGATCCCGCATCATTACGCGCAGTACCAGCTTTATGGCCATGTCAGCCTGGCGGCGGTGCCCGATATCGACCGCTCGCAATTGATCGTCATCGTCGGCGGCAATCCGATGGCGTCCAACGGCAGCCTCTGGACCGTCCCCGATTTCCGGGGCCGGGTGAAGGACATGCAGGCGCGCGGCGGCAGGCTCGTCGTCATCGATCCGCGCAAGACCGAGACCGCGCGGGTGGCGGACGAATGGCATCCGGTTGTCCCCGGCACCGACACCGCGCTGCTGATCGGCTTGCTGCAATGCGTGCTGGCGGGTGGCGATACGCTGCGCCCCGGGCTTGCCGAACTGGTCGACGACAGCTGGGGTCGGATCAAGCCGCTGGTCGACAGCTTCGACCTGGATGCGCTTTCCGCCCATTGCGGCATCCCTGCCGACACCATCCGGCGGCTCGCGGGCGAGCTCGCGAACGGCCAGCCTGCCGCGCTTTATGGCCGCATGGGTGTTTCCGTCTGCGAATTCGGCACGCTCAACCAGTGGCTGATCCAGCTGGTCAACCTCGCCACTGGCAATCTCGACCGCGAGGGCGGGGCAATGTTCCCGCAGCCGCTGCTCGACCTGGTCGGGCAGGTCGGGCGCGGAGGGGTCAAGACCGTGGAGACCGCACGCGGGCCGCTGCCATCGGTCATGGGCGAGATCCCCACCATCGCCTTCGCCGACGAGCTCAGCCGCGAGGACGACCAGCGCATCCGCACGCTGTTCGTCATTGCGGGCAACCCGGTGCTTTCCGCCCCCGACGGCCGGCGCACCGAACAGGCGCTGACGGGTCTCGACCTGATGGTCAGCCTGGATATGCAGATCACCGAGACGAGCCGCCACGCGCATTACATCCTGCCGCCCTGCGGGCCGCTGGAGAAGGATCATTTCACCTTCTTCTTCGGCCCGCTCGCGGTGCGAAATTTCGGGGCCTATTCGCCAGCCACCCTGCCGATGGAGGAAGGCGCAAAGGCCGACTGGGAAATCGCGGGCGAACTGGCGCAGGCGATCTTCGCC
>FWWL01000187.1_pt1 | contig 185065 bp, 163 predicted proteins | sample 2228331 | NCBI WGS metagenome assembly FWWL01 (sample SAMEA103939775, study PRJEB20133) | metagenome | reverse complement strand
AAGCAAGTTGACAACTGAATTTCTTTTTAATGACGCGGGGTGGAGCAGCCCGGTAGCTCGTCGGGCTCATAACCCGAAGGCCGCAGGTTCAAATCCTGCCCCCGCAATTATCTCTACATGGTATATGTTCAACTTTACCTTGTTGAGAACCGGACAACCCGGATTAATGTGGAGCTGTGGTGTAGAGGCCTAACATGCCTGCCTGTCACGCAGGAGACCGCGGGTTCGAATCCCGTCAGCTCCGCCATTTTTTATCTCAAAAAGTGACGTATTACTTGGTTGGTTGTTCGTAACCACAAGTAATCAGATTAAATTCAAGGCTCGGTAGCTCAGTCGGTAGAGCAGAGGACTGAAAATCCTCGTGTCGGCGGTTCGATTCCGTCCCGAGCCACCATTTAACTGAATATGCCGTTGTAGCTCAACTGGTAGAGCAACTGACTTGTAATCAGTAGGTTGGGGGTTCAAGTCCTCTCGACGGCACCATCTTCATGGAGGATTAGCGAAGTGGCCAAACGCAGCAGACTGTAAATCTGTTCTCTGACGAGTTCGGTGGTTCGAATCCATCATCCTCCATTGTAGTACAGGGGCATAGTTTAAAGGTAGAACAAAGGTCTCCAAAACCTTTGGTGTGGGTTCAATTCCTGCTGCCCCTGCCAGCAACAATTTAATGAGAATATGGCGGTCGTGGCGAAGGGGTTAACGCACCGGTTTGTGGATCCGGCATCCGCGGGTTCAAGTCCCGTCGATCGCCCCATACTTTCAATATTGGGGATTAGCCAAGCGGTAAGGCAACGGACTTTGACTCCGTCATCCCTAGGTTCGAATCCTAGATCCCCAGTATTTCTTATTGGGAATAGGAATTAATGTTTTTGCGGACGTGGCTCAGTGGTAGAGCATCGCCTTGCCAAGGCGAGGGTCGCGAGTTCGAATCTCGTCGTCCGCTCCAATTTTTTACGGCGCCATAGCCAAGTGGTAAGGCAGAGCTCTGCAAAAGCTCTACCCCCAGTTCGAATCTGGGTGGCGCCTCCATGAATGCTTAGCGAGCCGGAGTGGCGGAATCGGCAGACGCACAGGACTTAAAATCCTGCGGTGGGTGACCACCGTACCAGTTCAAGTCTGGTCTTCGGCACCATCCTTACAACATCATATGTGCCCTTAGCTCAGCTGGATAGAGCGTTTGACTACGAATCAAAAGGTCAGGAGTTCGAATCTCTTAGGGCACGCCATTCAATTCCTATTAGTGTATCGGGAATCGAATATGAATGAATTAGCCGGTGTGGCGGAATTGGCAGACGCGCGCGACTCAAAATCGTGAGGGAAACCGTGGGGGTTCGAGTCCCTTCACCGGCATTAAGCAAGACGGAATATGGTTAACTAGAAATGGACTGTACATTAAATTGTATGGTCCATTTCTTTTTGTTGTACAAAAGGCAGCAATGATAATTGACCATAAAAGATAAATCGTATTATCATGAGACTGGGAAGCTCAATCTGGGAAAGTATAAAAACAGAAGAAAAGCTAACTTTGGCGGATGCAAAGATGAGCGCACGTTCTGACGATTTGTTACAGTGATGGTGTAACCAATATGTTTAGCGGAGGCGAATATGTATGCACACGAACGCCAGTTTATTATCTTCTGAGGATACAGCATTTTATAAGCAGAATGGATACTACCTTTACAAAAAGCAGCTTTTCTCTAAAGAAAAGTTGAATCGTTTAACCGATATATTCGAGGAACAATTAGCGCTGAAAGGGAAGAAGCTTTCTGATGAGCTGGACACCCCGCATTTTCGCGATGAGCGCTTATTGGAATTCCTGCTCGCTGATGAAGTGCTTGATCTAGTGGAGCCTATTATCGGACCTAACATTGGATTATGGTCAAGCCATTTCATCTGTAAAGATCCATTGGTTGGACGAGCAACACCTTGGCATGAAGACTCTGCCTATTGGAAAGGCCGATTAAGCAGTTTTGGGAAAATTGTTACGGTCTGGTTGGCTATCGATCGCAGTAACCAAGAGAATGGATGTATGAGGGTCATCCCGGGTACACACAACAATGGATTCTCCGAATATGAAGAAGTTGATGGCAGTCGTAATCTATTCCGCACTCAGATCAAAAACATCGATGATTCAAAAGCTGTCTATTTCGAATTGGAGCGCGGTGAATGTTCCTTGCACGACAGTCGAATTATTCATGGGGCAAAGATGAATACGAGTGAGTACCGCAGATGCGGTTATACGATGCGTTACTTCTCAACAGAGGACCGAGTTATTGCAGAACACAACAAGGTTCACAAAATATGGCTCGCACGCGGGAAGGATATCGCGGGAAGTAACTTTGTGAACGTGTGATAGGCAGAGGGAGATGGCGAAGTGGATCTGGAGGGTTGGTCACAACATCCAAAGCGGTTATTGAAGGAACAGTATATGGAGGTAAGCCGTTCCTTTAATATTTTTCAGCAGCATGTGAATCGATTGGTTCCGCTTCATTGGCATGAATTCTACGAAATGTGTCTCATCACCGATGGTGATGGGACTAATGTAGTGAATGGAGTCTCCCATAGATTGGGCAGGGGAAGTTTGTTCTTGCTAACGCCGGCAGATTTCCACGAGGTGTATCCGGACGAAGGCTCTACGCTGCAAGTGTATAACGTAATCTTCTCCGATGAGATGCTTGTTGAGGAATTGCGGGAGCTGCTGCTGTATGGGAATGCAGAAAGAATGACTGATCTCGATGCATCTATGTTGAGCTTGGTCCAGCAAGAGTATCAATTAATTGAGCAGGAAACACTAGTGAGAAAGACGGGCCAACGATTAATGGTGAAAGGAGCTCTTGAGCGAATCCTGATCGTGCTTCTTCGACACCGGGAAGCAGCACCAAGTATTAGAAGGAGGCCGGATGAAGGGACTGCTGGCCATACAGGGGTAGCAAAGGCGCTAGTCCATATCCATCATCATTTCCGTGAACCGCTCAGCTTGAAGGACGCAGCGCGTGAAGCTCAACTGGCTCCTGGTTATTTCAGTGAGTGCTTTCATCAGACGACAGGGTTAACTTTTCAGTATTATTTGCAAAATTTGCGGTTGGAATTCGCCGCCTCTCTACTCCATGCATCGAGACTTCCTGTTACAGAAATTTGTCATGCATCTGGATTTCGAACGTTGACACACTTCGAACGAGTGTTCAAGGCCAAGTATAACTGTACTCCACGTCAGCATCAGCAGGCAGGGAGGAGAGAGGAGACTGGGCGTTCTGGCAGTTAGTACGTAACATCGGCATGCTCGATATTTCTGATGGCCAGATATGTCATAATCAGACCGAGCCCAATCGCTATTCCGGTCCACATTGCCGTTTGGGATAAAGTTAGCACAATACCGCTGCTGTACCCAACCGCTATGAGAACCGAGCTGAGAATCGTGGCAGGCACTGATTTCTTCAGCATCCCGAAGAACAACGGGATTAAGCTTAGCGCTGTGCTTGCGATGGCAATTAGCACGATTTTGGCTGCTTCTGTAAGCAGGATTTGATTCGTTAATACATCCGCAAGGTAATGGTGCTTAGCATCTTGCATGAGGAAGAATGAAGCTGCAACGATATTCGCAATCAAAATTCCGCTGAAGGTTAAAAGGCTTAACAAGGTTAGTTTAGCAAGAAACTGCTTTTTACGGCTAACAGGGTACATGAAAAGGATACATATTGTCCGGTTCCGGTATTCATCGATAATCATTCGGGACATAATAACGGAGGAGAATACAAGAAACGTAGCCCTGACATAGCTGTTAATACTCGAGAAGGCTTGTGTGTAGGTCGTGGTGAACTCATCATTAATGTTCGATACACACCAGAGTGATAGGAGAATAATCGTGATAATGGCATTTCTCAAATAGGAGAACCACTTGAGTTTCCTGAGCTCCAGACGCATAAGTCTAAGCATGACCGTCGGCCCCCTGAATCAGCTTGAGGAAATGCTCCTCCAAAGATATTCGTTTCTTGTTCAATGCTTCTAATCCAACCTCGTTCAAGATTAAGGCTCTCGATAGCTCAACCGGGGACATCTCCGGTGCATAGATTCGAATCGTCTTATCATCCATCATTCTGTAATTCGTCAGGCCAAGCTTATCCTCCAGAACAAATGCAGCATACTTGCCTTCTGATGCAACGATCTCGATAAACTCACTTTGTTGTTCCCGAATACGTGCCATCGATATTTCCTCTAACAGCTTCCCGCGATTGATAACGCCGATCGTATCCGCTATCTGCTCCATCTCCTGTAAAATGTGACTGGATATGAGCAGCGTCATCCCGTATTCCTTACTCAACACGCGGAACAATTCCCTTAACTCTGTAATCCCAATTGGATCCATCCCGTTCGTCGGTTCATCCAGCAAAAGAAGCTCGGGACGAGTGGAGATTGCTCTTGCAATCCCCAGACGTTGCTTCATCCCTAACGAGAAGTTTTTTACAGGCTTGCGATCCAGCTTGGTCAATCCAACGAGGGATAAGGCTTCATCAATGGCACGCGGCTCATAATAACCCATATAATCGAGATGCAGCTCCAGATTTGCTTGTGCCGACAAATGCTCGTAGAAGATAGGATACTCTATGATGCTTCCCATCCTTTTAAAAGGTTCATAAGACTGGGCCGTTAAAGTTTCGCCGAAGAGCTCTACATGTCCGGTAGTAGGCTTCACAAGATTGGTGATCATGCGCATAACTGTCGTTTTCCCAGCGCCGTTGGGCCCAAGAAAGCCATAGATCTCACCTTTGCGCACATGCATATTCACTTGGGAGACGGTTTCGGTTCCTTTGTACGATTTGGTTAGCTGGTAGGTACGAAGTAGATAGGTCAAGGTTATAAACTCCTTTAACTGGAAACATCTCTTGTACGGAATATATACCAAGATAGCAAGAGGAAGCAAATGTAATGAACAGCAAGCACCGTAAGGGAAAAAGATAAGGTCATTCCGCTGCGGAAAGGCTGCTCATTGATGTACATATTAAGATCCGTATTCGCAAACAGCAGGAATTTGGACCACTCGAACTTTTTTAGCATAAATACGATCTGGGTTCCAGCGAATAAAAGAAATAAGGAAAGCCCGATGGCCATTGAGCTGCTCCTGAAGACGGCGGAAATAAGAAAAGCGATCGTGGTCAGCATGACTAACTGAATCGAGGCTAGGCCATACGCTTGGAGGACGTGCAGAAACATGCTTTTCTCTACAACAACTCCATCGCTATAGATTAATTGCGGGTCGGAAATGCTGTTAAAGCCGAACAAAATACCGCCTGTCACTATGGAAAGGACGAAAAGCATCAGCATCATAGTAAAGGCAAAAGCGAGCACTGTGGCATACTTGGAAAGCAAGATCATCGAGCGGCTAATTGGACGGATCAGCAGCAGCTTGATCGCACCGGAGGAGAACTCAGAGGCTACAACTCCTGCAGCTATTAGGATCGTTATCAGTGTGACCAGATCCACCATGCTGGGATTACCTTCCGAGGTTATCTTCACAAAGGCCCACAAGCTATTAATGGAATAATCAATTGGCGGGATATCATTAGCGATACGGTAGTCGTTAATTGCGACCTCTCTTTCGATTTTCAGCTTGTCTGCTCCAGAAGGAGCTTCTTCAGCCAAAACTTGCTTCATTTCTGCCGTTCGTTCCGTGACATCTTGCTGCCACCCTCCAGAACTTGAATCATCCATCAGGTATTTGACAGCAAGCCCGCCGCCAATAACAGCAAGAAGGACAAGCGCGATCATAACCCATGTACTGATTTTGGTATAAATTTTGATATGCTCATTAACAATTAACCGTTCAAGCTGTCTCATATGATGTTCCCCTCCGTTAGCTCCAGGAATTTGTCTTCCAAAGTTTTGGGTGCCGGCTGAACCTTAAATACCTGCACTTGATTGTTCACTAATGCAGCCACTATGCCCGGGATTTGTTCATTCGTGATCTGGAGACGAAGCTCTCCTTCTCCCTCATATATGACGACCTCGGGAAAAGATAGGTTCAAGCATTCTTTGGCAGCAAGAATCGGTTCTACCTTCAACAGAACATTCATCTGTTCTTGTGCAGTGCGGACTTCATGAACAGCCTGTATCGCTTTGAGGGTCCCTTTCTGTATCACGGCAAAACGGTCGCACATAAGCTCCATCTCGGCCAACAGGTGACTGGACACCATGACGGTCAGCCCTTCCTCCCGAGCAAGCTTTCGCAGGTAATGCCTAAGCTCACGGATTCCCGCAGGATCGAGACCATTGGTCGGTTCATCCAATATTAAGAATGCCGGAGAATGAAGCAGGGCTTGAGCCAACCCCAGGCGCTGACGCATGCCGAGTGAATACGTTCTGACCTTATCGTGTATCGCGGCTTCCAAGCCAATAAGCTGGACAACCTCTTGTATTCGCTCCCGCGTAATGCCGCTGATCATCCTTGCATATTGCTGCAAATTTTGATAACCCGTCAAATGCTTATACATCTCCGGATTTTCTACGATAGCACCTACATGAGCGATTGCCTCGCGATAATTGTGTTTGACACTGATGCCCTTGTAAGTCACGTCTCCGTCAGTCATGGAAATAAGGCCAACCATCATGCGAATTGTAGTTGTTTTCCCAGCGCCATTAGGTCCAAGAAATCCGAATATTTCTCCGGCATAAATATCCAGGCTCAATCGGTCAATTATCGTTTTCTTCCCGAGCTTTTTCGTTAAATTTTTGATTTGGACTACATCTGATTGTTTCATTGGGTATTTGAGCTCCTCTCCTATTTCTTTAATAACCAAAGTGTATAATAAAACATTGTCTTTCCTATTTCGCAAATCTTAAGAAAGTCTTTCGAAAGGGTCAAAAAGCGGTATAATGGAGGAATGGCGCGGCAGTGAATTTTAAGAAAACGGGAGGAATACTAGGAATGCTGCATACGGGATTGTTATCGGTTACTTTTCGTAAATTGAGTCCGCAAGAAATAGTCTCCTTGGTTGTTGAAGCAGGGCTGGAAGCGATTGAATGGGGCGGCGATGTGCATGTTCCGCCTGGTAACGTGGAGTTGGCGAGTGAGGTCAGGCAATTAACGGAAGAAGCAGGACTAAAAGTAGCCTCTTACGGCTCGTATTATCGATTAGGCAGCAGTTCCTATAAGTTCGAGGACGTCTTGGATTCTGCAGTAGCACTGGGTGCTCCGACGATCCGAATCTGGGCAGGGAACAAAGGCTCAGACATTGCAGATGAGGCTTGGTGGGATGAGGTTATTGAGGACACCCAGCGAATTGCTTCACTTGCAGAGGCCGCTGGTGTGCGCATCGCCTTCGAATTCCACGGGAATACGTTGACGGATGGGCTAGAGCCTGCCTTGAAGCTGTTGAAGGGTGTGAACCATCCGAACGTCTACACTTACTGGCAGCCGCTTCCGACACTTAAGCAAGAAGATTACTTATCTGATATAGAGGCACTCTCCCCTTGGTTGACTAATGTGCATGTGTATTACATAACGCCTGGCTTACGGTTCCCGTTGGCGGAGGGCGAAGCTGAGTGGGACAAGTATATGGAAGCACTGCCTCCAAGCGAAGAGCGATACGCGATGCTTGAGTTCGTAAAGGACGATTCACCTCAACAATTCCTGGATGATGCAGCAACGTTGAAGCGGATTGTAGATAGGGCGAATGCAGCAAGGTAAATAACTCCTCATGACACGAAAAGGACCTTCCGATTGTCGGAAAGTCCTTTTTATCTTCATGGGTTGCTCGCCTGAAACTCATACTTCGACTTCAGTCAATACGCGTTGAATCGTGCTATGCACTCGTTCCTTCTGAAGCGGTTTGGCTATGAAATCTTTGGCGCCGCAGGAAATAGCCTCAATGACTATTTGCTGATGCGACATGGCGGAGCATACGATTATTTTGGCCTTGGGATCAAATTTGCGAATCCTTTGCATCGTGACGATCCCATCCATCTCGGGCATTGTAATGTCCATGGTTACCAGATCGGGATTAGTCTGTATGTACAGCTGTATGGCTTCTTCACCGCTGCTGGCTTCTATAATCTCATATCCGTACTCACGCAGCATATGACTCAAGATCGTCCTCATAAATGCAGCATCGTCCACAACCAATATTGTCGCCACGGGATCCACCCTTTCGAAAAAAATTAGTCGCATTCAACCTTATACTAATCTATTAAAGGATGCGCTAATTTAGAACGGAATAGGATAAAGGAGTATTACAGACGGTGGACGGAAGGGATAAAAGCGGCATGACAAATTAATAGCTTAGGAGATAGAGAGAAGGGGGAGCTAGTTTTGTTCTAGCACTTTGAGGACGGAGACCTGGACTCTTTCCTTCTGAACGGGTTTGGTAATAAAATCTTTGGCGCCCAAAGAAATAGCTTCTATTACCATGGGTTGGTGAGACATGGCCGAGCACATAATTACTTTAGCCTTGGGATCTATGGCTCTTATTTTACGAAGTGCGGTTACACCGTCCATTAGCGGCATTGTTATATCCATTGTCACCAGATCCGGTCGGGTACGCTTATACATGGAGACGGCTTCTTCTCCATTCGTAGCCTCGGCGACAACACTGCAACCAATTTCACATACTATATCTTTAATTATCGTTCTCATGAATGCCGCATCGTCAACGATCATAACCGTATGCATATGATTCACCTTACCTTCAACAAAGTTGTTTATATTGAAATGTATGATCTACCTCTATATTAGAGCCTTGTATGCCATATTGAGAAGTACCACATGACTCTCTTTTCTATTTGGACGTGTAGGTCAAAAGTCGCGGTTGTCCAGAATCCTTTATAAAGTCTGGCAATGGCACTATGCTTTTGCGGAGCATAAGTCATGGTATTGTGATAGAATGAAGAGAGAATAAATCAAACGTGGAGATATTTATTTAAAGGAGGGCTAGCATGAATACGACACTTGTGGATCGATTCGGGAGAGTGCATGATTATTTGCGAATCTCGGTCACTGACCGTTGCAACCTTCGCTGCGTATATTGCATGCCGGAGGAAGGTATGGAGTTCGAACCAGATGACCGGATTCTGACGTTCGAGGAAATCACCGAAGTCGTTCGTGTTCTGGCCCGGTTGGGTGTACGCAAGCTGCGGATTACGGGCGGGGAGCCTCTGGTTCGTAAAAATTTGGAAGTGCTGATAGCCCAGCTCTCGGCGATTCCCGGGATTGAAGATATTGCTCTTACTACTAACGGAATTTTCCTTGCACCTCGAGCAGAGCGTCTTAAAGAGGCGGGGGTGACACGGGTAAATATTAGTTTGGATTCTCTTCGAGCGGATCGTTTCGCTGCCATTACTCGAGGAGGAGATATTAAAAAAGTGCTTGCTTCGTTGGAGGAATCCATTCGGATCGGGTTTCAACCCATCAAGCTGAATGTGGTTCTAATGAAGGGCGTTAATGAAGATGAGATTGCAGATTTTCTGAAAATGACCATGGAACGGGACTTAACGGTTCGGTTCATCGAATATATGCCGATCGGCCATGAGAACGACGACTGGCGGGCCAAGTATGTACCTTTGTCTACTGTTCTTGATGTTTGCGCTGCGCAAGGGTGGGAAGCAGCGCCCTTTGGCGATGTATACGGCAATGGACCCAGTAAGAATTATCGGATTCAAGGGGCAACTGGCACTTTCGGTCTGATTCACCCGGTGAGCGACCACTTCTGCGAAACTTGCAACAGACTGCGGCTAACGGCTGATGGCAACATCAAGCCATGCTTATATTGGACGGACGAGTTTAACGTGCGCACTTATATAGGTGACGAAGCGGGCATGCAAGACATGTTCTTCCGCGCGCTCGATATTAAGCCGCTCAATCATGAGATGGCTCAAGTGCTATCGCAAGAGGCTCAATCTCATACTCCGACCTTGCGTCGGATGTCGCAGATTGGGGGATAACGCTCGTAAGTCTTATCCCGCATAGTAGGCGGGCGAGACAAGTGCGAGGGAAAGAGCAAAAGCGAGTTCGAGTGCAGGTACAAGTGCAGGTGTGAGTGCGAGTGCGAGTGCGAGTGAAAGAGCAAAAGCGAGTACGAGTACGAGTACAGGTACAAGTGCAGGCGCGAGTGCGAGTGTAGGTGCAAGAGTAGTGCGAGTGAGTGCGAGTGAAGGAGCAAAGCAAGTGCGAGAGCAAGTGTAGGTGCGAGAGCAAGTGTAGGTGCGAGTGCAGGTGCAGGTACGAGAGCGAGTACGAGTGAAAGAGCAAAAGCGAGTACGAGTACAGGTGCAAAGCAGGTGCAGGTGCAGGTGCAAATGCGAGAGCAAGTGCAGGGAGGGAACAGGAGTGAACAGCAGCATACCGCGTAGAACGATGATAACCGTGCAGGAAGCGCAAGCGCAGATCGCGGCGTGCACCAAGGCTGTGCTTCCCGCTGAGCATGTTCCGTTGCTCGGCAGCTTGGGTCGCCGGCTAGCGCAGGACGTATGCGCTGACCAGCCGATTCCGCACTTTAGCCGCTCCGGCGTGGACGGCTATGCGGTTCGTGCGCAGGATACCGTCGGCGCGGAGCCTGGACGTCCAGCTGTGCTAGACGTCGTAGAGGCGATCGCCTGCGGGCAAGTGCCGCAAGCGATCGTAAGCGCGGGACAAGCCGCGCGCATTATGACCGGCGCTCCGGTGCCGGTAGGGGCGGATGCGGTCATCATGCTAGAGATGACCGAAACCGTTGTCCCGGCGGGCACCCCGCACGGGACGCATGGTCTTGTGCGCGTCGGCAAGCCGGCCGCGCCCGGCGACAACATTACTGCCGCCGGTCACGAGGCGGCGGCAGGCGAGCGGCTGCTCGCGGCGGGCACACGCATCGGCCCCGGTGAGGCCGCCGTGCTAGCGTCGCTCGGCCACGCCAGCGTCGCCGTGCGCCGGCGCCCTCGCGTTGCCGTGCTGGCGACCGGCATGGAGCTGCTGCCTGTGGATACGCCCTCACCGCTTCCGGTGAGCGGTATCCGCGACAGCAACTCCACGATGCTAGCTTTGCTGGCCGCTTCGGCTGGTGCAGATGCAGAGCTGCTCCGCACGTCCTCAGATCGACTAGGGGACGTATTGCCTGTCATCCGTCAAGCAATGTCATCAGGTGAATATGATGTCATCTTGACGAGCGGCGGCGTATCAGTCGGGGACTACGATGTCATGGTCGAGCTATTCAAGCAGTGGGATGGGAAGCTGCTGTTCAACAAGGTCCAGATGCGCCCAGGCAGCCCAACGAGTGTGGGGCTATGGCACAATCGCCTGCTGTTCGCTTTATCCGGTAATCCCGGTGCGTGCATGGTAGGATTCGAGCTAATGGTGCGCCCTGCGCTCCAACAAATGCAAGATGAAGCGTTCCTATCGAAGACTGAACAACGTAACCGTTTTCAAGCGGTATGGGAGGGCGGGATCGTCAAAGGAACGGTCTATGAACGTTACATACGAGCCAAGCTGCGAATGGAAGCAGGCAAGGTATATGTAATGCCCGCTGGGGGCAACAAGTCAAGCGACTTGATTTCGCTGAAGGAAGCGGAGTGCCTGGTCATCGTCCCGCCTAGCGGAGAAGGAATAGTCCCAGGCAGTCTTGTACAAGTGATTCGGATCCAAGCTATTATATAAGCTGCTAGTCTTCATCTAATGAAATAATGGAAATTCATGCAGATTCATTCCGCTATGCTCAAATACATCTTTCTGTCTCATTGCAAATACAAAAACCCCGCACCCATTTTGCATGGGATACGGGGTTTTTGTGTTGAAGATAGGAGGTCAGCTGCGAATGATCCAGCCAAGTGACCCCACTAGGATGCGCCGATTCGTGTGTGTGTTTAGAAACAAGCAGCCCCTGTAACGATTACTAACAGGATATAAAGCACCAAGATAATACCAACCGATGTGAAGGCTCCTCCAGCACTCATGCAGCATTCTCCTTTCGAACTCCGGATTGTTCAATATATGTAGGTTACCGTCATCTGGACTGGACATTGGCCCTAATGATCGCCCAGATTTCAGGTGTTTTTACTATACCGAACAAAAACGGTTAACCAACTAGTTCCAATGTTCGAATCTATTCGAACGCCTCCCGAACTGATAAAATAAGGTTGCAGCATAAGCAGCCGCCTATTGATTTTTGAAGTTAGCATTGATGATATAACAGGTCATCTTGACTTGTGGCATATTTTTGGGAAGGTGGAGAGAGTATGGATGAAATAAGGAGATTGAGAACGGAAGAGCTGGATGCCAGCCTTGATTTATCTTGTTTTGCCTTTCAATACGAATTGAATGAGAAGGAACGAACGGATCGGAAAGCTTTTACCAAACCCGAAATCACTTGGGGCTACTTCATTGATCAGAAGCTGGCAGCAAAGATGACCATCCATCCGATCCAAACATACATAAATGGGAAGATTACCGATGTAGGCGGGGTTGCGAGTGTAGCCACGTGGCCGGAATATAGACGGAAAGGGATGGTTTCCCAACTGCTCGCCAAAGGGTTGCAAGTCATGAAGGATGAAGGCAGAACCATATCGTTCCTGCACCCATTCTCTATTCCGTTCTACCGCAAGTTCGGGTGGGAGTTATATACCGACTATATTGAATATGAGCTGACTGCTTCTCATCTACCAGTAATTGAGAATTCATCGGGCTCAGTGGATCGGGTCGAACGGGATTGGACTCTGTTACACGGGATTTATACGGATTATGCACTACAGTATAACGGCATGCTCGCACGAGATGAGGCTTGGTGGAGGCAGATTGTTTTTAAGCAGAAAAAAGGACAAGCGGTCATTTATCGCAATTCGGCTGGGCAAGCGAGAGGGTATATGATTTATGAAGTAAAGAACAGAAAATTGACGGTGGGCGAATTGATCTCACTCGATATGGACTCGTGGTATGGTCTATGGAAGTTTATTGCGAATCACGACTCCATGTTCGATACGATTACGGTTAAAGCCCCTTCAGATGACCCGCTCCCGTATTTGCTGCATAATCCAACGGTCAAGCAACAGACCGTCCCTTATTTCATGGCTAGAATTGTGGATGTGGTCGGGTATTTGGAGCAAGCTGAATTCGAGGTCGGTACGGAGGAATTACAATTCCGAATGAGGCTGGAAGATCGACAAGCAGACTGGAATGATTGTTGGTTCGAAATTGTAATACGATCTGACGGAACAGCTCAGGTTACTAGAATGGAGATCGAGCCATTGGAACTAGATAATCAGTCGGACGATGGGAACACCCTGCATTGTGATATCCAGACACTAACTTCAATGTTAATTGGGTATAAACGTCCAACTGACCTGCACCGTTACGGATGTCTTATAGCAGATAACAGGACCGTCGATGCTCTGGAACGAGTCATCCCCAAGACCAAGACTTATTTGTCGGATTATTTTTGACCGCTACAGCCACTTTCTGAGGTTGTATTTGTCTATGAATGGTTGTATATCGAATTTGATGTGTACAAACAGCGCTTGATTCTGATTGTTTATTAGGAGTAAGACGGGCTGATCTGTCGTTAAGCGATTGACGAAAAGAAACAGCATCGAGATGGAGTCCAGTTGTACCCATTGATTATAGACAGGCAGCGGAGGGGACATAGGGATTCCCAGAATGATCCCTTCCTCTGGCAACGGATTCAAGCTAGGAACGACACCTGTAATAGAAGCGACCCAAAGCTCCGTTTCAGTGCGAATTTCTGGTGTGTGTATGAATTCGTGCACAACTCTCCCTCGCTTTACGTCAAATACTTCAACGCGGTCGGATTGAGCTCGGGCAAGCTGGGGTGCTGCGGTATATAGAGTTAAAGCAGCTGAAAGGGCGAATAGAACTATGAGTGTTTTAAATAAATGGGATGTCCGTTCCGTCATTACTGAAGTCTCCCCTCCGGGATCTGGCTTTTGTTATCGGCTAGCTTCCAACGGATGAAGCTTTTTTATACACAGTTTCTTCGCGACCAGATGATATAGACGATTAATAGACTTGTCCTACTTATGAAATAAGCTCTACAATAACAACATAAGCTCCTAAACAGGTTACGATGAGCGGCCATTCTGCTCCACTGTTCAGAGGGGCCGTTAAATGCAGAGTGGGAGGCTTATTATGAAGTATAAAGTAGCCATTATCGGAGCAGGGAACATTTCAAAAGGGCATATGCAAGCAATTGCGGACATGGAGCAATTGGAGTTTGCTGGAATTGCGGATGTTGTTTTGGAGAGAGCGGAAGAAGCAGCAGAGAAGTATGGAACCAAGGCGTACCATGACTATAAAGAAATGGTGTTGGAGCAGCGTCCTGATATTGTCGTGAATACACTGCCTCCTTTTCTGCATCGAGAGGTATCCGTATGGTGCGCAGATCAAGGATGTCATCTATTGCTGGAGAAGCCTATGGCTCCAACGGTTGAAGATTGTGATGCCATTATAGAAGCGTCTAAGCGGAATGGTGTCAAGCTGTTGGTCAGTCACTCCATTCATTATATACATGATAATATTATGGCCAAAGAAGTCATTGAATCGAAGCGATTAGGCGAGCTCATCATGATTACCGATTCCAGGCACGTAACCTACTATCAACCGAACCGACCTAATTGGTGCTACTGGAAAGCACAAGCTGGCGGCGGAATATTCACGAATCTGGGCACACACTCGATCGATCGCGTTCAATGGATTACAGGAAGCCCAATTGTAAAAGTAAAAGCTTCTTTCACCTATGGGTTTCCCATCGGTGATGTAGAGTCCAGCGGAATCGCCTATGTAGAGACAGCGTCAGGTGTTGCTGCTACCATTTCCCAGAGCGGGCATGGCGGCGTTAACCGGAATGAAGCGGAGTTCATGTTTACGAACGGTATGATGAGACTTGCAACGGGAGCCGGGGTCTGGGTGAGTGATGGGGGCAAATATGAGCCGATTGATCTGGCCGGAGCGGTTAATTCGTTCGTGCTGCAATTCAAGGATATTGTAGATGCGATAGAAAATGGGACGGACCCAGGTTGTTCGGGTGAATATGCTCGCAGCGTCGTGAAAGTAGTAAACACCATGTACGAGTCTCATCGTCAAGGACGTGACTTGACAGTAGAGTAATAGGGTGACAGCGCGAAGTCTTAAGCCTGCTTTCAGGGCTTAAGACTTTTTGGCATTTTACGACTGGCTAATTGACCTCCATGGAGCCGTTATATTGCACCCAGTACAATAACCAATGCCTTGTCCCCTTCCCAAGCCCCGCTGAATGGTACCCTGAGAACGGTTCATGGACTCGACCAAGGTCTAGGGCAGAAACCGTCGGTGGTCCGTTTTAGACAATTGGAATATAACCTAGAATAAAGACATGAACGAAACGCATAAAGGAAGGCGGTGAATACGATGAAAATCAATCGGAATACAGGTTGGGCACTGTTCCTGATCGCTTGCGGAGGCTTGATTCTTCTAGGTAAGCTTGGGTTCGGTCTTGGCAGTCTGATGGGGATCTTGTTCCCACTTGCTATGATAGGCCTAGGGTACATCGGCATTCGGAATGGCAGTAAATTTTTCGGATGGGCGGTACTGGTCATTGGGTTGCTAGCTCTTCTTGGCAAATTCTCAGGCTTGTTCGCAATTCTTATAGCAGCTGGGCTGATCGGGTACGGAGTTACATTACTGAAGAGAAGCCCAAACACAAATTAATCCAGTTTCTATTCAACATTATTCAGACTAAGAGGAGGTAGAAGGATGAGCCTGATGAAGCGGGTGAGAGATATAACGGTTGCAACGCTTAATGAGAAGCTGGAGCATGCGGAAGATCCGGTACGCTTGATCGATCAGTACTTAACAGCGCAGAAGCAGCAAATTCAGGAATCCGAGAAGCTGTATCAACAAATGCTGGTGCATGCACAGACCATTCGTCAACAAGTGATTACAGCCGAACAAATGAAGGACAAGCGTGAACAACAAGCTATGCTGGCTCTCAAGGCCGGTGAAGAGCAGGTCGCCAAGATGGCGCTACAAGAAAAGCTCCAGCATGAGGAGACCTATGAAAGATACTCAAGCCTGTACGAACAAAGTAAACACTCTATCGTTGAGCTGCAGGATAAATTAGAAGAGTTGAAACGAGACTTCGACGAGGTGCTCAGCAAGCGTCACTACTACATGGCTCGACTGCAATCCGTACGATTGCAGCAGCAAATGAATGCCAGAATGAACGGCATGAGCGCAGGATCAGGCAGTAGAGCGTTTACTCGGCTGGAGGAACGCATCTCGGATATGGAAGTAGAGGCGCAATCCTTGCGAGATGTGCGACGAGTAGGTCAAGAGTTAGCCCACGCCGGTGCCGCAATGGGGCAGGCGCTTGAGCGAGAAATGCAGAACTTGCGGCAGAAGCTGGAGAAGGAAGGTTGGTTGAAATGACCGGTAAACTTTATCGTTCGCAGAGGGACAAGAAGCTATTCGGTTTGTGCGGTGGCTTATCCGAGATGTTAGGTGTGGATTCTACCCTGCTCAGACTGGTTGTCGTAGTTACAATCTTCTTTACGGGCGGTCTTATGATTCCGATCTACTTCATCGCCGCTCTGATGATACCCAAAGAGCCTACCTTCACAGCACCGCCAATGAGCGGCTGGAATGGGTACGGGGGAATGGGCCATGGAGCACCGATGTCCCATGGTGCGGCTGGATATCCGCATGGAGCTGGCTACAACAACGGGATGAACAACCAGGCCTACAACCCTAGTCGCAACCACGGGTCACAAGCAGCACCTGTATCAGAAGCCACTCATCTGGATGATATGATGCAGGATATTGAGAAGAAAGCTATGTGGAAAGAAATTCAAGATTTAAAAACTAAACTGTCTAACTATGAGAAGGGAGAAGTGTAAACAATGGGAGTATTTAAAAGGATTAAAGATATGACGAAGGCGTCGGTAAATGAACTGCTGGATAAGGTAGAGGACCCGATTATGATGCTGAACCAATACATTCGGGATATGGAGGAGGAAATCGCTACAGCTGAGGTCACAGTTGCTCGACAAATCGCAAATGAACGCAAGCTTCAAGAGCGTCTGAATGAATCGGTTCGCCTGAGTGCAGATCGTGAAGCAAAAGCAGGAGAGGCATTGAAGAACGGCCATGAAGCAAGCGCACGTCAAGCTTTGGAAGAGAAATTGTACTACGATCAAAAGATTGTAGAATACAGCGAAATGCACGTTCAATCCAAAGCACAAGCTGAAGAGTTATTGCAGCAGCTGCATGAGATGAAAGATGAGTTCTACAAAATGCGCAACAAACGGAATGAGCTTGTAACCCGTGCGCAATTGGCTCAGGCCAAGAAGCAAATGGCACAAGTGAGCTACACGAATACGATCGAGAGCGGCAGTGCATCCCGCGGCTTCCACCGTATGGAAGAGAAGATTATGCAGCTCGAAGTGGAAGCTGAAATTTCCCGCAAGCCTTTCATCCCGGCATCGTCCTACAATTCGGTTCCTGCCCTGGATGCTTCCAAGCAAGAGAAGGTGGATCAGCAATTGCAGCAGTTAAAAACCAAGCTGTCCATCGGAACGACCGCTCCTGCTACATCTCCAAAGAGTGAACCAGCAGGTGTGAGTGTTGCTGAATAAGCTTGAACAAAAGCTTGGTAGCAACGATGTAACTGTGATATTCTAATGGAAGCCAGCCATAGGACGGCCGCAAGTCGCCCCTATGGCTCTTCTCATATGAATAGGTTTTAATAGGTATGCTTACGAAGCATTTTCTACAAAAAAAGTTAAGGAGGTGCGGCAATGGATCAACGTAATCGGAATACGGCTTTGGTGCTAATAGCAGCAGGGTTGTTTATCCTGATTGATCATTATGTAAGCTTCTTCACCACTGCCGCCCTTGTATTTGTGTTGTTGGGCTTGTATAAGATCCGAACGGCCCCGGACAAATCCGGCTATCTGATATTGGGTATCGGGATCGTTATCTTTTTCAGCAACCATTTTACCTTTATATTATCGATTGTGCTGATTTCGCTGGGATTGTTCTATATGAATTCCAAGCGCGCACATCGAGGAGAAGGTCATTTCCAGAAGCACAGCTTCATCGAGAGTATCAAATGGGACAAAGAATCTTGGGTCCTTAAGAGTTCGAGTATGTGGAACCTGATTGGAGAAATTTATATTGATTTGTCTCTGGCCCTGCCGGAGCAGCAAGAAACTACACTAGTCTTACAAGGTGTTCTGGGAGATGTGGACATTATCGTACCGGAGGATTTGGGTGTAAGTGTCACGGCCTCTGTTATTGTCGGACAAATTGATGTAGCTCGTGAGAAAGATACCGGGGTTCTGAATAAGATCATCTGGCAATCTCCCAACTATGAGACGAGCGACCAAAAAGTGAAATTAATTGTTTCCTACCTGGTAGGGGACATTGATATAAAAATCGTGTAGACGGAGGATCGTCCTTTGGATAAAAAACTGACCAATATGATATGGCGCAGTATGGGCGAATCGATTCTTCTGAGTCTTACGATGTTTGGCACGGTCGTCTACCCGCTGTATTATTACGATTATTTTCGCCCTTTCCCATCATGGTGGGAGGGGCTACAGTTCAGTCTTCTTTTAATAGGCATCGTGGTTGTGATTGGCGGTGTTTACGGCTTCTGGTCGAGCAGTCGTATGAAGCGAAGGCTAGAGCTGCTTGGTGATTCCATGCTGCATCTGGAGAAGGGCAACCTGAGCCGCCAAATTCCTAAGCTCGGCGACGACGAGATAGGCCGCCTTGGCTATCAATTAGGTCGAATCAGCACGAAGTGGGAGGAGCAGGTGTCCTCCTTGCAGCGGCTTTCGACCAACAACGCAGAGCTAGCCGAGAAGGCCCGCCTATCCGCCATAGTGGAAGAGCGTCAACGACTTGCGCGTGAGCTGCATGATGCAGTAAGCCAGCAGCTATTCGCGATCTCGATGACTGCGACAGCAGTTGGGCGCACGCTAGAGAAGGATTTCGAGAAGGCTCGACGGCAAATCGCGTTGATCGAAGAGATGTCATCTGTCGCTCAATCGGAGATGCGAGCTCTGCTGCTGCACTTGCGTCCTGTCCATCTGGAAGGAAAGCGATTATCGCAAGGATTGATGGACCTGCTGCAAGAGCTGCAGGCGAAGGTGCCTATCGATATTTCATGGGATATGGATGAGCAGATTCGGCTTCCAAAAGGGATTGAGGACCATCTGTTCCGCATCGTCCAAGAGGCGCTATCTAATACACTTCGACATTCCAAGGCTACTATTATGGAGCTCAAGCTGATCCGACCTTCAGATAATATTCGACTGTCGATCCGGGACAATGGTGTCGGATTCAAGCTGGATGAAGGCAAGCTAGCCTCCTACGGCATTCAGTCCATGAAAGAACGAGTAAACGAAATCGGCGGTACCATTAATTTCATCACAGCCCCCGGGAAGGGCACTCGGATTGAGATTCGTGTTCCGATATTATTGGTCGAAGAGGAAGGGGAAACTTAAGCGATGGACGATTCTATTAAAGTTTTGCTAGTAGACGATCATGAGATGGTCCGCATTGGACTGGCTGCCGTCTTGGGGACAGAAGACCAGATTGAAGTTGTAGGGGAAGCAAGCAATGGGCTCGATGGCATTCGTCTAGCTCAAGAGTACCGACCGGATGTTGTGCTTATGGATCTAGTCATGGAAGGCATGGATGGGATTGAGACTACGCGCAAGCTATTACAGCTACACCCGGAATGCAAAGTCATTGTACTTACCAGTTATCTGGATGATGAAAAGATGTATCCGGTTATCGAAGCAGGCGCGTTCAGTTATTTGCTGAAGACGTCCCGTGCTTCCGAGATCGCTCAAGCCATTCGAGCTGCGGCTAGGGGGCAGTCCATTCTGGAGTCGCAGGTAGCGGCTAAGATGATGAACCGCTTCCGCCAACCTAAGCAAGAAGCAGCTCCTCACGAAGAGCTAACTGATCGTGAGATGGAGGTGCTTCGGCTGATCGCTAAAGGCAAGTCCAATCAAGAAGTGGCAGATGACCTTTACATAGGTGTAAAGACGGTCAAATTCCACGTTACAAATATTTTGGCCAAGCTTGGAGTAGAGGACCGGACGCAGGCTGCGATCTATGCATTCAAAAATGGGTTAGCTGAATAATTCGCTGGCGAACGCTTTGACTATCCATTGCGCAGGCTTTACAATAGGAGCATATGGTTGGCAAGCCCTGACAGTGGATACACTTTAGCACAGTATCAGGGTAACGGGAATCAAAGGAGAACGTAGACGAATGAGCGGCATGCAGTTGATAGTCCTTATTGTGTTTATCGTGTTGACGGTGTTATTCACTTGGGCGATGAGCAATAAGTGGCGTAAGTAATAGATTTAATCAGGATTGCAGCCCGGGAATGTCGGGTTCTCTCCAACTGGGGAAACGGCGCACAGCCGTTTTTTTGTTTATGTCAGTATTTACAATCTATTTGCACAGAAATGCTTACCAACAAATGGGTCAATAGAATTTCAAGTGCGAAGTGCGATTCTACAGCTCGGCGAGGCGCTGCCCCGCCTTGCGCAAAGCGGAAAATCCGCTCTGCCCTTCTTCTTGCCCTTCCGCGCGCCAAACAGATTCCAAGACCAAGTCACAGGCCGTTTTTTTTGTTTATACATCCCATTTCCGATCCTTCCCAAGACAATTAGCATAGGATAAAGCGGAAGCACCAAGAAACACAGGGGATGAAGCGGATGATAAGGAAACGGATTGCAGGGCGGGATGACCGGGGAATAATGGATATTATTCGTAATGAGCTGCTGCCCCATTCCAAACGGAATATGTCTGAAGTCGCGTTAAATCGCGATTTGCTGTCCAAAAGGTTATCAAGGGGCGCGACCTTTGTATTACTAGGTCAAGGTATGCGATTAAATGGGTTTGTCAATTGTCTGATTCACGAGAAAATGCTAAACATCGATATGATCGCTGTTAAACGGAAGGCGCAGGGAAAGGGGCAAGGCTCTGAGCTCATGAAGCTTGCGGAACGCTACGGTCGAAAGCAAGGATGCGATTATGCCGTTCTTTACGTGGATCAGTCCAATCGGTTAGCCCAACAATTTTACCTGGGAAAAGGGTATGCTTATCGAGATCACATAGACGCCATTCAGTGCTTTTCCATGGATAAACGACTTTAAAATAAAAGCGGCCGGCGTTCCAAAGTGGGAACAGCCGGCCATTCATGCGAGAAAGATCACAACGGGAATAATACGGAGACGGATGCTAGATCTACTACTTTTCTACTGTTGTCATTGAAACTTCCCGAAAGGCCATAAGGTCCAAAATCTGGGAATCCAGCGTTGAAGGGCTGTGAATTTACTGTTTTAGCGGAAGCGCCATTCGAGATTAAGGCTTTCGAGTTTACTCTAGATTTCTTGTTGACTGCTGAGTTGACCTTAACTGGGGTATCGGATGTTTTGGCCTTTTCTCCATCATCATTCAGATAGAGCCTTCCATTCTGAGCTCGACTGAGTACTCCGAAATGGCGGGATCCATCTCGCAGAATGGTACAGACAGGTAATCCAATCAGTCGGCTGCATTGTTCCTGTTTAATGGGGCTTATCAATCTCATGTGCTTTCTAGCACCTCCATAAGGATATAGGATTAGGCTATTCTCATCAAGGCTGTTGCGTATGGATAGATGCCTACAGGATGGCCGCCCAATTTCACTTTGAAGCAACAATGGATTGTCCGCTTGGGATATGCTAAACTACTGTACATAGCCTGACAAAATGTGAGGCAGCTCCTTTATCATACATAGGAAAGTGATGAATCTGATGGATAATACTCCAATTCATGCGTCAGCACCATCTGGTGGCGCTGTATATTTCATCTTCGGGGCAACCGGAGACTTGGCTAGACGTAAGTTATTTCCTGCTTTGTACAGTATGTACCGGGAAGGCAAGCTTGCAGAGAATTTTGCTGTAATTGGACTGGCCAGACGCAGTCGTACGAACGAGCAGTTCCGGCAGGATCTATACAACTCTATCGAGGAGTTCGCTCGTTACAAGGCTGATAATGAATCACATTGGAATCAGTTCGCCAGTCATTTTCATTACATGTCCCTGAATACGAATGATGTAGATGGCTTTGTACAACTAAGAACTCTGGCAGATCAGTTGGACGAGGAATTCAAAGTTGGAGGCAATCGACTATTCTACTTGGCTCTAGCACCCGAGTTATTCGGAAATGTATCATTCAACCTCAAATCTGGCGGATTGCTGGAATCTGAAGGTTGGCACAGACTCGTGATCGAGAAGCCGTTCGGGTATGATCTCACTTCTGCAGAACAACTGAATCAACAGATCCGAGAAGTGTTCCGTGAGAAAGAAGTGTATCGAATCGACCACTACCTTGGTAAAGAAATGGTTCAGAACATTGAGGTGCTGCGATTCTCCAATGCATTCTTCGAGCCGCTCTGGAACAACAAATACATTGCTAATATTCAAATCACACTAAGTGAAACGGTCGGTGTTGAAGAGCGCGGAGGTTACTACGACCATTCAGGCGCTTTGCGGGATATGGGGCAGAACCATATGCTGCAGATGGTGACGATGATGGCTATGGAGCCGCCAAGCCGCCTGCACCCGGAAGATATTAGGGATGAGAAGGTTAAGGTGCTGCGATCCTTGCGCACGTACTCCTCGGATGAGGAAGTACAGGCGAACGTTATTCGCGGTCAATATTCATCCGGCTCTCATAAGGGTAAGCCTTTACCGGCTTATCGCTCAGAAGAGGGAGTTCCAGATGATTCCTCGACAGAAACTTATTTCGCTGCCAAAGTATTCGTGGACAATTTCCGTTGGGCTGGAGTCCCTTTTTATATTCGGACAGGCAAGCGGCTGCCAGTGAAGACGACAGAAGTTGTTATCGAATTTAAGAACATGCCGGATAATATTTACTTTGCCAAAAAGACACCGCTTGAACCGAATCTGCTGGTCTTCCGTGTGAACCCGAACGAGGGTATTTATCTGAAGATGAATGCCAAGCGCCCTGGTTCGCAATGGGGGATCGTTCCAATCGCCATGGATTTCTGCCAAAGCAGTGAAGTAGGGATCAACACGCCGGAAGCCTATGAGAGATTGTTGTATGATGCATCTAGAGGGGACTCCACTTATTTCACGCGTTGGGATGAGGTAGCCTTAGCCTGGAAGTTCGTAGACCGGATCGAGCAAGCATGGAAAGCTGAGAGCAACGAACTGCACTTGTACCCTGCCGGTTCGTGGGGGCCGAAAGGGTCGCATGAGCTGCTCCAACGCGATGGATTCCGTTGGTGGCCGGTGAACGGTCAGCACGAGGGCGAGATCGTTCCTTTAGAGCCTGTTGACGGGTCAACAGGAACAGCGAAATAACATGTTATAGGACGTTAGAAGGGTAGTACTTCTAGCGTCTTTTTATTTCAGTGATTTTCTCCAAAGGTTTTTGTCATATGAGATGATACCAGTTAGAACGTGATTGGTGGTATACTTATCCAAGATGTGGATAAAAGTCTTGGGAGGTGCTCTTCGTGGCAACAATGGGGACAGGCAAACACACGTATGAGGTCGCGGTTGGATGGTGTCAACTGCCGGATGGCTTGAAGTTAGGGAATACGCACGGGATTGATGTAGACTCGCAGGGACGGTTCTACGTACATAATACTGGGGAAGAGCAGATTGTTGTACTAGGTCCGGATGGTGTATTCCTGAATTCCTGGAGCATTGGGTTCGGTACTGGAGCTCACGGTTTGTTCCTCAGTCAGGAAAGCGATGGAGAGTATCTTTATTTGACTGACACGGGTAACGGCGGTAAGGTTGTAAAGACAACGTTGGATGGCAAAATTGTACTTGAGCTGGGTATTCCGGACTTGCCAGATGTATATGGAGAGGGCTTGAAGTACTCGCCTACTGATGTGGCTGTAGCTCCCAATGGTGATTTCTACGTATGTGACGGCTATGGCCAGAGCTGGATTCACCAATATCGCAAGGATGGAGAACATATTCGCTCATGGGGCGGAAAAGGCTCTGATGCCGGTCAAATGAGTTGTCCGCACGGCATCTGGATTGATACACGGAAAGGCAAGGATCAAGCAGAAGTTTATGTTGCCGATCGGAGCAATCAGCGTATACAAGTATTCACGCTTGAAGGACAGCACCTTCGTTTTGTCCAAGGGATGTTAGACTTGCCGTGCTGTTTCTACACACATGGCGAGGAGCTCTACATACCAGATTTGCATAGTCGGGTTACGATACTAGACAAAGATGACAAGCTTCTGGCTCACCTGGGTGAAGACGCGGAAGCATGGAAGAAAGAAGGTTGGCCTAGAAGGCCAGAGACGGAATGGGCGGATGACCGCTTTGTCTCCCCGCATGGGTTATGTGTGGATTCCGAGGGATCTATCTATGTTGCGGAATGGGTTCCAACCGGAAGAATTACGAAGTTAGTTAGGAAATAAGGCTCCAATAGCACTTATGCTTTCCAGTATATTCAGCCTGTTCGTTATTTGACGAATCGGCTTTTTTTCATGAGGACGGAGGGCTCCATTACATTTGATCCATAAAACGGATATAATAAGAAAGCAATATTCTGTATCGGAAGTGAAGGCATGTCCAGACGTTCTTGCCACACACAAACCTAGTCGCAAGACTTATACATTCAAGTAATGTATAAGTTTTGACCAATAAAAGTTAACCAATGAAGGGATAGGCTGCATGAGTAACAAAGCGATTGATAACGAAATTGAGAAAGAAGTTCAGAAACGGCGCACATTCGCCATTATTTCTCACCCGGATGCCGGGAAAACGACGCTTACCGAGAAGTTGTTATTATTCGGAGGCGCCATCCGGTTGGCAGGTACGGTTAAAGGCCGCAAGGCAAGCAAGCATGCCACCTCAGACTGGATGGAGATTGAGAAGCAGCGGGGGATCTCTGTAACGTCAAGTGTGATGCAATTCGATTATAACGGTCACCGGGTTAATATTCTGGATACACCGGGTCACCAAGACTTCAGTGAAGATACTTATCGAACTCTTACAGCCGCAGACAGCGCCGTCATGCTTATAGACTCCGCCAAAGGGGTCGAGACCCAGACGAAGAAACTGTTCCAGGTATGTCGTCAGCGAGGCATTCCGATCTTCACATTCATCAATAAGATGGACCGCGAGGGACGTAACCCTTTTGAGCTGTTAGAGGAACTTGAACAAGTATTAGGTATTCGCTCTTATCCAATGAATTGGCCAATTGGTTCAGGCAAACAGTTCTGCGGAGTATATGATCGTGAGAAGACACAAGTTGAGCTATTCAAGGGTGACGATCATCAAGAAATTAGCGTAACCCCCGTCAGCGGGTATGAAGATTCATTGGTCAAAGAAATTGCCGGAGATTATCTATACGATCAGTTGCAAGAAGAGTTGATGCTTCTGGACGTAGCAGGCGATGCATTTGACATCGAGAAAGTACGTCAAGGTGAGCTGACACCGGTTTTCTTCGGAAGTGCAATCAATAACTTCGGTGTTCAGACATTCCTGGAAAACTTCCTCTCCTTAGCACCAACACCAGCTCCGCGTAAAAGCAGTGAAGGGGAGATCGACCCGAGCTATCCAAGCTTCAGCGGATATGTGTTCAAGATTCAGGCAAACATGAACCCGGCTCATCGCGATCGTATTGCTTTCCTGCGTATCGTGTCCGGGAAGTTCGAACGGGGAATGACCGTCAAGCATATTCGTGTAGGTAAAGATATTAAGCTTTCGCAGCCGCAACAGTTCCTGGCACAGGACCGAGATATCGTGGACACTGCTTATCCAGGCGACATTATTGGACTATTCGATCCAGGTATATTCCGCATCGGCGATTCTTTATCCCAGGGTAAAGAAATTGTATACGATGAATTGCCAACGTTCTCTCCAGAGTTATTCAGCAAAGTAACGATTAAGAATGCGCTGAAGCAGAAACAATTCCTCAAAGGCGTCGACCAGCTTACGGAAGAGGGCACGATTCAAGTTTTCCATACAACGGTTGGTTTCGATGAGATCATCCTGGGTGTAGTCGGCCAGCTGCAGTTTGAGGTAATGGAGCATCGTATGCGCAGTGAGTACGGGGTGGACATTATTCTTCAACGTCTACCTTACCAATTCGCTCGCTGGGTAGTGGACGATTCCTTGGATCCTACCAAATTCCGCATCAACTCTCAGCTTGTAAAGGATAAAAAGGACAATTATGTAGCCTTATTCGAGAATGAATATGCAATGCGTACAGCAATGGAGAAAATGCCTAAAGCCAAGTTCCTGGAGACCGCTCCTTAATCTAGCGGGTGTTGGCTGGCGATTGAACCAAATAGTAATCCTGAATAAAAAAGGCCGTCCTATTGGCAGAATAGGACGGTCTTTACTGTGTTAATAGCAGGGGAAGCGGCTTGAGTACCTATTGTCTTAATTGTAATTGAGTGTATAAGGTCTCGACCAGCTGATGCTGCACATCCAAAGGGCTGTGTTCCCAAATGATCTCAAACAAGACTCCGAGTCCTGGAAGCACAAGCTCTTGCCCGTGAATGGATAGTTGAATCACCTCGTGCAGCTCATCGGTGGATTTATCATGGACACGCTGAAAGATGGCCTGCCTCAAATCAATTTGCACGTAAGAGATTCCTCCAGACTAAATAAACTGTATACGGCAACCTTGTTTAGGATGTGCTTTATTGGGTAGAACATGTATGTGGCTGATTAATGCGGATAGGGGAAAGGATTGAAATATGGTATAATGTTGGAAAAAATGAAGATTAATCGAGAGCGCGTGGGAAGGGGCAAGCGAATGAAAGCGAAACAATATGCCATTATCGGTATGGGGCGCTTCGGCTCTAGTGTGGCCAAATCTTTGCACGGATTAGGTTATGAGGTGCTTGCTATTGATTCCAGTGAGCAACGAACGCAAGAAGTGGTGAATATGGTTACCCATGCTGTACAAGCAGATTCAACAGACGAGGAAGCGCTGCGTGCTCTTGGCATTAGGAATTTCGATGTGGTGGTCGTTGCCATTGGAGAAGATATTCAAGCGAGTATTTTGACTACTTTAATATTAAAGGATATGGGTGTGCCGGCACTTATTGTGAAAGCTCAGAACGAGCTGCATGGCAAAGTGTTAACCAAGATCGGCGCCGATAAGGTAGTATATCCCGAACGGGATATGGGGGTCCGAGTGGCCCACCATCTGATCTCACCTAATATTCTGGACTACATCGAGCTTTCGGATGATTACAGCATTGTGGAGATCAAGGCAACTAGCACAATGATTGGTAAAAACTTGCGGGAGTTAGACATACGAGCTAAGTATGGCTGCAATGTAATGGCGCTCAAAACAGGAGATAAAATGAATATTGCACCTTATGCAGAGGATAAAATAAAAGAAAATGACGTTCTCGTCGTCGTAGGCCGTAATGAAAACCTGCAGCAGTTCGAGCGGACGTTCTCAGAATAGCGGTCTTATGGACAAAACGTTGAATATAGTATCAGTCAATAATGATAGAGTGAAGCAATGGAGCCGTCTGCTGGAGAAAAAGGGGCGGGATCAACAAGGGAAATTTCTGGTAGAAGGCACACATCTTGTTATAGAAGCCATTCGCTCAGGAGCTTCGATAGAGACGATCGTTTACGCTGAATTTCGCGGTGTTCCACAGGAAATTCGGGAAGCGATAAGTGCAGGAGATCCTGCTGCAGGGCACACTTATGATTGGGTGAGCGTAAGCGAAGAGGTGCTGGCCAAATGCACGGATGCTCAGACGCCGCAAGGGATTTTTGCGGTGGTCAACAAGCGGAGTGATACGCTTGATGTGCTGTGGGGCTGCAGTTCAGATGGCGGAGGTCTGAATAATGATGCTGAAGGTGATGCAGGGGGCGCCAATATTATTAAAAGGACGGATCACGCTTCGCTCGTTGTAGTTGTGGACGGCGTGCAGGATCCGGGCAACCTCGGGACGATCATAAGGAGCGCAGATGCCGTTGGGGCTACGGCTGTTGTATTAGGTCGGGGTACCGTAGATTTGTACAACCCCAAGACGGTCCGTTCCACAATGGGTTCCTTGTTCCATCTTCCTATTATAGAAGCAGAGCTGGAGCCGTTGCTGCAAGAAGCACATAAGCGCGGGATTCAACTCGTCAACACTAGTTTACAAGCTAAGCAATCTTGCTACGAAGTGGATTTCTCGCTCCACACATGGTTCGTTGTCGGCAACGAAGGCCGCGGTGTGTCAGATTCTGTCGCCAGCATCGTGAATACGCATGTCATTATTCCTATGGCGGGCGGGGCCGAGTCATTGAACGTTGCCATGGCAGCGACCGTTCTGTTATTCGAGGCTTCGAGACAGCGGTTGTTGTAAGCAGTTGCTAGTTTCTGCTCAAAGCATTGATTTCAAAAACCAAAGACCAGAAATGGATCGGCACTTCTTTCGATCGATTTCTGGTCTTTTTCTTATGTTTATATAGGGGCTTAGTAATACGTACGGACCTCTGAAGCACTGAGTATAAATATACCACATTTAAAAGAAACTACTTTAAGGGTTGACGTGTAGAGGATTTTGTAGGAGGTATATAATGCTTCACAAACTATCGATTTATTTTCCTTTAATTTTTGCGGTAATACTTTTGATTTTCGCTTTGATATACGCCGATTGGAAAAATTGGAGGAAATATTACCCTACAATAATATTCGCCATTTGTATTGACTTTTTTATCTCTATTTTATTATATGAACACTCACTTTGGTATTTCCATAAAGCTTTTTTAGCTCCGAATCATACTATAGCTGATTTTTTTATTGCTTTCACAAACTTTCCTCTAATCGTATTAATTTTTCTTTCACGTTATCCATACAAGACACAGTTAATTAAACAACTTGCCTATATTTTCTTTTGGAGTATTTTATTTATAGTCATTGAGACCCTATTTTCATTTTTGAAATTATTGTCTTATCACAATGGATGGAACTTTTGGTGGTCGTTAGTTGTTTGGTTTTTCATTTTTATTGGGATCATAACTCATCACAAAAAACCGTTATTGGCCTGGTTACTCTGTTTTTCTTGTACTGTTTTTCTTATTCTTTATTTCCAAATACCACTAATACAAATGAAATAATTTATTAAACCATGAGCTAATTTTATGTTGATATTGTAATAATTTAGCTTTATACTTTATGTAAACGATTACGTAATCGATTACATAAGGAGTTATCGCACAATGTCACAAGCTACGATGAAGCAAGTGGCCAGGGAGGCCAATGTTTCCACGGCTACGGTATCACGAGTATTAACAGGCAGCGGTTTTGTCAGCGATGAAGTCAAGGCAAGGGTGAAAGAGGCCATTCAGAAGCTTCAATATCAGCCTAATATGGTAGCGAGAAGCTTGAAGCAGGACAGGACGCACACGATCGGAGTGGTGATTCCTGACATTTCGAATCCGTTTTTCTCAGCGATATCGAGAGGATTGGAGGATGTTGTGCGTCAGGAAGGCTATCATCTTATTTTCTGCAGCTCGGATGAGAAACCGACAAAGGAAGAGGAACTGCTGCAAGTGTTATGGGAGAAGCGGGTTGATGCTGTCGTGCTCGCTACTGCCGGACATAATGAAGCCGTGATCAGGAGGTTGTCGCAAGCGGGACTCCAGCTTCTCCTGCTTGATCGGAATCTGGGCGACGATGCTGGACTTAAGCTGGCAAGCGTGACCGAAGACAACAGGCAGGGAGCCTATGAACTAACCAAACAAGTATTAGAGCGCGGACATACCCGTATCGGTGTGATTAATGGCTCTTTAAGCGTAAACACAGGTAAAGAGCGGTACGAAGGGTTTATTCAGGCCATGACAGCAGATGGGCGGCAACTGGATGAAAGCCTTGTTTTTCACGGTCATTTCTCTATTGAGGACGGCAAGCGAGCAGCGCAATATTTCATGAGCTTAACAGAACGCCCAACGGCATTGATTTCGTTTAACAATATGATGTCCTTCGGTGTACTGCTTGAGCTCACAAGTCTCGGAGTCCGGCTTCCGAACGAGATCTTGCTTGCTTCCTATGGAGAAGTAGATGCAGCAGGCTTGTTGAGAGAGCCGGGATTGTTGTATGTAAGCCAAACCCCTTATGAAATGGGAAAGCGGGCAGGTGAGCTCCTGCTGATTAAGTTGATAGGACGCAAGGATGAGAATGCACATGATGAAGAGCAGCAGCAAATCCTTTTCAAACCTGTAATAAAGCAATTATAATTCTAGGAGGAATTCTGTATGGTGCAGAACAAGGAATTCAGAAACCGCTTGCAGGGTAGTATGCCGAAGATTGGGATCAGACCTGTTATTGACGGGCGCCGAGGAGGAATTCGCGAATCATTGGAAGAGGTTACGATGTAAATGGCGCTTACCGTTGCCCGGTTCCTGTCGGAGCAGCTGCGTCATTCTAACGGACTGCCTGTAGAATGTGTAGTGGCAGATACATGTATTGGCGGGGTTGCGGAAGCGGCACGAGCAGCCGAAAAGTTCGCGCGCGACAATGTGGGGGTGTCGATCACAGTAACACCATCCTGGTGTTATCCCACCGAGACGATGGACACAGATCCGTTCATACCGAAAGCCATTTGGGGCTTCAACGGAACAGAACGGCCGGGAGCCGTATACTTAGCCGCTGTCCTGTCTGCGCATAATCAAAAAGGGTTGCCTGCCTTCAGTATATATGGCCGAGATGTGCAGGATATCGGAGACCTGACCCTTACGGAGGATGTGCAGGCTAAGCTGCTGCAATTCGCCAAGGCTGGCTTGGCTGTTGCGACGATGAGAGGAAAATCATATTTGTCGATGGGCAATGTCTCGATGGGGATCGCCGGTTGTATCGCGGATGAGCCGTTCTTTCAAGACTATCTCGGCATGAGGAACGAATACGTGGACATGAGCGAGTTCATTCGCCGTATCGATCGAGGGATTTATGACAAGGAAGAGTACCAGATGGCGCTTCAGTGGACGAAGGCGAATTGTAAGGAAGGTCCAGATGTGAATGCTCCTAGCTTACAACGGACGAGAGAACAGAAAGATCATGATTGGGAGACGGTTGTGAAAATGACGCTCATTGCACGCGACCTCATGATAGGCAATCCGAAGCTGGCCGAAATCGGCTATGGAGAAGAAGCGCTAGGTCGGAATGCAATAGCAGCAGGCTTTCAGGGACAGCGTGCTTGGACGGATCATTACCCTAATGGGGATTTCATGGAGGCTATTCTGTCCAGTTCGTTCGACTGGAACGGGATTCGGGAAGCGTTCGTCATGTCCACAGAGAATGATACATTGAACGGTGTTACGATGCTTATGGGGCATTTGTTAACCGATGCCGCGCAAATATTCGCCGATGTCAGAACGTATTGGAGCCCTGAAGCAGTCCGCCGTGTAACTGGACATACGCTTAATGGGCTAGCGGAGAACGGTGTTATCCATCTGATTAATTCGGGACCGGCCGCGCTGGATGGAACCGGTGAACAGTCTGTAGACGGTAAGCCTGCGATGAAACCTTTCTGGAGCATCACGGAGGAAGAAGTGCGACAATCGCTTGAAGCAACGAAGTGGTGCCCTGCTGTAGATTTCTTCAGGGGCGGCGGCTACTCCACTGACTTCCAGACACGCGGCGGTATGCCGGTTACGATGGCCAGGATCAACTTGATCAAGGGACTCGGACCTGCGCTGCAGTTGGCAGAAGGGTATACGGTGGAACTTCCGCAAGAGGTGCATGATCAATTGGATCAACGAACCAACAGCACTTGGCCGACTACGTGGTTCGTACCGAATCTGAGCGGTGCAGGTGCGTTCAAGGATGTTTATTCGGTTATGAATAATTGGGGCTCCAATCACTGTTCGGTGAGCTATGGTCATGTCGGCGGCGATCTGATTACACTGGCCTCCATGCTGCGTATTCCAGTCAGCATGCATAATGTGGCTGCTGACCGAGTGTTCCGTCCAAGCAGCTGGTCGGCCTTCGGAGTGGATGACCCGATTGGAGCGGACTTCAGGGCATGTGCGAACTTCGGTCCGCTATTCGGTTAAAGGGAGATTACTATAATGAGTCATAAGTATAGCATTGGCATTGATTTTGGCACCGCCTCAGGGCGGGTGCTCGTGGTTGACGTGGCCACCGGGCAGGAGCTGGCCCAGCACGTCACCGATTACCCGCACGGGGTAATCACAGAGCAGCTTCCGGGCGCGCGCGAGCGGCTCGCGCCCGACTGGGCGCTTCAGCACCCCTCCGACTACGTCGAGGTGCTGAAGCGCTCGGTGCCGGCCGCGGTGCGGCTGGCCGGCATTGATCCCGCCGATGTCATAGGCATCGGCGTAGACATGACAGCGTGCACGGTGCTGCCTGTGGATGCTAGCGGGAATCCGCTATGCACTCAGGTCGAGCACGCCGCGAATCCCCACAGCTGGGTGAAGCTGTGGAAGCATCATGCCGCCCAGGAGGAGGCGGACCTGCTGAACACCTTGGCGCTCGAGCAAGGTCAGGCCTTTCTCGCTAGATACGGCGGAAAGATCTCATCCGAGTGGATGATCCCAAAGATCTGGCAGGTAGCCAATGAATCCCCGGAGTTATATGACGCAGTGGATCGCTTCATGGAAGCAGGCGACTGGGTTGTATATCAGCTTACAGGCATCCCGATTCGCAGCGGAAGCATAAGTGGTTTCAAGTCGATGTGGCACAAGCAGGAGGGGTACCCTTCTTCTGAGTTTCTCCGATCTTTGGATCCTAAGCTGGCGTCTTTAACCGAGACAAAGCTCAGAGGGGAGATTCATCCGCTAGGTGAAAAAGCAGGATCACTGACAGCGGAGATGGCCGATTTACTCGGATTGCCACAAGGAATTGCAGTAGGCGTCGGGTCGATCGATGCCCACGCGGCTGTTCCGGGCTGCGGTGTGGTGGAGCCAGGCAAGCTAGTGATGGTGATGGGCACCTCCACATGTCACTTGCTGCTGGGACATTCCGAACAGCCGGTGGAAGGAATCTGCGGCGTTGTAGAGGACGGGATCATTCCAGGATTGTTCGGTTATGAAGCAGGGCAGGCAGCTGTAGGTGATTTGTTTGGCTGGTTCGTCGAGCGCAATGTGCCGCCCTACGTTCATGAGGAAGCTGCCAAGCTAGGCATAAGCGTGCATGAATGGTTAGAGCAGGCAGCGGCTTCCTCTCGTCCGGGCGAAACAGGACTGATTGCACTCGAATGGTGGAACGGTAACCGATCTGTGCTGGGAGATGCAGGTCTGTCAGGGTTGATCGTAGGTCTTAACCTGGCTACGAAGCCGGAACAAATCTATCGTGCCCTTCTGGAAGCGACCGCGTATTCGACCAAGAAGATTATAGACGCCTATGAGCAAGGCGGGCAGCAGGTGCGCGAGCTGTATGCGTGCGGGGGCTTGCCGCATAAGAACAAGCTGCTGATGCAGATCTATGCGGATGTAACCGGCCGCAGCATTCATGTAGCTGCTTCAACGCAAACTCCGGCTTTAGGCTCCGCAATCTTTGGAGCGGTAGCAGCAGGAGCAGAGGGAGGCGGATACAATACATGTGAGGAAGCCGTTAAGAATATGGTGGGCGCTCCGAGTATTGTATATGAGCCGATTCCGGAAAATGTGGAGCTCTACAGCGAGCTCTACTCGGAGTATGTCCGGCTGCATGATTATTTTGGACGCGGCATGAATCCGGTTATGAAAAAGCTGAAAGATAAGCGAAGCTGAATAATAGAACTCGGTCTACTTGCTGGTTAGAGCAGAAGTAGGCCTTTTTTTAATCTAGTCATCCGATTACCGTTTTTGTTTGAATTAATGGTATTCAAAAACAAACAAACATGATATTCTGAAATCAAACAAAAACAAACAATCGGAGGTTCAATCATGGCGCAAAGTTTGTGGGACAATTCGAAAGCTGCAGAGCTGAAGAGCACGCTTGACGAGCTTGTATATCGTTCGAACATCATCGGGACGGATCGCAGCGTTTGCAATTGGGGCGGCGGCAATACTTCCAGCAAGACGACGGTGAAGGATTTTCGCGGACGTGATGTTGAAGTGATGTATGTGAAGGGCAGCGGCTCCGACTTGGCATCGATGAAGGCAGGTAATTTCACTGGTCTGCGGATGGATGACATCCGTCCATTGTTCGAACGTGCTGAGATGCCGGATGAGGAAATGGTCGCTTACTTAGCGAATTGTATGATTGATGCCAAGCATCCGAGAGCTTCGATTGAAACGCTCTTGCACGCTTTTCTTCCGTTTAATCATGTAGATCACACGCATCCGGATTCGATTATTAGTCTTTGTTGTGCGGATAACGGAAAGGAGCTGGCTAAGGAGATATTCGGCAATCGCTTCGTATGGGTACCTTATGTTCGTCCTGGATTCACTTTGTCCAAAATGATCGCAGAAGGCGTGTTAGCCAATCCGAACGCAGAGCTCGTCCTTATGGAGAAGCACGGACTTGTCACATGGGGAGATACGGCTGAGGCTTGTTATGCAAAAACAATTGAGATTATTAGTGAGGCTGAAGCTTTTATTGAAGCACGTGGGGACGAAGCGAATCTGTTCGGCGGTGTGAAGCATGAAGCGTTAGCAGCAGATGTTCGTAAAAGTGTAGCCGCTCAAGTCATGCCGATTATCCGCGGGGCGGTAAGTGATGCCAAGAAGATGATCTTAACCTTCGATGATGCGGATGACGTATTGAAATTCGTAAGCGGACGTCATGCGGCTGAATTGTCTCAAGTGGGTGCAGCGTGCCCTGACCATCTGGTCCATACAAAAGTTGTGCCGCTTTATATCGACTGGTCGCCTGCGAGTGAAGACGTGGACGTATTGAAAACCAAATTGAAAGATGGGATAGCTTCCTATAAGGAACAGTACCAAGCTTACTTCGAGCGAAACCGTCATGAGGGCGATGTCATGTTCGAAGCCGCGCCGCGGGTTATTCTGATCCCAGGCGTAGGGATGATCAATACCGGCAAGAGCTGGGCAATGTCCAAGGTAAGCGGGGCTCTGTATCATCGTGCAATTGCGGTGATGAGAGGTGCAACGGCGCTTGGGAACTTCGTTTCACTCAGCGAGAACGAATCCTACAATGTGGAATATTGGCCGCTAGAGCTGTATAAATTGTCATTGGCTCCCGCTGAAGCAGAGTTCTCAAGAAAAGTGGCTTTCATAACTGGCGGTGCAGGCGGCATTGGCAGCGAAACCGCTAGACGTCTTGTTTCTGAGGGTGCGCATGTAGTATTGGCTGACCTGAATCTTGAAGGTGCTCAGAAGGTGGCGGCTGATATCAATGCGAAATATGGAGATAACCGAGCAATTGCCGTGAAAATGGACGTTACAAAGGAAGATGAAGTGGTAGACGCCTACGCAGAGACCGCGATTGCATTTGGCGGATTAGATATCCTCGTTAACAATGCGGGATTAGCTACTTCCAGTCCGTTCGATCAAACTTCCTTGAAGGAATGGAACTTGAACATGAACGTGTTAGGCACTGGGTACTTCCTGGTTGCTCGCGAAGCGTTCAAGCTGATGAAGGGGCAAAGCATTGGCGGGAATATGGTGTTCATTGGCTCCAAAAACTCCGTGTATGCAGGAAAGAACGCTTCCGCTTACAGCTCGGCCAAAGCACTCGAAGCACATCTCGCCCGGTGTATAGCAGCAGAAGGCGGCGAATTCGGCATCCGTGTTAACACGATTTTGCCTGATGCGATTCTTCAAGGGTCCACGATCTGGAACGGCAGCTGGCGCAATGAACGCGCAGCAGCTTACGGCATTGAGCCGGATCAATTGGAAGAGTACTATCGGAAGCGGACAACACTGCTAGTGAACATCTTTCCGAAGGATATTGCAGAAGGCATTGCTTTCTTCGCATCCTCCAAGGCTGATAAAACTACAGGCTGCATGCTTACGATTGATGGCGGAGTGCCGGCTGCTTTTACACGATAAAGACAGATCAGTCTGCTATTTACTCAAGCTGCTAATAAAGAGAGGTGGATTTATATGCATCAAGCACATGGAGATCAAACCTGGTTCATCCCGGACGGTTACATTCCGCCTACGAGCGCCCAGTCGGGGAGCCTGGAAAGTCACGAGTCGATATGCGTGCTGAATACGTCCTCGGAAGATGCGCGGCTAACGGTTACGATATTCTTCGAGGATCGTAATCCGCTTGAACATATCGAGGTCATCGTTCCCGCTCGCCGCACGAAGCATATTCGAACGAGCGGGCTTCACAGCAATGGTGAATACATCCCGGCAGGCGTTCCTTATGCTATCGAGGTTGTTAGTACGATTCCAGTCATTATTCAATATAGCCGTTTGGACGCGACTCAAGCGGAGAATGCATTGATGTCAGTCATGGCTTATCCATTAAGGTAGACGAAGAAGGGACGGGACAACGATGGCGAGAGAAAGCTTGCAGCAGCAGTATGAATGGGCCAAGAGCCTTTACGCACAGCATGGGATCGACGTAGATCAAGTGCTTGAGAAGCTGGCACAAATCAAAATATCTATGCATTGTTGGCAAGGCGACGATGTTCGGGGATTCATGTTTAAAGAAGAGGCGCTCAGCGGGGGCATCTCGGTTACCGGTAATTATCCCGGCGCTGCTAATACCCCTGCTGAGCTACGGAGTGACTTGGAGAAAGCTTTCTCCCTCATCCCGGGCAAGCATAAGCTGAATTTGCATGCGATCTATGCCGATACGGAAGAGAAGGTGGATTTGGACCAGTTGGAGCCCCGTCACTTCCAAGGCTGGGTAGATTGGGCGAAGGCGCATGGGCTTGGGCTTGACTTCAATCCTACTTGCTTCTCGCACCCCAAGTCGAAGGACGGCTTCACATTGAGCCATCCAGACGAAGAGATCCGTAAGTTCTGGATTGAGCACTGCAAGCGATCCCGTCAGATCGGTGCATACTTCGGAGAGCAGTTAGGTCAGACCTGCGTCACGAATGTGTGGATTCCCGACGGCTACAAGGACACGCCAGTCGATCGGCTTGCTCCGCGGCAGCGGCTGAAGGCGTCGCTTGATGAAATCTTTGCGGAACCGCTCAACCCTGCGCACAATCTGGATGCTGTGGAGAGCAAATTGTTCGGCTTAGGCTCAGAGGCCTACGTTGTAGGCTCGCATGAGTTCTACATGGGTTATGGAATCCAGAATAACAAGCTGATCTGCTTGGACGCAGGACATTTCCATCCTACAGAAGTCATTTCGGGCAAGCTGTCCTCTTTATCTTTATTCACTAATGGGATTCTGCTGCACGTAAGCCGTCCTATGCGCTGGGATAGTGATCATGTGGTAACCTTCGATGACGAGCTGCAGGAAATTGCCAAGGAACTCGTGCGTCATAACCTGCTTGGGACGACCCATATCGGTCTTGACTTCTTCGATGCCAGTATTAATCGTGTGGCTGCCTGGGTCATAGGGACACGGAATACGATTAAAGCCCTGCTAGCGGCGCTTCTCGAACCGACCGAACGACTGAAGCAAGCTGAGCTGCAAGGAGATTATACGACTCGTCTTGCGCTGCTTGAGGAGTTCAAATCCTATCCATTAGGCGTGATCTGGGATTACTACTGTGCCTCGATGGGTGTTCCCGTCCGCGAAGCGTGGCTTCAGGAAGTCAAAGCCTACGAGCAGGAAGTGCTGATGAAACGGGGGTAGCGGGATATGACGAATGTGCTAGCATTTGACCTTGGGGCCAGCAGCGGCAGGGCATTATTGGGTCGGCTTGTTGAAGGCCGCATCGAAGTCGAGGAGCTTCATCGCTTCCCGAATGACCCCGTGCAAGTTGGAGAACGGCTCCAATGGGATATATTGCGATTGCTTCACGAGCTGAAACAAGCACTGTTAAAAGCCAAGCATCAAGGCATTCGCATTAGCAGTCTGGGTATAGACTCGTGGGCAGTTGACTTTGGATTGATCGGGCGGAACGGTGAGCTTATCGGCAATCCTTATCATTATAGGGATCACCATACGGACGGGGTGATGGAAAAGGTATTCGAGGAAATCCCTGCTGCCGAAATATTCAATCGCACCGGCATTCAATTTCTGCCCTTCAATACGATTAACCAGCTGTACGCGCTCAAACAGGCCGATTCACCTTGGTTAAGGGAAGCGGATCGCTTTTTGATGATACCCGAGTTGCTGCGATATTTCCTTACAGGCGAGATGCACAATGAGTTCTCGAATGCGACAACCACTCAATTGTTCAACCCGCTGGAGGGACAGTGGGATGCCGAACTTTTAAGTCGAATAGGCATTCCGACGTCTATGTTTGGGGAAGTGGTGCACCCGGGAACGCCTGTTGGCAGCATTCGCGCATCCATTTGCGAGGAGCTTGGCATCGATTCGATTCCTGTGTATGCTGTTGCAGAGCATGATACCGGCTCAGCAGTTGCGGCCGTTCCGGCCTTGGAGCGTTCGTTCGCCTATTTGAGCTGCGGTACCTGGTCTCTTATGGGAACCGAAGTCGATCAGCCTATTATTACGGACCAGGCACGGGAGATGAACTTTACTAATGAGGGCGGAGTGAACGGTACTTATCGGCTGCTCAAAAACATAATGGGGCTGTGGATTTTGCAAGAGTGCAGACGGGAATGGGAGCGGGAAGGTCAGAGTTATTCGTTCGCTGATTTAGTAGGATTAGCGGAAAAGGCGCCGCCATTCGCAGCTCTGATAAATCCTGATGATGCCTTGTTCCTGCACCCCGGGGACATGCCGGAGCAGATTCGGAACTATTGCAAGCAGACAGGACAACAAGCTCCTGAAGATATAGGAGTGATCGTTCGTTGCATTCTGGAAAGCCTGGCTTTAAAATACCGTTATGTACTGGAATTAACGGAGCAGCTATCCTCACAGCAGTTCAATGGGCTGCATATGGTTGGCGGCGGCATTCATAACACCCTTCTGTGTCAATGGACAGCTAATGCAATCGGGAAGCCTGTGTGGGCTGGTCCTGCTGAAGGAAGCGCTATTGGGAATCTTGTTGTGCAATGGATTGCGCAAGGTCATTTGTCGGACATTGCGGAAGCCCGCAGGGTGATTGGGGAATCATTCCCGGTTACTAGTTATGTGCCTAATGACAGGGAAGCCTGGGATCATGCATATAGCAAGTTCAGTACCCTAACAGGTGTATCATCATAGACGGTTATGAAAAAGGAAATGAGGTCAGCTATGCTAGTTGCGGAGCGCTATGAAAAAATTGTTCAACTGGTGAACGATCGGGGAAGTATGCGCGTCTCTGAGCTGAGCGAGCTGTGCCAGGTGACAGAAGAAACAATCCGCCGCGATCTGGATCGGCTGGAACGGGCTGGGCGGCTGCTTCGTTCACACGGAGGAGCGGTTAGTGTCAAGGATCGGCAAGCTCAGCAGCAGGCGGAGACCCCGTATACGGAACGCGAGATTACTCGGGCTGAAGAGAAGAAGCTCATCGCTCAGGAAGCTATCAAGCTTATTCAGCCCCATGATCGTATTTTGTTGGATGCCAGTTCGACAGCGTGGTATATGGCTTCGACCGTACCGGATATCCCGCTTACGGTGCTGACTAATTCAATCAAAGTAGCGATAGAGCTAAGCGGTAAGGAGAAGATCGAGGTCATCTCGACGGGAGGGATACTTGCATCGCGTTCCTTGTCTTATGTGGGCCCACTGGCCGAACGATCGCTCGATGCTTATCATGTCGACAAAGCATTCCTATCGTGCAAGGGTGTGCATCTTGAGCGCGGTATCAGCGAGTCGAATGAGCTGCAGGCACGCGTCAAGCAGAAGATGATCGGCATGGCCGATCAGGTAATTCTGCTTGCTGACTCCAGTAAGTTCGGCACGCAGGCATTCACCCACGTGGCCGATCTGGGTTACGTCGATACTATCATTACCGATCGCCTCATCTCGAGTGAGTCGCTTGAACGATTGGCGCTGCTTGCAATCCATGTAACAACAGTGTAGTGGAACGATCAACTCCATAATGCATCTAATAAACGCAGGCTCACATTTTCGTGGGACCTGCGTGTTGTTGTTTATGTGGTGACACAAAAAAAGTTATGGCGATCATCAAAAAATGTATGTGAATGTGGGATGATCTTCTTTAAAATATAAGGGAGGAAATGGAATGGGGGGAATAACCATTGAGTGAGAAGCAGAATGAAAAGGTCGTCCAACAATCGAACGAGCTAATACCCGCCGCAAAAGCAGTTCTTTCCACACCCAATCTGATCAGCTTCTGGGATTTCCAAGAGGGGCCAGGCAAGGAGAGGGAGGCCAAGGGACCTTATCCGTATCGACTTTCGGAGATGAATGGGCCTATTTCACGAGTAGATGAGGGTGTGTTCGGCCAACATGCCATGCTCCTTGACTTCGGTCAATGGCTTCGCATCAGCCGCAGCGATTGTCCTGCGCTGAATCTGCACGGTCCGAATGCTCAAGTCACAGTAGCCGCATGGATAAAATGGGACCAGACAGACTTCATCCGCTGCGAAGCGATAGCCGGAATGTGGGATGAAACAAGGTTGAAGCGGCAGTATTGTCTGTTTATTAATTTGCGAATATGGGATAGCGCGGAGCAGGTATGCGGACATGTCTCGTCCGTTGGCGGTCCGACCGAAGGATACATGTACTGTATGGATGCGGCGATTGGACAAACGCGCATCATACCGAACGAATGGCAGTTCGTAGCATTTACCTATGATGGGGCACATGCTAAGGCTTACTTGAATGGCAGACTGGATGTCCGGGACACGTTCAACCCCTATCACTATGAAGGCGGATTGTTCGATGGGGGGTTGGACGGAGCCGATTTCACGGTTGGGGCAGTCGACCGCTCAGGGGAACCAGGCAACTTCTTCACCGGAGTATTAGGCGGATTAGCCGTGTACAATCGAGCGCTGAGCGATGAGGAATTGAGAAAGCTTGCTGCCGAGACTATAAGCTAGGCTTCCTCGCAGGACCCGTACTGTAATCCGATTAGGCTTCGGATGATTCTGCTTAATTTATGGGGTTATTTTATTGGACACGCGCATACACTGGGTAAGAACAACCGGACCGATTCTTTCTCGGAGGGGATGCCCCGTGATGAAGCGCCGTTGGCGAAGCCGCTCCACTAAGAAAGGAAAGCGAAAGGCGTTTTTTATTGCGCTGGTCATTTCCTTTTTGCTTTTCGTACAATCTTTTATTTATATCGATCGTCATTTGTGGCCGCCGCTTATGAATCTGGCCAAAGTACGGATGAAACAGATGGCAACTGAATCAATTAATAATGCGATTTCAGAACGGATTTCTCAAGGGACAGACCTGGCGAAACTTATTGATTGGAAGATGGATCGCGACGGTAAAATAAACGGGTTCATGCTCAACTACTCGGAACATATGAAAATCCGTTCTCAGGCAGTCTCCACCGTGCAGGGCGCGCTTCAAGACCTGAAGGAAATGCCGGAGCATATCCCGCTCGGTCAGGCGATGGACAGCGCGATCATAGCATCCTTCGGGCCGAAAATTCCAATCAAGTTCGTTCCTGCAGGACTTGTAAAGGTGGATTTGAGCACGCGTCAGCAAAATGCCGGAATCAATATGATCCTGGTTGAAGTGTATATTCGGATCGTCGCTGAAGTATCGATCATTATTCCGTTCGACTCGGAGCCTGAGGTTGTAGAGACCGAGATTCCGATCTCTTATGTACTCGTTGTAGGAGATGTCCCGATGTATTACATGGACAACCAAGGAAATCCGACTGGAAACTCGCAAGCCGTCCCGCCAAGCATCGCTTTGCCTAATCTGAAAGGCGGAACGGGCACCGATTCCTCAACTAACAGCAACAGCGGTGTATCCAGTACAGGAACAGGCGTGAGTGAGAGTACCTCGACAGGCGTATCGGGTCAAAGTCAGACCACAGACACCAAAGCGAAGCATTAGGCAGTCGCTCCTACACAGTAGATGTCGATGATTTATACATAGACTGGACGTTTCTGCCCGTTCTCCCGAGTTTCAGGGCTTAGATGTATCATTCATCGACATCTAAGCCCTGAAATGTCCGATTTAAGAAAGTTATTTCGATCTTTGGCGGTCTTCCTGCTCCCATCTTCGCAACGAGGGGTAGGGGTCAAATGACCACTCGGTTTTCCCATTATCGCGATATAACCCAAAGTGTAAATGCGGCGGGAACTTTCCTTGGGTTCCCGGTTTGCCGTACCCCGAGCTTCCAACCCAGCCAAGCACCTGTCCAGGCTGGACGATGTCACCTTGCTTAATGGATTTGTCATATCCCGATAGATGAGCATAGTAATGATACACATTATTTAGGTCCCGCAAGCCAATTCTCCAGCCTCCGTAATTGTTCCACCCTTTTACCTCCACGATTCCGTAACAAGTGCTTCGTACTGGAGACCCATGTCCTGCAAAAAGATCCGTTCCTTCATGCATTCTCGCCCCGCCCCAGCTCCTGTTGGCTCCCCATGTGCTTCGATAGGAATAAATGGAGCGTCTGGGTAACGGAAAAGCATGTTCGTGTAAATCCAATCGATCAAAGTTTTCATACAGCTTGATAAATTGCTCGATTCGTTCTACAGCCCGTGCATTCCTATAGTAGCTGGATAAGGCCTTTCGCAGTTTATCAGGACTTGTACCAACTCCAAGCAAACGGGAAGCCATTGTTGATAGTAAGTCCAGATCATTCCCACGATCCGCCACCCCATCTCCTGAACCGTCCCGTCCTTTTCCCCCGAATATGGCTATGCTCCGGATGTCCGTATCCTGCGGGTTAGGGTTAAGCATGCCTGCCCACTCCTGGTCCGAATAATAAATGCCAATGAGTCCTTTACTAGGCGTTCTTTTCTTGGGATTAGCAACGGTAATAGAACGTTCGTATTGGTCAATCGCGGCCAGGGTTGTCCAAGGGATACCTGTTGCTTGACTCGCTTGTTCCAGAAGAGCTCTTCGTTCCGCATATATTGCGGCCATCGGCTTTACTTCGGCACCAACTGACTCAGTTGACTCTGCTGACTCTGCTGACTCCGCTGACTGAACAGGATCATCCGCCACTTCCCGAGTGGCTGAAGCGGTGTAAATAGGGGATTGAATGGCTAGAACTAGGCTTATAGAGGCGACGATGCATAGCTTGAGCCATCTAGCGATGTTCATTTTTCTCCTCCTGTGGAAGTATTGGTTATGTATAGAATGGCTTAATTCAAACGTTTGTATGCGATTGTTTACAAGTTCGTGCGGAGTTTGCTACGATGGGATCATTATGAGGTCTTAAAGATTAGAAGGGAGCCTGCCCTATTATGTTCAACCATCGTTCCGAGCACACGGAAGAAGACATGGTTCTTATTCAAGCGAATCTGGATGATATGAACCCGGAGTGGTGTTCGTATGTGATGGACAAGCTGTTCGAGGCTGGAGCCAATGATGTGTACTGGATTCCTATCGTAATGAAAAAAGGCCGACCTGGCTTCATGTTGAACGTATTATGCTCGGAAGAGCGGATCGAAGAGATGGAAAACGTTATATTCACTGAGACGACAACTTTGGGCTTGCGATATTTACGTGCGGATTGTCATCGTTTGGGAAGGGAATTCATTCAAGTGGCTACACCTTGGGGACAGATTACTGTCAAGGTCGGATTCTATAAAGGTGAACTGGTGCAAGCCTCGCCTGAATTCAAGGAATGTGAGCAGGCAGCGAAGTCGTTCGGTGTTCCGATCAAAGAAGTGTATGAGGAAGTGCGACGATCGTTTGCGCGCAAACAAGAGGAAGAGAGACAACCCAATCATGAATAAAAACCATGTAGTGGAATGCTTATATAGGGAAGGGTTGAATGGGAAAGCTTTGTGCGTACATTCCTCCTATCGTTCATTTGGTCATGTGGAAGGTGGACCGAACGCGATTGTTGACGCGCTGTTAGAGGCAGGCTCATCGGTTATGGTGCCTACATTCACAACATCGATGCGGGTACCGCCGCCAGAAGACTGGAAGCTTCCGCCTTTTAATGGAATTGATTACAGCCTTAATGAGTACACAGAGCATAACGAGGTGTATGACCCGGACTCGGATTCGGTGGATGTGCGGACGATGGGGGCTATCCCTGCAGCTGTTCTCCGAAGGGCTGGGAGGCGAAGAGGCTTGCATCCGACTAATTCCTTTAGTGCGATCGGTCTGTTTGCCGAGCAGCTAGTAGGCACCCAAACAGCAGTCGACATCTGGGCTCCGCTCAGGGCTCTCGTAGACCTAAATGGTCTTGTAGTGTTAATGGGAGTAGGCTATACAAGTATGACGCTGTTTCATCTGGCAGAGCAGCAGGCAGGCCGCCCATTATTCGTGCGATGGGTGAATGACGGAAAAGGCAATAAACAGGAAGTTCCGATTGGCAGCTGTTCGTATGGCTTTAATCATTTTGCATCTATTGTGGATCCGTTTGTTCATCAAGTACAGGTTGGTTCAAGCACATGGACGATTTGTCCGGCGCGTAAAGTAGTCGAGGCTGCTGCGGAAGCTATCAAGAAAGACTTGTATTTCTCACACTGTGAGGATGCCAATTGCATTCGTTGTAAGGATATGAAACTAAGAATGTCATGATCGGTAACTGTCTCTGGCGAGGAAAAGCGCTTGTAGGCAGTTTTTTTATTTGATCCGAATTGTATCAATAAGAGTCATTTTCAGCTTCTCTTAAGCTTCAGTGTGTATCATGAAGGTAACAGGTTTACGACAATTTAATATTAAGCAAAGGAAGTGTATTCCAATATGCTAAATTTGAGGAGGAAGATCAGGTCAAAATACAACTGGTTAGAACAAAATAAGTTTGCCAAATGGAGTATGATCCATTCCACTCTCATTGTGATGTCCGTTTTGCTTGTATTTGGTGTTGAGCTCGTTCAGAGAGGTTCCGTGGTCGATACGTTTACCTGGATGCTTGCTAGTCCGAAGCTGTTGCTGCTTAATATGATCTTGCAGTGGCTTGCTTTGGTTGTTATGTACTGTTTGATTGGCTCGCTCTTTCTGGCAGCGGGGGCAATGACAGCTGTCATGTCCTTTGCAGCGATCATTCATTATTTGAAGATGAAAATGATTGGCCAACCCTTTTATCCTTGGGATGTATTTCTTAATAAAGAAAGTATGAACATGGTACCGCTGGTAACAGGATCGGCAGCGTTGCAGCGAATCGTCATCCTGGGAACGGTTGTCCTTCTATTGTTCATGCTGCGCCTCGTGCTGCCAAAATTCGGATTGAGCCTTGTCAGCCGCCTTACTTTTGGGTTTCTAGCATTGTTTATGTTGTATTCATTCGGTTCTCGAGCAGAGTGGGTTGCGCAGATCCTGAATCGAGCAGGAGTTAGCGAAACGATCTGGGATCAAAAGTACAACTATGCTTACAACGGGATTTCGCTAGCTTTTACCATGAATGTGAAGAATACCAAAGTTCCAAAGCCTGAAGGTTACGGAGAACCATCTATGTCGGCATTGGCCCACAATATTAGCGGTCAAGCGGTGCAGGTTATGCCCAAAGAAGAATTGAACGGACAGAAGCCGAATGTCATTTTCATTATGAATGAAGCATTCTGGGATCCAACGCTGTTACCGAATGTCAGCTTCAGTGCAGATCCTCTTCCGACGGTTCACCGGCTCTATAATGAAAGCACATCAGGTTATCTCCTCTCACCGCAATACGGGGGTGGCACTAGCAATGTGGAATTTGAGGTACTGACAGGACAATCCATGAGCTTTCTTCCGGGGGGGTCCGTGCCTTATCAGCAGTATATTCGTAAATCCGTGTCTACTCTAGCCAGTTACTTCAAAGGTTTGGGATATGCCGCTACAGCGATTCACTCATATGAAGGATGGTTCTGGAACCGGCAGAGTGTATACAAGCATTTCGGGTTCGAGCAGTTCAAGAGCAAGGAGCAGTTCGAGGACCCGGAATACAGGGGGCCGTTCATCGCGGATGCAGAAGTTTCTCGCAGTATAGCGGCTGCTGTTGAGCAATCAGAGAAGCCTATGTTTATTTATGCCGTCACAATGCAAAATCACGGTCCTTATGACACTGTTAGATATCCGAGTAATACTATTGAAGTGCAGGGGGATCTGACGGCGGATGCGAAGCTGGCTCTCGAGATCTATTCGCAGGGTGTAAATGATGCAGATCAAAGCTTGCAGATGCTCATTAATCATTTCGAACAAGTGGATGAGCCAACCATGATTGTATTTTTCGGTGATCATCTTCCTATGCTAGGGTACGATTACGATGTCTACAAGCAAGGCGGGTTTATTGGATCCAAGGATTCGACGCAGTGGTCACTAGAGGAATTGAAGAGCATGCACAGTGTACCGTTCGTGACATGGTCCAACTTCTCCATGCCGAACCAGACTTGGCCGACGCTCAGTGCTTCATTCCTGGGTTCGCTCATGGTTGACCACCTTCAGTACGAGAAGTCCCCGCAATTTGCATTCAATAGTAAGCTGTCGGCTGAACTTCCTGGATTGTTAAGTAATCTGGTCGTGGATTCGTCAGGGGAAATGTACCGAACCGTTCCGGAAGCATATAAGAAGACGGTGGAAGAGTATCGGGAGCTGCAGTATGATCAACTAATCGGCGGCCAGTATCTGGAGAAATTTTATGTGCAGATTCAGAGTGAGGCTCAGCAAATGGCCAATATAGTAACTGATCCCGAAGTGGAGCTGGAGTATGTGCAGGAGAATGTAAACTGATTTGTTCTGGAATGGGCGGTGGTTTCGTTATACCAACCGATGTTGTCTTTCATAAACAAACACCGCCAAGCTATTGGCGGTGTTAGATGTGGTTTGGCATGTAGCTTGCTTCACAAGCTTATTGCTTGGGATTGGACCCGTGAGTGTGCCGATGATCATCATCGTCATGCTTGTGGTTGTGGTCATGCTCGTGAGGATGGTCGTGATCATGGCTGTGGCCGTGATTGTGGTCAGGACGATATAAAACTTTGCGTTCGTGAAGGATCGGGTTGTTCTTCTTATGGCCATAGTCATGTGAATGTCCGTGATCATCATGATCGTGCGAGTGCCCATGATCGTGTCCATGTTGATGATCGTGCCCATGCCCATGCCCATGATGATGATGATGATGCTCGGTGTGGGCATGCTCCTGCTGGGCTAGCTGTGTGATTCCGTGCTGGATTTGCCACTGGGGTAGATAGGGATCTGCAGACCCAATGATGGCTCGCAACACGTTTGGCTGATTCGGCAAGTCGCGTGTTCCGGCGCCATAGCCTATGGACTCTACAACCATCGGGGGCAATCCTTTGGAGAATTCATGTACGATTCCAGACACTACACCAGCACCTGTTGGCGTAGTCATCTCCATGGAGTAAGGAGTAGGTGCGATAGGTAGACCCCTCATCATCTCCAACGTTGCAGGCGCTGGGACCGGGTAGATGCCGTGATCGCATCGAACGGTTCCGGATCCAAGCGGGACGGGAGAACAGATGATTCGTTCAATATGCAAGGAATCGAGTGCTAATGCTATTCCGATTACATCAACAATGGAATCGATCGCACCGACCTCGTGAAAGTGTACGTGTTCGAGCGGAATGTCATGGATCTTGGCTTCTGCAATGCCAATCTTCTCGAATATGGCCAGACTGATCGCCTTGACATAATCGTTGAAGCCGACGGTTTCGATCATACGAACGATTTCCGAGTAGTGGCGATGATGGTTAGGCTGCTTGTGCGGATCTAACACCACGTCCATCTTGAGCGATGAAATGCCCTTCTTATTCACCTTTTTCCATTCCAAATGGAAAGGCTCTATTTGAATCTTGCTAAGCTCCTGTTCAATGTAGTCACGGTCGGCGCCCGCATCTACGAGTGCGGCAAGCGTCATATCTCCGCTAATACCGGAGAAGCAATCCAAGTATAAGATACGCATGATTCGTCACGACCTTTTCGACATTAATTTGTTCATCACGCCAGCGCTGTACCCAGCCCCGTAGCCGTTGTCGATGTTGACGACGGTTATGCCGTTGGCGCAGGAGTTGAGCATGGTCAGCAAGGCTGATAATCCGCCGAAGCTGGCGCCATAACCGACGCTCGTCGGCACAGCGATGACGGGCTTGGCCACCAAGCCGCCGACAACACTCGCGAGCGCGCCCTCCATGCCGGCGACTACGATAATTACATTCGCTTCGCGAATGACAGCAAGGCGCCGGAATAGCCGGTGGATGCCGGCGACACCCACGTCGTATACTTTCTCGACGTGATTGCCCATGCATTCAAGCGTTATCGCCGCTTCCTCGGCGACTGGCAAATCGGCCGTGCCGGCGCAGACGACGGCAACATAGCCGTCATTCACCTTGAGGATCGGCTTCTTGAACCACGTGAGCGCTTGCGCGGTCGCGTGATACATGACGCCGTCCACAGCCGAAAGCACCTTGTCGGCCTTGGCTGCATCGACCCGCGTGGCAAGCACGCGGTCAGAGTGCAGCTTGAGCCGCTCGAAGATCGCGATCAATTGCTCCGGCGTTTTCCCAAGGCCATAAATGACCTCGGGAAAGCCGGTGCGCTTCTCGCGATCCAAGTCAAGCTGCGCGAAGCCGAGATCGTCGACCCGTCCTTCAGCATCCCTACGGGCCTTTTCCTCCAGCATGCGCTTCGCTTCATTCAGATCCAGCTCGCCTGTCTGGACGAGCTTCAATATGCGTTCAAGTTCAATATGCTCTTCTTGTCCCATTAATTAGCCGCTTCTTTCTCCGGCGATTTCGCTTCCTTCTTCAGCACCTCGTTCATGCTGCCCGTCCGATATCCCGCCAAATCCAGTGTGACATAAGTAAATCCAAGACTTGCAAATTTGGTATAGATGTCTTCTTTATGTTGAATAACTCGTTCTATTTCATCAGGCATGACTTCGATTCTAGCGATTTTATCGTGGTGACGTACTCGAACCTGCCAGAAGCCCAACTGATACATATAATCCTCTGCTTCGTCCAATTGATCAATCTTATACCGTTCAATCTTCGTCCCATAAGGGATTCGTGAAGACAGACAGGCGAAGGAGGGTTTGTTCCATGTTACAAGTCCAAGCTCTTTGGACAAATGACGAATTTCGTCTTTATAAAATTCCGCTTCCTGAAGCGGACTGCGTACACCTTGCTCCTTCTTGGCTTGCAGGCCTGGCCTGTAATCACCAAGGTCATCCATATTGGAGCCGTCGACGATAAAGGGATAACCCATTTCGCTAGCGAGCGTCTGGAGATGGGAATAGAGTCCGGTTTTACAGTGATAGCAGCGGTCTGGTCTATTGGCAACAAAATCGGCATTGTCGAATTCTTTGACCTCTGTACGGTGCAGCTTCACACCCATATCCTCTGCGATTCGAACGGCCATATTGAATTCTCGCGTAGGGAATGTCTCGGATGCAGCTGTTACGGCGATTACCTGATCGCCAAGAACCTGATGGGCTCGTTTAAGCACGAACGTACTGTCGACGCCTCCAGAAAAAGCAATCATTACGCGACCCATTTCCTTAAGTATGCTGCCCAGTTGATCGTCTTTTTGCAGCAATGCTTGACCATCGGTAATCCTACTGCCCAGTTTCAAGTTCATGTCCATCTCCCCTGTCCGTTAAAGACATTTCATTCTCTATAAGCCTTAGTGTAACATAAAGCAGGACGGCACCGAAACCCAGGAAGAACGGTTTTGTCAACAATGTTAGACTGGTTATGGCATGTCGTATCTTTCATGGTATAATACTCATAGAAAATAGCTAGTGCACTTCGATGTGGAAAGCAGGAATCTTATGGCTACCAAACCCATTCAACGGAAACCAGACTGGCTCAAGATCAAATTGACGTCGGCTGATGAGTTCCATCATGTTAAAGAATTGAAACAAATGATGCGTTCGAAGACGCTACATACCGTATGTGAAGAAGCCAAATGTCCCAATATTCATGAGTGCTGGGCTAATCGGACAGCTACTTTTATGATCCTCGGGGATATTTGCACCCGTGCCTGCAGATTCTGTGCAGTGAAGTCAGGTCTCCCGACAGAACTGGATTTGCAAGAACCGGATCGTGTAGCTGAAGCTGCAGAACAGATGGGTCTTCGCCACTGTGTGGTCACGTCTGTAGCTCGTGATGATTTGGCTGATGGGGGATCGTCCATCTTCGCGGCAACCATAAAGGCTGTTCGTAATCGTCTTCCAATGTGCGGAGTTGAAGTATTGATTCCGGATTTTATGGGGAACGAAGAATCGCTGCGTATTGTGATGGATGCGAAGCCGGATATCTTGAACCACAATATGGAGACCGTGGAGCGGACCTCTGACCGTGTCCGTTCAAAGGCGAAATACCGCCGCTCGTTAGAATTGCTGGCAAGAGCCAAGCAAATGCAGCCCAATATTCCAACGAAGTCCAGCATCATGCTCGGTGTTGGCGAGGAGTGGGATGAGATCCTTCAGACAATGGATGACCTGCGCGCGGTGCAGTGCGACATCATGACCATAGGCCAATATTTGCAGCCAACGAAGCAGCATATGGATGTTAAAAAGTACTATACACCAGAGCAATTCGCTTTACTCAAGGAAGAAGGGATGAAACGCGGCTTCAGCCATGTGGAGTCCGGTCCGCTAGTGCGCAGCTCGTATCATGCTCATGAACAAGTTCGTTCCGCAGAAGCAGCGGTCAAGGCGTAACTTGGGTATATTAGAGAGTAATGGACGAGATTATAGGAGCAGGGGAGGGGAAGTCATTGATTCACATTGGAGGCAGAACGTACGAAGTTGTAATGGATCATCGGAATGCGTATAACTTCGAAGCGTTTCGCGATCGCTTCAGCGAAGTATTGGAGCGGTACGACTACATTGTAGGCGATTGGGGCTACAATCAACTTCGGTTGAAAGGTTTTTTCAAGGAGAATAATCAGAAATCTTCCCGTGATACTTCTGTGGCTTGTCTGAGCGATTATTTGAACGAGTATTGTAACTTTGGTTGCGCCTACTTCGTTCTGGAGCGAGTGAATGTCAAGAATGCTCCTAAGCCAGAGCAGCCAGCTGCCGAACGCAAGAACGAGAACCATCAACCGAATAACCGTTCACATAACCATGGGAATAACAACGGAAATGCCAACAACAAACAGGGCCGAGCCGAGCACACGGGGGCCAAACAAGAGCGCAAAGTCGAACAAGCTTAAGGACATCATCCTTAAGCTTGTTTTTTGAATTATCGATGTAACTCCTAGGTCAAAAGTGGAACAGAAAGGGCCGGAAAATGGAGCGGAAAAGCGTTAGCGGTCGCATTTGAACATCGCATTCTCACAACTAAAAATAAATTCAAAGAATACGATTTCAAGAGCGATTGTAGCCCATCTTCCTGCACTCCCACGCGCCTAACTGAACTCAACCACCAAGGACCTGGCCATCGGCCAGGTTTTTTGATGGCAGTCAACCTCAAAACTACTCTACAATCTCCCCGATAAAAGCTTCTCTTACCCGGTTCCAGAAAGGAAAAGGACGAAAGCGTGCGAAGCTGACCTTCGTCTCGGCAACCATACTGCGGATCGATATAATATGATTCATCTGGACGTTCATATGGTCGATCGTGAGCAGCATATTCATTTTTTTCTTGGGATAAATATCGCAGTGATGATGCTTCGGCAGCACAATAGAAGAACCGAGAGAGCGATACACCCGATTGTTGAGTGAAGCCATCTCTGCAATCTGAATCGCCTCCAGGGATGGATGGAGTAAAGCGCCGTTCAAGCTCTTATTATAGCCCGTACTTCCTGAAGGCGTGGAGATGCAGATGCCATCGCCTCGGAACATTTCGAATCGCTCATCGTTAATATGCAGCTCAGCAACTAATGTGGCATCGGCACCCTTTAGAGTGAACTCATTCAGGGCTAAGTGTGTTTGGATCCCTTTTTCCGTTGCAATCTCAATCTGTACGATTGGATACTTGACGGTTCGCAAGGGGGGTGAAGCGGATGCTGCTGCCATACTGTCTACAAGAGACTCTACTTCCTGCGGCTTCCAATCGGCATAAAAGCCAAGATGCCCGGTATGAATACCGACAAAGGAGGTTGTGTCCAATTTGCTGGAATACATATGAAAAGCGTGCAGCATTGTTCCGTCGCCGCCAACGGAGACGACTAGATCAGGTTCATTGATATCCTGTTTCAATCCGCGCTTGGCAGCAAGCTCATGGAGAAGGTCTTTCGTTTGAATGGATATGTCGTCGCCTCTATGGACTACGTTATATTTCACTGCGGGCTCACCCCTGATTGTGCTTAAACTTAGCTTTATCATAATCAATTCTGCGCCAAGACACAATCCCGAATCGATCTCTCCCTCAGTTAGCTTTGCCCCACCAGCTAAAAACGCTGCGTAACGGTCTTAACAAAGTATAACCTGCAAACATAGCTGCAATAGCAGCAAGAGCGACCACTGACATGGATATTGAGATCGAATAGAGCAGAGGCAATAGGTGAATACCCATTCCCTGTCCTGCTTCCATTCCAGTCCCTACCCCAACGCCTGTGCTGACAACGGGGAATCCAAATGTCGGTGCCGCCTGCAGAATGGCATTTCGAAAAGGCTGGAGAGGTGACCAGAGAACATAGACCAACACCAGTGCCAACACAGAGTGCAATCCTCTTGCCGCGACAAAAGGCCAATAGCGCAGATTGGTTCGGTTCAGCAAGCTTACGATTTGCGCATGTACGCATAATCCACCCCATGACAGGATGAAAGCCGCAACCGCTACTTTATGAATCAGGAGAAGGTGAATACCTGCATCGGACGAGGATCGAGCCCCTAATGTCACCTCGAATATCCCGTTTATTATCGATTGGGACAATTCTTGAGGGATAGAAGCCATTCTTAACACAGAGGCGGTCCATTGCGACAGACTGCTCATAAGATGAGTAATACTCATGATTTCCAGAATGACACAGAAGAACACAACCAGGCCGCCAATGACCATTACTAGTCGAAGGGAAGCTTGTACGGCGTCCTGAAGCATCAGCCAAAAGCTGCGGCCGTCCTGAAGGCGAGTATGATGCATAGCCTGTAAGGCCCGCCGAAAGATACTAGCTCGAGATATCGTTGGATTTGTTGCAGGTCCGGATTCTAAAGTAAGCTTTTTTCCATGCATCCGCATGAGCAGTCCGATTACGATAGCTGAGCCATAATGAGCAACGGCTAGAATAAGAGCCAGGCTCACATCATGGAAGAACCCAACCGAGACCGCTCCAATTAGGAAGATGGGGTCTGAGGAGGTAGTGAAAGCCACTAGACGCTCCCCTTCGTCGCGGGTAACAAGCCGCTGCTCCCAGAGCTGTGCGGTTAACCTCGCGCCTACTGGGTAACCGGAAGCGAAGCCCATTGCCATCACGAAGCCTCCGATGCCGGGTACTCGGAATAAAGGCCGCATCATAGGATCGAGCAGGGTACCAAAGAAATGAACCACTCCGAAGCCTAACATAAGCTCGGCAATGACGAAGAACGGGAACAGAGCTGGAAACAATATATCCCACCATATAGAAAGCCCTTGTAAGGCTGCCCTCCATGCATCGGACGGGTAAATCGTCATAAGAACAATTAATAAGACAAGCATAGCTGCGAATACTGCTGTGGACCAATGCCGCAAGGTTAGCATGGGGTGCCTCCTAGTTCGATTATTACCTCCTATACGTATATGTTTACAGTTGAACAGTCATGCGGACAACCCAAATGAAAACGAATACAAAATGTTTGCGACAATGCTGAAATTTCAAATAATTTGTGGTACAATAAAAAAAAGAAGGGCGGAGTGATGCCTATGATGAGCGTAGTAGCAGGTCTAATCGTATGTGCCTTCGTTTTTGTAATTAAGGAAACATTGATGAGTTCCGCAGAGGAAGATATGGATAATTGAAGACTTACCAATTCTGTTCAACGATGTTATCTTTTCATAAGAAAAGATAGCATCGTCTTATTTTTGTATTGTATAATAATGGATAGAGTCAACATAGATATATCAGAGTAGGAGACCACAAGAAATGACATCCGAACATCAAGGTTTTACCATATATGAGGCTATTGGCGGAGAGACTGCAGTACGTCAGCTAGTAGAGTATTTCTACCCGCTTGTACAGGCGAATCCGATTATCGGTCCTTTGTTCCCGAAAGATATCACTCCTGTTGTAGAGAAGCAGTATTTGTTTCTGACCCAGTTTTTCGGAGGTCCCTCTTTATATTCAGACCAGTATGGGCATCCGATGATGCGAGCCAGACATCTCCCGTTTCCCATTACCCCTGAGAGGGCGGAGGCATGGCTTTCCTGCATGAATGCAGCGCTTCAGAAATTGGGTATCGATCCAGAGCTTCAAAAAGCAGTTCTACTAAGGCTCAAAGGTCCTGCGCACCATTTCGTAAATAAGGAAGCCGAGTAGCCATTTGGATTCATGAATTCAACAAAAAAACTCAGGAGAGGGTGGTTTGACGCATAGTGGAAATGGAACCGTTGTATTTGATAAAAGTAAAATGCATGTGCTGCGAACACTCTTTTGAAACATCACGCGTCCGACCTAGTTTCAAAAAATCAAAGGGGTCAGACACCGATTTCTGCCTCCAATACAAACAGATCAATCCGGACTTCTACATAGTTCGGGTGTGTCCCTTCTGCGGTTTCTCGGTGACCGAGAATTTCTCTAATAAGATGACCCCCGCGCAGAAATCAGATTACTATGATCGAATCGGCAAAAGCTGGAGTCCACGAGAGTTCGGAGGCGAGCGAGACTGGGCTACAGCCCTTCAGACCTTCAAGCTTGCCCTGTTATGTGCACAGATTAAGGGAGAACGAGACCGAATCTTGGCAGGAGTACTGCACCACATAGCCTGGTTATATCGGCATAAGAACGATAAGGTACAAGAGAACCGGTTTTTGCAATTTGCGCTTGAGGCCTACATCCGTGTATTCGAAGCCGGAGAGGAAAAGATGGATAACGCCCGTCTTATGTATCTGATCGGAGAGCTTAATCGGCGCATGAAAAATTATAACGAAGCGGTTCGCTGGTTCGGGAAAGTTATCAACGACAAGACAATTATGGACGCTGCTATGATTCGCGCTTGCCGTGAACAGTGGGTGGCCACTCGGGAAGATATGCTGGCAGATAAGCTGGAGCTTCCAGATGAACTAATGAACAAGCCCAAGGGATAGCTCCCTCGGGCTTGTTCTCATTCATTCCTCTCCGTAAAAGCCTCGGAGGGGGCGGTCTGCTAATATATAATCGGAATCTACATTGATCGCGGTTACTTTTTCATGGCAACATGGAAATACAAGTAGTCGTTTGCTGCCTTGTTGAATCTGTTGGAGATCTTTCTTCTTGAACGGAAGCATAACGTTAGGTTTTTGGCAAAAGGGACATTCATGTACATAAATATCACCGCGGATCGCGTCATAAGGCCATGTGTTGCGGAAAGGAATCATTGTTCAGTCTTCTCATTGGACGCATCCGTTTTCTGGCTGGATTGTTCCTCTTGGGCGAGCTCCATGAGCTTGCGTACTAGGATATGTTGCGGCATGTGCATCAGATGCTCCAATGGTACGTTCAACTTTGCGGCTAGTTTTACAGCGGTTTCAGGAGATATTTGCAGTGGTTTCATAAGACATTCCTCCGTTGTTCGATTACTTTAGTTATACACTACTTTCTGCGGAAGTCCAACCTCTTCTATTCAAGCTATGGCATTTTATTTCACCTCTGAAGTATGATTAAATGGAAAGGTAGTTGAGTATGAAGTAGAAAGGTGAGATAGCCATGAAGCAACCGCTCAGTCTCGTTTGGGATATGGACGTCATTTTTGCAGGAGGCAGCGCTTCGCCAGCCTTTTCGCAATTTATGGAGGAGCTGGAGGGACAAATTCAACAATTCCGTTCAAGTTTGGAGAAATTCGTGTACCCGGCAAATGATGGAACAGGAGCTCCCTTACTTCCCCTTGTGAATACGATGCAGAGCATCCTGCTTAAGATCCGCGAAGCGGATTCATTCGTAGCTTGTTTGACCGCTGAGAATCAAGACGATAAGAAAGCTGTGCAGTTGAACGGTAGAGTAGCTACAATGGGGGCACAATTCAGCTCAGTGTTAACCCATTTCGACCAATTGTTGAAGCAGATTCCTGATGAAATTTGGAGCCGTCTTCTGCAGGAGGACGCTTTCGTACCAGTTGCATTTCCCTTAGACGAGCGTCGTCAATTAGCCAAGGAGAAGTTATCACCGGAACAAGAATCATTAATCAGTGATTTGTCCGTAGACGGTTACCACGGCTGGGGAGAATTGTACAATACAGCGGTGAGCAAATTCAGAATTCCTTTTGAGGACAATGGTACAATAACGGAGCTGTCAGCTGGTCAAGCGCATAACAAGCTGCATAGTCCAGATCGAGCCGTGAGAGAGAGGGTATTTGCGCAATGGGAGACTGCATGGGCACAATCCGCTGATTTCTGTGCAGATGCTTTGAATCGTTTAGGCGGATTCCGATTGCAAGTGTACAAGAACAGAGGTTGGGATTCTGTTCTGAAGGAACCCCTCGATATCAATCGAATGTCCGAGCAAACCCTGCAAGTAATGTGGAGTGTAATTGAACAGAACAAGCCTATTTTCGTCTCTTACCTGCAACGTAAAGCGCAACTGCTTGGCGTCGAGAAGTTAAGCTGGCACGATGTGGAGGCCCCGGTGGGCGCAGCAACCAAACCATATCCATTCGATGATGCGGCGACCCTTATCGTTGAACAGTTCCGTCGGTTCAGTCCCAAGATGGCGGACTTTGCGGAGATGGCGTTCGAGAAGAAATGGATCGAAGCGGAGGATCGTGCGGGTAAACGTCCTGGCGGGTTCTGTACCTCGTTCCCGCTTAGTGAGCAAACCCGTATTTTCATGACCTACGCCAATACCGCTTCAAATGTATCAACATTGGCCCATGAGCTGGGACATGCTTATCACCAACACGTCATGAATGATATTCCTGGGCTTGCACAAGAATATGCGATGAACGTCGCGGAGACCGCTTCGACATTTGCTGAGATGATCGTGTCCGATGCGGCTGTGAAGAATGCTGCCAATGAAGAGGAAAGACTGGCTTTGTTGGAAGACAAAATTCAACGTTCCGTCGCGTTTTTCATGAACATTCATGCTAGAGTCTTGTTTGAAACGGAATTCTATGAAAAGCGCAGAAGCGGACTGGTAAGTGTCGAAGAATTAAATGAACTCATGATAAAAGCCCAGAAGCAAGGGTTTCAAGACGCATTAAGCGAATATCACCCCCATTTCTGGGCATCTAAGCTGCACTTCTATATCACAGGTGTTCCGTTCTACAATTTTCCATACACGTTCGGTTATTTGTTCAGTGCCGGGTTATACGCCAATGCGCTCAAGGCAGGATCTGCATTCGAAGATCAATACATTGCTTTATTGCGTGATACTGGCAGTATGACGGTAGAACAACTAGCGATGAAACATCTGGGTGTAGATCTGACTCAACCTGAGTTCTGGCAAAACGCCGTTGATCTGGCGACCCAGGATGTGAAGACATTCCTAGAAATGACCGAGAAATAATCAAAGCCGTGTAATGCAGTCTCTACAATCGGAATATTTGAATGGTCCGCTGCAGTTGGCTCACAGATTGGGCCATCTGCTCGGACTGCACTACCATAGCCTCAACAGCGGCGATCTGTTCATTCATCGCCAGGGATACTTTTTCAGTACCTGCTGCAGACTGAATGGTGATGGTGGCAATGCTGTCCATTGTTGACGAGATCATCTTGGCGCTTTCTAACATGCGTTCGCTCTCGGCTGCGAACCCAGAGATCTGTTCGGTAATGAAGCCGATACTCTCCACAATACGGGCAAAGATTGCCTCAGTTTCCTTGATGAGGCTGGTCTGGGTATCTACGATCCGCTCATTCTGAACGATCTGCTTAAGCGCAAGGTCAATGCCTTGTCCAATGCTTCGAACCAGTCCGAAAACCGCCTTAGTAGAAGCAGCGGATTCTTCAGCGAGCTTACGAACCTCCTGCGCCACAACTGCGAATCCTCTTCCTTGCTCACCGGCTCTCGCTGCTTCGATAGAGGCATTAAGTGACAGCAGGTTGGTCTGCTCCGCGATCTCCGAAATGGTATGCGTAATAGTCGAAATTCCATTCGCTTCCTGAGCGAGCTTGTCAATCGTTTTGGAAAGCGTGGAGGTTGCTTCTACGTTGCGCACCATCCCCTCGCTCTGACTCTCAACAGCTGCCCTCCCTTGATTAATCAAGGAAATCATAGCGTCCGATTGAGTATTCATCTCTCTAGTGGAAGAAGCATAATTGGATACCTTCGTTTCTATCTCCTTAATGGCCGACGCCATTCGTTCGATCTCGGTCGCTATTTGCTGGGATCCGGAGGCGAGCTCGTTGGCGCTGAAGGTCACTTGACCCATCACCTGCTTCATGCTCTGGTTCTTGTTGCTGCTATCCCTGGTTGTATCAGCGACATGCCGGGTAATCCCTGTCGTTTCGTTCAGAATATCGCGAAGTTTGTCGATCATACGATTGAAGGAGCGTCCCAGCTCGCCCAATGCATCATCACTTGTGACGTCTACCTTAATAGAGAAATCTCCTTTGGAGATATTCAGGGCAATGCTAGAAATACTCTCAATTGGTCCTGTAAGCGCTCTCTCAAGAAAGCTGATTAAAGGATAACTAATGCCGAACATGACTAGTGCAAGCACGATAGCCACCACAATAGACGCATCTGAAGCGGATGCAAATATAAGCAAAACCGCAGAAAATACGGCAACGAGTGAAAAACAACCTACCTGGAGCTTGCGTTTAAAAGATAGTGAATCAAACCAGGACATTAACAATTACCCCATTCCCCATTAATATTAGCTAAGACAGGTAAATTATAACATGTCGAAAGAAATCGGTCTATTACGGACTTGGGTATACACTAGTTCTCAAGTCTCTAGCAAACACTGGGATTTATTTATATAATCAAGTAGAGACTCCCCCGCAAATTCGCTGTTCTCAGCGAATGCTGTATACCAGACGGTATCAAATATGCTAAACGGTGCTATTCACTGTGATTCGCAAAACCGTTTATGTTCGGAAGAGAGGGATACCAATGACATTAAGGAATTGTAAGGACTGCGGCAAGCTTTTCGTGATGCAAAAGGCGGAGTACTGCAGTGATTGTCAGACTGCGAATAATCAGCAATTTATGAAAATTCGGGACTATTTGAAGCGTCATCCAAAGAGCACTATTATGGAAATACATACTAAGACAGGTGTTCCAGTCTCCAAGATCCTAGAAATGCGCAATACGGAATATGTTCCTTATGGCTAGCCCAATACACATTATCTATCTATAAAGACCCTCCTTCTAGTAAGAGAAAGGAGGGTCTTTTGTATTATTTTTGTAGTCGATAATACACATATATTGTAAAGCATTGTTGAAATAGGAATAAGTTGCTTGTATACTATGACTTACGACCTATAAATATACATAATATTACAAATTAGCGAGAAAGGAGGAATTTATGATTATCACAAATCTTCCGCTTACCCGCCAGTTGGACATCGTATTCAGGGAGCTTAGGAATGAATTGTCGCAGTTGTCGTCAGGAACTGTGTTCATCCAGATCCGGAATAACTTGATCGGGAAATTCGGCGTCCGTCATCTGCCGCTTGAGGCTAGAGATGGGAAAGTCGAACAACAAGTGAAGACAGGGTTATCCACGACACAACAAACGTCATTTCTGAGCATGGCTTTGCAATCGCTGGAATACAAGAAGCATTGGACGCATGGCGAGATCTGTTTCGATTTCACCATACGGCAAAGTATGCTCTGTGCAAGTGTTCAGTTTGAGTCGAACTACAACATGGCAAGTTTATTGACGGACAGATAATACTCTTATTTCTACTGCAATTATTCCGATTCATGCTAAGGTTGTCCGGCTGCTTACTGCTGCAGGGCAGCTTTTTTTCATTACACGCTCCCCGTCTCAATAAACAGCAAAAAGCCTGGCACGTATCCGGGGCGATCTAAAGCACCAGAGGAGCCAGACTTGTTCATTCATTTGGATTAAAAAATTTTGTTTCCGCCTAATTGCTGCTCAGCGATCTGAACCAGACGTTTCGTTATGTATCCGCCCAGTGCTCCTGCGTCCCGAGTAGCCATATAACCCATATAGCCGTCTGCAGGGATTTCTATACCTAATTCTTGAGCAATTTCATATTTCATTTGGTCAATTGCAGCTGAAGCTTGTGGAACCAATAGGGAGTTGCTGCGGCGACTTCTTTGTTGTCCTGCTGCCATTTGATATCACCTCCGTTTGATACGTATTATGGACATTATGGGAAATTATACTCCTTGCATAAATTGGTAAATGTAACCACGCCGGGTAGTCTGGTATAATTAGTACCATTAGCAGTGTCGGGGGGGAAAGGATTATGCAGCAAAGCTTTCGATTGGAATGTAAAGGGATGAAGCTTGAGAAGGAGCTTCACATTGTGCAGGCTGAAGTCATAGTGGAAGCAGATGGGGAGACGGTGATCGATGAATCGATGTGTGTGGATGTAGGCCTGCCTGCCTTAATGCTGAGCTGCTTTCAGCCAACACACCCGAATCGGTGGGCGTCTATTGATGAATGGCAATCGATCCCGTTTTTTGTATGCGGCTGCGGAGATCCGGAATGTCGGGGAATCTCGTTCAGGACCCGATTATTGAATGAGGGGAAGGAGATTGAATGGGTACTGGTAGAACAAGCGGAGGATCGGTCCTATAGAGAGCAGGAAACCTATGTATTCAATTTGCGTTCCTACAAACAACAAGTATTACTTCTATCCGATCAATTCCTGACAGTCATAGACAAAGAGGACTACCGCCCTCTGATGAAAGATACAGAAGAGGTAGTCCGCCGTATGGCTGATAATATAAGGACTAGCTTAGCTCGTTAAGAGAGAGGTAAGAATAGGGTCTGCTGTTATCTTGGCACGCAGCGCCTTGCAATTATTCTCGGGGGACTCGATTGTCCATCCGGCTACCTTGGTACCGCATATTACAGCTTGCGAGAGAGGGAGCCCTTGAATAAGCCCCATAACGGTTCCGGAGAAGAAGGCGTCACCAGCCCCGCTAGAATCCTCAACCGTTACCGGATATATCGTCTGAGTGCCGGATTCGTCTGTTCCCTTATCATAATATACGGAGCCCTCAGCACCCAGTGTAATGACTAATTGCTGCAAATCCAGCTTCAAGGCTAATTCGCGAATAGCTTGGATCCGGCCAGCCTCGCCCAAGTCAATATAAGAATATCCAAGTAATCTTTCCGCCTCAACATGATTACAGATAAAGCAAGCAAGCTTGGATAATAGCTCAGGCTTCTGAAGAATAACGTCCAGATTGCCTGGAATACCGTATACGGGCTTCTTGGCCTCCTCGGCGAGCTTAAGGACAGCTGAGGACAGCTCAGCATTGAGGTCCAGCTCTAGCAGGATGTGGGAGGAATTCTGCAGCATCTCCAATCCATGTTGATCGAAGCCGCCTGTCATGGAGGTCAGATCGGGCATCTGAGAGATGGAACCAGCTAGATCTCCGCTCTCATCCAGTACAGCTAACCACATTCCCATCCCTTCCTGTTCCGCTTTGACCATGAACTTGGTATCCACATTAGAAGCTTCAAGACGTGTCAACACCTCTTGTCCTAGTCCGGATGCATCGACTGATGAGAAAAGCCCGGTAGGGATACCCATCAGCCCCAGATTCTCAGCTACATTCCTCCCTACTCCTCCATGAACGAACTGAATGCGCCCCAAATTACGACCTGTCGGAAGATAAGTATTAAAAGGAAATCCCTTACAATCAATAAATACAGTACCAATAACAATTGCAAAACCTTGATTAGATTTCATTGTATAATAACGCTCCTATTCTCGGGTAATCTTCATGTCAATCCACAAGTTCCGTGTCTCCCCCGGAGCAAGTGAGCTGAATCCTGTTATCGCAGGATCCATCCGTAAATTAGGCGCATTGGTTACCCATGTGTAAGGTTCAATGCAGATATAGTCCTGTGCCAATCCTTTGGTGTAGATTACCCATTGTTTGAAAGATTCCGAAGCGCTGTACGTAATCGAGTAGCCTTCTTTGGATAATACAGCTTTTACTGGGTTCGAGCCGATCTGGAATATAGTATCCATGTTCTGGCCTGCCAATGAAATACCGGCAGTCAGCTCGGAATAGGGTCCGGGCGGAAGCAGATTCTCTGTCGGCATTGCATCAGGATCTAGCTCCCAAATGGATTCGACCGGCAGCTGGAACGTCCATTGCTCAGGCTTCCCGTCTAACATAAACCAGGTATGCAGACCAAAGCCGTAAGGAGCGTGGAGATCGCTGTGATTCGTTGCGCTTACTTCCTGCAAGAGGCCATTGACGGTGAGGGTATAGGTAACCTCAATGGTTAGATCATGCGGGTATTGCTCGGCTAGTTCAGAGAAATGTACCGTGCGAAAGGAGGTTGTGATCGATACTCCTGCAGCGGTCTCTTCCGTGCGAGCGATCTGCCAAGGGCGGCTTCTTAATATACCATGAATATGATGTCCGGCCGGTGTGTTAATCGCCAATTGATATTTCCTGCCATCAAATTCGAACGCTCCATGTCGAATCCGGTTCGGAGGCATCATCATAGGGATGCCGAAATGCCCGGGTTGCTCCACAATCGCATCAAGGCTTTCAGGAACACGCAATAGTTCCCGTTCAGCCGCTTTGTCCCACATCCGTATTACATTGCTTCCGATGGAAGGGAGCAGGGTGATCGAGAATTGCTCGTTGTCCAGTATGTAGGAGGGAACGCCTTGCCATGTTCCTTGGGTAATAGACATTGGAATGGATGCTCCTTTAACAATCGGAATACTTTCCCTTTAATTAATCTTACTTCAGAAAGAAACGCCTTTAAGCCAAACTCATTTTAACAAAGTTCGCTTATGTCTGTCACGGACTAATGAATAGTGATGTGAAGATTGTTGTGTCAAGCGCCAAATTCATAATTAGGGTAAACGTACAGCTCCTTAGGCGCTTCGATTTTCTGAATTCGACTTGCTTGAATAACCATCAGCTTCGTTCCCTTATATTCGGTTTGGTCAATTTTACCTGTTATTTGGATCCACTGATCGGTCGCGTACAGATTGCCCTTGTCGAATTGAACAAGCACCCCGTACGGGGCGGCGTCTGCAGAACAGCATTGGACTGTGAACCGTCCGATCACGAACTGATTATCACTCATATCCTCGTCTCTATAGACAAAGCCTGATAAATTGATCGTTTTACCTACAAAAGAGTCCGCATACAGGTCTAAAGTTGTCAACGTCTCGATGTACAGTTCCTCCGGTACTTGGATAGTAGGTTCCTTATACAGTTTTTTGGCGTGCTTGGCGTATGATTCCGTATATTTGTCCGATGGAAACAACTGCTTCAATTGTTCTTCGGTCAAGGCTGTATTCACTTCTTGGGTTCCGGCAGTGGGTCCCGAACTGAGTGGCTGCTGCTCTGTTGTGAGCTTAGTTGATGCTGTGGATTCAGAAGGAAGAGCCGCAATCTTCTCTTTTGATTTGACGCTGTTCGAGCTGTTCAGGTTCATCCCTTTTTTGGCGGCCAGAGCGGTCCCCATTGAGGAGTCAGGCATTAGAAACCCGATCAGGAGCGGGAAAGCGAAAAGTCCGTAAAATATTACATTTTTGAACAGGGAACGGGAAGGCGTATGGTCATGTCCGTCATCTCCGCAATCACAGGCGGACTGTTGGCCCCGGAACAGTCGGAACGAATCGTATAATTGGTAAGCCCCCACAATGTACAAGGCGATTGCCGACAGCTTGACATAGAGCAGCATACGGGGGGCGATATAATAAAGAATGGCGTCAGATTTGACCAATGTGGCTATATAGGCTGCGAAACCGAACAACAAGATAGCTTTTAACAGCGAATGAATTCCTAGCGTACGGGATGACACGAAACAGACTCCCCTTTCTTACTCCCCTATAAAATAAATCTTTCAAATAACAACGAGCTTGCCAATACGAGAACAGCAACCCAGAATGTTAATACCAGCACAAAACGAGCACGGAATACGGATAACAGCATCAGTGTGTTTTTGAGATCAATCATAGGTCCAAATACAAGGAAAGTAAGCAAGGAACCGGCTGTAAAGGTTGCGGTAAAGGATGAGGCTACAAAAGCATCAGAGGTCGAGCACAGCGACAGAACATAGGCGAAGCCCATCATGAACAAGTGGGAGCTGTATTCCCCTTGCCCGATTGAGATTAGACTTTCTCTAGAGATTGCAGCTTGAATGCAGGCCGTGAGCACAGCACCAAATATTAGGAATTTGCCCATCTCAAAAAATTCATCTGAAGCGTGACCCAGAATGGAGAACAGTTTATTGCCGCTTGGGCGGGCATGAGTGTGGCTGTGTCTTTGTTGATTGTCGTGAATATGAATTTGAGAGGGTTGGCTAATTGGAGCGGAAGGACTGACCCCTCTCAAAGGATTTGTTCTGAAAAAGCGATAAATGATAATTCCGATACAAAAGGCGACTAGAAATGCCATTCCCATACGCGAATATGCCAGTTCTGGACGTGATCGAAACGCCATATAAGTAGCGGCAAATACTACCGGATTCAGGATAGGGCCTACTAGAATGAATACGACTGCTATGTACAAGGGCATTCCTTTCAACATAAGCCGTCTCACGATTGGGATCATCCCGCATTCACATAAGGGGAATATCAAGCCGAGCAGACAAGCGAATAAAATTCCTAGCACCGGATTGCGGGGAATCATTCTGCGTATCGTTTGTTCAGAAACGAAGGTCTGCAATAAGGCAGAGGTGACTACACCTAGAAGTACGAAAGGAATGGCTTCTAATACAATACTAATGAACAGTGTCTTGAAGTTAGCCCAATCAAAGGAAGCCAGAAAGGATATGTCCGGTAATGGTTTGCGGGTATAGATAAGTGCCATCAAGCTTATACAAACTAGTCCAATCACTATGTGCAGACGTAAGCGTAATATCGTTTGCAACCGACATTCTCCTTTTTAATAAAGAATAGAACACTATAACGTATGCGGAGATTAGGCTGGATAGGACAAGTTTGTGCCTGGTGTCTGATTATGACAAGGAGTCCTTGCGGTCTTTGTAAATCTCACGCATGACATGCTTCAGCTCAGGTACAACAATCCTTGTCATAGCAAGCTTGACGGCGCCTGATGAGCCTGGCATGGAGAATACAGCCGTATTCCCGCATACACCTGCCACAGCGCGGCTAAGAATAGCGGCGGGTCCGATGTCTTCAGCAAAGCTCAAGTAACGGAATATTTCTCCGAAGCCCGGCATTTCTTTATCTAAAACGTCACGCACTGCTTCATAAGTGGTATCGCGAAGGGCGATTCCGGTTCCTCCATTCAGTAGGACTGCTTCTATATCCGTCGAGGCGGCTGCAGAACGAATCAAATCCTGTATAGGGGCATACTCGTCCTTCACAATGCGGTAATCGGCTATGATATATCCTTCTGTTTCCAATAATTGTTTCATCAGTTGGCCGCTCTTGTCGGTTTCTTCTGTTCGGGTGTCCGACACCGTGATGATCATACAGCGGACCGTTGCTGGAGCTTCTCTGCGATGCTCTTCGGTTGACATGGGAATCCTCCGTCCATAAGTAGGTGATGATACCAATATATCTCGTTTATTCGGTCCGTACAATCTCTTTCTACAGGAAGTTATCCGTCATTTTGCGGGGAAAAGTTAAACTTTATTTGACGCAAGACGCGACGACTGTTATTATATTAATTATGCGATTCTTGCGTGACTTACTGTTATGTATTGTAAAGGAGGTGTGTACCGATGCGCGTTATCGTTACTTTGGCTTGTACCGAAACGGGTGACCGTAACTATACAACCACTAAGAACAAAAAAACTCAAACTCAGCGTATTGAGATGAAGAAATTTTGCCCACGCCTGAAGAAAGTTACCCTTCACCGCGAAACTCGTTAAGTTTCGATCCGATGTTGGTGTGAATGGCGATGACAGGAAAAAGTAGGGAGCGTCTTCCGTTTCAGAGAGCCGATGTTGTAGCTGTGAGTCGGTGCGGAGCGTTTCTCGAATGGGTCCTGGAGCTTGAAGCCGAACCTTCGCATTACATGCGAGTGTGTGTAGGCTTAACGGAAGTTCCCCGTTATCGGAACAATAGGTTTCCATTGGTGAATTCTCTGTTCATGCGGAAACAAATTAGGGTGGTACCACGGCCTCTCGTCCCTTGCGACGAGGGCTTTTTTGTATTTTATTTGCGGTTATCAAGTAACAGCAATAAATGAGAACGCGGGAGGTTATTCCATATGAAACGTGTGCTGTCAGGTATACAACCAAGCGGTCAGCTTACACTAGGCAATTACATCGGCGCTTTGCGCAACTACGTGCTCCTTCAGGAAGGACATAAGTGTTTTTTCATGGTCGTCGATCTGCATGCTATCACAGTACCTCAGGACCCTGCTGCGCTGCGCGAGCAGACGGAATCGGTTACTGCCTTGTTTTTGGCATCGGGAATTGATCCAGCCAAAGCAAGTGTCTTTCTTCAGTCTCATGTCCGTGCGCATGCGGAGCTAGGCTGGTTGCTCACTACCTTAACTTACATGGGTGAACTAGAGCGTATGACCCAATTCAAGGACAAATCAAGCGGCAAGGATTCTATTGGAGCCGGTTTGTTCACTTATCCTTCACTGATGGCTGCTGATATATTGTTGTATGGCACTGATCTGGTACCGGTTGGAGACGACCAAAAACAGCACTTGGAGTTGACGCGTGACTTGGCGGGCCGATTCAACCAACGCTTTGGTGATACTTTCCGGATTCCGGAACCATTCATCCCGAAGGTAGGGGCTAGAATCATGTCTCTTGACGATGCTTCCAAGAAGATGAGCAAGAGTAACCCAAATGCGGGCAGCTATATTGCCATGCTGGATGAGCCAACAGTGATCCGGAAGAAGATCAGCAGGGCCGTCACAGATTCTGGGCGCGAAGTGAAGTTCGATCCGGCGAATAAGCCAGAGATTACGAACTTGATAAGTATTTATGCGAGCTGCTCTGATCTGTCAGTTGCAGAGATTGAAGCGAAATACGAGGGACAAGGCTACGGACCGTTCAAGAAGGATCTGGCGGAGCGTGTCGTGGAGACGCTGGAGCCGATTCAGAGAAGATACAAAGAAATTCGCACCTCTGGTGAGCTGGAAACTGTTCTTCGCCAAGGAGCGGAGCAAGCTGCAGCTATTGCGGATGAAACAGTGAAGCAAGTGAAAGAGAAGATGGGCTTCGTCTTGCCCCGCTAGAACAGCAGAGAGAGGAGGTTCGGTTCATTAACCTCCTCTCTTCCTGCGCATGCGTGCGCTTAAGACGAATCCGTATCCCATGAAGCCTATGGCGCCTACTATGCAAAGAACAGCTCCCAAGAGGCTGCGGTAAGCGATAGATAAGCTTACTCCACAGAGTAAGGCAACACTAACTACGGCGAATAACAAGGCTAATGAACGGTTCATATGAAGTCCTCCTAAGTGTGTGTGCGGGTCGGAATAAGCCCAAAAATTAGTAATTGTAAACTGTATACTCCCTAATCTATCGTAACATAATAAGCTTGCAAGCTTGCAAATGCAACTTGAGTCCCATCAAAGAGAAAGCAGAAGCTGATGAAGCGTATGCCGATTACTTGGACGGGGCCCGTTCATACCCATTACGTAGAATGAAAGGAGTGCTTATTATTATGGCGCGCAGTAACTCTCGGAACTCTCTGGTCGTACCGCAAGCAAGTCAGGCAATTGAACAAATGAAGTTTGAAATCGCTCAGGAGTTGGGGATTCAATTCCCTCAAGGCGGCTATTACGGTGAAATGACAAGCCGCGACACCGGATCAATTGGTGGTAACATAACTAAGAGGTTGGTACAAATTGGTCAACAGTCCATATCTGGTGGTTCACGCTACTAGGGTTACAACATAACAAAGCATGATAGAAGCTCAAGGGATAATTCCCTTGAGCTTCTTTATTGTACATATGAACATGCTCCGAATCAATACGCATCCATCTTCAATCGCTTCTCCAAGCGATCCTCGTTCAACCAGCCTACGTAAGAATCCATCGTATTATATTGCTTATCCATCAGCAGTACGGCGACGAACGGATATTGCTTGCGGTGGCGATACCTTACATCAACCCAACGCACTTCAAAGCCCCAAGAATGCTCCTTGAGCTCCGCGCAGGCATGTGAGGTTAAGTATAAGAAAGCTGCAACATCCGGGTGACCTGTGGATTCGTCGATAGCAGGATGGGATTCGCATTCTACCTTGTCAATCCAGCGTAATTTGCCGTTCTTAAATTCTCCAAGCACATAGCGGCCGTTTCCCATCGATTTCACAATATTCCAGTTATACAAATGAATCGTAGGGATGACTAAATAGCCATGCTCAGCTTCAAAGCTGCTGTCCTGCAGTTTCACTGTGCGAATCGCAACCCAATGCGCAATCGTCCGCCAAACGTAATAAATAGCGAGTAATACATAAAGGGTTGGAAAAACAACATCTGGCGGAGCCAATCGGACCGACCATAGAAATATGGCAATGACATGACCAGCGAACATAATAGGGTCGAAAATATGGATAATATTCCACGAAATCCACTTCTCGCTGAACGGTCGAATGGCTTGTGTGCCGTAAGCATTGAAGCAGTCCATGAATACATGGACTGCAACTGCTATGAAAGTCCATAAAGCTATGTGAGGGATCGAAGCACCTTGAATAACAATAGCCAAGACTAACGTTATTAACACAGTCCAGATGGCAAGAGCCGGCAAGGAGTGGGACTTGCCGCGGTGGTTGCGGATATAAGAAGCATTTCCTCTGAACCTGAGCAGACCGTCTGAATCGGGAATCTGAGATCCAATAACCGTAGCGATCAGGACGGCGGTTGCGGTCAATGAATCAGAAGCAACAACGGGATCGACATATGCTAACCCAGCCAAGCTCACTCCTACGACTAGATGTGTACCAGTGTCCAAAAGAAGTCTCCTCCTAACAAGTCTGAACCAAATGGTGATACTATTATTGTATCATGATCTTCTTGAAAAAATAAATCTTACGAGGTGATTAACAATGTATAAAGTTTTCGTTGAGTATAAGGTTAACCCGGAATATCAAGAAGCATACATCGCATTTATGAGCACCGTCCGGACGCGGCATCCGCATCTAGAATTATTGGAAGCGACAGATCAAGATTCATTGTATGTTGAAATATGGCTGCTTGAAGAAGATGAAGATTTTAATATGTTTAAACAAGAACGCAAAGATGTGAAACACCCGCAATGGTCCATTATACTTCCGTGGATCGTCGGAGGTTCTGAAAAAACGAACATATGGAGGTTTCATAAGATACTATAATCCAATAAATGAATGATAAGATAGTCCATTATTTACGATGTTTATATCCATTGAATGTTCCATATCAGGCATGTAATCTTACAATAGGGATTCAACCTGATAAGGAGGAGAGCGAATGATTAGAAAAAGCATTCTGTGGGGTCATATTGTCCAGTACAGAGTTTCCTATCTTTTCGGTTTTGCATTATTGTCCATTTCTTGTGTGCTGCAGCTAGTCATTCCTAACCTGCTGGGGCGGTTTACAGATCAGTTAGAGGCATCAGAGCTTACCTATGCGGGAGCCGTCGAGATTGCCTTGTGGATGATGGCGGCAGGCTTTGGAGTTGCCTTGTTCCGATCAAGCTCGCGAATTTACTTGTTTCGCTTGTCGCGTGTGTTGGACAGAAAAGTGCGCGACGATTTATTTCGCCATTGGGAAACCTTATCGGCCCAATACTTCAAGAACAAGCGGATCGGTGATTTAATGTCACACGCCATCAGTGACGTCAGTGTCATTCGAGAGGTAACGATGCAAGGGATTTTCAATACCTTGGAAGCGGCCTTTCTGATTTCAATCACGGTTGTCGCCATGGTTGCTTGGGTAGATCCTTACTTGACATTGATTACCATGCTGCCCCTTCCCTTCCTCAGCCTGTTAGCCTATCGGTTCAACAAGCGCATTCAGAAGGAGTCGACCGATGTTCAGGAGACGATTGGGGACCTGACAAGCCGGGTTCAAGAGTTCGTGGCAGGAATCAGAGTCGTTAAAGCGTTCGTACAAGAGAAGGAACAGATTCGTTTGTTCCATGAAGATAATCACAATGCGGTGAAGATGAACCGCAAGCTGGTGCGGACCAATTCCCTATTCGGAGCTTCGAGCTCAGCAGTTGTCGGCATTAGCTTCTTGATCTCGGTTATATTTGGCGGTATTCTCGTTCTGAAAAGAGTCATTACACTCGGAGAATTTGTTGCGTTTAACACTTATTTATCCTTGTTGATGGGCCCGATAGAGAACTTGGGAAAGGTCGTTAATACGATGCAGCGGGGCAGAGCTTCAGAGAAAAGAATTCTTGAGATTCTGAATACACAGCCTGATGTAGCAGATGATAATCAAGCAGATATGAGTATTAATCGGCTCGAAGGAAACATACAAATCCGTAATTTATCGTTCCGCTATCCCGAAGCGCATACGCTTTCTCTAAAAAATATTTCTATGGATGTTCCGAAGGGAAGCAGTCTTGCTATTGTAGGCCGAGTAGGGAGCGGTAAGAGTACGCTGATAAATTTACTTATTCGTCTCTATAACCCGCCTGCAGGCACCGTGTTTATTGATGGAAGAGATATACATGAGATTCCCCTTAAGGTACTTCGTAAAGAAATCGGTATGGTACCCCAGGATCAGTTCTTATTCTCCTCCACCATTCGTGATAATATCAGCTTCGATCCGAAGCCATACAAAGACGAAGAGGTAGAGGAAGCGGCTAAGGTTGCACAGGTATATGACAACATCATTGAGTTCCCGAATCAATTCCAGACTGCGCTCGGTGAGCGTGGGATTTCTCTGTCTGGCGGGCAGCGTCAACGCGTAAGTATTGCTAGAGCGATTATCAAAAAACCAGCGGTACTGATCTTCGATGACAGCTTGTCGGCAGTGGATACCGAGACTGAGGACCGTATTCTTGAAGGATTGAATCAGGTCATGAACGACCGTACGACGATCATTATTGGTCACCGCATTTCTTCAGTGAGAGCAGCCGATCAGATTATTGTAATGGATGAAGGAGAAATCGCAGAGCGCGGGACACATGACTCCTTACTGGAGCTGAATGGTTTGTATGCGGATATGTATCATAAACAGCTTTTGGACGAGGCTGCGAAGCAAGAGTTCATTGAGCCAGTATCGCCCGGAACGAACAAGAAAACGCTGCCGGGGGGGGAAGTCGGTTGAGTATTCATTCAGAGAAACAATTAGTGAAAGTAAAAGATTCACAGCTAATGCGCAAAATGCTTGCTTATGTGAAGCCGCATTGGAAAATGGTCAGCTTATGTATCGTAATGGCTTTTCTCATCGTCATTACCGATTTGGCCAGACCGTATCTTATGAAGGTAGCTATTGATGATCATATTAATGGATTAAATCGGCCAATGATTACCGCTCCAGCTGAGCAGTCGGATCTGTTAAAGGATCAAGGAAAGCCATTCGAGGTCGGAACGCAAGCCTACGTGCGGTTGCCTCAGGGAAGTGAGCTCGAACAACTCCCTGCAGGGACGGAAGCTGTTCAGATCGTAGAAATACATGGGGAGCCTTACTTGATCCGAGGTGGTTGGTTAGAGGATCAGGCTATAGCTTCGGCGAGTGTTGTGAACGATAATGGACGAGTAAGCGTCAAGACGGATCAGATGGCATATCCGGCCGAGCTGCTTACTAATGAAACCATTGATGAGTTCCATGAAAAGGATATTAGAGGTTTTCTGGTACTCGGCGTCCTGTTCCTGTCAGCTGTATTAATAGGCTCAGTGCTTAACTATTTGCAAACCAATTTCTTGCAGTATACAGGACAGCATATCATCTATAAAATTCGTCAACAGCTGTTCGTTCACTTAAGCCGCATGTCCTCGTCTTATTTTGACCGCAATCCGGTTGGACGTTTAGTCGTACGGGTGACACAAGATACGGAATCGTTGAACCAATTGTATTCACAAGTCGTCGTCAATCTGGTAAAAGACATCATTATTCTAATCGGTGTTCTCGGGATTATGTTCCATTTGAACGTTCGCCTGACCTTGCTCATGCTAGTGGTGATGCCGCTCTTATTCGGGATGACGTTCTGGTATAGGATGGTTGTGCGTGAAGCGCAGCGTACAATGAGGCTTTTGCTGGCTCGACTGAACTCGTTCCTGGCCGAGAATTTATCCGGTATTCGCATTACGCAAATGTTCATTAGAGAGCAGAAGCAATGGGAGCAATTCGATGACCTGAATACGCAGCATTACAAAGCCGGCATGCGAGGAACGGTCATTAACTCGGTGTTCCAGCCTGCTATTGGTTTCCTTGGAAACCTGGCGATCGCGCTGCTGATCTGGTATGGGGGCGCGAGCGTATTGGAAGGTTCGATTACATTTGGTATCGTGTATGCCTTCACCCATTATGCAAGGCAGTTCTTTAACCCACTGATGAGCTTGGCGGAGAAATACAATCAGATCCAGACCGCAATGGTCGGAGCCGAGCGCATATTCGACATGTTAGGCGAGAAGCCGGCCATCGTCGATAGCGAGAACACCAAGCCTTTGCCCAGTGCAGTACGCGGTGAGATTGTGTTCGAGAATGTATGGTTCGCTTACAATGAAGAAGAGTGGGTACTAAGAGATGTAAGCTTCCGTATTGAGCCCGGTCAGACGATTGCCTTCGTAGGGGCAACTGGAGCGGGGAAGAGCTCGATCATCCAACTCATCAATCGTTTCTACGACATCCAAAAGGGAACGATCAAGCTCGATGGTATCGACATTAAGGATATTCCATTAGAACAATTAAGGCGAACGGTCAGCATCGTGCAGCAGGATGTATTCCTGTTCACTGGCGATATTGCCTCTAATATTCGCTTGAATGAGTCATCGATCTCAAATGAGCAGGTCAAGGAGGCGGCCAGAATGGTGAATATGACCTCTTTCATTGACAAGCAGCCGCTAGGATTTGCTACACGGCTTGGTGAGCGCGGTGTGAATTTATCTCTTGGTCAGCGTCAGCTGCTGTCATTCGCTCGTGCTGTTGTTTTCAAGCCGGAGATTCTGATACTGGATGAAGCCACATCGAACATTGATACAGAAACGGAATTGGTTGTACAGGATGCGCTTAAATCTATATCGAAGAATCGCACTACGCTGATCGTGGCTCACCGCTTATCGACGATTCAGCATGCGGATCAAATCATTGTGATGCACAAAGGAAAAGTGCGTGAGATCGGGAATCACTACCAATTGCTCGCGGTGAAAGGGTATTACTTCCGATTGTTTGAGCTTCAGTACAAGGATCAACGCTCTGACCGCGAAGCGGCTGCAACCGTTGATTCGCGTCAAATGTCTGCCGGGGCAGGCTGATGAGTTGAAGCAATGACCGTCATGATGAAACCCGAACAAACTTACAATAGGCTTGTCGAAAGCGAAGACCTGTTAAAAGGACTCTTCGCTTTTTTTTGTTTATCCAACTATTCAAGCAGGAAGTCAGATGGCTAACCTTACATAGGGAATGGTACTATATAGTTCATAGCAGTTTATAGGGAAGGTGTACAGGATTGAATACGCATATATTAGTAGTAGATGATGAACCGAACATTCGGGAACTGCTGAGCCTTGTATTGAAGAGGGAAGGTTATGTGGTGCTTGAAGCAGAGAATGGGGAGCAGGGCTCGGCCATAATGGAGCAGGAGCTGGTTCATCTGGCGGTGGTGGATGTAATGATGCCAGGAAAGAATGGCTGGGAGCTATGCGAGGAAATACGAAGGTACTATGATATACCGGTCATTATGTTGACGGCGAGAGGCGAGATTGTGGATAAAGAGAAAGGCTTCCTGTCAGGAACGGATGATTATATGGTCAAGCCATTTGAACCGAAAGAGCTCTTGATCCGGATTAAAGCGTTGCTGCGCCGATATCGGATCCTCTCGTCCGAAGTACTGCGATTGAATGAAACTTCCATTGACCGCAACAGCTATGAGGTAAAGAAAGGGGAGAAGGTGCTCACACTACCTTTGAAGGAATTCGAGCTGCTGTCGCAATTAGCAAGTCATCCAGGGCGTATTTATACACGTGAGCAATTGTTGCAGCAAATATGGGGAAACGATTATGAAGGCGACAGTCGGACGATCGATGTGCATATTAAGCGGCTGCGCGAGAGGTTCGCAGATCGAACGGATGATTTCATCATCACGACGGTACGCGGGTTAGGATACAAGCTTGAGGTGCAAGGGGTATGAGATCGCTGTATGTAAGAATCGTCGTTACGTTCGTTCTCATTTCATTAGTCAGCGGGCTGATGGCTTTGTTTCTGACTAATTTATATTATGTCGAGAAGCTGAAGGGATATAATGAGAGCCATATTATGGACATTGCCGAGGAAATACGGACGTTATATGAAAAAACACCGTCTCTGGATCTAGGGGAATATTTAGCCCACATCGGGAATATGGGTTTTCAAATCTATTCTGTTGATGACCAACAGAATGGCAAGTTTTATGGTGTTCCGTTCAAACATCAGCATATCAATAACGAGCAGATCGAACGGGTTCTTCTTGGTGAAATATATAACGGCTTGTCCGAAGATCGGAATCTGCTTATGATTACGAGCTTGTTCGAGAGCAGCATAATGAACAGCATCGGAATTCCAGTTATCTCGCAGGGGAACCATTACGCTGTATTCATGCGTCCGAATATGGAGCAGCAAATTGGTGTAGTGAGAATAGTGCTAGCGTTGTTGTTAGGTGCGAGTTTTTTGTTAAACATCCTTTTTATTTTCATTTCAACCCGGTATATTGTTATGCCTGTGAAAAAGCTGACTGAGGCTACGAATAGAATCGTTAGAGGCGACTACAACATTAAGATGGATGTTGCCCGGCGTGACGAATTAGGCAATCTGGCCCTGCATTTTGCGCAAATGGCGAGATCGCTTAAGCAACTCGATGAGATGAGGCAAGAGTTCGTTGCTAACGTGTCCCACGAAATTCAAACACCTTTAACCTCGATCCAAGGCTTCTCTCAGGCAATACTTGAACGAAGCGTTACGCCTGACGAAGAGTTGCGCTACCTGCATATCATTGAAGAAGAGAGCAGGCGTCTATCTTCCCTGAGTAAACAGCTTTTAACTCTTGCAACGTTGGATAAGGAAGAGCATATTTTGAAGCCAACCTCTTACAGATTGGACGAGCAGATTCGCCAAGTATTAATTGTGACAGAGTGGCAGTGGTCGGACAAACAATTGAGGGTTGAGCCTGATCTACCGGAAATCGTAATTACAGCGGATTATGGACTGCTGCATCAAGTGTGGCTCAATCTGATCACGAATAGCATTAAATTCTCAAGGAAAGGCGATACCATTCGGATCGGAATACAAATCAATAACGAGCTTGAAGTAGAAATCACCGATACAGGTCTGGGTATTTCTGAAGCAGAGCTTCCCTACATATTCGATAGGTTCTATAAGGCGGATAAAGCAAGGAATCGCAAACTTTCAGGGAGCGGGTTAGGACTTTCTATCGTTACTAAGATTGTAGACATGCATCAAGGAAGTGTAGACGTACAAAGTCAGCTCGGGGTTGGCACAACCTTCATTGTGAAGCTGCCGCGACTGTAACATTCCGTTCATCCTGCGTTCATATTCCTGTCCTACACTTGGATTGTAGTAGAGACAGGAGGTATGACAGAAAACAATGATTAATCTTATAACGAAGATCGGCCGATTGGCTGCCAGTCCGAAGGGGGCAAAACTTGTATTTGCTTCTTGGATCCTTTTGGTCGTTGTGTTAAGCACCTTAGCGCCATCTGCCAAAAATTTTGCGGTTAGCAGCGGTGATGGGAGCGTGCTGGACAATAATCGAGCTGCTATAGCCCAGGCTGTGTTGGAAGAGCATTTTCCTACGGAGGATGGCTTGATCGCTCTGCTTGTATTTCACTCGAGTCATGCATTAACGGCCGATGAAACGGAGAAGATCAAGCAAGTCAGTTCTTGGCTTGCCTCTGCTGACAAGCCGGAACAGATAGCCTCAGCCCTTCCATTCCATCAACTGTCAAGCGCCATGCAAGAGAAGCTGTTCTCTGAGGATAAAACAACGCTAATCTTGAATATGGCGTTAACCCAACCGTTGGACTCGGATGAAATACATGCTGCGTTGAAGCAGATACGGACTTACGTCGAACAGTTAGGGATGGGTAATATAGCATTTGAAATAACTGGTCCTGCGGGTATTGCTTCAGATACGATCTCTTTATTCAAAAATGCCGACTTCGTCCTTATGTTTGCCACCATCGGGTTAATACTGCTGCTGTTATTTATCATTTACCGTTCGCCTCTGTTGGCCATCATACCGCTAGTCATAGCTGGCATAGTCTATATGGTTGTCGATAGAATCCTTGGCTTGGGCACTAAGCTTGGTTGGTTCCTTGTAGACAAACAAGCGCTTTCCATTATGATGATTTTGTTGTTTGCCGTCCTGACGGATTACTGTTTGTTCATTTTTTCAAGGTATCGGGAAGAGTTGAGCAGGGCCGGTTCGAAGTATGACGCGATGAGGGTTGTCATGACACATATCGCGGAGCCTATTATGTTCAGCGGCGGGACTGTGCTAATTGCGATGCTGGCTTTGCTTGCTGCGATATATGAGCCTTATCATTATTTTGCTCCTGTATTTGCGGTCGCAATGGTTATTATTGTTCTTGGTGGTTTGACTTTGATTCCAGCCACATTTGCGTTAGTTGGCAGGAAGGCGTTCTGGCCATTCGCGGCTAAGCTGGAACGTACTGATTCACAGCCAAGCCGAATTTGGTTGAAAATGGCCGGCCTAGTTACCCGAAGACCTGCAGTCACTGTAATTATGCTTCTTACTCTGCTTGTAGCAGCATCCGTAAATATATTAGGAATCCACTATTCCTTCAATCTGATGAAGTCGTTTCCGGATGATAGTTCCTCAAGAAAGGGCTTCGAAATTCTGGAATCGAGGTTTCCGCAAGGTCAACTGGCTCCAGTAACGATTATACTCGAATCAGAGCAAGAGCTCGTGTTGAATTCGATTAATGTAGATAAGATTGCTCGTCTGGAACAAGCAATATCAGAATATGCCGGAATAAGCTCGATTACGCCGGAGGTTACTCGTATAGATTCTAATTCCGGAGCTTCGTTGCCAATGAGTGCAATATCGGGCTCCAAGCATGCTATTAAACTGCAGGCTGTCCTGGAATATAATCCCTATGAGCCGGCGGCATTGGACTTGGTCGGCAAGCTGCGTGACAATAGTTCGGAAATGCTGCAGAACAGCGGATTCGATCAGACGCAGTATGAGCTGCACTATGCTGGACAAACTGCTCAGCAGTTGGATGTGCGCAGTATGAACACACGCGATACGCTAATTGTGTTCCCGCTGATCACGTTATTAATAACGATCATGCTCCTTCTTCAAACGCGATCCATCAAATTGGCATTCGTTATGATCTCAACGATCCTGCTCTCCTATGCCGCAACACTGGGTCTTGGTTGGTCGATATTCCATTATGGGCTTGGTTATGAAGCAATCAGCTATCGGCTCCCTTTATATACGTTTGTGTTTCTAGTCGCGTTAGGTGTTGATTACAATATTATCCTCGTATCCAGAGTTAAGGAGGAGTCACAGAAACACGAATGGAAAGAAGCAATTAGACGCGGTGTTGCATTGACAGGCGGCGTTATCTCATCGGCAGGGATCATACTCGCTGCAACTTTCAGTGTTCTCATTACACAACCCCTGCAAGAGCTTTTTCTGTTCGGATTGACGATGGCTATGGGGGTTCTTATCGATACGTTTCTAGTTCGAGGCATGCTGCTTCCTGCTATATTAATTTTAACGAATTCTAGTAAAGAGCGTAATATAAACAAGACTGGTGAAGGAGGAAGATTCGATGTTTGAAGCAATGCTATTCCTACATCTGATAGGCTTGTTAATATGGGTAGGTTCCTTGCTAACAATGATGGTAGTCATGTCTTATTTGAAGAACAAGACTATATCTGCAGAGCTTGGCGCGCTTGCCAAGCATTCCATTCGAATTAGCGGCCTGCTTGCTCACCCTGCAGCTGTAATTGTGCTTATTAGCGGGATTATTATGTTAGTGACGATGGAACTGGGAGCAGATCGCCCGCTGTGGTTGCTGATTATGGAACGCGGGGGAGGAATGATTATCCTGGCTGCACTTGTACTTACGGGTATTTTCGGTCGAAAAGCTAAGCAAAGACTGACTGCCAACGATGGATCTATCATCAAGTTTTCTGGGTTCGTCCCCGTCATGGCTGGCATACTGCTCTCTATTATTGGTGTCGTATTTGTTGTAAGCATGAGAATATAAAAAGTGAATACTTTTTCAAAAACATTAAGCAGTAAAGACGCTTTCCCTCAACCTGGGAGAGTGTTTTTTTGCTTTCCACTTAGCATTTCCGCACTTATTCTGGGGCATTTATTGGGGACCATTAGAAGAATAGGAATATACTATACTATTAGATTGATGAAAGGAGAAAAGAGAGAAACCATTATTTAAGTCAAATAAAATATTCATAGGGGTGGTGTATCACTATGTCCTTGAACAATTTAGTAGTGAATGGCGATTTTGCATCAGGGTCATTGCTCCCGTGGTTATCCTTGAATGCGCAAATTACAGGAGTTAACAGCCACAGCGGTTTATACAGCGCTCGGTTGCAAGGGGGAAACGCCAGCGCCTATCTTATTCAATACTTGTCAGTAACGCCTGGGGAAAAGTATGAACTTCTTCTCTCCCTTGCGAAAGCCGGAGCAGCTCAGAGTCCTCCCGTAAATATTTCGATTTCTTACTATGACGCTTCTAATAACTTTCTTGGATACGGTCTGAACGAGAATGTATATGTGAATCGGCTCCCGAACGGTACGACAGCCGAATGGATAACCGATTACTTTACTACAACTATTGTTGTGCCTCCGACTGCCAGTCTAGCAGCACTAGCCATATTCAAAATTCCTCAGTCCGGCTCCTCTGATCTTTTGGTGGATGATATTGCGCTGCTAGAAGCAACAGGGGCGCAGGGCCCTCAAGGGCCTCCCGGAACATTCGGCCCCCCGTACGATGTTTTTGTTCGTGCTGGTGCAGTAGGAGGAGACGGAGGCCCAGCAACTCCATTTGGCACCATTCAGCAGGGAATTGCGGCGGTAGCGCCATTCGGCACAGTTCACATACTGGCGGGTACCTACAATATCACGTCCCAGATCGTGGCGAACAAACAAGGCATTACGCTGCTCGGCGAACCCGGAAATTTATTATTACTACAAGCCAGTATCATCCCCCTCCTGGTTGTAGGGAGCGATATTACAGTTGATGGATTGAACATGACAAGCGATATCCCTTATACTGCGGAATTCATTCAAGTCGGCGGTAATAATCACCGGATTCTTAACAACATTATTTATGGTCCTGATCAACCGCTCCCTATGTCCAATTGGGTGGTCAATCGGGCGGTGGTTACACAATCGGGCAACTGTACGGATTTGCTGGTTCGCGGGAACATCTTTTATTCCTTGCGCTCGGGTATGTACTTGAATCCCGGAACGACAGGCAATATTATCAGCAACGTCGTTTATTACACGAAAGGAGGCTTTTTGGTCGACCAAGCTATTTTCGTACTATCTGCCAACTCATGGGGTTTACCGATCAACGAAGTAGATATTGCGTTATTCCTTGGTACGACAACGGGCGCTCCATATGATCCAATCACCACGTTAAGCCTCTACAACAACGGAGCTAATATTTCCGATCAAAGGTAATGAGGGCACAAATGAATTCAAAAAGAACGAACCTTTAACTCCACTTAGAGAACGTGGTTTTAGTAGGTTCGTTCTTTTATTTGTGCTTCTACAAATGTCTATCAACCAGCTTCTGTTAATAATAAGGGCGAATATCCTGCTGCAGCATAGATAGACTCGGTGAGCTGCAATACCTTCAGGGCGTACTCTCCAGGAACTGCAATCTCACAATTGCCCCGAACGGCATTCACGAAGCTTAGGTCCGTACTAGTTGTTGCAGCAGGCAGCTCTGGTACGATTGGGTCAGCACCGTTCCGGCGAAGCACAATTTTGCCATTGTCATAGAAGATGCCTCCTTCCTCTCCAATGAAGGCATACGTCTCTGAGAACATCGCTGCCGGTGTTTTGCCAATAATGTTCAGACTGCCTATCGGTCCTTCGGCAAAACGAATGGTCGTAAACGTGTCAATCTCCACGGGAGAGCCTTGATCGTGCATCTGGGTTGTAACCGACTGCGGGGTCAGATCAGTCGTCCATAGCAGAACATCGATAATGTGACTGCCTGAATCCATAAGCATGCCACCGCCGGACAATGATGGGTTTTGCCGCCATGTTCCTGCCTGGGAATCTTTCCAGTCTTGATATAGTGTAGCGGTCACAGATGTAAGGCGTCCAATTTGCCCGTCGGCAATCGCTTGCCGTATATACATAAAATGGGGGATGAAATGCCTCTGGAATGAGACTTGAAGTACTTTTCCAGCCTGTTCGGCCTGAGCGATAAGTCGTTTCGTGTCAGCGGACGTGCAGGTTAGAGGTTTTTCGACCAGTACATGCTTCCCTGCCGCCAGCACATCCGATGCATGGCGATAATGAAGCGTATGCGGCGAACAGATGATTACCGCGTCCAATTCGCTTTGTTCGAGCATCTCCTCGTGACTGGCGAATTCAGATGCGTGATCCAATGCGAATTTTTGCTTAAGCGTCTGCCTACTGAGCTCGCTTGGATCGGATAGTGCTACAATTTGCACGTTCTCGATACTTTGCAGATTCTTCACGTGAGTATGAGCAATATTGCCCGTACCGATCATGCCAATGCGTATGGATTCCATTTCCACACCCCTTAGGTTATTGTGTATTTCACTGGTTCTAACCTAGTATACGAAACACGGGGCTTGCTGTATTGATCTTAACCCGTCTAATAATTGTGCAAAAGACGCTCTCGGAACTGCGAAGGGGAGAGACCGAACGCATTACGGAATGCCCGGCTGAAGGAATTAATGGAGTCGTACTGCATGATGGCAGCGATCTCGGTTATACTGTGATTTCCTTCTCTGAGCAAATCTTTGGCTTTATGCCATTTTCTTTTGGTAAAGTAGCTGCGAAGGCTGTCCCCGGTTTCCCTTGAGAACTGATGGGATAAGTAGGAGAGGCTATAACCAAGAGCATTGGACACCTCTACCAAATCTTTTATTTGCAGCAATCGGTCATCGATGTAATGGATCGCGGAGTATACCACTCTCTTAGCTGCATTGTCGAATCCTTCTCCAGGGTATTTGGCCTCCCAATCAGAGAAAAAATTACGGTACATCAACACCAATATTTGCTCCAGATACACTTGAAGCATAGTGTCAGAAAACCGGCTTGCACTGCTAAGTTCCTTAAGTGCGTTCATAAACGGAGTTCGAATATCCAGACGATCGCGGCACCAAGGGGTTTGGGTATGATCCATCATATTGCGAATATGTAAGAAAGGGTTGTCTTCATCCCCGGTTGAATTAAAATGAAAGCCCAAATAGTAATATCGAAACGGGTTCGATGGATCGACTCCCCCTTGATGGATTTCCTGGGGTTTGCCTATATAGATATCGCCTGGTTGAAGATCTGTACGGTTACCGTTGGTGGCAAACCATCCTTGACCCGATACAATATAGGAGATTTCATAACACGGCTGTGTATGGGGATCTAGAATGAAACCGGAATCGCAGATCAAGTCGCCTATCTGATAGAGGGAGATGGCCCTGAATTGCATTTGCATGGGAGCATGCGTGCAGTCAAATTGAAAGCGTCGAAAGCCAGGGACACTCGAAATTTTTGTAACACTGGAAGCACACATCATTCTTAACTCCTTTCCAACTCTAACCGTTCTGTCTTCGTTTCATCACGTAACTCTCTATGCTTCCTATTATACAGCGAAAGGCTTTGTGCAGGGGGTAATATCTATGACTTGTGGAAAACAAAAAAACAGGGCCTGTCAAAAGGCTCCTGCTTTTTGTCGTTTGTATATTGCGATCCTAGTCATTCTTATTGCCCGGGCGTAACATCTGTCAATTTCTTGCGATCCCATAGCTTTCGAGCATATTTGCGGACCGTGTAAATCACTAATCGAATAATGCTGTCTGCGCCGTATGCAGCGGCTATGGCAAGGAAGGGAACGGCTGGAGCCTTGTAGCGGTACATACCGTCAATGAAGAAGGTAATACAAAATACAAAAACGGCGAGAATGATAAACCATACGATGGACACCTTGCGGAATACCCCGTTGATAAAGGCAGAAAGGGTACCGATCCCGAACAGAAACCAAGGCAGCATATTCCAGAAAAATTTCTTGAGTCCAACAATGTTGGTTACGTCAATTCTCCACACCCATAAGCCGAGGAAGGCAAAGGCTCTTTTGGCATATAGGATCAATACGTGATCCCAATTGTTAATTAGAAAGCTGAGAATCAAGCTGTTAAAGATGTTAATCGTATAATCCGGTCTGAAGAAATGATCGTGCCGAGTGGGATGATCATATATCCAGCCTTTGGCATACACATTGTAAAGCACCATTTTGGCATTAAACTGAATGGAGTGAATAAAGGGTGAAAGCATCTGTCCCGCCAGAATATAAGCAAAGACGGCAATTGCAACCGTGAAGACGCCTCCGACTGCATATTTATGTTTTTTAATGAAGGTGAATATTGCGCGTTTGTCCATTCTGAATACGTAGTAGATCATAATAAAGAAAATCGTCAGTAGACCGGTTGGCCGGAATACGCATAAGTACAAAGCGGTGAGTACGAAAAGCCATTTATATAACTTCTTCTCGGATTCAAGACTCTTGAGAAGAAAATATACACATAAGAGCAGGAGGCTTATAAAGAAGCTGTCCGTAAGAATGTATGTGGACCATAAAGTAATCTCCCAAGAATACGCATATAGCAGAGAAGCAATAATTGCGGTTGTTTTATTGAACAGCATGTTGGAAATTTTGAACACAAGAATAACGCAAAGACTTGCAACTACGGTCTGAACGAATAGAATCGCAACAGGGTCTTTAAAAATAGCCAGCAGGATGGTGAGCAAAATATTATACCCGAAGTACAGGATGTCGTTCATATGAAGATTCAAATCAAAATCAGCAAGCATAGAACGGGCATACGTAAGGTACCACTGACTGTCAGCAGAGTCAGGGAATCCTTTGCCGGAATTTTTGAGGAAGAAGTAATACCTTAGTCGAACCCAGAGAGATAGCGCAACAAGCGGAATAAGGTAAATAAAATCGTGATTCTTATATTTATGAAATAGCTGAACCATGTGCACTACCCCAAGTTCTTAAGTTAGTTTGTATAGGACTAAAGATGCATTATTTCTACTATAGCAAATGAATATGATACTGACAATCCTTAAAACTAACTTAAGTTGTTAGTTCAAAATAATGAATCAAGGTCTGTTGATATAGAGCTCTGTGCGCTCTTGGACTTGTCCTTCTCCTACTACTACAAGGATATCGTTCTGCCTAAGAATAACGTGAGGACCTGGTGAAATGGATACCTCCGTGTTTCGGCGCAGCGCCACGATTGTTGCTCCGGTATGCTGCCAAATCTGGAGGTGGGCTATCGTCTTCCCAATTGCAGGCGAATGCTCACTCACCTTGATTTCCATAGGGTGGTATGGCTTCAGATTCTGCATGCGATCCGATGCATGAATGATCTCGGAAATAAGCGCTTCAAACTTGCTGTCGACTTCCTTCTTTTGCATCATTAACTGCTGAAGATCTTGCTTCAAAGAATATACGGACTCTAGGTATTTGTTACGGCTAATATAAGCAGCTGCAAGCTGATCCGATACGATTGTGATTTCCTTTCCTTGTGAGACGGAGACAATATTTTCGTTTTTCAACAAACTAACCGCTTTGCGAATCGTTTCAGGTGAGACATGATACTGGCTTGCGAGCAAAGAACGTCCCGAGATCTTGCTCTCCACAGGGAGCTCCCCTCTAACGATTCTATAAGCGATATCAAGTGCTATAGATTTGTAACCGGTCGACTCTGGCATGTTCTAATCCTGCCCCCGTTTATATGTATTCATACGAATCTGGAAATATTAACTGCCATTTATACACGCTTTCATAGTATAACATCCCATACTCGATGAGTTATAATATTAATATAAATTTATATCGGGAGTGGGTTCCGCTTATGAATGAGGAGAATAGGAAGACAAACAAAACAGAGACTGTTCATGAGCAGCCTATGACCTACAATGACTATGCGGCAATGGAGGACGACGGAAATCGATACGAGCTTGCAGATGGAAAATTGGAGCTAATGAGTCCCGGGCCGCCAATGAATCATCAATTTTTTGTAAAGGAGCTCTATTCGAGCCTTACACAGTCCTGCAGTTCGCAATACTTTGTTATGTTTGCTCCATTGGATGTCATTCTTAGCCCGACGGAAGTGAGGCAACCGGATATTATGATGGTTCATCGGAGCCGTATCCATATTTTAAGTCAGAGAGGGATTGAAGGGCCGCCCGATCTCGTCGTTGAAATCATATCCCCCTCTACAGTAAAACGAGATCGTCTCGATAAGCATAGCGTGTACGCGCGTTATGGCATTCCCGAATATTGGCTCGCTGACCCCGCTAACGGATCACTCGAGCAGTATGTACTAACACAAGAAGCTTATAGGCTTGCTCATGTCTACTCAGGCGATGAAACGATATGTTCTGAGAAATTGCCTTGTGTCTCCTTTACTATGATGGAAATCTTGCAGCTCATCCCGGATGTATGAAGAATCTATCCATCAGCAAAGCAGTATCCCTGTCGCTCTTACTGGCAGTTTGTCTATATGTCTACTTCGCCCATAATACGTCTGATCAGGATCCGTACCTGATTACGGATTACAGCAGGCTGCATCCGGAAAAAGTCGAACGGGTTGTGAGAGGGAAGGAAGAAACACAGTTAATAGCTTTGGTGAAGGAAGCGCGCGAGAACAATTTGAAGCTGTCCATAGCCGGTCAAAGGCACAGTCAGGGAGGACACACCTACTACAAGGACGGTATTGTAGTCGATATGACTCCGTTTCATAAAATTCTCTCCTTCGATTCCGCACAGAAGACGATCCGTGTTCAAACAGGGGCTACGTGGAAGGACATTCAGGATTATATTAATCCTTACGGGCTGTCAGTCAAGACCATGCAATCTCAGAATATATTCACAGTCGGCGGTTCTATCAGTATTAACGCACATGGTCGGGATATCAGGAACGGATCTTTGATCAAAAGTGTGGAATCGTTCCGGTTGCTCATGGCAGATGGCCAGGTCAAGCAGGTTAGCCGAACGGAGAATGCGGAGCTGTTCCCCCTTGCATTAGGCGGTTTCGGGTTGTTCGGCATTTTATTAGATGTAACCTTGTCATTAACGGATGACGAGGTGTATGCTGTTTCTCTTGCTGATACGAATGTAGAGAGCTACAGCGAATATTTTATCAACACGGTTCTGACAGACCCCGACATCCGAATGCACATAGCTCGTATATCTGTTGCGCCGGATAACTTTCTAACGGATATGTATGCGTTGAATTATTCCGTTGATCGAACAGCTGAGCTAGGGAATCATAACAAGCTCGCTATAAGAGAGAAGGGTGTCGGGATCAGCAAGCTTCTTTTTAATCTCAACCGGACGTTTGACTGGGGAAAGAATGCATTCTGGAAGCTGCAGCACTATCATTTCTCCAATCAGGATGTGCAGGGGCGTATTAGCCGCAATAATGCGATGAGGTCAGAATCCACTTTTATGGAATATAGAGCTGCTGGACGCAACGATCTCTTACAGGAGTACTTTGTTCCGGTGAAAGAATTTGCCGGCTTTATGAAGAATCTACGGGAACTTATGCTGGAGGAAAAGGATTTGGATCTTCTTAATATCACGGTTCGTTATGTGAATGAGGATAAGGAAGCTGTTTTGTCTTATGCAAATGAGGACATGTTCGCGCTTGTATTTCTGTTTAACATGCCTTTATCGGACAAAGGGCAAGCGAGAAGCAAGGAGAGTATCGAGCGGATTCTGGACCTGCTTATTTCCCATAAAGGAACTTATTACTTGCCCTATGCACCTTTTCCTACCGTGGAACAATTCCGAACCGTGTACCCGAATTATAAGCAATTTTTAGACAAGAAACTTATGTATGATCCGGAGCAGCTTTTTATCAATTATTTCTATGAACAATATATAGGGGAGGCCGCATCCAAATGAATTTCAAGTGGCTTATTCGATCTCAGAGCGTATTTACGCTGGCGGCAGGTATGATCTACCCTTATTACTTGCTGTTCTTGAAAAATCTTGGTAACAGCTACTCCAAGTACGGGCTCGCGTTTGCTGTGTTTACCATTAGCTCAGCGATCGTTTCCCAGTGGATCGCACCTAAGCTCGATCAGAACGGACGTAAAATCCTAATAGGGAGCGCTCTAGGCATGATGGGGGCCATGTTAAGCTTCCCTTGGGTTATGAGTTATACTGGAGTGATTGTGCTGCAGCTTGTGATTGGGGCTTGCAGTGCGATGCAGCGCATGAGCGAGCGACTGCTGTTAGCCGATAATACGGAACAAGGCGCAAGAGGGGAAGCAATAGGGAGTTATCACTTTTGGACTTCTGTTGCTTCCGGATTTGCGGTTATAGCCGGGGGTTACCTGATTGACTGGCTTACCATTGATGTTTTGTTTTACACCAGTGCGCTGTTGTATGGAGCTAGCGCATGGCTCGTGTGGCGGCGGAGCTGAACAACAGCCAAAGACCTCTGAAGCGATAGGCTTCAGAGGTCTCTTCAAAGGTTCGGATTAACGGAAGGGATACGTATAGTTGAGCTCTTCGTCGAATGTAATGTAGTCCAAATTGACCATGAGAAGCAAGTAACGCATGCCGGTAGTGGGGTCGGACACAATGATATGGTCACGTCCTGCTGCTTCGAGTCTGCCTTTGATGATTTGGGCGTTCCATTCCTTATTGTTCTCGTAGGTCATGTACAAGGTAGCCATTTTACCCAGGTTCAAACGCAAAATATTCTCAATGTACGACTCCTCGACTGGAAGTGTACCTTGTGCTGAAGGTGCCATGGTGCTTGGCATTGTCTGTGTACTCGGCATTGTCTGTGTGCTCGGCAAGTAACTGCCGCTTGGTGCAAGAGGACCACCTGCAGTTGGATATTGGGCTTGAGGTTGTTGGTACATCGGATACATGAATTGCGGGTTTGGATTCCCCCGATAAGTGTTATAACAGGACATAATGTATAAAAGCCTCCTCTGTGGGATTAATAAGTTTTGTAGACTCCGGGACAGTCCTCATTAGTTGGTGCGAAGAAACAGTGTGCCTTGAAACGACCGGTGTTCGGCTGATTGTACCATGTACTGGGGCAGTCGCCGCTTGGACGGTAAAACCATAAGGCATTGCTGGCTGGATGTACACGTTCGCCATCAATAATCCGCTTTGCAAGACGAATGTCCTTTTCACGCGCTTTTTGATAGAAATAGCCTTTTACAGTGGCTTCGAAGCCGCCGGGCCGTTGAAAGACCATATCTTGAATCGTCCTGATGTTCTTGAAATCCATACAATTGCTCTTCACTCGATTCACTCCGACATTGCCAACCATCAGCATGCCTTGTTCGCCTTCGCCTTCTGCTTCAGCACGCATCAGACGTGCTAGCGTTTTGACGTGTTCGGAATTAGCTTTGATGACTGCCATGTTCTGCTTTGTCACTTCCCTTTCCGTAATCGGATCATTAGTCTAGGCTTAAAACCACATGATCATCATATTGGGCGGGTTGCAGATTGGTGACAGTTTTCTGAAATAAGTACAAAATCTTCGATATCGACACAGTGTTCGACAATTTTATGAATTCGTACCCGCTTTTATTGTAAAAACAAAGGTTGGTTGATATGATAAGTAAGGCGCTTTTCTTGAACAAATGATAAGATAAGGCTTTCGAAGTGCCTTTTTTCGAAAAATTTTATAGATTATGCTTTCTCGAAGTCACTTTCCTTCGAAAAGGTAGAGGAGGATACAAAATAATGGACAAACAGCTCCAGATGAATGGGACCATAAGCGTTGACGAGCAAGTTGCGCTTGAGTCACAAGAGCTGCTCGAACCTGTTCGCAAAGCAACAATCAGAGACTATGTGAACTTAGCGAAGCCGGGTATTCTGTTCTCGAATTTAATAGCAGCATTCGGAGGCTATTGGGTTGCATGGGGTGCATCAGGCGAAGCGTTTAATCTTATCACTCTGCTGTTCACTATGGTGGGAACCGCGCTGGTAATGGCTTCCGGCTGTGTGCTTAACAATTATTTGGACCGCGATATGGATACGAAGATGACTCGGACGAAGAAACGCGCTCTTCCGACAGGTATAGTAAGTCCGAATCAAGTGTTAACCTACGGAATTGTGCTCGGTATAATCGGATTAACCCTATTGGTGTTTTTCGCTAATCCGCTTGCAGCGCTTCTTGGTGTTGTTGGGTTATTCGTATACGTCTGGATTTATACGGCATGGTTGAAACGCACCTCCACACTCAGTACAACGATTGGTGCGATCTCAGGCGCTATGCCTCCTGTAATCGGCTACTGTGCTGTATCGGAGACATTGGATGCAGGGGCTTGGATCCTGTTCGGAATCTTGTTTCTATGGCAACCGCCTCACTTCTGGGCTCTCGGTATGCGTCGTAAGGAAGAATATCGTGCAGCGGGCTATCCGCTTCTTCCCGTAGTTCATGGCAATTATGTAACCAAAATCCACATGATGCGTTTTCTGATTATGCTGGTGCCTGTTTCCCTTATGCTTTACTTATACCAGTACGTTGGAGAGATCTACTTGTTAACGGCAGTTATTTTTGGTTTGATCTGGTTGTACCTGGGCTTGATCGGATTCAAAGCTAAGGATGATGACGAATGGGCGAAGAAAATGTTCGTTTACTCCATTAACTACTTGCCCATATTGTTCATTGTTATGATTCTAGATACGATTCGGGTGTAAGCTTCTTGGAATCGTGCAGTGGTTTGTAATGTCCCATGGACCTTCATGGGCTTCTTTTTTTAAACGGATCAAAATTCACTTATAGAGGAGGGTCTGTAATGCAGGAATTTATTACTAAGCATTGGTTCAAAGGGGTTGCTGCCGCCGCTATCATCGCTATAGCTGCTGTTCTTATTCTGAATACGACCGATGTGGGTGCTTCGAAGCTGCCTGTTATCAAGAAAGCGACGGATTTCACGCTCGAGAGCTCGGACGGGGGACAAGTCAGTCTGAATGATGCTAGTGGTAAAGTAAGGCTGGTTTATTTCTTCTGGTCTACTTGTCCGGACATATGTCAACCTACAACCTATGAATTATCCAAGGTGAAGCAGGAGCTGGAGAAGGAAGGATTGATGGGGAAAGACGTGATGATGTATTCGATCTCGTTTGATCCAGTGAGAGATACAGCCAAGCAGTTGGAGACGTACTCGGCCAAATTCCAAAAAGATTCGACGAATTGGAAGTTTCTAAGAGGCGAAGAGAAGGCTATGAAGGATTTGGCCAATGCATATGCGGTCAGTGTTCTTAAAGGTCCCGACGGCGCGTTCATTCATACGAATTCCATCGCGCTTCTCGATAGAGAGGGTAACATAAGAAAGTATATCAGTTCAAAGGATGCAGGAGATATTATAGATTACAAGGAAGTCGTTGAGGTCGTGACTCAGTTAAGTAAGGCTAAATAGAAGCGAGGAACTTAAGGTGTCTTACTTTGTTCATATACTACTCAATAATGTAGTCCCACTCAGTCTTATGATTGCAGTGGGCGTTTTGTTACAGATCCTTTTTAAATTAGATATTCGGACTTTATCCAAATTGAATTTTTACTTATTCTCCCCTTGTATAATGTTCCTTATGCTGTATGAATCGGCTATCACGTTATCCATCATGCTGCAAGTATTGCTGTTTTTTAGCGTATTCTTCCTGGCATCTTATGTATTGATGGAAATCATAATGAGGATTCGGCGATATCATGCAGGGATGAGAAGTGCTATGCGCAACAGCGTACTGTTCTATAATAGCGCCAATTACGCGATTCCCTTGAACCAGCTTGTTTTCGTTAACGATCCATTTACTTTGTCGATCCAGATCATTATTATGATGATGCAGAGCTTGCTTCCCAATACCTATGGGATCTATAGCGTCAACTCGCATCGTATGAAGCTGAAGGATACCTTGAAGGTCATAGCGAGCATGCCGACTATATATGTCATTCCGCTTGCTTTAATTATGCGTTGGCTGGACGTGCCGATTCCACATCCGATCTATATAACCATTAATTACGTAGCCAGCGCTTTTATTGCGACTGCGCTTCTCACGCTTGGCGTTCAGTTGGGCGGGATGAAATGGAAGCTCCAGCTATCGGATGTGGTCCTGTCAAATGTAATGAGATTATGTGTCGGGCCCGTATTAGGATTCCTGATCGTATGGGCATTCGGGATCGAAGGGGATATGGCAAAAGCGCTTGTGCTGTCCTGTTCGGTGCCAACCTCACTCAGCAGCGTCTTGTTAGCTGTTGAATTCGACAATGAGCCGGAATTTGCTTCTCAGGCTGTATTCTCCTCAACGGTATTCAGCATTTTCACAGTAACTATTGTTATTTATTTGCTGCAGTTTATTGGTTGATGGAGAGTTTATTGGGGGATCGAATCAATAGGCGGGTATTGGATAAAAGGATCCAGTCCCGCTTTTTCCAATTGTTGAATGATATATTCGTCTGGCGTTCCTTCCACCCCTGCGTAGCCTTTACGCGTATAGATCTGTTCTGCATCCGGATAGGTGTCACGCAAAATGGCGCGTATTCGTTTGCCGGAAGGATCATTGTCTGTAAAGAGGAACACATCTCGATCACCGATCTGTTTCTTCAGCCTATCAAGTTTATCGACACTTAACGTTCCGTATGTACAAACAATCATAATCGAGTCAGACAGAAGCCGTCTTAGACGGCTTTTGTCATTCTTCCCTTCGACAATAATAGCGATTGACATGTAAGATCACCCTGAATATGTTCTATTGTTGTTGTTGTTGTTGTTGTTGTTTTGTTATTTCCCAGGAAATGTCGCGGGATGTCGAATCGGCAGGCACTCGTTATCCGATCATTATTTTCCCTTCGGGATGCCTGTACAAATCCTTTTTGATTTTTGGCTGCAGCGCGTAAGCTAAAGTCAATGGTCCAAGACGGCCAATAAACATGACGAAGATAATTAAGATTTTACCCGAAACCGTAAGCTGCTGAGTCAGTCCCATGCTTAGACCGACCGTTCCAAAAGCAGAAGTAGTCTCGAATAATATCATTAGAAAGGGCCGGTCTTGCGTCGTGGATAGAACCATAGCAGCAATGGTAACCATGAACACGGCCATAATCGTCAGCGTCGTTGCTTTGTACACTTGATCGGGGTTGATTCGATTCCGGAACAGAACGACATCCTCCTTGCCGCGCAGCATGGTGATGACCGCTCCAATCAGTATGGCGAACGTAGTAATCTTGATCCCGCCGCCTGTTGAACCAGGTGCTGCGCCGATAAACATCATGAGAACCATGAAGAACTGTGTTCCTTGTCTCATGCTTGCTATATCCACCGTATTCGTACCTGAAGAGCGTAGGCTGGTAGACTGGAAAAGGGAAGCTAGAATTTTACTGCCGTCGGGCAGCGGGCCGAACGTTAATGGATTCGTATACTCGAATACGAATATAACGAGCGCTCCGATTGCTAACAGGATGCCTGATAGGGACAATACAACCTTGCTATGTAAAGAGAGCAGACGTGTTTTGCGGAATTCAATGAGATCAGACATAACGATGAAGCCAATTCCGCCGCAAATGACAAGAGCGATGGAGACGATATTCACGATTATACTGTCAACATAAGGCGTTAAGCTGCGAAATCCTCCCAACAACTCAAAGCCTGCGTTATTGAATAGGGATACAGAATGAAAAATCCCGAAATAGATCGCCTTGCCTAGTGAAAACTCGTATGACCAATGAATAGTGTAGAAGAACGCCCCGATTCCTTCAATGGTTAGAGAGTAAAGCATAACTCGTCGAGCTAGACGAACGATTCCTTCAATCGCGTTCTGATTCATCGCTTCTTTAAGCACGATTCGCTCTTTTAATGATATTCTTCTGCGAAGCAATATCGCGAACCAAGTTGCTGCGGTCATAAATCCGAGTCCGCCCAGCTGCATGAGAAAAAGGATGACAACTTGTCCGAACACTGTGAAGTCGTTCGCGGTATCCAAGACGACAAGCCCTGTGACACAGGCTGCTGAGGTGGCAGTGAACAACGCATCCAGAAAGCTCACCGTCTTGCCTTCAGGGGATGCAATCGGCAGTACTAAAAGTATGCTTCCAAGCAGGATGATCAATGCGAAACCGGCTGCCATAATTTTGGGCGGACTTAATTTAAGAAAGCTTGATAAGGCCCTCATCTTCTTTCACCTCGTATGCATGCAATAGTTACAGTTTATCGAAAATGAACCATTTTAGCCACATTTCCTTACATGCGAGGATTAAAATCAAAAAAACCTGGCCGCAGCCAGGTTTCCTGTGTGCCTATTGGGGCTGTACTACTAGCACAAACAACCCATTGTCACGATTACCAGAAGGATATAAAGGACGAGAATAAACGAAGTTGAATGAAAGTGATCAAAAGAAGACATTACTGTTCCCCTCCTCTCCAAGCTGGAGTGGTCTCCTAACACTACTATCTTATTGTGGAGTAGATGGGATGGACTGTGTATTTACCCATAGCCCGAAAATTGGGTGTTTATTGATGAAATACGGGTTTAATGGTTCGGAATTTGTGGGGTGACAGAAGCGACAAGGCTAACATCAGGAATAGAAAAGCTATGAAATATGGACTTACAGATGTACGCATTTGTCCTGCCAGAATGGGGCCGACGAAGGCTCCGATGGAAAAGGACACGGATAATAAGGAGAAGACTCTGCCATATCGACTAGAGCTGGAAACGGTCGCCAGTAAGGTGGCCATTGCAGGAAAGATGATCCCTTTAGACATTCCGATCAGGAATAAGGTGACTGTGAGAGGCAATGGCATTTTCACTGCCAGGCTGAAGAAACACATGGCAAGAGCCAGTGCTCCGCAAACGGTGCGTACGTAGGGAGAGAATCGATTCAGGAACAGCATGCTTAATGTGACGAGAGCGCCTATGCTAACCATGGAGAATAACAGCCCCGATGTCAGGATTGAATTCTGCGCAACATTCATAAGCGGCAGCTCGAAGAACAAGATGCCCTGTGAACAGGAGATCGCCATCGGGATGCCGAAGAACAACCATGGAATCGCCCCTAACTCACTGCCTGCCCCCTTGCTGTCTTCTCCGTTATTATGCGATAGAGCTGGAGAAGGGCCGTGTCCGTGCCCGAACGTTTGCTTGTTCTCAATCGCCAGTTGTTCATTGGAATTCGGAACACGCCGGTTCTCGCGTAAACCGAACATGGCTAACACTCCGATGACTATTAAAGCCCAACCAAGGAAGTTGAAGGATGCTGTGAAGCCGTATTTGGCTACCAAATAAGCCCCAGCCGCGGGGGATACAACGGAGGCGAGCGTATGAACCAAGCCATTGCCGGCCATCAACTTCCCTTGTTGTACACGATTCGTTCCTAACTTGGCAAGCATCGCCATACAAGCAGGGGAGAGAAAGGCGAGCACAAATCCGCTGATCGATCGAATCCATAACAGCTGCCAAGGATCGGTAACTCTGGATTGATAGAGCAGGATAATACCAGCCCCTATTAAACTCAACAGGATAAACCATTTACTTCCATAGCGATCGACCCAAATACCTGCCAACAGGTTGCCAGGGAGATGAGTAATGGAATATATACCCATAATCCAACCGATGAATGTCGGCGCAGCTCCTAGCGACAAGGCGAATGGAGTTAATATCGGATACTGAGCATGAAGGTCAAAGAAAGCTACGAACATAAACAGGTATAGCCATATAGCTGTTTTCATTCAAGGATCACCCGTTTCCTTTCCGCTTTGATCTCAAACATGATGTGTTCTCAACTACTTGTACGTGATTGTCCGACAGGATATACCTTTTTTTGGACAAAGGGTAAAAAAAGCGTGATCATGTATGTTTTCGTATAGTATGATGGAGGTTGAAATGAGCATAATTGGTTAATGGAGAGGGTGGAGAAATGGATCAGCTTATTACATTTGTGCAAGATCGCTGGTTAGTCATTGTTGTTGCGATCGTTGTACTCTTTCTGGTCATCAAAATTGTCAAGACCGTTGTCAAATGGGTTATCGTGCTTGCTATTGTCGCAGGGCTGTTCTACTATGGAGCATCCTACACAGACGAGCTTAAAGAGATGGGGACTCAGGCCTTAGCAACGGTCAAGGATGCAGCAGCATCGGCCAAAGAAGAGGCGCTTAAGACGTTGGCAGGCAAGGACGCCAAGTTCAAGACCAATCCAGACGGCACTTATACGGTAACATCGGGACAAGTTAAGCTGGAGGGCAAACCGGGGGCATCTGAGGTGAGCGTAAGTATTGCAGGAGCTCCATCCTTCAATATTGCACTCGACGACGCTGTAAAAGCAGTCATTGAATCTGCCAAGAAGAACGGATAATACCGAAGTCCATGTTTATGACCATTGTTATAGACTTGGACTGCTGAAGGAGGAAAAGGATTGGACGACTTAGGGTGGAGTGGAGTGAACTTGATCTCTATTGCCATTGTGGTTCTTATAATAGCCTCTGTCGTACAAGGGTGCTTAAGAGGGGCTTCAAGTTCCGCGCAATCGTTCTTATTCTTCGCAGCCGAAGGAGTTATAACCGTAATAAGCATCGTGATGGCTTGGAAAATCGGGGAGTGGCTGTCTCCAATCATCAGGGATGCTCTAGTAGCGAAGAATATCATCATACCTAACGAAGATATGGGTTTCGTTCGCAAGATGTACTATACATTCATTACAGCGATCCGAGATTTCCCCTTGCTGCGCACAGGCACTTTATTCCTGATCGGGTACACGAGTGTAAAACAGCTTTTGTATTGGATATGGAGGCAGTTCGTGCATGCATCCAAGTGGTTCAATCGGCCGCTGGAAGCCGGTTCTAGCCGAGCTCTATGGAGCAGCGGAGTTGGAGGGGGGATTGGCGCACTAATCGGAGCCGGAAGGTCTCTGATGTTGATTGCCGCTTTATTCGTGTTTACGACCTTGTTCCCGCAGACGGAGTTCGCTAATTACGTGCAATCCTCGGGAATATATGCTCAAGGAGCTTCGCAAGTAATTGCGCCTTTCAGCGGTGATTTCCTGGAGAAACAGCTGCCAGTGCTAACGAGAGCAGTCGGGCAAGAATATAAAAAGATTCTGCAACGCAAATATGAGGTTGTAGATGCGAAGATTCCAACGGATATTGCTGAAGCGGCCAAAGTGATCGTGGCAGACAAACCAAATGATGAAGAAAAGGCGAGAGCGCTGTATCAATGGGTTGGCACAAGAATTCAGTATGATTGGGATAAAGTAGAGCTTTACGAGACCAAGAGAATATGGAAAGAGCAGACACCTGAGGAAACGTTCGCCACACGGGAAGGGGTTTGCATTGATTACTCCAGACTATATGCCGTCATGGCAAGATCCGTAGGTCTCGAGGTTAAAGTAGTTACCGGTCAAGGCTATGATGGGCGAGGCGGTTACGGCCCGCATGCCTGGAACGAGGTGTTAATGAAGGACACCCAAACATGGATTCCGCTCGACTCGACATGGGTATCAAGCGGAGACAATTGGTTCAATTCACCTAACTTCGATAAAACGCATATTCGAGATGTATAATTCGATACACCCCAGACCGCAGTCCATGTGGAATGGGGTGTTCTATTTATGGTAAACTGAGTATAGGATTGTCACATAAAAAGGAGTTCTTAAATCCCCTATGCTTCTTAACCCTGCAAATGACTATAAAGCGGTTTTCTTCGACGCCGGAGATACCCTCTTAACCGTACCAGGAGCGCGCGAAACGATGCAACGTTACCTAGGCGAGCGATCGTTTCACCGTACGGCTGAACAGATTGGAGAACGCTTCGACTCGGCATTCCGTCTGCTCTACTATAATAAGCCGGTGCTTGGGAATGAGCTGTGCTCGCCGGAGTCGGACCGGGCTTTCTGGATTCAGCTCTATCAGCATATGCTTGGAGAGTTAGGCGCACCCGAACAAGTTGAGGAAGAAATCATTCATCGATGGTGCCATGAGATGTATGATTTGTTCGTTTCACCCGAACAATATGTTCTTTTTGATGATGTCCGAGAAACGCTGGAAGAGCTGAAACGACGAGGATATCGGATGGCCATCATCTCCAATTTTGCTCCGACCCTGCGCAACATCCTGGAATTTATGAAGATTGATCATTATTTCGACCCCATTATTGTCTCAACTGAAGTCGGTCTGGAGAAGCCGAATCCGGCTATCTTCAAGCTGGCGCTGGAACAATCCGGTATGAAGCCGGAGGAAGTGCTGTATGTAGGCGACCATGATCAGAATGATATATGGGCACCCAATCAAGTCGGTATACAAGCGATTAAAATCAAGCGGTACGCTTATCATTCAGGAGATGGCATCCACTCTCTGAGAGATTTGTGGAGGCAGAGCCCCAGTACCACTGCAGAGTAAGGAGTGAGCAGGCTAGCATGACCAGAGAAGATCCATCCAAGGAAGAGATTACGAAGCACAGACATTTTTCATTTCGATTGAACTTTTTTTTCTTTAGTATCTTTTTGCTATTTTCCATCTTAATCGTGAGGCTGGCTCTGTTGCAATTTGTTGAAGGTAAGGCTCTGTCCGAGGAAGAGGGACGCATGAAGTCCATGAATCACTCGATTCCTTCGATTAGAGGCACTATATTTGATCAGAAGGAATATCCGATCGCGGAGTCCATATCCACCCAATCCTTGTTCTACACAATAGAACCAGGCAAGAAGGATAAGGATGCTATCGTGGAGTTGGCGAAGCGAATTGAAGCGATATTCAGGGATTACGGAGATCCCAAAAAACCAATGACCGCGCAAGAGATTATCAAAAGGATGGATGTCGGCTACGATCTGGACAAGAATACGACACGTGAGCCAAGTCCTTACGCCGTTCCCCGTCGAATCAAAGCGGATTTAATCAACAGCGAGATTGCTTTTATTTCCGAGCATAGAGATGAGCTGCCTGGAATCGAGATCCAGGAGGAGAGTATTCGGCAGTATAACGATAAGACCATCGCGGTTCAACTGGTCGGATATTTGAAGTCTTTTGCTACGGCAAGAAGTGCTCAAGGACGAGAGTTTTACCGGGAAAAGGCGAAATCCAATGATTTGACAGAGGATTATCTGGACTCGGAGGATGTAGGCTTCGATGGCATAGAATTTATGTACCAGACGGAGCTGCGCGGCAAGAACGGGGTAAAAACGTATCCAGTAAACGCAGCGCAGAAAATCGTGGGCCCGGTCTCCTTAATTAAGCCTGAAAAAGGGAACAATCTGTATTTGACAATCAATAAAGATGTTCAGTTGGAAACCGAGAATGCCATCGTGGAGCATCTGGCCTATATACGCAATCCTGCTCGGGATCGTTGGAGCTATGCACCTAACGCGACAACAGGTTATGCGGTAGCGATGGAAGTCGATACAGGTAAAGTGGTGGCAATGGCCAGCATGCCTGATTACAACCCTAATGTCTGGAAGGGCGGAATCAGTCAAGAGGACTATAACAATCTGCAATTTTTCTTTGGAAATGGGACGATTAGTGAAGTAAGACCGCCTTATAAAGATCAGAAGGAGCTTAACAAGCATCCAACTTCTCTTGTTTATCTTGGTTCAACAATCAAGCCGCTCACGATTTTACTTGGCCTGAATGAGAAGCTGATGGGGATTAATGAAGTATATAATGATACTGGGATTTTTTATTACGGGAAAGATAATAATGCCAAGCTGTCCAACTCAGACGGCAAAGCTTGGGGGCCGATTAATGCGCAGAAAGCGATTCAGCATTCTTCCAATACTTATATGTCTGCCATGGTAGGGAACCGTTTATATTTCAGGCCTAACTCTAATGGACTCGAGGTTTGGAACAATTACATGGAGCGTTTCGGTTTAGGCGTCGTCACGGGGAGCGGTTTGCTGGGCGAATCAGCAGGCATCAAGGAATATGATGCAACCAATAAGTTGTATGGCCAGCAGGCTGCGCTTATTCCAGCATCATGGGGTCAGATGGGAAAGTATACAGCTTTGCAGCTAGCGCAATTTGTAACTATGCTAGGCAATAGAGGCGAGCGATTAAAGCCGCAATTCGTGGACAAAATCACTTCTTATGACGGGCAGCCGATCAAACAATTTACAAAAGAAGTATTAAGCAAAGAGACATTCCCGAAAGAATATTGGGATGTTCTCCAGAACGGTATGGAGCTGGTAGGTAAGCAAGGATTCGAAGGTTTCCCTTACCGGGTAGCTTCCAAGACAGGTACATCGACCCAATCGGTTGCTGGGAAAGAAATAGATAATGCAGTTTTCATAGCCTATGCGCCTGCAGAGAAACCGAAGCTTGCGGTGGCGGTTATTATTCCTGAGGGTGGATTCGGATCCTACGGAGCGGCGCCAATCGCGCGCAGGATGTTCGATGCATACGATAAGGAATACGGTTTATACGGAGTGCCGAACCCTAATGCAGGGATCAGAGAATAGGTTTGAAAAAAAAAGTCTCTCGTCGTTTGTTGACGAGGGCTTCTTTTTGCCAAAATAAATGTTGCACAAGAGAAACATTTTTGTGTATAATAAAAAAATAAGGATAACAACAACAAGTGAGGTTGTACGCAACTTTTAGGACATAGGGAAACATCATGGGTGCAAGATTAAGTCATAGAGAATGCTCAAGGGAGAGATATCAAATGAAGAAGAAGAGTAAGCTAAGTTCATCAATGAAACGATTTATTTGGGGAATGTTATACTTGAGTGTTGGCTTGGCCGTCGTTGCAGGCTGCGCGAACTCTCAGGCCACGTTTCAGAGCGGGGACGATAAGGTTAAGATTACAACAACAATCGGAATGATTGCTGATGTAACCAAGCAAGTAGGCGGCGACCATGTGGAAGTGGTCAGCTTGATGAAATCCGGAGTGGATCCGCATCTGTACAAAGCAACACAAGGAGACATCAGCAAGCTGAACAAAGCAGAGCTGATCTTTTATAACGGTCTCCACCTTGAAGGTAAAATGGGCGAAATCTTGGAGAAAATGAATAAGAATAAACCGACCATTGCTGTTTCGCGAAACATAGAGGCATCGAAGCTTCTTGCCGTAGCGAATTCAACGGATCATGACCCCCATATCTGGTTCGACGTGCGCAATTGGATGAGTGCTACAGAGGTCATCCGGGATGAGCTGGTGAAAATCGACGCTGCTCATGCTGAACAGTACAAAGCTAACGCTAGCGCATATCTAAAACAACTGCAGGCGCTCCATGAGGAAGTAAAAACCAACATTGCAAGCATTCCAAAAGCAAGCAGAGTACTAGTCACGGCTCATGATGCATTCGGCTACTTCGGAGCCGCTTATGATATTCAGGTCATGGGATTACAGGGTATCAGTACCGCGTCTGAGGCAGGATTGAAGGATGTAACCGATTTAAGGGACTATCTCGTAGATAATAAAATAAAGGCCGTATTCGTGGAATCCAGTATTCCTAAGAAAACGATTCAAGCTGTAGTTGACGGGGCCAAGGAAAAAGGGCACGAGGTCAAGATAGGCGGAGAATTATTCTCAGATGCTATGGGTGCTGAAGGCACCGTAGAAGGCACATATATCGGGATGGTTAAGCATAATGTGGATACAATCGTGAAAGCACTGAAGTAATCCAAGAGCAGACAATGAGTCGACATATAGAGAGGAGCAACAATCATGGGCCAAATTCCTTTATCCATTCAAGGGCTGACCGTAGCCTATCAGAAAAAGCCAGTGTTAGAAGATATAAGCATAAGTGTGCCGGAAGGCAAATTGATCGGGATTGTTGGGCCGAATGGAGCTGGTAAGTCTACTCTAATTAAGGCTGCTCTTGGACTTATTCCTTCGGTTACTGGAGATGTGCGTATATATGGCCGGCCCTATGCGGAGCAGAGGCGGTTGATCGGATATGTGCCGCAGCGCGAGTCGGTGGACTGGGATTTTCCGACGAATGCTCTGGATGTAGTTATGATGGGGCGTTACGGTCATCTGGGTTGGTTCAAACGTCCAGGCGCGGCTGAGCGCAAAATAGCGATGGAGTGTCTGGAGAAGGTAGGAATGGCAGACTTGGCGAGCAGACAAATCAGTCAATTGTCAGGTGGTCAACAACAACGTATATTCCTGGCGCGCGCGCTTGCTCAGGATGCCAAATTATATTTGATGGATGAGCCGTTTGTAGGTGTCGATGCTGCAACTGAGAAGGCCATTATTACCTTGCTTAATGAACTGAAGCAGCAAGGAAAGACGGTGCTGGTTGTACATCATGACTTATCTACGGTGAAGGAATATTTTGATTGGGTCTTGTTGCTCAATGTGAAGGTCATGCAGTTTGGTCCTACTGAGGAAGTATTCACTAAGGATCACTTACAAAAAACGTACGGGGGTCGGCTCACTATTCTGGATCGTGAAGAAGAACCGCTGATCTTAAACTCGAGGTGATGAACAGATGAACTGGTTCGATTTATTGAAGGATCCCAATGCACAGTGGATCTTAATGGCCAGCCTTCTGCTCGGGCTCAGCAGCGGCGTGCTTGGAAGCTTCGCTTACTTGCGCAAGCAAAGCTTGATGGGCGATGCGCTGGCTCATGCCGCTTTACCTGGTATTTGCATAGCCTTCATGTTGACAGGCTCTAAGAATATTTTCTTTTTCTTGATAGGTGCTGCGGTGGCGGGGTTGATTGCTACATTCGGCATTGGCTATATTACACGGAACTCCCGCATCAAACAGGATAGCGCGCTTGGATTGGTCTTATCTGTTTTCTTCGGAATTGGAATCGTCTTGCTTACGCAAATTCAACACGGAGGCAGCGGGAATCAGAGCGGGCTGGATAAATTCCTGTTCGGTCAAGCGGCGGGAATGGTACATTCAGATGTCATAACGATGGTTGTGATCTCGGGATTGCTCGTTGGGTTATGTGCGTTGTTGTTTAAAGAATTCAAGCTGCTTAGCTTCGATGCTGGTTTCGCCAGAGGAATGGGTTTTCCGATCGCTATGCTGGATCAGCTATTAATGTTCCTGATCGTCGTAGCCGTTGTGGTAGGTATTCAAGCTGTTGGAGTCGTGTTGATGGCTGCCATGCTTATCACTCCAGCCGTGTCGGCTCGCTATTGGACAGAGCGGCTAGGCGTAATGGTAGTGCTTGCCGGATTATTCGGAGCGCTGAGCGGGGTTATGGGAACTTTTTTGAGCTCCTTGGTTAATAATCTGCCTACTGGTCCGTTGACTGTACTGTCGGCTACACTGTGGTTCGTAATCTCCGTTCTTTTCGCCCCTCGACGCGGAGTGGTAGCAAAGATGCTGTTGCGACTATCGGTAAAGCGGGATGTAAGTCTTGAGATGGAGCAGCGTCGTGGGAAGGAGGGCGGTTCCGTATGAGTGATTTCTGGATTATATTAACCGGAGCACTTGTGGCGAGTGGATGCGGAATTCTCGGTTGCTTCCTCATTCTGAGGAAGATGGCTATGATCGGGGATGCCATTAGTCATTCCGTGCTTCCGGGAATCGTCATCGCATTCCTGATAAGCGGGTCACGAGATTCCTTCTGGATGCTGCTCGGAGCTTCACTGATTGGCTTGTTGACGGTGTTCTTGATCCAGCTGTTCCACCAGAATGGAGTGCAATCGGACGCTTCAATCGGCGTTGTGTTCACCGCCATGTTCTCCATCGGAGTTGTGCTCGTCAGCTTGTTCACAAGCAAAGTCGACTTGGATCTGGATTGTGTGTTGTACGGAGAAATTGCTTTCGTTCAGCTAGATACATTGACTATGTTCGGAGTGGATGTAGGGCCGAAGGCAATCTGGGTGTTAGGTGTAGCCTTGCTGCTGAGCATAAGTGTAATCGGGCTGTTCTACAAACAGTTCAAGCTTTGTGCCTTCGACCCTGCCCTGGCAGCCGCCTTGGGCATACCCGTGGCGTTGTTCCACTACATGCTGATGGGACTCGTATCGGTGACAACCGTTGCATCTTTTGAGAGTGTAGGTGCTATTCTCGTTGTTGGCATGCTTATCGTGCCTGCGGCCACGGCATACTTATTGACGGAGCGCTTGAGTGTAATGATCCTCTACAGTGTACTAATCGGGATCACCAGCTCTGTCGTGGGGTATATGGTTGCTTTCTATCTGGATGCTTCGATCGCAGGCTGTATGGTTGCTGTAGCAGGAGTCATCTTCGTGCTTGCGTTCTTGTTCTCACCGAGCCATGGCGTGGTATGGAAGAAGAGGCGCCGTCAACAAGTGGTGCGCGAGGCTTAATGGTGGTACGGTAAGGAGCAGCAGAATAAGCAAGAGCCCTAGCCTAAGGCTGGGGCTCTTGCTTATGTGACGTATGCTTAAGCAGATCAAAGACCTTAATATTTACTACTCTCCCTATAGGCGCTAGGAGTCACTCCTTCATACTTTTTGAATAGTCGTATAAAGGTGCTGATGCTATAGAAGCCGACCAAATCGCAAATATCTTTGATCAGGATTTCCTCATTCTGAAGCAGCATCATCGCTTTTTTTACACGCAGCTTATTGATGTAATCGGTTAATGTGTCCCCAACCTGCTCTTTAAAGTAGCGCGACAAATAAGAGGGATGAATATCAAATTTATCCGAAATCGTAGTAATAGACAGGTTGTGATCACGGTATTCTTGATTAATGAACTCCAGCACATTCTCCTTGAGACGGAAGTTATGACTTTTCTTTTTGGCATGCACGTGATCGCATACTTTTCCCAGAAACACAATCATCCGGTCCCTCATAGCCGAGACAGCTACGCCGTTCATCAGCTCTTCGATGGCCTTCATGTTATCCTCGTACAACTCGGTTTGATCCAAATTCACTTCGATCGCGGCCTTCATCATCGTACTGATAATGTCGAACATCAGGCAGCGAACCATCTCGATCGACAAGCTTTGTTGGGAGAGATTGCGGGTGATGACCTCATCGAGAATGCTTTTGGCGTGCTCGAAATCTCCAGCTTTTACGTGGTTAATCAACTGCTGTTCATTCTCCAGAGAGTAAATATAGGAGCGGTTGAAGCTCTGAATCTGATCGTAAAAAATAATCGTTTGGGTCCCAAAAAGCATTTTGTATTCCATCGCATCCATAGCTTCCTGGTAAGCGGCAGGCAGCTCAGAGACAGACCTGCGAATGGTACTCACCGATACGGTAAAGAAAATATGAAATCGGCTGCCAATGAACCGTTGGGCCTCTTCCGTTATACGGGTCAGCTCCTGCTTCGCTTCCTCAGGTGAGGTGTCGCCGTTCAGGTTAATCATACAAGCCAGCATCTCATCGACCTCGATCATCCAGCCCTGGTGCTGCTGCCCGACCATTTCCTCTACTATATTCGATAGGATCAGCTGGACGAACTCCCGCTTCTTCTCCGCATCCGTCTCTTCCTTTCGGAAGAATCCGCTAAAATCCTCTAAGTAGAACAACAGCACGGCGAAATGATCTGACCGCAGCTTCAATCCATACTCCGCCATGACTTCAAGAACAGGAAAGTCCTGTTCCGTTCGTCCCTTGAGTATTCGAACGAGCAAATTCGAACGAAGCACATTTTTCTGTTTCTCCATCATCCGGTTCATCTGGTTGTTGATGTCCATCGTATTCTCGATCGCTTCTTCCAAATAATCGTATTCATTGCCTGCTACACCAAGGTTTATCTTGGAGCGCGCTGCTACGGAACGGACAAGCTGCTGAAGCGGGTAATAATTGCGTTTGGCGAGCAGAATGGCAAGAACGGCCCCAATCGCTAAGGCGATGAACAGCGTTAACACGGTTAGGTTGCGTACGTATTCGGCTTTCTGGCTGTACAAGCGCGAAGGAAGGACATACACATATTTCCAATTTGTGCTTTTGGATTGAATATAGGAAATGACCACCTCTTGGCCATCCCATTGACGATGAAGAGTTCCGGTATCGCCGATCATGCCGTCGAACCTGTGAGTCACCTCTTTGGTTTGCTCCGATGTAGCAAGAAGCTGATTAGCGCCATTCAATATGTACACTTTCCCTTGATTGTAAGATTGGATGTTCTGCATGGCAGCGAGCAGACGCTGATCATTTAACTCAATAACTAGTGTAGCCATAGGGTTGTTGCGTTCTTCAAAAGGTAAAGATTGAGCGAATATGATTCCTTTTGGTGCCTGTCCTTCCCCAGTTTGCATGTTGAAAAATTGCCCTCGATACGACTGAGCCAAGAAAAGCTTCCATTCCTCGTAAGTGAGACCAGAGCCTGCTTGCATCATGTTATAGTACATTGCGGTTTCATAGTAAGAGGATTCCGTCAACACGAAATCGCTTTTGTGGAAGTAAAGATAGAAGCGGTTATAGTACCGGTTGGAGCTATTGTACACCTTGAAATCGGCTAAAGCCTGCACCATGGCTATACGATCCTCAGCACCGACTGTGCCCTGCGTTCGCATGAGTTGGCGGACCTTGGAATTAGTCGAGATCACCTCGCTTAAACGATAGGCATATTCGATCTGATTATCGATATCTTGCTGGAGCTGCGATAAGAGCGACTTGTTGGCGCGGTTGATCTCATCTTCAATGACGTTACGGGTCTGAAAATATGTAACAAGCATCATAGCAATCGGAATTAATAGAACGATCGCATATGACCGAAGCCATCTTGCTCTTACGCTGTTTATTTTCAGACCGAACACTGACATCACACTCCGCTGCCTTAATCGTTTAGCCTAGCCGTTAACCTTTGATTGAACCTATCATAACACCTTTTACGAAGTACTTCTGCATAAAAGGATAAATGAACAGGATCGGCAAGGTAGCCACCATGATGGTAGCATATTTAATGCTCTCCCCGACGGATTCGATCTCACCCGCAGACGCTTGACTGGTCATGTACTCGGTACTGTTCTGGATCAGAATCTCGCGGAGGATGAGCTGAAGCGGGAACAAATCGCGATCTCTTAGATATAACATGGAAGAGAACCAGGCATTCCAATGGTGAACCCCATAGAACAGAACCATAACAGCCATGACAGGAAGAGAGAGCGGAACAACGATTCTCGCAAGGATAGTGAAATCATTGGCCCCGTCCATCTTGGCTGATTCGACCAGACTCTCCGGTATGGAAGCGAAGGATGTGCGCAGAATGATTAAATTCCAGGTAGAGATCGCCCCAGGTATGATAAGGGCGAACAAACTGTTGCCCATGTGCAGCCAATTGTTCACGAGCAAGTAGGAAGGAATCATACCTCCCGAGAAAAACATCGTAAACACAATGAGCAGCATTAACGTGTTCGTCCAAGGGACCCCTTTGCGTGACAGCACATAAGCACCCATACTGGTAAGGATTAAGTTAATCGTTGTGCCTGCGGCAACGACGAATAACGTGTTCGCGTATCCGCGAATTATGTTCGGATTCTGAAAGACGAGCTTGTAAGCCCCCCAAGTAAAACCCTCCGGCCACAGCAGTATTCCCGTATAGGTCATGAGCAGCTTGGAGTCGCTGAAGGAAGACATGAGCACATATACGAAAGGATACAAAGTGATTACGACCATCGAGATCATGAACAAAGTGTTAAACCACTGGAACGCGGTTTCTCCGGTACTTCTGCGTATTGTGTTTAGTTGCACTTGAATTTCCCCTTTACCATAGGCTGCTATCGCTCAATTTGCGACTAATCTTGTTGGCTATGATGAGCAGCAGGAAATTGAGTGCCGATTGGAACAATCCTACGGCTGTAGCATAGCTGAATTCGAATGATGCGCCGAGACCTTTTCGGTACACGAATGTATTAATTACATCAGCGGTTATATAAGTGTTGGGATTGTATAAAAGGATGATTTTCTCGAACCCGACATCAAGCATATGGCCGATCTTCAGAATGAACAAAATAATAATAATGGGCGCGATGCCAGGCAATGTTATGTTCAGGGTTTGCTTCCACTTGCCTGCTCCGTCGATCCGGGAAGCCTCATACAGCTCGGGATTGATCCCGGTAATGGCAGCGAGATAGATGATGGAACCCCACCCTACGCTTTGCCAGATGTCCGAGATAATATAGATCGCGCGAAAATATTCGGGGTGCGACAGCAGCGCCGTCCGCTCCATCCCAAGCCAAACAAGCAGATCCATGATGACGCCTTCTCTTGCTACGAACTGGGTGATCATCCCGCAAATCACAATGAGTGAGATGAAATGGGGGAGATAAGTAATCGTTTGCACGGCTCTCTTGAAGAAGCGGCCACCGATTTCATTAATCAATAGCGCGAATATGATAGGCGCCGGAAAGGCGAACAAGAGCTGATATACGTTCAGCAGCAAAGTATTTTTGAGCAGCCGCCAGAAATAATAGCTTTCGAAAAAAGCTGTGAAATGCTTGAACCCTACCCAGGGGCTGTCCAGGAACCCTTGCGCAACTCTGTAATCCTTAAAGGCAATGATGGCTCCATACATGGGAGCATAATGGAATAAAGCGTAATAGACGACAACGGGCAGGATCATGAAGTATAAGTATTTATGTTTGCGGTAATCCAGCAGGAAGCTTCTCATGAGGCACTCTCCAATCTGTATCGGAAAAAGAATTCAGGCAGAGCATGATAGGAGCTGTTAGCCCTGCCTGAAGCAGATCTGATTCTATTTACGCTTGTTATAACGCTCAAGCGCGCTTTGTTTGATTGCAATCGCTCGTTCAATTTTGAGAGTTTTTAGCTGGGCAACATACTTGTCATAATTAGTAAGCGGCTCTGCGCCCATAATGAACTTCAGGAACATTTCGCTCTGATAGGTGTTAATCTCGGCCATAATAGCAGACAGCTCGCTTGCTTCCGCTGATGTAGGCGTAACGCGCGGCATCATGTTCGCGGTAGCGTTTTTCTGATGACGGCTGAATATAACAGACGCGTCCTTCTGACTCTTGAAGACGTAATATTGATCGATGTAACGGTCGTCACCGACTAATCCAGGGGCGGGGGTAGACACCCGCAAATATTTGGACATGGCCTCGCCAACAGATAGCTTATCCGGATTTTTCAATATCAGATCTGTATACTTAGGGTAACCATTCACCATTGTGTAAGTTTGACCTTCTACTCCGAATGATTTCAGCATGTGTCCCTCGTTGGAGTAGTGGTAATCCAACCATTTGGCCGTCTCTGCCGGGAATTTGTTCGAAGGAGTAATACCTGCGCTGCCGCCCCCGCGGTAATCGTAAGGCTTGTTAATGAAACGCGGCTCTTCACCTTTGCGAAGCACTGGATATGGTGCTCCCGCAAGATCATACTTCCCTTGCGCGGCGTTCAAATATTTGCCCATCCCGCTGCCGATGAAGGCGAAAAACGCGCCCGAGCTTCCGTTTGCTGCTTTGGCATCAAAGGACTTGGCATCCTGCGTGGCAAAATCAGGGTCTAGCAGACCTTCCTTGTACCAAGCATTCATCTGGGTCAAATAGTTTTTGTAGTTCGGCTCATAAGGTCCATATTTGACTTTTCCATTCTCCTGATAAAATTCCCAACCGATACCATACGGGCCATTGAACAATTCGCGGTTGAAGTCGGAGAGCTTCATCGTAAGAGGTGTCTTTGCATTCTTCTTTTCTTTGAACTGACGCAGCACATTCGTCCAGTCATCCATCGTTTCCGGTACAGCCAGACCGAGCTCATCCAACCAGTCTTTGCGGAGAATCATCCCTCCGGATACGGAGTTGTTGCCAATCCCGATTCCTGGGAACACGTAGATGGTCCCGTCATCGGTGCTGATCTCTTTCTTCATATCGGGATGTTCATCCAGATACTTTTTCAAGTTAGGCGCATTTTTGTCAATAATGTCATTGAGTTTGATTAATACTTTGTCGGAGATCGCTTTCTCAGGACCCCCTGGATATGTTGTAAAGTCTCTTTCAATGATATCCGGCAAGTTCCCGGATGCGATCAACAAATTGAATTGTTCATTCTCGCTGCCGACTGCTGGATGCTGGAACTCAATTTTGACATTCGTCTTTTTCTCCAACTCTTGATAAAACAAAGCTTCGCCATAGTTCTTCAAAGATCGGGTCGCATCTGCAGGAATCCCTGTCCAGTAAGAAAGCTTGACTGGCCCCGATGCCGTTGGTTGGGCGCTAGTGGAAGTAGTCGTACCCTTGTTGTTGTCGGATGAACATCCTGCCAGCAGGCTTCCCGTTAATGCTATGGATAAAGAATATACGGTTAATTGTTTTTTCAATCTCAAGACCTCCATTGTGTATGTTGGACCATCAGTATTAGATCGAAGGATAGGCGTCACTTGGAGCCTACCTCCTGAGTATACTCCGAACAAGCTGCAAAGCTATTAGCAATGTTTCAGATGCCTTTGCAATTGATGACAATTCTAGTTAATGGGACGTATTAGCTGAATATTGCGTTTGCCACGAGGCAATTATATTTCGCGCGATTCCGCGGACTGTATTTGCCATATCGTAGCTTACATCCCTGGATGGCTTCAGGGTTACATGAACGGTAAAGGCAGGGTCCTCTATAATCGGGACTATCGTTTGCAGGATGTCGCTGCGTACTTCTGGATGACGATCAGCGATGCGGAACAATGCCATCAAGGAGAAGGTGAAGTATTGGAAAAAATATTCATCATTATGATTAATGAACTCCACGTCTGTAGACAGGTTGGTGAATTGTCCCCGGCTTTGCATAATTTGCAACAGCTCTGGTACGATCTCCGCGTCGCCAAGCTTGCCTAACAGGTAAATGGAGGCGTACCCCCTTACTTGGTTGTATTTGCGGCTTGTTTTGGGAACGAACGTATCACGCTCTCTCATACATTCCCTGAGCACAGGGATGGCCGCTTTATCGCCTTGCAGAGCTAGTGCAAAAGCGCTGTGCTTGCGCAGATGCTCCCGATCAGGGGCTGGGTCGCTCATCCATTCGTTAAGAGATGCGTTGATAGCTGAACCGATTCTTCTGGCAGACCAGATAGCGATTCCCGGCTTGTCGCTGGCTAGTCCCTCTTTGATCAGCTCGTGATCTGTTAACCATACCAGACTTACATTCGATTCATCATCTTGAGTAGTCATGCCATTCTTCATCCCTACGTTATTGGAGGAACGCAGACAACCCGTTTCCAGCAGCAGCGGACGGAGCTGCTCATAAGGGACACTGCGAAGCGGCAGTCCTTGACTCAGGGCGACGTAGGCAGCCAGTGCAGCCGCTTCGCCGCATTTCTGCATGTCACGCTTCATCCGCACGCAAGCAGCCAGATCATGATCAATGGCAATAGATCGGCCAGCTACGAGGACGTTGTCGTAGCCTTTGGGGATGAGAGCGCCTAACGGAATCGGCACGGATAGATTGAGGCCCCATAGACTGGCTGCGACCGCCCAGTCCTGTTGCAAATCACTTTCGAAGGCGATGTCTTTGCCGTGATTGTCTACGTTGGAGTAGGCATACAGGAGCGGTTCTTGAGATTGCCGATCCGCTATCAGGTCTGCGAACGTAACCTGCTCTTCACCGAGAATGAATCGGCCTTCCCGAATGCCAAGCTGCGGAGCAAGCTTCAAGAATTTCCTCGATTCCTCGAATCGGTCGGGCATATGGGTGAATATACAGGCGGATTGCATGATGGCTTGTGTTAGGTCTTCCTCGTTCGTCTGATTTACGTAACCGGAGTCCGTATAGAAAGGTTGGACCCAGTCGTCCTTTAATGCGATCAGGGGATGGGAGAACGGCTGCATTTTACCGTCCATCTGTCTGCCGCTCATGTGCATTGCTGCGCCCATGATGGCGCAAACCTCAGCTTCTCCGGAAGCATCGATCAGGATCCGGCACCCAGCCTCTTGTATACCGCTTGGGCCGATCCAGCGCACACCGCATAAGGTTGTACCTTCCATGTAAACTCCGATTACAGCGCTTTCATATTGAACCGTGACTCCGGCATCCAAGGCTCTGCGCTCGAGCACATATTTCTTGACTTCAGCGTTTGTCCCGCGTGCTTTTGTGTAACCGATCCCCTCAAGCTGTTTCGTCTCTTCATCGATCGATTCGAATAATCCTCCCTTGGAGCCGAAATAATAGCCCACAATCGCTCCGATTGTTCCCGCCCCGCCCATTGCGTTAAGACGCTCCAATCCAAGCACTTGAAGTCCTTTGTTAGCGGCTGTAATGGCTGAGATTGCCCCTGCGGTGCCCAGACCGACAACAATTACATCGAAGTTCCGGGAAAAAGTGTCGTTTGTTGCGTCTCTCTTTACTTCTGCAGAAACAACAGCTCCTTGCTCACGCTGAAGCAGATTCATGCTGCAACACCTCTTCTCCGTATAGGTAGCCTTCTTCCAATGCATGCAGCGGATTGTCGAACACACATGACGGCATCCATATCCAACCCTCTCCAAGCTGCTCGCGTCGAGTTGGCGGCTGAATGGCGAACTCGTCAGCTATCGCGGCGATTGTCCAAGGGATCAGCGCTTCCGGTCTTGCTTCCCAATAGTGATGGAGCTCGTACCTGGCTTCATCCCAGGTGGCCGAGGCATCGATCGGAAACCGCAAGTACGCTTCTGAAGCGAACAATCCGGCGGTGATGCGATCCGCAAACGCTTCCGGGATAAGCGGTTCGCCGGCGGATGCTGCATCTGCCCGATGGAGCACGGCTCCGATGAACTTGGACCCGAGCGGGAAACGTCCTGTCGCAGAGCGGCAATCGGATGTAGTGTCAATGATGCGGTTAGCTTGTATCAGGCGTATACCTGATGCATCGAATAGAGTTACCCCGTAGCCGTGGTCTGGTCGCGGCTTCACCTCTACGATCTCAGTCATTAAACGGATCGACTGTCGCGAATCAAGCAGCAGCTTGTGCACAGTTGGCGCCATGCCTCCCAGGTGAACCCCGCCTTTCTCGGTCAACAAGTTGCGATCGAGCCATTGCTCACGCAATTGCTCCGTTAGCGGGAGCTGCGGCGTACGGCTCCAGGTATGACCTGGGCTATAGCTGTTGATGAATTCATGTCCAACCAGCGTTGTCCGCTCCACCAGCAATCCTTGCGCTCCTAAGCGCTGGGCTAACCCGATTCCAGCGAATGTGGCGCCGATCACCAGCACCTCTATAGTGTCTTTCATGCTGCCCCTCCCTCGTTGTTAAATGGTTTGGTTTTAGCGATTTCGGCTTCAGTATAGGGAATGGAGAGCCAGTGTTACAAGCTGCAATTCGCTTCCGGCTGCTCATTTGATGACCATGTCATCACATGGAAAGAGTTGACGGAAATGCACATGCTGTGAAAGAAATGCTGGAGCTGCTGCTCCAAACATGAGTTAATGGAGACAGAGCACATCTATGCATATCAGTACTACTAAGGGAGGCACAACAGATGTCATTAGAACACATTCCGAGGGATACGATTATTCAAACGATTAAAGACGGGTTTATTAAGGATGAGCGAGTATACGCCTTGTGGCTCGAGGGATCGGACGGAACGAATACTTTAGATGAATACTCCGATCTTGATTTGGTTATGGACGTGGAGGACGGGACAGAAGAGGGAATATTCGGGAGGCTCGAGCAAATGCTCGGCACGTTGGGGGAGCTTGATCTGATTGTTGGCCCGGACAGGCCTGGTCCGAAGTTGATGTATAAAGTTTATCATCTTGAGAACACGGCACCTACGCTTTTATTAGATGTAACCATCCAGAGCCATAGCCGGCAATTCGCTTTTGACAGGAAGAATGAATACGAAGTTCCAAAGGTCCTGTTCGATAAGGCTGGCGTCATTCAATATCGCGATAGCGAAGGGATGAATGCGCAGACACGGCGCGACAAGACCTATAATAGAATGAAGCAGCTGGATGGGGTGTTTAAACAGCGGATTAGAGCGATTAAATATGTTCAGCGCAATCATTATCTGGAAGCTCACGCGTATTATCATAAATATGTGCTGAATCCCTTGGTGGAGCTTCTGCGAATACGGTATACTCCCCTTATAAGCGATTACTATTTGGTCCATATTTCGCAGCATTTACCCGCCGAGGCCGTAGATCAGCTCGAGGAGCTGTATCGCAACCAATCTACGTCTGATATTAGCAGGAACATGGAACGGGCGAATGCCTGGTTTCATACCACGTATCAAGAGCTGCTTCTTTCGTTGCAATAGCGGGGACAACTTTATTGAACAGCATTGGCGAAACGGATGATTGAGAATTTCATCGAAGATGCGATTACCGCATTGCGGAGCGGCACAAGCGATGGTGTAAAACGCAGCTCGGCACCGGTCGCAGCGATTCGGCTTAACAAATCTCCAACAGGCTCTACATCAATAGGAACAATTGTTTCTGGTGAAGTATAATAGCCGGCGGAGTCACCGGTAGATGTAAACGAAGCTTCGGCAAATGTGTAAACATAAAGTTGAACGCTGCGGATTCGTTCCAGCCAACCTGATTCTACGGCAATGATTTTATTAGCTGTTGAATCGGCGAAGAACCTGGCTGTATCTTCTGGTGAAGCGCAGCCCGTCTTAGTGTAGATCACACGCGGACAATCCCTTGGGAAATAATAATGGACGGCATGCTCACTGTCGATCGCCCAGACGATAGGCGGTAAATGGGGGGCCGACTTGGCAAGGCGCGGTTCGAATTGCTCGATTGTGGGATCTTCACTGAAATGATAATACAAGCTTCCAGCTCCTTATCTAAATGTTATCTGGCACCCTTATCTCAATTGTCGGAGGTACCTCGTATGCTATCTACAGATCAGAAGAAATTGATTCTAGCTGTATTGAAAAAGGAAAAGGGCAGGCTGCTGTCCGGGTTCAAAGGCAAAACATTAGATAAGACGATTGATGATTTGTCCCAGATGCTGCGGAATGAAGTCGTTAATGACCCAGACCCTAACAAGTCTATTGAATGGAAGCGGGATAAAAAGAAACGCTAGAATCCAGTAACAAGATTACAACGAACTCAATTTTTAGACAGCATAGTGCTGAAGCGATATTGCTTCGGAGAGCATCCCTCGTATTTTTTGAACAAACGGCTGAAATAAAAAGGGTCCTGGTAGCCTAAAGACTCTCCGATCTCCTGAACGCTCCTATGCGTATTCGTCAGCAGATGTTTGGCTTGCTGCATCCGAAGCTGATGTACATACCCCAGAATTGTAATGCCTGAATATTTCTTAAATACCTGGCACAAATATTCATACTTCCGGTCCGTTACCCGTTCTAACGTTTCCTTGGCAATATGTATATCTTTCTCATAGTAATTGTTTAAATGATTAAGCAGCTTGCGGAGAGTCGCATAAGAAGCTGGGAATACCGTATGGGTATGACTTTGCTCCAGAAAATCGCCCGCAAGCAGCCGCAAAATCTCACCAAGAAGCAGTGTCGCATGGAAGCGATAATACCCTTTGGGCTCAGCGAGCACAGAGACGAGTTCTTCAAAAAGGACAAGCAGCTTGAAGTGATGTTGGATCGAGAAATGCTTAGGGAGAATGACTGGCTCTTCGATCGGCCCTTTCAAAGTATGGATTCCGCTGCTTTGAACATGGACTATATTGAGCTCAGGAACTCGGTCTGCTTGGAACTCCTTGAGCTCTGGCTCACAAGAGAACTGAGCCCAGAAAAACTTCCCTTGACGTTCGGACGCTCGCCAGCCTCGGTGCTGTTCCCACGGCATTAACAAAACGCAGTCGCCAGCATCCAGTGTCAGCTTCTGTTCGCCGACTTGCAGAAAGACTGGCCCGGCCGCAGCGATAATGATCTCGTAATGCGGGTTATGGTGATTGTCTTGGAAGCTTTCGCTGTTTGCATCGAACAGGTCGGCCCATTTTACATCCAGAAGAGATAATCTTGAAAGCGAATAGTACATGTAATCCTCCGAGATAATTGATTTCCAAATCTTAATGCTCTCCATGGTTCCGACTCTCTATGATGCCTATAATCAGTATATCAAATCAGAAAGCGGTGAGCCGAGGAAATGAGTATTAGCATTCTGAATGAAAGTGATTATTATCGTATAGTGTATGGAGGCTGGCTCGGCAAAAACATTGGCGGCACGCTAGGAGCGCCTGTGGAAGGGAAGAAAGAGCTGTTGGACCTGACATTCTACCCTGTGTTGCCGGATGGTCCATTGGAAAATGATGATTTGGATTTGCAGTTGGTATGGCTGCATGCGCTGGAGCAATACGGTCCGCGGCTCACGGCCAAGGAGCTGGGCCAGGAGTGGGTGGAGCATGTGTTTTTTCCATTCGATGAGTATGGATATGCGTTAACTAACTTGAGACGCGGATTGATCCCGCCAGTTGCAGGGCATTTCAACAATCCATTCACGAATTGCATGGGATCCCCCATTCGTTCCGAGATTTGGGCCATGGTGGCTCCGGGAGCTCCGAATGTGGCCGCTTATTATGCTTACCAGGATGCTATCGTGGACCATGCAGGAGGCGAGGGTGTCTATGGAGAGATGTTTTTTGCTGCATTGGAAAGCGCGGTGTTCTATGAGAAGGATCGGGATCAGTTGATCGCAATCGGAATGAACTATATTCCGTCTGAGAGCCGCACGACCGCCGCCTTGAAGGATTTATTGATGTGGCACAAGGAAGGGAAAACGTGGATAGAAGCGCGCGAATTGATCCTGGAGAAGCATGGAAGCGACAACTTTACGGACGCTCCGCAAAATATTGCTTTCACCATACTGGGCTGGTTATATGGCGAAAGCTTCGAGGATGCCATCTTGAAAGCAGTTAATTGCGGATATGATACGGATTGTACGGCTGCAACACTGGGGGCTATCTTAGGCATGCTGCTCGGTCCGGAAGGCTTGCCTGACAAATGGGTGAAACCTGTAGGTGATCGGGTCGTGGTCAGCCCGCCAATCAAAGGATTCCCGGCGCCGCATAATCTCGATGAGCTGACTAAGCGAACAATCCAAGTTGGCAAGCAAATTGTGGCGGCCTGGGATACAGAGATTATAGTGCATCCTGAGCAGTCGACGGCATGGGCGCGTCCAACTACTGTCGATCTTGCCTGGGTCAATGAATTATGGAGCAGAAAGGTAACGGCTAATCGCTATCTGCTGCCTGAAGGGTCATGGAGGAATCCGGATGCGGAATTAGTCATTGATTATGGACCAGAGGGGCCGGCAATTGGGGCGAGTCAATCGAAAGTGTTATATGCCACATTTACGAATCATTCCAAAGTTGCTGTTGAAGGCACATTGTCATTAACCGTTCCAGAGGGATGGACAGCTCCAACCGGCCGGAAAGTGGAGTTAACACCTGGAGCCTCTGTACAATGGGAAATGGTCATTCAGGCAAGTGAACAAGTAAAACCCGTTAATACATTAGTTCTCACTTGGAGAAGAATGCATGATCATACGATCTGGGCAGAACAGCATATCGACTTCACTCTGGTGGCTGCCGCTCCATGGAGAATATCGAGTTCTTCTAATGAGCAGTCGCATGTAGTTTATGTCGCGGGGGACCGGTTAGTCTGGACGAGTGATAACAGGGATGATGCGAATACGGTGTATCATGCGGAGTCCATTGTGAATAATCCGCTTGAGAGAACACTATGTTTGATCGCAGCAGCGAATGGTCCCGTTCGGGTCAAGCTGGATGGAGTGCTTATCATTCATTCCAGTGCTACCCATGAATTTATGCCAGCTTATCATCGGGCTCCGAAGGAGCAGCAAGTCGAACTTAAGCTGGCAGCGGGTCGACATAAGATAGAGATCGAGGCGCAGCGTCCTGAGAATGGGAAGCCGCCTGAGGTATACGTCTTGCTTGTGGGTACTAGAGCAACGTCTTCACCTGGACCATGCTACTATTACATTGATATGGAGTGGCAGTTGGATGAGAGTTGATGCTCATCAGCATTACTGGGAAGTGAGCAGGAATGATTATGGCTGGCTGACGGCAGATAAGGGCATTCTGTATAACAATTATTTGCCGCAGCAGCTCGCTCCTTTGCTTCAAAAGCATAAGCTCCAGTTTAGCGTGGCGGTACAAGCTGCCCCCACCATGGATGAAACTCGCTATCTATTAACGTTGAGCGATAGAGACCCGTCCTTGATTGGCGTCGTGGGTTGGCTGGATTTTGAATCGCCATTATTCCGAGATGCATTCGCAGAGCTAAGCAAGCATCCTAGATTTGTCGGGGTCCGGCCGATGATCCAGGATTTGCCCGAGGATTGGTTGTTACGACCGGCGGTGGTAGACAATATGCGTTTTCTTGAACGGGAGCAGTTTCCTGTTGATTTGCAGCTGAGACCTCATCTGTTCGAATCAGTTATGATGCTGATGATGCAGGTTCCCAATCTGAAGGCCGTCATCGATCATATCGCAAAGCCAGTATGGGATGAGCCCTTAGAGAGTTGGAAATCCAGCATGAAGCGGCTTTCTGAATATCCGAATATGGTATGTAAGCTGTCTGGATTGGTACCGGAAAGGACAGCCCCCTGGACGGTGGACCAACTCCGTCCGTATGTAGAGCATATAATCGGGATTTTCGGGTATGATCGAGTCCTGTTTGGCAGTGATTGGCCTGTCTGTCTCTTGTCGGCCAGCTATGATCAGGTTGTTGATGCTCTGAACGAATTGCTGCCTAGGGAATGGTCTGATCAGCAGAGAGAAGGCGTTTGGGGGAACAATGCCATGAAGTTTTACAGGCTAGGCACATAAGAATGTGCTGGGGGCGTGGGGATGGAGTGGAGAAACGAGCCCATCCCCACGCCCTCTCTCGCCTAATTGAACTCAACTACCGAGAGCCTGACCGATGAACTTTCGGTCAGGTTTTAAATATGAACATTTGTAAGACCATTGTGCCAGATTCGTACAAACTATTGCTTAAAGGTGCGGGGCTTTGCTATACTGTGTTCGGTATTTGCTTTCCAGTCCCTTGGATAATAGGAAAAATCCAAGCAACAGCATCATGTAAGCCGACATAGGAAACAGCAGCATCCACTCATTGTAATCCAAGTAATTGCGGGCATTAGCGACAAGTCCAGCCCATTCGTTCGTAATCGGGACGAAGATCGTAGGGTCTTTCTGCATCTCTGTGCCTCCAATGAACAGGCTGAAGATGCCAAGTTGGCCAAACATCGTAAGGGCCAGAATTAGTTCATTCACGAATAACAGCAGCAGACTCTCCTTCAAATGCGGGAATATATGACGGAATAGAATGCGTCTGCGCCCAGCCCCGACACATATAGCCGCATCTACATATTGTTGCTTGCGAATCTCCCAGGTTTTATTCTGCACAACGGACACTACACCCGGAATCCCTAGCACAATGAAGAGCAGACACAGCAGAACGGTTAACATTAAAGGGCTCAGGCCAGCGTTAATGCTGATACCGAATAACACGAAGAAAACGATGATGAACATCGGAACACCGCTTAAGAAATTCAGACTCCACTTTGATTGGGACTGATTCCTCGAGAAGCCAAGCAACATCCCGAGCAAACCTCCTATCAATGTACGTGCACTCGCAACGGCTGCAACAGCGGCTAGGGTATATTTGGCGCCGTACATCAGCTGAGTGAAAATGTCGTACCCCCATTTATCCGTCCCGAACCAATGCTCGGCTCCAGGTTTAATAGGCGGCGCGATCAACACATTTCCCTGTTCGGTTTGCACGTAGCTAATCTTGACTTGATCCTTAGGTGAGAATGGAGTAAACAAGGGTCCAAATAAGGCGATAATAAGCATGATTCCCGTTAAGCTTATTCCAATCCAGAATGACTTATTCATGTGCAAACTTCCTTTCTATCAGCCATACATAACCGCGCATCAGCCCATAGAGGCACAAATAAAGCAACATGAAAGCCATGAAGCAATTGACCGTTAGCGGGAATTGGTATCCTTTTAATAAGCCAGCCTTCAAATTAGTTGAACTGTAACTGCTCGACAACAGTAATTTGGTCATGCCTCGAAGATTAAACAAGTACTCCATAATGAACAAATTGCCCACAATGATTCCGGTTAATTTATGCAGCTCAGCTTTCAGATAGGGCAGCACATTAGGCAGCACATGATAAGTATAAGTGTACAGCTTGGATAAACCCTTTGCCTTAGCATTCAGAACATAATCCTCTGTCAGAACCAGATGAGTATGAACAGAAATGCTTCGCATCATATATAACAAGGGAATTAACGTCATCGACAGGAGGGGAAGCAGAATAGCTGGATCATCTACAGACAAGGAAGCAACCTTCGCGATGGACAGTCCGGTTCTTTTATAAATAACAACAACCAGAAGCTGCAGCCATAGAATTAGTAGAAAGTCAGGAATGATGGACAGCAGTTCGAATGCTTGTTTGATCCAATTTCTTCGGATACGCGACAATCCCATTCCGGCAAATAATCCAAGTGTAATCCCTGATAATGCAGCAGCCGCGGAATAACCGAAGGAAACGAGGGCGTAACCGCCAATCTGCTCGAAAAAAGCATGTTCAGTCTTACCTGTGAGGAACAGAAAGGATTGTCCAGAACCAAGTCCCTGGATATAATCATAGATGGCTCGTCCAGCAGCCGACCATTCCAAGGTCAACTGTCCTGCTTCAGCCTTAATAAGAATAGGCGTGGAGGCTAATGCAATAGAAAAGGCTATCAAGCTGCAAATGCTTACGAGGATTCGTAATCCTTTATCCATGTTTCACTCGTCCGTTCTGTGATATGAAAGTTTATTTCAAGACAATTAGATATTCATGATACAAGATTACGAGAACAATTGTCGATACTAGAGTTCGTTATGATGGTATAATTAGGCTGGTAAATGGAGGGATTGACTATGAGTCACATTAAAATATTGTTGGCGGATGATGAAGCGGCTTTGCGTTTTTTGTTAACAGAGACTTTATCGGATGAAGGTTATGAGATTACAGAGGCAGAAGACGGCGGGGAAGCCATGAAGGCTTTGCAAGAGGAGACGTATACCCTAGCGATCCTTGATTATATGATGCCCGAGAAAACCGGGGTGGAAGTATGCGCATGGTTAAGAGGTTCAGATAATCCGAATAAGAATATCCCCGTGTTGCTTTTGACTGCCAAGGCGCTTGAGAAGGATAAGGAGCAGGCCCATTCAGCAGGTGTAACCCAATATATCTTGAAGCCGTTTAGCCCTTTACAGTTAATGGATATCGTTGCCGATTATATTGCGAAAGCGAAGTAGCCAAGGAGATGTGAGACGCATTATGAGTACGGGGAACAAAGGATTGGCATTCAAGGTCTCTTCATTTATTTTCACAGTCATGGCTTTGTTCGCGGTCGTGGTTATAGCTGTGGGAATCTATATGAATGAACGGATAACCGATACGCGTGAAGAGCTTGAACAGGAACTAAGCGATCAGGTTCAGATTGAACAATTGCACAGCCAAGCACAGACCAATGTCTCCGTTATGAGAGCATTCCTGGCGTATGGTAGAGACGAGTTTCTCGAGGAGTTCAATGTTCAAGTCAAAGTGTTTGCAATTAATCTTAATTCCTTCAAGAGTTACTTATCAGGACTAGGCGCTTCCGAAACACAGAAATACCGGTTGGTAGAGGAAATTTCCGTCATATGGGATCAGTACGTAAAGTATACGCTGAACTCCGTTGAACTTAAGAAATCCGAGGAAATCGAAGAGCTTGCGGCATTTTCTCAGTACACGTCGGATGCGGTAAAGAGCATGGACAATAAATTCAATGAAATATTAGCGATCCAGGACACTCAAGTCGACAAATTACTCAATGACAATCGGCGAGATACTGGTTTCTTGATCTATATGCCAATATTCATTGTAGTGGGATGTTTGATTGCAGGTCTGTTCCTGGTTCGGTACTTACGCGGCAATGTTATCCAACCCTTAATAGAGGTGGGGCAATCCGTTAACCAGATTGCTGAAGGAAATTATAATGTACAACTGGCCGACAATGGCAGAACCGACGAGCTCGGACGATTAATGAAAGGCATTACGTTCATGTCCAGCGAACTTCAACAGCGGCGCGATCAATTAGAGCAATCCAATTTGGAATTAATAGATCAACGCGATTTGCTGGAAGCGCAGAATGAAGAGATAACAGCCCAACAGAACGAGCAAGAGGTTATGCTTGAGAAGCTGACCGATCGAGAGCGGGAGCTGGAGTTCATTAACTCCTATCAGGAGAAATTGACCGGATATGCAGAGCTTTCTGCATTCATGGAGCATTCGATCAGGGCGCTTCTGCAAGCTCTACATATGGATGCAGCCGTCCTCGTTGCACCTAGGTCGCATAACGGTACTTATGAAGTCATCCATGCTTACGGCTATCCAACTGGTTACTTGCCAGCTTCCTATGAGGAGCTATTCGGGGTTAGTCAGCGCGCTATGATCGAGAAGCGGGCTATTACGCGTATTAGGAAGCTCTCGGAGCGAGAACGCGGCATTCACGGCGGGTATGAGACAGCCACCGATATTTATTACCCGCTGTTGGACGACCAATCGGAGCTTCTCGCCTTATTGCTGCTTACCTCTTATGAGGAGACGCGAGGTTCGGAGACTATGGGACGTCTGACGACTGGCTTGGTCCGTCAGTTCTCCTTGGCCTATATGGCGCAGATCGTGAATGAAGACCGCCGGAAGCAAGCAGAGCTTCTTGAGGAACTAAATGAAGAGCTGTCTCAGGAAAAGGAAGGGTTGCAGGAGCAGCGGGATTTTGTCAGACAAATCGTTGAATCTGTGCACGAAGGAATGGTCATGTGTGATAGTGACGGAAGGGTCAAATTCACCAATGGCTGGATGCAAGAGACGTTCGGAGTTGAGGAAACCCACGATTTTACGATTCAACAAATATTCCAGGTCTTACTTACAAAAGTCAAGTCTCGCGGAGAATCGATTCTCTTGCTAATAGAAAGCGTGTTGTCGGGACAGCTTGACGTGCTGGAAGAGAAATTTACAATCCTGAATGATGAAGGCCGTGAATGTCACTACGAGCTGTATGTAAATGTCGTTGCGGACGGAGATGATCACGGTAAGAGCTTTTTATTCGTATTCCGGGACCGTACGGACGAAGAGATTGCGGATGAAGTGAAGAATGAATTCATAAGCATTGTCTCGCATGAGCTGAGGACACCGCTTGCCAGTATTCTTGGCTTTATGGAGATCTTGCTGCATAGAGATATTCAGAAGGACAAACAACGGAAATACATGGAGACCATTTACAAAGAAGCGAACCGTTTATCCAGTCTGATTAACGACTTTTTGGATTTGCAAAGAATGGAATCCGGGAAGCAGTCCTATCAATTAATTCCGGTGGATGTAGTTACGGTGTTAAAAGACGTCATGGAGCAGTGGCAAGGAAAACAGGACCATCAAATTCATATCCATGTTCCGGAAGCTGGAACAGCATTCGTCTTGGCGGATTATGATAAGATGACTCAAGTATTCCATAACCTGATCAGCAATGCGGTGAAGTACTCGCCAGGAGCAGATCGGATCGATCTGCGGATAGCCCAGCAGGGCAAACAAGTCGTCATCCAGATTCAAGATTACGGACTAGGGATTCCTGAAGAAGCGAGAGACAAATTATTTTCCAAGTTCTATCGTGTAGATAATTCGGACCGCAGACAAATAGGCGGAACGGGTCTCGGCTTGTCCATTGTGAAGGAAATCGTCGAGTCCCACAAAGGATCGTTAACCTATGATTCGGTGCTTGGTCAAGGAACGACTTTTCAAGTCTTTATGGATTCCTACGTGGCGAACAAAGTCGATAACAGTATCGTGATTGTGGAAGATGATGAGAATCTGGCCAAATTAATTACCGTTTCTTTCGAAAAGCTACAACTGCCAACCGTGCATATGAAGACGGCGGAGGCTGCTATCTTTTCGTTAAACCAGTCCTCTGCGAGACCGCTGCTCTGTATAGTAGATATTCAGCTTGATGGGCAAAAGTCCGGATGGGACTTCGTCACAGAGCTGTTGAAAAGACCTTTATACGAGAATACTCCAATCATCGTTTCGACGGTCCTGGAGCAGCCCAAGCATTTTCATGAAACCGATACGGAAAAATTCCTTAAGAAGCCTTTCTCTGTAGAACGGTTACTGGAATTAGCGGAACAGCTTATTGCTCGAGGGAAAGAACGAGGCGCAGTTGTGTTCCCGATGCAAAATGAACAGTCATTAGCAACCTCACTGGAGCAAATGGGTATCCATGTGAAAGAAATGAAATTGAAGAAGGACATTATCGAAGTGGAAGTGAACAACGATGAGAGAGGATCGTAAACAATCCGAATCGAACAAGAAATCGAACAGCGAGCGACTCATAGGGGAAGGCAAGGAACGATTCTTGGCAGCGATGGAGAATCAACTGCAAATGCTGGATACTTTGTTCGCTGAGCTTGAATATTCTCCGAATTGGCAAGGGGCTGAGCAGTGGTACCGTATTGTTCATACCATGAAGGGGAGCGCCCCTATCTTCGGGCTTGTATCGATTGGCAAGCTCGCGGACACTTTGCTGAAGGAATGGGAATGGACTCAGAGTGAAACCGCTTCGAGTCTGAATGCCGAAGACTGGTCCAAACATGCGGCCATCAGTCTGCAGAATTCAGGAAACACGCTTCGCCTGCTCAAGATGGAACGGGATATCCATAATCGGGAATTTCAATTGAGCACTCAAAAGGAGCACGGTTTTAAGTTAGGAAATTTACTAGAGAACAGCCGGGTTTTGCTCATAGACGATGACCCGGTGCTGCGCTCTTATTTGGTTAAGCGATTGGAATTAGACGGTTATATCGCCGAAGATGCGGCAGATGTCGAAACCGCTCAGAGGCTTCTTCACGAGAATCATTACGATCTTATTCTACTTGATCTCATGATGTATCCCAAGTCAGGTTATGAGCTATTTGAATTTCTGCAAGAAGATCCTACTCTGAAATGGTTGCCTTTGATTGTTCTTTCCGCCAGAGAAGATGTGAATGATAAGATCAGCTGCCTCATGCTTGGAGCCAGTGATTATTTGACCAAACCATTCCGTTATGAAGAGCTGGCTGCACGCATCTATAGCTTGCTTAACCGCACCAAGAATTTTGAGCAAATGGCATTTCGGGATCCTCTAACTGGTGTATATAACCGAAGGTATTTCGATCACCATATCGAGCTGGAATTACAACGGATTGAGCGATATCCCGCTCCGATAAGCCTCGCGTTTATAGACATTGATCGGTTCAAGAGTGTGAATGATACATTCGGACATGCGGTGGGCGATCTGGTGCTTCAGGGATTATCACATCTCGTGCAGCAGCGCCTTAGGAGCACGGATGTGCTCGCCCGTTACGGCGGAGAGGAATTCGTCCTTCTCTTACCGAATACAACGGACGATCAGGCGGTTAAGCTGCTTACTGGGATTTTGCAGCATGCGAGAATGAACCCTGTAGCCCAGCTTGAAGGGCAGACTTATTCGATTACATTCTCCGCAGGAGTGGCGGAATGGGTTCCTGGGACGTCGGTGCCTGTATGGTTGCGCACAGCTGACGAAGCCATGTATTCCGCCAAGGAGCAAGGACGCAACCGCATTATTGTGGCAGGCGAGAAGACCGCAGCAGATACTGGAGTTGCAGAACCTGAGCCGGTTCGCAAGCGTGTATTGATCGTGGATGACGATGAAATTCTTCGTTCAATTGTGGCTTCAAGACTGGATATGCTGCCGATCGAGATCGAACAAGTATGTGATGGTGAAGAGGCCTATCGCTACTTGCTTCAGCAGAGTGTGGACTTGTGCATCTTAGATGGCGTTATGCCCGAGATGGACGGATTAACATTTTTGCAAAAGGTGAGGAACGAGCCTGCTTTTCAGGATAGCCCGATGCGAGTCTTAATGTTATCCGGCCGCAAACGAGAAGACGATGTAGCTCGCGGTCTCGAGCTTGGAGCCGATGATTATATGTCGAAGCCGTTCTCTTTAGTGGAGCTGGAGATGCGTGTGAGAAGGCTGCTTGGGCTGGAATAATAACAAAGTTCATCATTCGTTCACGTTCATACCCGACTATGTGCTGTCGGGTTTTTCTTTATTCACTTGATTTGATACAATCGATGAAGGAGGCGAGAAAAGGATGGAACGCAAATGGTTTACGTTAGAGGAAGCGAATGCGCTGATTCCTCAAATTCGGGAAGAAATTAGCTCCTTACAGCAAATTAAACACAACTTCGAAGAGAAATATAATGATCTGCGTAAATGGAAAGAAGCTGGGGCTATATCTCTGAATGGAGATGATCCTTTTTTTCAATTGGAATGTGAAATGGAATTTCTGCAAATGGAAGCCCGCACTTTAATCCAGAGTGTACATATGAAGGGCGCACAGCTAAAAGATATTGACATGGGGCTTGTAGATTTTCCCGCTATCATGAATGGCGAGGAAGTGCTGCTATGCTGGATGCAAGGGGAAGAAACAGTCTCTCATTATCATGGAGTAAACGAGGGGTTCAGGGGTCGCAAACAATTAGAGGAATAGAAGCTTTACCAGCATCATGTGTAACTAATGAATCCAGATAGGAGCTAACATAGAATGAGAGGGTTATCTTATTATTTGCGCAGCGGAGTTCGCTTCTCCATTCTGCTGTTCGCCGTGTTAACACTGCTCGGAGCAGGTCTGTTCGGCCATGTACAGCATACATCCGCACATGCGATTCTCGTGAAGGCGGAGCCTGAACCGAATACTAGGCTTCAAGAACCTCCCGAACAAATCATATTGAACTTCAACGAGAGACTGGAGTCCGAGTTATTTTATATCAAAGTGTTCGATGAAATTGGCCGTCAGGCGGTTAAAGAAAAGGCCGTTCTTAGCCAGGATCAGAAAACGGTCACGCTGACCATGCCTGAACTGGAGGAGGGCCGATTTACGGTATCCTATCATGTGGTCTCGGCAGATGGCCATCCAGTAGAGGGCGCTTATGTCATTGTTGTGGGACAACCATCAGGAGGAACCGGTCCGAGTCCCGAGCAATCTCTGCATGCCGATCACGGCTTGTCTACGGATATGAGTCTGACTGATCTGCTTCGCTATATTTTCCGTATCGTTTATTATATAAGCTTACTTGCACTCGCAGGTGTTGTGTTCTGGGGAATATTTCTGCGTCCGGAGCACTTGGGCAATACATCTTCAGTCGCCTTTTACAAGTCGTGGCTGCTCTCTCTGCAAAGAATCCATTTGATTGCGCTATTGGCCTTCATTTATTTTCATTTTCAAGATTTGCTGGGTGATGAAGGGGTAGGGCAGTTAATGTCCTTATTCACAGGCACCTGGGTAGGCCGCTCTTGGGCGCTAAGCCTGATTATGTCGTTGGCAGGCTTCGTTGTGCTGTATCGCAATAAGCTGCTGGATGGCGCATGGTTCGTCCTGCTGCTGGCAGTCAAAAGCTTAAATGGTCATGCGATGGGTTATGATCCGCAGTGGGTTACTGTAGCGTTGAACTGGGTGCATCTATCGGCTGCGGCCATATGGGTCGGCGGGCTGCTGCTGATCATGGCGGGCTGGAAGCCACAGAGAGCTTTCGTTGATGATTTCTTGCCGCGTTTCTCCCGTGGAGCACTAATCGCATTAGTTGTCCTGATCGTCACAGGGATCATTTCGACGCTTATATATTTGCCAGGCTTGCATTACTTGTTATACTCCCAATGGGGCAAATTGTTGATTGCCAAAGTGGTGTTCGTTGCTCTCGTTCTCATGATTGGGGCAGGCATCCGCTTCGCTCTGAAGAAACGTAATGAGAAGGACTTGCGTGATTATCTGCGTCTGGATTTGGCTGCGATGGCTATTATCCTTGCGATTGTTGGGCTGTTCACTTATATTAGCCCTGTTCCTCCCAACGAGCCATTGTATTGGCATGAGATGGGCGAAGAGGTTCACATGACTGCCCGGATCAGTCCGAAGGTGCCGGGCGAAAATCAGATTCAAGTCGATATCTGGATGCTGGAGAAAGATGGATTGCCGGAGAATGTCCAACTGAGCTTGTTAAACAAGGACAAGAAGGATCTCGCAGCAATAAACGTTCCTTTGGTTCAGTCTGCTGTTGAGAAGGCTGAAGGAGAGTTCGAGGAGCAGGATCGTTATGTGAAGTATACGTACAAAGCTTCCGGTCCTTATATTCCTTTTGCGGGGAACTGGGCGTTGGAATTCCGTGTTATGGATTCCCAGGATGACGAGACGGTGTATAAATCCCAAACGAGAGTCTATTAAGAGGTGTGGAGGTGGCGGGCTTGTCGTTACGCAAGTTGAAGTGGTTTACGATTATCCTGCCGCCTCTCATAATCGGCGGTTTTGAGCTTATCCGCCACGAATTTATGCTGCACTATTTGTCGATGGAAGTAGGTAACTTCTACATCATATTATTGACCTTCATTCTGTCGTTTATATTCGCGAATTGGATGTTCCGTAACATCGCTGAGATGAATGAGAGTTTGGCAGGAGAGCAGGCGAAGCGAGCTGTATATGAGGAAAGAGAACGATTGGCGCAAGAGCTTCACGATAATATCGCACAGAATGTGTTTTTCCTGAATGTTCAGCTGAAGCGGGGGAAGACGGAGGAAGCAAGGTCGGCTGTTGCGGAGATTGATCACCACTTGCGTCAAGCCATCTTTAACTTGCGGTCCTTACCGGAGGACGGGATCTCCTTCGTGGAGCGGATTGTGCTGTGGGTGCAGCAGTGGGAAGCTATGACAGGAGTAGACGTTGCACAGAAGATAGAATGGCAGAACGTCAAGCTGTCAGCCTCACAACAGGTACAACTGTTCTCGATCGTACAAGAGGCATTTACGAACATACGCAAACATTCACAGGCTGCCAGTGCAGCGATTGAGCTGACAGAGTCTGCTGAGACGTGGACGCTTCGCATTCGTGACGACGGACTTGGTCTGGAGGGAACCCAGATTGGACCAAGTCAATACGGCATCTCTATGATGCGCAAGCGGGTTCAGGAGCTGGAAGCTGAGTTTACGATACGAACGGCTGTACAAGATAGCGGTGGTACGGAAGTGATTATACTCGGAAGAAAGCAGAGGGTTAGTATAGATGCATAAATATCGTGTTCTGATAGCAGATGATCATCCTCTTGCACGCCAAGCGGTTCGCACGTTGTTAGAAGGCGATGAGCTATTCGAGATTGTTGGTGACGCTTCAGACGGTCAAGAAGCCATTGTAATGTGCGGCAACTTGCAGCCGGATTTAGTATTAATGGACATTCACATGCCAATGGTGTCCGGGCTAGAGGCAACTAAGCAGATCAAGCAGCAATATCCTCATATTCGTATTGTGATGCTGACGGTTTCTGACCATGCTGCAGATTTGTTCTCGGCTATTCAATTTGGAGCACAAGGGTATCTGCTCAAGAACATGGATCCGGACGATTGGTTGTCCTACTTGAGGGCATTGCTGGATGATGATGCTGCAGTTTCCAGAAAGCTGGCGGATAAACTGTTTCAACATTTCCGTACGGGTGCAGGAGCCTTTGCGGAGGGGGGCGGGGGCACTGAGCCGAATCCTAATATTTTGACCCCGCGCGAGCGTGAATTGGTGAGCTGTGTGACCTCCGGGGAAACGAATCGTCAAATAGCAGAGCGTCTCATTATCGCTGAGAATACGGTGAAGAATCATATCAAGAATATTCTGGAGAAGCTGCAGCTGGAGAATCGCGTCCAGTTAACGGCTTATGCAGTCCGGCATGGATTGACACACAACCTTCAAAATCGCCCCTCAAAATAGCCCGGTTGAGTCATTCTCAACTTGTCCATTTATGACTACTATTAGTACAGTACAAGATTAGTGGAGAATAGGGGATGCAGATGATGAGAAAAACAAGTATGATTCTAACCGCGTGCTTGCTAGCCATGTTCATGTTCGCAGGAATGGCCAGCGCCCACGTAGTTGTATATCCGAAGGAAACTACACAAAACACGTATGAGAAATTTACGGTGCGGGTGCCGAGTGAGACTCCGGATACGAACACGATGAAGGTCGAGATCAAATTTCCCGAAGGTGTTACAATTTCCAGAGTAGAGCCGAAGCCGGATTGGAAGTATGAGCTAAGCAAGGATAGCACAGGGAAAATTACGGGTGTTGTATTTACAGCAACGGGAGCCGGCCTGGCATCTACAGAATTCACGGAGTTCAACCTGTCCGGCAAAGTATCTGCCGATGCCAAGTCGCTCTCCTGGAAGTCGTATCAGACTTATAAAAATGGCAGTGTAGCCGAATGGGTCGGAGCGGAAGGCTCTGATAAGCCTGCTTCTGTTACAGCAGTTAAGGCTGCAAGCGGAGCGACAGACTCGCATGGACATGACACAGGTAGCGGTGCCGCAGGACATGGCGGCGATGATGGGGATGCAGACAGCAACTTGCCGCTGATCTTGTCCATCGCAGCGGCTGTGCTGGGAGCGTTGTCGCTGATCGTAACGCTAACGCGGAAAACGAAGTAAGATTTATTATTGTACGATAGTCGCCCCTCCAATGGAATTGGAGGGGCGATTGTTATTCATGTGCGAAGCGCAAGTTGAACAATTGAACCAAGTATTTCGGGCTCTGGCGGACCCGACAAGAAGGGAGATGGTACGTAGATTGGAAACACAGGATCTCACAGTGACTGAGTTGGTAGATCCTTACCAAATGTCACTGGCGGGTGCTTCCAAACATATTAAAGTATTAAAAAATGCAAAATTGATTCACCGAACCATCCGGGCCGCACGCATATTTGCAGACTCGACCCCGTACTTTTGGCTTCCGTTCACGAGAAAGCTCGAGCATCCGATGAGCAACTATGACTGGTTTTTATGAAGAGATGATACTTAGCAATCCAAAAGAAATGTCTTGTTTTTTTTATGGTATTGTTAGCATAGTCCAACATATCGAGGAGGAGTCCATATGAATTTTTCAGAAAGGTTGATCGCAGAGCTAAAACGAGAAGCGGAATCGACCCGGAGAGTGCTCGAAAGGGTGCCTTCCGACAAGCTTTCCTGGAAACCGCATAAAAAGTCGATGTCATTAGGTCAGCTTGCTTTACATACAGCGGGCGTACCCGGAGGCCTAGCTGAGCTTTTAGATGAAAGGTCACGCGAAGTCCCGATAGTTCCTCTGCCTGAGGCAACATCGTTGAACGAGATCCTTTCGGCGTTCGATAAACACATGCTTGTGGCTGAAAACAAGCTTCTCGCCTGGGGGGAAACCGGTCTGATGGAGACATGGAAGCTCACCCGTGAAGGTATCCCGATCATTGAGGTGCCCCGAATTGAAATGGTGCGTACACTAATGCTCAATCATTGGTATCATCATCGTGGGCAACTAACGGTTTATCTCCGACTACTTGAGGTTCCGGTACCGGCCATTTACGGTCCGAGCGCCGACGAGAGTTAGCAGGCAGTTGCTCAAGTCTCTTGGACATTGTTCGCAGCCGACAATATTGAGAAAATAGGGGAGAGCATCGCTGGCAGCTATCAAGTCAGGGGTAAGCCCACTAGGCTCCCACCACCAAAAGAAAAGAAAACAGCAGAGATGTCGTTTTCTTTTTTTGATGGTGGACGATGACCAAGAACGTAAAAAACAAAAAAAATATTAGCTGCGGCCAACGAAATTGCGACCTGATCGACATGGATCGCTTGAATAATGAAACTATGATTAGGGTCTTGAAAATGGATGTACGATTCATAAATCAGAAAAATATGAATCTTATGAAGTCCGTTACAAGACATTTTTAATTGACGGTGAATTCGGAACCGACAATGACGGTGGTTTTTTGCTTTCGTCACCGTCATACCGAGGCGATTATATTTCGCCTTCCGTCAAACGGCATAAAAAAACCGCTCCGAAGAGCAGTAATCAAAATAGGGACCGATTTCAAGATCGATACCCCGAGAAGCGGGAAAGTCTGGAGCAAGTCTTTGAACGAAAACCGGTCAATAGCTGGCAAGGAATGACTTCTCGCCGCAAAGTTAAGAACCTCGTTTGTACGACTGCACCTCAACTCGAGCCCTCTGTGGGATAACGAAGGGTTTCCAATTGTTCCATATTTATTTCACAAGCTTCATTCGAATTGCAGTGACCACTGCCTGTGTGCGGTCCTGTGCCCCAAGTTTTTGCATGATATGGTGTATGTGGGTTTTTGTTGTGCCTTCAGAAATGCATAAAATCGCAGATATTTCGTGGTTTCTCTTACCGTAAGCAAGCAGTTGCAATACTTCCGTTTCACGCTCCGTCAAGGCGCCAAGCAGCCGATCTTTCTCGGGTGAATCCGGCTCCTCCATGCCTGAAGTTAATATTTGGTCTAGAGCGCGTTTGGCCGTGCTGCTATTGAACAGGGTTGCCCCCCGATGCATGGCCCGTATGCCGCTCAGCAACTCATCGGTTTCCGTATCCTTCAATAAATAGCCGGAAGCCCCGGCACGAATCCCGTCAAACACATACTGTTCAACGTCAAATGTCGTTAAGAGGACGACTTTTGTGTCAGGCAAAGCTTCAACGATAGACTTTGTTGCCATGATACCCGTTCCGCCCGGCATGCGGATATCCATCAAGACGATATCCGGAACATTTCGCAAAGCAATGTCGACAGCTTCTTCTCCGGTCGAAGCCTCTCCGACCACCTGCATATCTTTTTGAATGTCCAATATGTAACGCAATCCTTTACGGATGAAAGGCTGGTCATCTGCCAGTACGATTCGAATTATTTTCCCGGTTTGCATGAAACGTCTCCTTAATTAGCCGTACTCGATGTTATATTAAGCGGAATAACGGCTTGTATCTTTAATCCATTCGGTGAATTTGCGGAGAAAACGATGCTCCCTCCGGCAGATTTGCATCTTTCGATCATACCGTTTAGGCCAAATCCGAAATTCAAAGGTTTCTCGTCGCTGAAATAACCGTCATCCGTAATGAGAAGATTTACATGTTCATTCTCTTCTTCCACTACAATGTCAACCTGTTTCGCATCAGCGTGCTTGAGGATATTGGTTAACGCTTCTTGCAAGATTCTGTAGAGTATCACGCTGCATTCAACCGGCCACTCACCGATAGGTCCGATTTCTTTGTATACTATCTCTAACATAGAATTGGCTTCGATTTGAGAGACGAGACCTTTCAGTGCGATCGGTCCCAGGCCCTTCTCATCGTCCGACCATTCCTTTACTGCAAGTCTTACCTCATCCATCCCTTTCCTAGCAACCTTCAGAATCTCGTCTACGCTGTTTGCCGCCCCAGCCGGATCTTGCGGAATCATCAGCTTCAACGCTTGAAGTTGAACAATAAGCGAGGTCATCTGATGTCCAAACCCGTCATGAATGTCTCGTGCCAATCTCGTACGCTCCGTCAGCGCAGCATAACCCATCGCCTGAACAGATGTTTGCTGCAATTCGGAATACGCCGTATTCAGTTGTTCCAGTTGCTTTCGGTTCATTCGATGCGCTTCGCGAAGCAGGCTTTGATTTCTGACCGCGATATACATTAGGACAGCTGCAATTAGAGCGCCATATGAGACCTTGTCGACCAGCATCATTGCAAAAATGAGGCAAACAGTGAAGACGGCGAGAGTAACGGTTGAACGATTCCATTTCGGATCGGCCACACCCAGCATATACAGCAGCGGCCAGAAAATGCGGTGATCAGGGTAATCGGAATGAACGATGCGAATGATGAGGGTTATGCCAGCAAGAATGCAAACCGCAAGGACATACCTCTTAGCATTCCACCATCCTTTAGGTGCTGCCGCCATCCATATGTAACAAGCCGCGAAGGCAGCGTAAACGATAAGAACGTGGATATGCAGAAACGGATACTCTGGCATGATCAATATGAAAAAGGCAACGATAAAGATAGTATGTGCGGCGCGGGCGTTAAAGTGCTGAAATATGTTTTTATTCATTTTTCAATCCTTCATTCGGGTGGTTTACTTCATCATAACAGATGAATCCGTCTTGCTCATCAATCGATCGATATAGACGCTAAATAAAAATCAACTGCAGATAGACGTAAAAGGAATTGCATTGTGTTATTTTTGGTGTGCAAAAGAAAACGAGGAGTGATTGCCATGGAATTGGCCAGAAAAGACGAAGATGTCAAAGAGAGAGGAAGATTGAAGTTTACAGGCATACAATTGCTGAAACGATGGCCCTCATTGGTGGCGTTAGCTATGGCCGCAACAGGGCTCCCTGCTTCGACGGATCCCATGTCATTTATCCTGATTCTCATCGCGCTTGTCTACCCGATTGCAGGCGCAATTCGCGGTCATCTCCGCGGGGTTCGCACCATCTTGATACAGGCGGCCGCATTACTGTTTTTCAGCATTATCGCGTTAGTGTCTCTGTATGTCGACAGAGAAACGGGACTGATCCTGCTTGCGGCAGGTTATATCGGCCATGCGGTCTGGGACTTTGCTCATTTTCGGAGCAACAAGATCGTCTGGCGGTGGTATGCGGAATGGTGCACTGTTTTGGATTTTTTTATTGCAGCCTTTCTGCTCGCACCGATATTCATGTAACACGTGATTTGACAGGCGCGCTCCCACTTTAATGTTCTTGCCATCCGACAAGGGGCGGTCAATGCGTCCCTCCGGCCACCCTCTTTTTGGTCAACAGCATGGTAATAAAAAGTACAACCGGAATGGCGATTTGAAAAAGGGTGAAGATTTTGAGGCTGAACGTAAAACCCAGCGAAATGTGATACGTATAATTAGGCTCTAAAAAGGAAGTGCCGAATATGATCAAACCGATGGGCAATACCCAATGTTGATAAGCCTTTCCAGTCAATTGGGATAAGCCGAGCACGGCGCACAGGTAAAAAGCGATCATCTTCATAAACAACCCGATATAGATCAATATGGTTACGAATACATCCATTCGTTCGAATATGCGTGCGATCGAGATGAGCTGTACGGATTGCAAGAGGGGAAGTGCACTCATACCGACTAAAGTCGGACCCAGGACGGCAATATTGATAGCGCTCATAAAAATTACAAAAACACTAACCGATGCATACGCTCCGAAAGATGCCTTGACCGGGATACGATTCTCGTTGCTCAAACGCCAAAACATAAGGAAGATGACCATCTGCCCGAATGGAAACGAGACAATGTCCGGGAAGGCAGCTTTAAGGATAGGACCCAAGCCATTCTCCGCCACGGGGGCCAGCATGCGGAAGTGAACAATTTTTGCAAGGAATAGCAGCAAGATGAGAATGGAGTAACTTACAATGACCACCGGCAATAACACCTCGCCAATACGGAAAACCACTTCCACGCCTTTATAAACGCCATAGGCGGCAATGAGGACAATAATCAGCATGGTGATTGTCATTGGGGTCCGCGAAAGAAGAGTCAATGCCATCAATTCGCCGAAGTCTCTGACATTGCGCATCGATTCGTAACTGAAGTACAGGATGTAGCTCAAGCCAACGATCGACCCGAGAATGCGGCCGAAGTAGATTTTCAAAATGCCCATCAGATTATGGTTCGGCTCTCTTTGCTGAATGGATAAAAATAACCAAACGAGCAGCAAGCCGAATACCGCCGCGAATGACATAGCCAGCCATGCGTCCTGTTTGGCTTTACTCCCTATAAGAAACAGGGGGGTGCTGCCGATTTCGAACAGCACGATCATGAAGGCGAGCTGGTTTTTGGAAATCCGTTCTATGTTCTTAGTCATTCACTTGGCGGACCTCCCATAAGATGTTCTATCCATTTGCCTGCAGGTACAAAGAAAGCATGCATGGGGGACACGATTGTCAGCAGGGGCCAACCGTGTAGCTTCCCCAAACTAAGATAAGCACACCATCCAAGCAAACAGGCGTACCAGAAAATATTAAGTGCATGTCCCTTTAGGAGCATCTTACGGACGCCCAAGTAGAGAAAAATGCCGTATAAGGCGATCCATAAACCCGTCTTCATCGCGTGATCATCCCTCATCACCTTTTTCTGGAGATTGGAAGGTTTTGCTGTTAAGACCAATCCGGTTCATGGAGATGGTAACATGGGGCTCCATTTTCATTTTGACAAACTCGGAAGCCCAGTCGCTCTTTACTTTTTTCCATTCCTTCGGATATTTGCGATGGATGACATCCGCGAAACCCAGTACATCGACATGCAGGCGTTTGGTCGCTTGCCAGGACTTTTTCACGATTCGTATAATCTCCTCTTGCAACTGTTGCTCCAATTGTTTAATAACTTCGGGTTTGGTAAGGTCCAAGGCGCAGTTGCTTTCCACGAGAATCCCGGCTCCTTTGATGTCCACACTCATTATAAAATGGCCGTTCTCCTTCCTTGGTGTCAGCTTAGTGGAGGAGGTTTCCATCCGAAAGGAAGAATTATAAGCATTCCCATCTGGTTGTTTGCAGGAAAAAGCTATAGTGCTGGAATTCACTTTATTCGAAATAAAGGATACCCCGAACGCTTCCTCTTTCGTTAACCATCCTGCCAGTTTATCTTCCTGAAATACGGCTAGTTTCCCCATTCTTAGTTTGGAAGAATTAAATGTTTTTTTCAGTGAATCGATTGATGCCTCAGCCGGTTCTCCGGACAGGACGATTTCCGGGATGACTGCGCTTTTCGCATCACCGGTCATTGCCATCGCCAGCTCGTACATCATTACGCTAGGCAGCATAGAAGAATTACGGGATTCATTGAGAATGATCTCACTAATACCCATGCCGGGAATTTTCTCAGTATGCATCAATTGCTCGAGAATGGATCGCGCGTTTCCAACCGTAATCAGTACGTTAACCGTTTCACGAGCGTCAGGATTGCGATAATATAAATCCAGAATTTGGTTCAATCCCCGGCGCGCTACTTTTTCGCTGATCACCAGGACATTCGTATGGGAGAAGAAGAGTCTGCGCGGGTGCTCCAAAGTGCTCTGGGCAACGGCCTCCCGGATCGTTCGACCTCGAGTGGAGAAGGCGATTACAGGCGATTGGGACAGCCCTCCGCCAGAAATGCCCATGCCGGTCGAAATGGCAGAGGGAGTAACAACTTGATAGGTAATGATCCAGTCGTCTCCATCCAAATCGAAGGCGGTTGCGGATGTTATAGAAAGCTCATTTAGTTCAACCCGATTCCAGCATCCAGGGAGAATGGCGCATAGCAGGAGCAATGCGGCGAGTGCCTTCAGTTTCCGCATGTTAGGTCCCCCCTTCCAATGTCTTCGTACTAGTCACACAAAGACAGAGCCAAATGAACAGGGGAAGGATAACGTTGAACGTTATCAGAAAGGGGGCTAGTGCGTATGTAATGAAATAATTAAAAACCGGGGTTTTCGGCCAAGCGTATAAGGAACTTAGTACAGCAAGGAGCCCCAGAGCGAGCAGAAAAGGCTTTTCGCTTCTGATCCGGAACGTTTGGACAAAGCAATGAAAAGCACCGAACATGAATATAGAAATTTTCACATACATCAAACAGATCCAGATCGAGATAAACAAAATATCTATCCGCTCCAAAAATCGGCCGACCTGAATGATCCCAATCATATTAAAGGTTGGAAAGGACATATGCGGAATGAGATTCGGACCAAACATCGTAACGGCTGCGACGACGAAAACACTCAGTACAGCCCCGACAAGGATCACCCCCGTTATCCCAACTTTTCCTGCTTCTTGCGGATGGTTCAAGAAAGGTGCCACCAGCAATACAATGGCAACTTCGGAAAGCCAGCTTCCCGGAAGCATGCCGCCCTGTACGATTACAGACAAAGGTTGATCCCAAAAAGGAAGCAGGTATCGAGGATGAACGTCTTTAGCCAGCAAAATGGCGGTGATGAGAAAGACGAGAAGGGCGGCAAAAACGACGACCAGATTGATCCGTGCAATAACCTCGATTCCTTGACCGACGGCATATAGGGCTACGCCTACTGTAACAATCATCAGCATGTATGATGGAGTTCTGATCAAGACATTCTCTCCTAGAAAATTGATAAATTCACGGAGAATGATTAAAGCGACCGTAAAATAATAGTAAGTTAACAAAATCCCGATACACTTGCCCATTTTTCGGCCTAATCGGCCTTGCAACCAACCTAGAAAGGTTTGTTCCGGATTTCGCCGACAGATGGATGCGATTAAAGAAGCGAACGCCACCCCGACTATCGTAGCAATCACGATAGATATCCACGAATCCTGCTTGGAGAAACGAACTACATGATTCGGCACCGTCAAAATAGCGGTCGGCAGGATCGTACTCATGACTAACAAAATAGCTTGAAAGGAAGTTATTTTTTGTTTCATGAGTCCCTCTTATCTCCCTCTGGGTTCGTTTGTTTATCAGGGTGCGTTGGTTTTTGCCCCTTCGCTTGTCTCACATGATTGGAGGAGATCAATCGGGGCCGTGTGACCATCCCCCACCAAGGTACGCGAATAAATACGTCTTTCAGATTTCCTGTAACAAGAGGAGCAACAGGCATTAGATAAGGAACTCCGAAGGATCGTAAGCCTGCCATATGAATCAGCATGACCATTAAGCCGGACATGATGCCGAATAGCCCTAACGTTGCCCCGAGGATCATGAGAGAGAAGCGAATAAGGCGGGCCGCAATGGCCATATTGATAGCCGGGATAACAAAATTCGCGATAGCGGTAAACGAGACTACTATGACCATGGCCCCCGAGACTATGCCCGCTTGTACAGCAGCCTGTCCAAGAACAAGCGCGCCTACGATCGATATGGCGGGGCCGATGACTCGCGGCATTCGAACGCCTGCTTCGCGCAATACCTCGAACGTAATCTCCATCATCATGGCCTCGAGCAATGCGGGGAAAGGCACGCCTTCCCGTTGGGCGGCCAGGCTGATCAGCAAAGTTGTAGGAAGCATCTCCTGATGAAACGTCGTAATGGCAATATACAGAGATGGAAGCAGCATGGATAAGAAGAATGAACTGTAGCGAATGATGCGTAAAAATGTAGCGATGTCGTAACGCTGGTAATAATCTTCGCTTGATTGGAAAAATTTGAAGAAAGTAACGGGTGCCAGCAGGACAAAAGGCGTTCCATCGACGATGATGACAATTTGACCTTCTAATATACCGGCGGCAGCCGCGTCCGGACGTTCGGTATTTTGGATAGTGGGAAACGGTGAGAATGTGGCGTCCTGAATAAATTCTTCGATATAGCCGCTCTCCAAAATGCTGTCAGTATCGATCGAATCCAAACGCTTATGGATTTCCTCAACCACTTTATCGTTCGCGACTCCTTTCAGATACACAACAGCGACATTGGTTTGCGTATTTCTTCCAATAATTTTGATCTCTATACGAAAATCGGGAGATTTAATCTTACGTCGGAGCAGAGCTGTATTGGTCCGTATATTTTCTGTAAAGCCCTCTTTTGGTCCTCGAATGACCGTCTGGGAACTTGGCTCTTCCACAGCGCGCATGCTCCCGCCCACCGTATCGGCTGTTAGAGCGATATTGCAGCCATCCAACAATATAGCGGTACTTCCGTTAAAAATACAGGTAAACAGTTCCTCGAACGAATGAACTTCTTTCACTCCGCCGACTGCAAGCGCTTGATTTTTGAGGAATCTGAAATATTCAGTGGAGCTTCCAATCTCGGGTAATTCCCATTCCGTTTGCTTTGAGATTTCTCCGATCATATGATTTACGTTCGTAGTGTCTACCAATCCATCGATATAGATTAGGGCAAATCGCAAACTGTCGGTACTTTCACTTCTATTGTTCATGAATCGGATGATCACATCCCGACTTGAACCTAGTCGAGATTGTATCGTTTGGATATTCGATTCCAAATCCGTTGAGAATGCTTGTTTTTCTTGCGAAGGGCTGCCTTGTTGCATATTAGTTCCCATAAGTTCCTTTTTGAAATGATGTATATTGAGAGGTAGATGCTCCTTTATCATTTCCATATTCCGTTAGTTCATGCATAATCTGCAGGCAGTAAGCCATTCAGGTCATGGTTGGCAGAAATATATGAATTACTAATGAATTTGAATTGACAAATTTTCAGGATGATTATACAGTTAATATGAATTATAAATGAATTAGGTCATGCCGTACTCTAATTGAAGGAGGATAACGCCTTGAAGGTTGTAGTCAGTCATCTTGGCAAAGTATCGCTGCTGGATCAACCACTCCCTGAGCTGAAGAAAGGGCATGTGCTGGTCAGAACGTGTTACTCGACAGTCAGTCCCGGGACGGAATTATCATCGATAAGAGCGATGCGCGAAACGCCATTCCCGATTGGCTATAGTGCATCAGGAATTGCGGTCGGCATCGGCGAGGGAGTTTCAGGAATTGAAGAAGGTCAACGTGTCGCTTGTTATGGGGGACCGTTTGTCCGGCACTCGGAATATATTCTCGTTCCTAAGCAGCTCGTTGTACCTGTCCCTCGTAGTGTCGAGCTGGCAGAGGCGTCTACAGTCGGAATTGGGGTAATCGCGATGCATGCGCTCCGGTTGTCTGCTTTGCAATTGTGTGAAACCGCTGTCATTGTTGGACTTGGAATGGTGGGGCAATTGATGGCACGAATCGCGGCAGCGGCCGGATTGAATGTGATCGCGGTAGATTTGTTGCCTAATCGCAGGGCAGCCCTGGAATCAACGCCTTATGTCACTGTTTGCAGCAGTCCTGAAGACGTCAATGAGGCGGTTAAGACTATGACGTTGGGAGTGGGGGCGGATGCCGTTTTTCATTGCATCGGAGGAAAGCAGAAGGAATTGCTGGATCTAAGTTTTTCATGGATTCGGGACAGAGGAAAGATTGTGGTTGTTGGTGATTTGCAAACGGATGTTAACCGCTCGTCCATGTTCAAGAAAGAAGTCCAATTGATGGTATCTCGCGCGGGCGGGCCGGGACGGTATGATTCAAGCTATGAGAAGGAGGGGGTCGATTATCCGGTCGGGTACGTGAGGTGGACGGAAGGGCGTAATATGAGCGCCTATCTTCGCATGCTTGAACTTGGTCAAGTTCGTATAGACTCTACGTTCACGGAGCAATTTCCTTTGGACCACGCATCTGATGTTTATGAAAGATACCAAGAAGATGCAGGGGGTATTATTGGAGCGATACTCAGCTATTAATACGGTTATTGGAATGACATCCATAAAAGTATACGGAGGGATAAACGATGAGATTAAAGCTATGGAAAACTGCGGTTAGAACGATGCTGGCTATATGTCTCTTAACATCGGTTATTATGACGAATTCCTTGCCCGCGAGTGCCGAGACGGCACCGCCTAATCTTCTAGTCAATCCGGGTTTCGAAATGTTGGGGGATGAGAATCGTCCTGTTCCGGGCTGGCAGCTCAGAAGTCCCGCGGCGGGGATTGCAATGGAAGTGACTGATACTTTAAGCAGCGAAGGCTCTAATAGCTTGATCGTCACGGACAATTCAACTGCCACTGCCGTTATTGCATACAGCGATCCAATCGAGGTTTCCAGCGGGGATTCGTTGCGTCTGCGGATCAAGGCTACAAACACAACCGGTACCGTGTATGTAGGCATCAGAACGTACAAAAAACCGGAGGATAATGTTGTAAGCAGTTCACTAAGCAACAAATTTGTAACTTTGACTCCTTCGAATGAATGGACTGAATATAATTTAGAGGCGGATGCCCCGGCGACAGCTACTATCGCGAGAGTATTGATTTACTCTCAAAATGCAGGCAAGGGAGCAACTACCGTCGATGACCTTCACTTCAGCATCGAGGAGGAAGTCATCATTCCATACGAGTTGACGAATCTAGGTCAGTTTGTGCATAACGTTGACATTTCAAGAGCGGTATTCCACACGGAACCTTCAGGTAGAACACTCGCTTACGCCACACTACAAGGTATCCCGGCCAAATTGCTGGTGATCGATGTGGACACGGAAACAGTGCTCAAGCAAATTGTAGTCGAGGATACGGTGAATGGTACATATTACAAGGGCGAGCATCTAAGAGGTCTTACCGTTCAGCCCGATGGGACCGTATACGTGGCTGGAACGCCGACAAATCTGTTCCAATATATTCCTGGGGAAGATAAGGTGCATTTTGTAAAGAAGTTGCCGGGCTCAGCAACCTTTGATTTGAAGAATGGACCGGAAGGAATTCTTATAGGTGGAACGTACAACCGAAATGAGACCTTCGAGTATAATACGGCAACGGGCGAGTTGGTTAACTTAGGCCGAGCTACGCCTGAAGAGTTCTATGCTTATTCGGTAGCTTACGATGCGGTAAGAAACGATTATTACTTCGGGATCGGTTCTCATGCCCATGTTATTCGATATGACCGAGATACAGGCGAGAAGACCGAAATCCAGCTCCCGGAACGATTCGCTGCGGCAGCTCAATTCGTTTGGGATATGAAGGTTGTGGAGGATAAGCTTTTCATGAGGCTTTCTCCAGGAGCGACAGTCGCTCTGGATCTGACAACAGGCGTGTTTGAAGATACGGATACACCTGTAACCTCTAGACTTGTTTCGCCCAAGTCTCCTGACGAGAATAAAATTTACTTCACAGCAGCCTCTCAGCTTGGCTATTATGATTTCAATATGAAGCAATACAACATGCTAGGAATTGATACACTAGCAGATGGCAACGGATTCACATTCGCCCAGCTTTCCGATCCGGATTTTCCAGGGAACACGCTAATTGGAATTATGGAAGGAAGACTGTTTAAGTATAGTCCGTCAACAGGCAAAGTCAGAAATATTTTCCTCCCTATCGATGGTGAACCTAGCGGCTTACACACAGCGGCGAAAGGGAACGACGGCAGAATTCATACAAGCGCTTTTGTAGTTGGCGGCAATGCGATCTATGATCCTGTGACGGGTCAAAGAGAAGAATATTCCAAGCAGACGGTCGGTAAAGAACAGACGGTACCGGGGAATCAAACCGACATGGTCTATAGCTACAAGGATAAAATTTATTATGTCGCTTATACCGGAATGAACGTATATGAGTATGACCAGTCGCTGCCATGGGACAGACAGGATCCGAATCAACCCAATCCCCAATTTTTGTTCACTGCATCAGACGTTGGTCATCAGGATCGTGGACTTGCGGGAACCGTAATGCCCGAGGAGGGAAAGCTCGTTATCGGCACCGTTCCGAAATACGGCTTCAACGGCGGGGCGCTTGTCATTTTTGACCTGGAGACGCATGAACGCGAGGTGTACTGGAATGTAATCGATCAACAAAGTGTAACAGCAGTAACCTATAAAGACGGACTCATTTACGGCGGATCGAACATATGGGGCGGTCTGGGCGCTATCCCTACAGAGACAGAAGCGAAGCTGTTCATATGGGATGTGGAAAAAAAGGAGAAAGTGTTCGAGGTCGTTCCCATACCAGGAAAAAGAGGGATTACGGAATTGATTGTCGGACCAGACGGTATGATTTGGGGTTCGGCAGAGGGTGATCTATTCATATTTGATCCGGTGACAAGAGAGGTCGTTTTTAGGAAAAATCTTGTCACCCGCTCGTATAGCAGTGCTATATGGCGCGATGCCCAGTTCCAGGTCGGCACCGACGGGAATGTATATGGCGTCCAGAATAATCAGTTTTTTGTAATCGATGGGGTAACCAAACAAAAGACAGTCATTCGAAACGCTGGTAAACATAACCGATTTACCCAAGACGACTTCGGGAATTTTTATTTGACCGAGGAAACCGATCTGCTTAAGATTTCCATTCCGGGGGTGGTTGTCCGCCCAATAGGGGCACGCTTGGATGTCACGTCGGCAAACCTGACAAGAAACGAAACAACGGAAGCTGCCATAACAGGACTATTGGAAAAAGGACGTACGATCCAAAAGATGGAGAGAAGAAATCCTCAATATTTTAGCAGCAATCCTTCGGTTGTTGCCTTTGACAACGGTAAGCCTGTAGCTAAAAATGCTGGGACTGCCGAAATATGGGCCCAGGTCGTAATTGATGGCGCTTCGTTTGAAACCAATCACATAACAATTACAGTTGCATCCACTCTGGAAACGGTAGAGAATGAACTGAATGCGTACATTCAAGCTGGGGATATTCACAATTCTGTGGCAAGCCAGCTTACGAATGCTATTAAACAAACCCATTACTTTCTCGATAAAGGTGATGAAGACAAAGCTGTCAAGCATCTTGAAGATTTTCTGAAGCATTTGAACAATCCAGCGATGGCGGACAAGATTACACCATTCGCAAAAGATATACTTGCTTCTGATGTCCAAGCGTTGATCGCATCGTTCCAATTGCAGTAACAAGGTAACATTTGATCTAGAAGGAGTCTCCCTGCTATGTCAGGGGGACTTTTAAGTATTAGATGTTGAAGAAGCCTGTTCCATTAGGAACCCATTAAACATGCAAGCCAATGTTTACCTATGATATAATCTAGATGTGTATTACTGAGTATTAACCTGTGATGTTGTTCGCAAGGATGGAGAGATCTGGGATATGCCACAAAAAGAGAAACCAAGCCGCAAAACATTTCAACACCGGCTTGACGAAATGGTAGAACTATTACGAAGAGACATCCTATCGGGCAGACTAGAGGCCGATAAGTATTTGCCATCCGAAGCGGAGCTCGGGAAGCAGTTCCAGCTAAGCAACAACTCCGTGCGTAAGGGACTGGAACTGCTTGTCCAGGAAGGCATGATCGAGAAAATTCCAAAAGTAGGCAACAGGATCGTTAGCCCTGGACCCGAAGGAAAAACGATCGTCCGATTCGGTTATCACAGCACGATTAACTCCGAGACTAATATTGAATATTTACTCGAGGAATTTCATAAACGTTACCCTAATATTCATGTACAGACGCTTGGCATGCCTACAAACCGTTATTACACTTTCGCTAAAGAATATATGGATGCCAATCTGCTCGATATCGTGACCATCAACGATTACAATTTCCAGACATTGCTAGAGCACGATGCGACCGATATGTTGGAGCCAGTGGAGAACATTCCTAGCCAGTATTCGTTTCTTACGAAGCCGTTCACGGTAAATGGCAGTCAGTTAGTGCAACCGTTGATCTTCGCGCCCCTCGTCCTATGCTATAACCGCGAGCATTTTGCTCAGAGCGGCATCCCAGAACCCGATAGCGGATGGTCGTGGTCGGAGCTGCTTGAAGTCGCGGAGAAGCTGGCGATAAGTAATGAGCGATATGGTTTCTACTTCTCTATGTCCGCCCGTAACCGGTTTCCGGTATTTATGCTCCAAAGCGGGATGAGATTCGAGCCGGACGAGCGCGGGAACTATACGTTAGCCGATACTAAGCTGATAAACAGCTTGGATGTTTGCAAGGAAATACTGAGCATGAAGAACGTATTTCCAGCAACGCTTTCAGCCAGCGACGCGGATGCAGAGCGGTTGTTTTTGCAAGGCAAAGTATCGATCATCATGACAACGTATGCGGGTCTTAACTATTTTAAAGACGCCGACTTTTCGTTTGATATTGCTCCTGTCCCTTATTCTCACGAATACAGAACACTAATGATTATTATTGGACTTGCCATTAACCGGAAATCAAAGGTTAAGGATGCCGCCAAACTATTATCCGAATTTCTGACTTCTTACGAAGCTCAGCTTCTCATACGCAAGCGAACGCTAAGCATACCGGCCAACAAAAGCGCGGCTGAATGGAAGGGAATGAACGATTCCAACAACAGCCCATCCCGGTATCACATGTTCAGGGAGCTCATTCCTACTTTCCGTTTATCGACCGACTTATTACTGAGTCCATCGGATCTTAATATTGTATTGCGTGAAGCGAAACTGTATTGGTCAGGGCTTCATGATAAGGACACAATGTGCCGCAATATTGAAGAAGCGTTATCGGAATCCAGCAAGGTCAAAGCCGGCGGCTAGGTGATATGAATCCGGAAACCATGTATCTTTCGAGTGAATCGAAAGGGCATGGTTTATTTTTATTGCAATATGAATTAATCGTGAATTTGTATTGACAATTAATTAGGCAAACTATACATTAGATATAGATTAGAAATGAATTAGTGAACATCATTAGGGGATGATTAATGAGTAAATAGCTAAACCATTTGAATGAGTTGTAATGCAACCTTGTGCAAGTAGTAAAGGGGTATTTTTTATTCAGAATGAAAGCGTTTGCTTTAATTACACTAATTAACCTTTTATCAGGAGGGTACTTTAATGAAAAGACTGAATCAAATCGTCGCATTATCGCTGACATCCGCTCTGGTGCTTGCAGCTTGCGGCCAATCGGAAGAGAAATTGTCAGCAACGCCGAGTGCAGGGACTGGAACAGCAGCACCGGCTGAAACAAAAGAAAAGCTTTCTCTCAACTTCATGATCATGAGTCCTGCGAACAAAAATTTGCCTTCGGATAAAAGCAAAGATATCATTCTTGCGAAAATTCAAGAAAAGTTTAACGTAGAATTGAAAGTCGATTACATTTCCAACTTGAATGACTTTCAAACCAAGCTGAACCTTCGCCTTTCTTCCGGTGATCTCCCGGACATGTTCCAAGCAGGCGGAGCCGAGTCGAACAAGTACATCATCGACAAAATTACAGCGGATTTGACCAAATATGTGACGCCGCAAACCATGACTAACTATTACAAATACTGGATCAACGAAACGGATATGAAACGCTATCAAGTTCAAGATGTATTTATGAGAGCGCCGATCCCTTTCAACCGGGAGCAGTTTATTTCCCACTATGTGAGAAAAGACTGGATTGACGCACTGAACAAAAAGGATCCGAGCTTGAACCTGAAGGTACCGACCAATTACGATGAATTTCTCGCCGTTGCGAAAGCGTTTACGTTCAATGACCCGGACGGCAACGGTAAGAACGATACGTACGGCATTACTGCTGCAGCAGGCGGAGCGGGAATTCCTAAAGATTTTCCGGTATGGCTGAAGCACAACTTGAACCCTGGGTTTTATGTTGACGACAAAAATCAATTCATAGACTCAGGAAGCGACATTCGTCTCAGCGCCGTTCTGGATGATATACGCAAGCTGCTGGATCTGAAGATTGTCGATCCGGACTGGTACTTGCAGAAGAGCCCAGCGCATCTCGATAAAGTTCAACAGGGTAAAGTCGGAATCTTCTACTCTACTGGACGGGAAGCGGCATTCGAAAATGCGCCAAACAGTGTTCAGAAAAAAACCAAAGACGTTACCGGAGTTGCGGCTGAATTCGTACCCTTCAACATCGCTCCTAATAACTATTTGAGCTATCAGGCGCTCCCATCCACTCCATTCATGATCAGCTCAAAGTCCGATGAGAAAAAAGTAAAGCGCACGATTGAAATCCTTGACTGGCTGGCAGGCGAAGAAGGCTTCCTTCTTACCCACTACGGCTTAGAGGGCACTCATTACAAGCGTGACGGCAAGAAAGTAATCATCGATTCAGATGCTTATAAGAAAGATTTCACCGATAACCAAGGTTACAATGAAATATATGCCGCCATATTCGGCAACATTGCGATCGCTCCGACTCCTCTTGGTCTTGAGCTTGTGAACTCGACAGAAACAGACCGCGATCGTAAAATCGTAGAGCAACTAAGAGGTTACAAATACGCGCTGCTCGGGACGAATGTTGCTCCTGTACAAGGCTATGACCTTGCCGCATTCCGTAAGCAGTTGTATGTGTACCAAGCTCAAGTGCTGCTGGAAGAGAAGGATTCCTCCAATTGGCCGAAATACCGTACTGAGCTGATGGGACCTAAATTTCACGGAAAAGAGCTCTTCGAGGGGTATGCGGAGCAAATTGCGGCAGCACTGAAGCAGGAAGTTAAGTTTAAATCCGCTAACTAACAGGATAGAAGAAACCCATTACCCTTAACTTCATTTAAAAAGAAATAACCGTTGAAGCTTGTTCCAAGCTTCAACGGTTATTTGTATCCCAATGAACCTAACTTCGGTCTTTCCGGCGCCTCTTCAACCGTTTCATAACGACGCTCTGGCAGCAAGCGATAGGATGCGAAGAAAAGCAGACGCAGTCCGAAAATAACGCAGAAGCTTGCCCACAGCGGGAGGAATAAGAGAAGGGCTCCTGATATCAGCGGGCCAATCGTATTCCCGAGATGCATGACAAGCTGGAAATCGGAGAAGTAAGCCATCTCCTTCTTGTGTTTCTCAGCATCACGCATCATTAGTGTCTGCGTGGATACTTCCGCAATGGCCATGGATAAGCCAACCCAAGCTTGCAGTACAATCAGCATCCAGAACGAGTTGACGAGGCCATATGGCAAAATCGCGACAGCCATTCCCAGTATAGACGCTTTATACAGAAGATTAGCACCAAAGCGCTCCATCAGCTTACGAACAAAAGGAAGAGAAAGCGCAGATACGATGCCGGATACGACTACAAAGTAAGCGATTTGAGTATTGGTGAGATGCAGCGTTTTAATGTGATAGATCGTGAACAGCGGGGCTACCATAGCAATCCCTGCATTATTAAGTCCCATCCACCATATTTGCCGATCACATTCCTGAAAGGGACGTACCCATGTGAACTGCACTTTGATCTTTTCCCGCGGGGCGAGACTTGCAATAAGGGCCATCCCTGTGAAGGTAGAGAGACAACCGATCAGCATGGAAACGACATAGTTGTAAGGAAACCATTGATCTGTTGCATCTAGAGTATTTCCGATCAGGAAGCTTCCTACAGTGGCGATGACAATGGCAATGATTTTGACTCGGCTGAATAAGATCGGAAACCTGGTTGGCTCAATAACACGTCTAAAAATAGCGGGCTGTTGGGCAGAGGTTACGATTACAGAGATCGCATTGATAGACCAGAACACGAATAAGACAGGTATGGGATTAGGTAATAGGATCGATAAGGCCATACAAATAAAAGCGAATTGTCGAACATACCCGCTAACTAAAAAGACCCCGCGTGTGAGGGGGAGTTGGCGGGTTAGAAAGGCTAGGGAAAGCGCGCAGAAAAAGGCGGGAAGAGAGTTAGACAGAGCGATTTCGAAGTCGCTTGCGCCTAGGCGCGCAATAAGTACACCCAGGAAGGTGAAGAATGAAACGCTTTTAATATTTTGCAGGACAGCGTCCAAGTAAATTCTGGATTCGGGTTTCATTCTAACACGTAACCTTTCTCTCACGAAGCTCATCAAGTTGAATTCTTCATTAAAGTACAATAATACCTTCTTGTCTGTAGCTTACTCCCGTAAAGAGATGAAGAACATGGACATCTTCCGCTAAAAACATGGATTATCTGATCATCTGTATCCTACTTCGCATACTATCCATTGAGATACATATTCTTTCTTTCAAATAAAATGGAAATGTTATACTTCCAGCTTCAACGATGTCGGTAAGCCGCTACTGTTAGTAAATACACTCTCACACTTGCATCCTAGCAACGCTTTGCATATAATTACAGGTATATCAAATGCGTAGACGGAGAAGAGTAAGCAGTGCTTCCTTACAGGGAAGAGACGTCACAGATTGAGAGCGTCTCTACGGAACAGGCCGCCGAAGTTCACTCCTGAGCAGTCCCTTGAACCTACTTCACTTTTTGGGGTGGCATTAGAGGGTACCGGTTCCGAGCCGTTAATCGATCAAGTGAAGCAAGTGCCGTTCGTTCGAATAACGAGCGTCACGCTTAACAAGGGTGGTACCGCGAGCACAATCGTCCCTTACCGGGAGATGGTGCTCTTTTTTGTGTGAATATGAAGAGGAGGGCATAAAGATGAAGGAACGATTACAGGCTCTAAAGGCAGAAGCGCTGCAGGAGCTGCAGCAAGTATCCAGCAGCCAACAACTGAACGATTTGCGCGTGAAGTACTTAGGCAAAAAGGGACCGCTTACCGAAATTTTACGCGGAATGGGAGCTTTGAGTGCCGAGGAACGTCCGATTATTGGTCAAGTGGCCAACGATGTCCGCGCAGCCATCGAAGAAGTACTGGAAGCAAAGCAAGCCGAGTATCAACGTCAAGAGACAGAAGGACGTCTGTTGGCGGAGACGATTGATGTCACATTGCCTGGACGACCGTCAGCACTAGGCGCGGTGCATCCTCTAAATAAGGTCATTCAGGAAATTGAAGATATATTTCTCGGCATGGGCTACACCGTTGCGGAAGGTCCGGAAGTTGAGAAAGACTATTATAACTTCGAGGCGCTTAATTTGCCCAAGGATCATCCAGCGCGGGATATGCAAGATTCTTTCTATGTAACGGATGAGCTGCTAATGCGTACACATACGTCTCCAGTACAAGTTCGAACGATGGAGAAGCGCCAGGGAGAAGTGCCAGTCAAGATTATTTGTCCAGGACGAGTGTATCGCCGCGATGATGATGATGCAACCCATTCTCACGTATTCACCCAAATAGAAGGATTAGTTATTGACCGTAACATCCGCATGAGCGATTTGAAAGGCACCTTGCTTCAATTCGTGCAGGAGATGTTCGGCAAGCAGACTCAGATTCGTCTTCGTCCAAGTTTCTTCCCTTTTACGGAGCCTAGTGCTGAAGTGGATGTGTCCTGCATGATGTGCGGCGGCAATGGATGCCGTGTCTGCAAGCATACAGGGTGGTTAGAGATTCTCGGGTCGGGTATGGTCCATCCAAGAGTGTTGGAGATGGCTGGATATGATCCAAAGGAATATAGCGGCTTTGCGTTCGGGATGGGTGTGGAACGGATCGCGATGCTTAAGTACGGCGTGGATGATATTCGCCACTTTTACACGAATGATCTGCGGTTCTTGAAGCAGTTTGTACACATATAAGCGATCTGGAAAGGGAGGGACAATACGATGAAAGTATCCTATAAATGGCTATCAGAATACGTGGATTTGAAAGATTATACAGCCGCTGATCTAGCGGAAAAGCTGACACGCAGCGGGATCGAGGTTGACGTAGTTGAGAATCGCAATAAAGGCGTGGAAGGCGTAGTAGTTGGATTTATCAAATCACGGGAGAAACATCCCGATGCGGATAAATTAAGTGTATGTATTGTTGACGCAGGCCAAGGAGAAGATTTGCAAATCGTTTGCGGCGCATCTAATGTGGCAGCTGGACAGAAAGTTCCTGTAGCCGTAGTAGGAGCAACATTGCCGGGGGATTTCAAAATCAAGAAAGCGAAGCTGCGCGGCGTTGAATCAATGGGGATGATCTGTTCAGCCAAGGAACTGGGACTGAACGACAAGTTGCTGCCAAAAGAAATTCAAGAAGGCATTCTCGTGCTGCCGGAGGATACGAAGATCGGAGCTTCTATTCTAGACGTTCTGGCAATTGACGATGAGGTGTTGGAGCTCGATCTAACCCCTAATCGTTCCGATTGCTTAAGCATGCTGGGCGCAGCTTATGAGATAGCTGCCATTCTTGGACGCGATGTGTTGCTTCCTGACAGTGAACAAGGCTTACACCATTCGTCGACGCGAGCAGCCGACCACGTGAGCGTCCGCATCACCGCGGCCGAGCAGTGCTCGCACTATGCGGCACGCCGCATAGAAGCTGTCCACATCGGCGCATCGCCGCTGTGGCTGCAAAATCGCTTGATGGCGGCGGGTGTCCGCCCCATCAACAACATCGTCGACATCACGAATTACGTGATGTTGGAGTACGGGCAGCCGCTGCACGCCTTTGATGCCGACAAGCTGACGAACGGCCAGATCGACGTGCGCCTGGCGCACGACGGGGAGCGCCTCGTCACGCTTGACGATGCAGATCGCGAGCTTGCGCCGCACAATCTGTTGATCACCGACGGCGTGAAGCCGGTGGCGATCGCAGGGGTAATGGGCGGCGCGAATTCCGAGGTGACGCCGCAGACAACGACGCTCATCCTGGAGTCCGCGCGTTTTGCAGGCGGCTCCGTGCGGAAGACGTCGCGTCAACTCGGTCTGCGCTCGGAAGCAAGCGTGCGTTTCGAAAAAGAAGTGAACCCGGAAGCGGTCATTCCTGCCTTGAACCGCGCCGCTTCCCTGATCGCGCGCTACGCTAGCGGACATGTGAACGAAGGTATCGTGGAAGCACGCACGAGTGAGCCTCAGCCGGTTGCGATTGAGCTGCCGCTTGTCAAAATTAACAATTATCTAGGAACGGAACTAGCTCTGCTGGAAGTGAAGGTTATCTTCAATCGACTTCATTTCACCTATGAGGAAATAGCTGAGGAAACTTTGCTGGTCCAAGTGCCTTCCAGACGAGGTGACATTACACGTGATGTTGACCTGATCGAAGAAGTAGCTCGCTTATATGGCTATGACAATATTCCAACAAGCTTGATTCAGGGTGTAACAACACCAGGCTCACTCACACGCGAGCAGCAGATTCGCCGTGAGCTTCGCTCGTTGCTTACAGGGAGCGGCTTGCATGAGGTGAGCACCTATTCCTTTACCCATCCGGATCAGATTACGCAGTTCCAAGGCATGTACCCGCAGGCGCAGCCTATTAAGCTAGGTATGCCGATGAGTGAGGAACGGAGCACACTGCGTACCAGTCTAATTCCGCATCTTTTGGACACGGCTGCTTACAATCGGAATCGGAATACGAACGACGTAGCCATATTCGAAATTGGAAAAGTATTTATAACCAAGGAAGAACAGCTGAGTACTCTGCCGGAGGAGAAGCTGATGTTGGGTATTCTGTGGACAGGGAAAATAAGCGGAGAATATTGGGGCGGTAAAGCTCCAACCGTTGACTTCTATACCCTCAAAGGGATATTCGAGAAGGTAGTTTCTCATCTGGGAGTTCAAGGGATTCGCTTCAAAGCAGCACAACCGGAAGGTTTCCATCCAGGCCGTACGGCTGAGATTACAATTGAGTCCGATCGGGGAGTTATCGGGGTAGGCCGCATGGGTCAACTGCATCCTGCTCTGCAGCTAGCTAAAGATTTGGAAGATACGTACGTACTTGAAATCGAGCTGCAGCCTTTGTTTGACTATGCAGATTTCACGATCGCTTACGATCAACTTCCTAAATATCCTGCCATTGGCAGAGATATGGCGATTGTTGTGAATCGTGAGGTTCCTGTGGGCAATCTGGTGGCAACCGTACGAGAAACAGCGGCTGCCTTGCTGGAATCGATTGAAGTGTTCGATATTTATACAGGAGAGCGTCTGGGTGCGGATAAAAAGAGCGTCGCTTTTGCTATAGTGTACCGTCACAAGGACAGAACGTTGACAGATGACGAAGTTGGAGAGCTGCATGGCTCTGTAGTGCGGGTTCTGGAAGAAACATTCAGCGCGGAGCTTCGCAAATAGGAAGGAAATATGGCCGGTCACATCGAATGTTATATTCTAACGCGATGAACCGGTCTTTTTATTCATTCAGGCCTCTCGCGAACGAACGATTCCGGTTACCCGGGACGGCAATGGAAAGGTAGGGCCTCTCGTGAAAAATAACGATAAAATACGCGTTTCGGTTGATATATACGGAGTCACTTACAAGCTCCTGACAACAAATAGCATTGGATATGTGAGACGAGTAGCCCAACAAGTTAATGATCAGATGCATCAAATCGCCCAAAGCTCTCACCGGCTGGATATGCCGCGGATTGCTGTGCTTGCTGCAGTAACAATGGCAGATGAGGCTTTGAAGATCCAGGCCGAGATGGACAAGGTCACCTCAGAGTTACAAGAAGCGAAGCTTCTTAAGCAGGCTTACACCGAGCTGGAAGAGAAGTCAGCTGCCCGTCAGGTTGAGCTTGAAGAACAGTTGGCTCAAGCGGTGGAGCGGGAGCGTAAGCTGGCAGAAGAGCGGGAGCAAGAGTTGGGGTTAGCTAAGGCAGAGAAGCTGGAGCATGAGCAGCAGGCTGGACAATGGCGCGAGCAGGAGCAGCGCTTGACGGAAGAGTTGGCTGCTCTGCAGCAAGCAAACCAGAAAGCGCAAGAGAATAGCCATTCCCAGCATGAGCTATACCTGGAACGGGAGAAGCAGTTATTAAATGATTTGCGTGAACAGCAGGAAGCCCTGCAGCAGCTGCAGGAGGAATACCGCCGCTATCAGCAAGCGCAGGGTGAGCTGTTAAGAGCAGCAGAGCATGAGCTGGCGGAGAGCAAGCGCAAACGTGAGGAATTAGATCGTGAAGCGGTACGTGTGCGGGCCGATCTGTCTCGCAGCCGTGCGGAATTGCAGGGAGTCCGCGCCGATCTTACGAATAACCGCGCGGCCTTGAATGGTGTACAAGCCGAGCTTGAGCGGAGCCGCGAGGAGCAAGGCGAGCTGATGCGAATCAGCGAGCAGGTAGCGAGTGAGCACAAGCGACAGCTGGAGGAACTCGAGCAATCCGCTGCGAGCAAGCAAGCGGAGCTGGAGCGGGAGGCAGCGAGCAAACGCGCGGAGTTGGAGCGGGAGGCAGCGAGCAAACGCGCGGAGTTGGAGCGGGAGGCAGCGAGCAAGCAAGCTGAGCTCGAGAGTGCAATTGCGAGCATGCGGGACGAGCTTGAGCGTAGTCGCGAGGAGCTTGCAAGTGAAGCGGCGAGTAAGACGGCTGAGCTCGAGAGCGTAATAGCGAGCGTGCGGGACGAGCTTGAACGGAGTCGCGAGGAGCTTGCAAGCGACGCAGCGAGCAAGCAAGCCGAGCTCGAGAGCGTAATAGCGAGCGTGCAGGGCGAGCTTGAGCGGAGTCGCGAGGAGCTGCGGGGTAAGCGAGCGGAGCTCGAGAGCTTGACGGCGAGCTCGCAAGCGGAGCTGACTCGAACCCGCGAGGAGCTGCGCACCGTCCAGGCAGAGCTAGAGGTCACACGCGCGGAGCAGAATGATCTGCTGCACACCAGTGATGAGTTGCTGCAGCAAGTGGAATCGGAGAAGACTCAGTTGCAGCGGGAGCTTGAGCAGCAGACTCATGCCCAAGAGTTGAAGCGTAAGCTGGCAATAGAGCAGGAGCAGAAGCTGTTGGATAAAATTGTTGCTCTGCAGGAAGCTCATAAGCTTGAACTATCCGAGTATGAGAGCCGCGCGTCACAAGCACGGGATCAGCTCAAGCTGGAACTGCAGCGGACGCAAGAGGAGTTGCAGCGCGAACGGAAGAACGTTCATGATCGACAAGAGGACTTACGCAAGCTTGAAGCTGTGCACAAGGAGTCGATTGCACAGGCCGGGGCGAGGTTGACAACGGAGCGCGATCAAGCTTTAGCCGCAGAAAGGTTGAAGCTTCGAGAGGCGGAGCAGCAATGGAAAGCTTCGCAAGCTGAGGTTGAAGCGTCCTGGAGATCGAAGCTGCAGCAAGCTGAGGAGCAGTTGCATGAAGTGCTGCAGCAATCGGAGCGTGCGGAGTCGCGTATGCAAGCGATGCAGCAGCAGACAGACAGCTGGCAGGAAGCAGCCGCTGCTCAGGCCGAGTCGCAATGGCTTGAACGTTTCGAGGAAGCAGAGAAAGAATGGAGCGATCAATTAACACAAGCGAAGCAACGTGAGCATGAACTTCAACAGCAGCTGGAGAGTGCAGCAGCAACACAAGGTGATTCAGAGCTCGAAGATAAATATCGCAAACTTGAGATTGAATATTCCAAGCTCAAGGTCGAGTTTAATGAATGGTTACAAATCGTTGGAAATGATTAATAAGGTGACACATGCATACTAACAACCTGTTGGATGTAATCGTCGCCGTAACTATAGCGGGCGCAATCTTCCTGGGATATTACAGGGGGCTTGTCGCCCAGCTTGTTTCTATCGCCGGTTTTTTTGTCGCTTATGTGATTGCTTTTATTTTTTATGATGAACTTGCTTCTGGGCTGATCCGAATTATGCCTCTTCATGCATTTCAATCTATTGAGCAGTATGCATTTATAATTGAGGGCTTGAATCTGGATGTCTATCTCTATAACGCGATCAGTTTCACACTATTATTCGTTATCACCAAGGTTGGGATGTCCTTCCTGGGCAGGGTGCTCCATCTGTTTACCAAGGTGCCTGGAATCAAGTTGATCAATAAGTGGTCTGGGGCAGTACTAGCTTTGCTTGAGGCCGTTCTGCTTATTGTCATCGCTGTGCATGTCATGAGTGCGCTCCCTTCCCCAAAAGTCCAAGCTGTATTGGTAGAATCAAAGTCTGCTGCATTTATTATGGAACATATGCCTGATGCTGCCCTGAAGCTTAAAGAGCTATGGGGTGTCGGGCTGATGCCTAAGGCAATGCGAGAGGAGTGAATGGCAATCAATACCGCAAAACAGCTGCATATTGTTAATGGAGATTCAGTGGGAGAGAAGCTAATCGGCAAGCTTACTGAAGGCAGTGACATACTTGTATGGCGTGAAATATTGACATTTGGCCCCGTTTTTGAGCAATTATCGGATTCGTCCAATGCACTGCATACACGTGCATCCTTTTTACATAGTACGCTAGGTATTCCGGTGAATCTATACATAGACAATGTGACTGCTCAACATGCGGCCCTGCGAAAAACAGATTCATACGATGAGGTTATTCTATGGTTTGAGTATGATTTGTTCGACGTTACGATTCTTATGTATTTGCTTCATTGGTTTTATGACAACAAACTCCCTTCTTCCAAGCTGCAATTGTTATGGATCGGAACATTTCCTGGGAAGCCGAATTTCAAAGGGCTCGGAGAATTGTCGAGCGAACAATTGCTGAGTCTCATCGACACTTGGCACGAGGTCAGTGAAGAAGAACTGCGTCTTGGTTCGGAAGCATGGAAGGCTTATACATCTTCTGATCCAATGAAGGTACAGCATTTACTTGATACGAACACGAATGCGCTCCCGTTGCTTCATGCTGCTTGGTCCGCACATCTGCAGCGATTTCCTTCGGTTGACACCAACCTTAATCGAATAGAGGCCGAGATAGTCCAAGTTATTAAGGATCATCATAAGCTTAATCCGGTGCAGTTGTTCCAAACTGTCACTGATCGACTTCCGATTTATGGTATGGGAGATCTGGAATTTTGGCAGGTACTCAGAGCTATGGAAGAGAGACTCGTTAGTATCGATCGAAAAGGTGCTGGAGGCGGCTTTCCCAACTTCCAAACGCCTGCTCCCGCCAACTTCCGCGAGTGGAGCATCACTCTCAGAATGGAAGAGGCTAGCTCAGCAGGCGATCACATCACTAATGGGAACTCACTGGCGTATCGTTCATATTTTCTTGGCGGTGCCAATTGGGTTGGCGATACTCCTTGGGTATGGGATCAGGAGATCGGTCGGTTGAGGAGGAGATAGGCCGCGCCAGCCGCCGCTTTGCGAGCTGCAAAGCGGCTTATCCGCTTTAGAGCCGCGCCAGGCGCCGCTTCGCGAACTGCAAAGCGGCTTATCCGCTTTAGAGCGCCGCCCCGCCAATCGCCCCACATACAAAAAGGACAGCCTACACAAGTAGACTGCCCAATTACTATCAGTAAAACCTAAGCTTCAACGACAATTTTAGCTTTCATAGTCATATGTCCATTACCGCAAGGAACGCTGCATTGAATTTCGTATGTGCCGGCTTTCTCGAATTTGTATTCAACTGTTTTGTTTGCGCCAACGTCCAGCTTCAAATCCCCATTACCTTTGACACCATGGACGCCATCCGTGCTGGTTAACGTTACTTTATAGGTTTCCCCAGCTTTTACTTTGTATTCCGTGGAATCAAACTTCCAGTTAGTAGCTGTAATTTTCAATTCCTTGCTTGAGGAAGACGCTGGTGTTGCAGATGCAGATGCTGATGGTGAAGGTGACGCAGACGTTGTAGGCGAAGTGCTTGGTTTAGCTGAAGGTGATGCTGCAGTGGTTGGAGATGGTGATGATACCGGTGTGGTTTCTTCTTTCTTACTGCATGCTGCGATTGCGAAGATCACGGTTAGTGCCATGATTGCTACGATTAACTTTTTCATCAATACCCCTCCATTATGGATAAAATATACAACGATTACTTCTCTAATAGTATACAATAATAAAGCAAATAACAAAGTGTCATTCCTGTGAATTTCTGATTAACGTTTTGTATCAAACGGCAAAAAGCTTGACACTAGGTGCCAAGCTTCATTGCTGTAGAGCCGCTTTGTAACGACTAACTAGGTCGCGTTTCTCTCGCGTTTAGTTGAGTCGAATGGGGTGCTGACTGGAATGAACAAGTCGATAATCCCGATCACAAGAGCGGCCAGAATTGCGCCTATTATAGACACGGATACCCCGCTTACGATGAACTGTGCGAACCAGATAATGGCCGCACTTACCAGGAATCCGACAATCCCGCGCCCGAATGGCGTAATCCGTTTGCCGAATATTCCTTCAATAATCCACCCAACTACGGCAATAACAAGTGCCAAGAAGAATGCGCTCCAGAACCCTCCGATACTAAAAGCCGGCACAATCCATCCGACGACCATTAGAACGATTGTAGCAACGACTAAGCGAACAAGATGGCCAAGAAAGTGCATGATGGTACCTCCCTTCCCTGATTTGCTACGGTTTTGTATGAGAAGCAACATGCCGTTCGTTAATAGTGTTTGCTAAATCATCGGAAGTATTAATCCCACATGTCGGCAAAAATAGTTATACATGAACAGGGGAATGGCAACGTCAAACCCCATCGGCTATAATAGACGGATAGACCAACATGCAAGTGGTTTTTGCTAAGTTTAGGAAGGGGTTCTTACTTTTGAATTCAAAAATTTTACATACATTGGAGTTTGCCAAAATTACTCGTCGATTGACCGAACATGGAGCAACTTCCCTTGGAAAAGCGTTAGCAGAGGAGCTTAGTCCAAGCTCGGATCTCGATACAGTCAAGAGGTTGCTCAAGGCTACAGATGAGTCGGTGAAAGTGGATCGTTTGAAAGGCGGTGCCCCTTTTGGAGGGATCCGCGATATCAAGCCTGCTTTACAAAGAGCTAAGATAGGCGGAATGCTGAATACAACGGAGCTTCTAGACATTGCTAATACAGCGTTTGGCGGGCGAAGATTGAAACGCTTCCTGCAGACCGTCCATGAGAATGATGCAATCCCGAGCCTGGTATTAATGACGGAAGGGATCGGCGACCATACGGAAGTGGATCAGGCGATTAAAGCGTGTATTGACGACCAAGCCGATGTGATGGATAGCGCGAGCCCGGAACTTGCCAAAGTACGGCAAGAGCTTCGAACAAGCGAATCGAGAGCGCGTGACAAGCTGGAACAGATGATTCGCACCTCTTCGATTCAGAAGATGCTGCAGGATTCATTGATTACGATTCGTAACGACCGATATGTAATTCCGGTCAAGCAAGAGTACCGCAGTAATTTTGGCGGTATTATTCACGATCAATCCGCTTCTGGGGCGACCTTGTTTATTGAACCTGAAGCAGTGGTTACTTTGAATAACAAGCTGCGTGAGCTCAAGCTGCGCGAGGAACAAGAGATTGAGAAGATACTGCTACGGCTGACTGCCATCGTTGCGGAGTTTGCGGATGAGCTTAGGTACAGTGTAGAAGCTATTGCGGAGCTGGACTTCACTTTTGCCAAGGCAGGGCTCGCCAGGGAATTGAAGGCTACGCTTCCGATGATGAACGATCGGGGCTTTATCAAGATCAAAAAAGGCCGTCATCCGCTTATATCAGCTGGATCAGTCGTTCCGCTAGATCTGGAGCTCGGCAACCAGTTCTCTACCATTATTGTGACGGGACCTAATACAGGAGGGAAAACCGTTTCCCTCAAGACCGTAGGACTGCTAAGCTTGATGGCGATGTCAGGCTTATTCATTCCGGCAGAAGACGATAGTCAAATGTGTGTATTCGATGCCATTTTCGCTGATATTGGGGATGAGCAGAGTATTGAGCAGAACTTGAGCACTTTCTCCAGTCACATGACGAATATTATTAGCATTCTTAGAGATATGACCCCGAAAAGCTTGGTGCTGCTGGATGAGCTGGGTGCCGGAACGGATCCTTCCGAAGGGTCTGCGCTCGCGATTGCTTTGCTTGAGGATATTCATCGTCTGGGATGCCGAATTATAGCGACGACTCATTATAGCGAATTGAAGGCTTATGCATATGAACGTAAAGGGATCATCAATGCGAGCATGGAATTTGACGTGCAGACGTTAAGCCCCACCTATCGTCTGCTGGTTGGTGTGCCTGGGCGAAGCAATGCTTTTGCGATTGCGGAGCGGCTTGGTCTGGCGCGGCGTATTATCGAGACGGCGCGTGGACATGTCGGCGAAGACGACTTGCGCGTGGAGTCGATGATCGCCTCGCTGGAGGCGAATCGAGCGACCGCGGAGGCGGAGCGCCGCAATGCCGAGCAGCTGCGCGGGGAGGCGGCTTTGCTGCGTAAGCAGCTCGAGGAGGAGCAGCAGCGATTCCGGGAGCAGCGCGACAAGCTTTTGGCGCGCGCGGAGCAGGAGGCGCGCGATGCTGTCGCCAAGGCGCGAGCCGAGGCGGATGAGGTTGTGCGCGAGCTGCGGCGGCTTGCGCTCGAGGAGCGCGGTAGCGTGAAGGAGCACAAGCTGATCGACGCCAAGCGGCGTCTTGATCAGGCGGTGCCGGAGCTGCGCGACAAGCAGCAGCAGAAACAAGGCTCTGCGAAGCGGAATGCGGAGCAGGTAGAGGCTGGCGACGAGGTCAAGGTAATCCATCTTGGACAAAAGGGCCATGTTGTGGAGATTGTTAACGACAAGGAAGCAATGGTTCAGATCGGCATTATGAAAATGAAAGTAAAGCGGGATCAGTTAGAGCTGATCAAGGCTGCGCCTGTGAAGCAGGTACAGCAAGTTGCTGCAACCGTGAAGCGCACACGGGATGACAATATTCGTACTGAGCTTGATCTTCGAGGATCTAACCTAGAAGAAGCCATTGTAGAAACAGACCGCTTTCTGGATGAAAGCTTTTTGAATAACTTAGGACAAGTTTTTATTATTCATGGCAAGGGAACAGGCGTCCTGCGCACGGGGCTAACGGAATATTTCCGCAAACATAAACATGTGAAAAGTTTCCGTCTTGGGAATTACGGTGAAGGGGGTATCGGGGTAACTGTTGTTGAGCTGGAATAGGGCAAGTTTGTAAATTCTCAACGTCATTTGAAACCGATGCACGCATTTTGCGTATGAAATGGATGTAACCGAAACAACGACGCGCGTTGAAAAACCAGGTCACTTACAAGACTTACTCAGACTCACGAAATGAATCATAAACCACAAATATGCGGGAGGAAACAAACAATGGGAATTTTCAAGAGATTGCGTGATTTGACAATGGCTTCAATTAACGACCTGCTGGACAAATCCGAAGATCCGGTCAAGATGCTGAACCAATTCCTGCGTGATATGGAAGAGGATATTCTGGAAGCGGAAGCGGCTGTAGCGAAGCAAATCGCGATTGAGAAAAAATTCAAGCAGCAGACTGAAGAAGCTCAAGACTTGGTATCTCGCCGTGAAGAGCAGGCCTTGAAAGCTTTGGAGCAAGGAAATGAAGATCTGGCCCGCCGTGCTCTGCAGGATAAGAAAGAGCATCAAGCCCGTCTGGATGAGTTCAAGAATCAACATGCAGTCGCCAAGACGAATGCGGATAGACTTCGTGCACAGCTCACCGACATGAAGGAAGAGTTCAACAAGATGAAGTCCAAGAAGGATCTGCTTGTTGCTCGTGCTGAGGCTGCCAAAGCTCAGAAGCATATCAATCAAGCGATGTCCGGCTTCGGTACGGATAACGCGGCCAAAGGCTTCGATCGTATGAGTGAGAAGGTGCTGCAGCTGGAAGCCGAAGCGGAAGCTAGCAATGATATCCGCGCCTCAAGCCGCTCTCTCGATGATGAGTTGAGCCAACTGGATAAGACCGGCGGAGTGGAAGATGAGATGGCGGCTCTTCGCGCCAAGCTGGCAGAGAAGAACAAAATCTAACATCGAACCGAATATGGTATAATGGTGTTCAAGAGACTTTGGAAGCTAAGCTTTCCTAGTCTCTTCAGCCATTTGAGAAGGGACGGCTGATTTCGATGGTTGAGGAAGTGGATGTATTAATGGCGAACCCGTATTTAGAAACACTAGCTTTTTTCTCTGTAGCAATCCTGGCACTGATCGTTTTTTTAGCTATATTTGAATTTGTAACCCGTTACAATGACTGGGCCGAAATTAAAAAAGGAAACGTATCGGTTGCTATGGCGTTGGGCGGGAAAATCTTCGGGATTTGTAATATTTTCCGGTTTGCCATCTTGAACAATGATACGATTCTTCACTCCTTGATTTGGGCCAGCTTTGGTTTTGTATTGTTGCTTGTGACGTATTTTATATTTGAATTTCTGACACCAGTGTTCAAGATCGATCAAGAAATTGAGAAGGATAACCGGGCGGTAGGGTTGTTGTCGTTACTCCTTTCGGTGTCCATATCTTACGTAATTGGAGCGAGTGTGATTTAATATGAAATATTTGTGGGGCATCTTGTTTTTTCTCGCTTTTGTGTTTTTTGCAATAGGCGTGTATTATTTACTGTAATAAATGGATAATTGGAGGGCTTGAGGGATGAGCGATCAACAAACCACGATTTGTCCTTGGTGCCAAACCGAAATCGCTTGGGATGAAGATTTGGGACCAGAGGAACAATGTCCCCACTGCCTTAATGAGCTCAGCGATTATCGCAGCGTGTCCCTATTCGAAGATGACGGCGATCAGTCGGGGGTAGCTGAGCATGTACAAGCGCATGAACATACAGGACCTAGCCTTTCAGATGCGTCATCAGATGATGATTTGTATGCCATGTCTGCTTACGAGGTCGCGTCGCGGCAATTGCTTGATCGTCAGGAAGTGCTTGCGGATTGTGTGACATGCGGCCAAGAGATGATACATATAGGTCAGCTCGCGCCAAGTGACATTGTGAAGCAGCCCATCTCGACGGCGGAATGGAAACGGCCGCTATTGGGCGGTAAGATTCATCTGGACGCTTTCTTATGTCCTACATGTTTCCGAGTGGAGACGAAGCTTACAGATCCGGCAAGAGTCGAATTTGTGAAGCAATTAAGCCAGCATGCAGAGGAAGAAAGTTAAGTTTTCACGGTTTGTAAACGGGAACCGCCAATCGCTAATCGATTAGGCGGTTTTTTTGTTGAATCATCTGGCGTATACCAGTGTTACTGCTGAAGCACGCTAAACTCAACTACCTTAGACCGTTCGGATGATCTCTTCTGGACGGTTTTTCCTACGTCTTTAGATGCAAAAAAGCAGTGTTTACAAACACAATTTGTAAGACCTTTGTAAGATCGATTCGCTATACTCCTCGAAGATATAAGAAATTGTACCTATATAAGGAGGAGTTTAATTGTTTACGCGGAGCAGAAAGAAGAACTGCAGTCTTATCTTAATACTAGCACTCTTAATCAGCATGTTATCTCCGTTCTATGTTTACGGAAAGGAGCCGAATCAGGCAGGAAGTCTAAGAACGATGGGTTTACCGCCAAAACTTCTGGATACTGGTACTAGTGGCAAATCTTCGTCTAATGGCAATTTTATTATTTACACGAAAACAGGAGTGGATTGGTTAGAAGTAGACACAATTCCTGCCAATGAATTCTTGAAGGACTATACTGCAAGGCTGAAATCCATAGTCCCTGTCGATAGAACTGTAGATGTCAAAATAGTAAAACAAGGAGGCGGTGCCGCCTACCTCGATTCCGTCTTACTGGGAGAGAATTCACCAGTTTCTATTCTTTCAGAAGAAAGTGAAGCTGCGCTGCGTAAGCTCTCCAACAAAGACTTGGACTTGCTCCCGATCGACGAACACGGAATGGAGTTCACATTCTCAACAGCGGGTTCCAATAACCGACTGTCTCTGACTGGGCGAATTGAAGCGGAAACAATCAGTACAACTCCTTTTCATTTTCCAGCCAGGGAACAAGAGAAACGTGCAGACCATAGTCCTCGCTTCTATACGTATGAGCTGAATTCGGAACAGGCGAGTGTGGCAATTAACGGTAAATTTGAGAACCTATACGCACGGCACCCTTTGTTCAATGAATTAACCAAACCTGCTTCAGGTCATCCGGATGGCTATACGTATGGCTGGGTTGCAAATGATGCGGAATATTTATATGCGGTCATCGATTTCACCTCCGATAATACGATGGACGGCGATAAAGATTACGCGAAAATAAACATTAATACAAGCCAAGGGATAAAGCAGTTCAAGGTTTCAGTGCCTCAACAGCAATGGGGGCAAGCATTTTTTACTTATACCGACAAAGTCACCTACCAACACAAGGTTTACGGGTTTAAAATTCCTCTAAGTGAACTCGGAATATCCTCTGCTGAGGCTGATACGAGTCTTCAGCTAGCTGTTGAAGCTTATGGAACGGCCGCTCAAAATTCTATTCAAGGAACCGATGCTGTATATAATTCTGTAGATAATACTTACTTGGTCGTTACGAATGAAAGCGTGGACGGCTTCAACTATCAAATCAAGGGTCAATTGTACCTTGAGGATGGAACCATAAGCGACGCAGTAGCCTTCGGCATAGGTGACTCCGGTGCATACAAGTATAGCGTTAAAGCAGTACACAATAGTTTCAGTAATGAGTTTTTGGTTGTATGGATTGAAGAAACGAGCGATGGCGAGATTATTCGTGGACAATTAATTAACGCGGACGGGGAGCCCGGAACAGTATGGACAGTATCCGATGCCAATGATGAGCTTCTCAGATATTCGCTCTCCGCAGCCTATGACAGCGATCAGCATCGATACTTGGTGGTCTGGTCTAATGACGAAGAACCAGATGACGACGTATACGGAAGATTTGTTTCTAGTGTAGGATCAAATGAAGAATTAATTAAGTTTACTACTGGAATTAACGCTCAAACTCTTGACCTTGCTTACAACAGTCACAATAAGCAGTTTCTTGTTGTATGGCGAGAAGTTGATAACACTTTCGGCCAGATGGTCGATGGAGTCGGTAAAAATTTGAATGGTCATAAAATACAGATCAATACCGGTACAGTTACAAAATATAGACCTTCTGTGGCTGCCAACAGTTCAAACGGAAAGTTCCTTGTTGCTTGGGATACAGATGGAATACTTGGCACAGAGATAGCCGGACAGCTGGTTAATGCCAATGGCACATTAGAAACATTAATCGATAATCCTATCCAAATTTCCAACGATTCAGTAGACCTGGATTTGGCGGACTTAATCTACGATGTATCATTGAACCGCTACGTGGCTATATGGGAAGACTACACGCGAGAAGACATTTACGGCACAATTATTAATTCTGATGGTTCGCTGGCTAATCATTCATTTATTGTAACGGCTGGGGATGAAGAAGAAATCTTCCCTTCTGTAGCTTTTAATTCCAGCAATAGTAATTTATTAATCGTTCACGAGGAGTCATCGCAACTTAAGACCAAGTTCATTATTGATCCTGCAGCTTCAATCGTAGGACTTTCACCTGATGCATCCGATAATATTCAATTATTGTTGAGTGATTCTTACGAAATGCCGAAAGCTGCGAAGTATACGGATGGAACGATTCGCGCCATGAATAATGTTCCGTCACTCACAATTGATCCGACAGATGATACCATTATTTCAGTTGAGGGAACTACTTTATACGCCGAAAGTTCTGGCAGTACGGATATAATGGTTACTTTACAGGAACAGCTTATCGCTACGGTCAGCGATGTAACTGTAAATCCGCTTTATCATTACCCAAAAGTAGCTTATGACGCTGACCATAACCGTTATCTTTCCGTATACAGTAAAGTATCGGCAGATTGGGCTCCAGATGTGTACGGTCAATTTTTGCTTCATGATGGTACTCCTTCTGGTCCTGAGTTCGTAATATCCGATGCCATGGGTGATAAGGGCATTCCAGTTGTTGCCTACGACGAAGAGAATCAAGCTTATCTAGTTGTCTGGGTTGATTCAAGGAAATATAGTACTAGTGGATTCGATATTTATGGACAATATTTAAATACTTTTGGATCACCAATAAGCACGAATTTCGTAATTTCAGAACATAAATCCGGTCAATTCTCACCAACAATAGCTTACGATAGCACGAATCACCAATTTTTGGTTGCATGGTCGGATGACCGCATAGATTCAGAGACCAATGACATTTATGGACGAGTGGTCCGAGGATATCAAGATATGGGCAATGAGATTGCTATTTCTTCCGCTGCTCAGGATCAATCTAGGCCTGCTCTTGCTTATGATGCTGTTAACCGCCAGTTTTTAGCGGTATGGTCTGACGAACGTTTGAGTGCGTCCTCCGAGGTTATTTTTGCGCAGTCATTACACGAGGATGGAACTGCCAAAGGCGGCGAGATTCAGGTCTCATCTGCCAGTAATTCGCAATATGTTCCGAAGGTGTCATTTGACAGTGAGAACAGCCAGTTTTTAGTTACCTGGCTTGATGCCCGCGAAGATAACGCTGGGATTTACGGTAGACTGATACAAGGTAATGATCGAACTCTGAAGTCATCAGAGATCACGGTTGCAGTATCCAATATTTTGTCAGAGGCTGCAGATCACTCAACTGTTTATGATTTACACAATCATCGATTTGTGGTGACCTGGAGTCAGGCGTCAGATCAGAGCATTCGTTCCACATTCGTGGATTCAAATGGAGTGGCGGCGAATGATATTTACTTAGTATCTGCGGGCAATAAATATGTTCCGAATGCCGCTTATAATACCTCATGCGGAAATACGCTTGTCTCTTATATGAATTATAACGATGATGAAGCCATTTCCAAGCTGGGGTACAATATTGTAGGGAATCCCTGCGGTACTTTGACAGGTATACAATTCACGCAAAGCCAGTACTCGGTTACGGTTGGTCAAATGATTCAGTCCGTAGTGCAGGCGACTTATTCAGGAAGTCCGTCTATTGACATAACTTCAGACGCTCACTTTTCTTACGACGGTCAATTCATTTCGGTTGATCCAAATACGGGAGTGATTACCGGTTTAAGCGGGGGCACCACCGTTCTGACAGCTATATATGGCGGTAAAATAACAACAGCACAGATTACCATTACGGAACTGCCGGTGACAGGCTATCATATCTTCGGCGATGTATTCTTGAATGGAGCGGCCAAAGAGGGTTCCGTTGTAAGTATAAGCAACTCGAGCGGGACCGTCATCAGTGCCGTCTATGGTATGGATGGCAGCACGGCAGTAGGAAGATACGGAGTGACAAGCAAATATATAAACGAGAATGAATATGCGACGGACCGGGTGCATTATTATTTCGACGTTCCCCTTGACTTCGGATCTTATACAATCACTGCATCAAACGGGAATCTCAAAGGAACGGTAAGTTCAGCGACCTATTCAGCTTCTGCGGTTCAAGCAACTATTGATTACGGAATAAGTTCAGGCAGGTATTTCTTGAATTCAGTCGGAGAAATAACACTCTCTAAATCTACACCGCCTACACTGACAGCTGATACTTCCGCCAACTCAATCGGCGCGGACATCGACCTTACCTTCACGGATCATGCAGCGTGGCGCGGAGCGATCACAGATATTCTCGTAGACGGTCAGAGCGTAACGAGTGCGGTGTACAGCATAGCAGCAGGGAAAATCACATTAGCAGGCAGTGTATTCCAGTCCGTGAAGACATACTCCATTACGATAAAAGCAAATGACTTCACGGATGCATCAATTAATCAAGTCATCACTCTTAGAATACCACCAACACTAACGGCTGATTCAACCTCGAATGTAGTTAACGCGTCTGTAGACATAACCTTCACCGATGATACAGCGTGGCGAGGAGCGATAACAGGCATTCACGTAGACGGGCAAAGTGTAACAAGCGCGGTGTACAGCCTAGGGGTTGGCAATCTCACAATAGCAGGCAGTGCTTTTCCAACTGCGAAGTCATACACAATAACTGTAAAAGCAGCTAACTATACGGATGCCACAGTGAATCAGACGATAGCTGTTTCGTCGTCTGGTATTATTGCTCCGGTTCCGTCCGTACCGGCCAATAATGATGTTCAAGATGGCGAGGACGGCGTAACACTAGGCGATGGCGCCGCAAAAGTAACCCAGGAAACAACCCCTGACGGTCAAAATGTTACTAAAGTAGACCTTGATGCAAAGAAGCTTGGCGAAGCATTCGGATTACTTGTAAACAAGGACCAGAACGCGCAAGTTGTTACAATTGAAGTGAAAGGAAATGACCCTGTAGTAAAAGTGGTACTACCAGGTAATTCTATCATCCATGCAGCTAATACAACTCCAGATGCGGTCGTTGTTATCAAATCTGGCGAAGCTAGCTACAGCCTTCCTGTCGGATTAATCAACATCGATGCAATCGCCAAAGAACTGGGCCGGTCTGCTGCGGACGCGAAGGTAAATGTGACTATGGCAAAAGTATCGGGAACCAAGGCTCAGTCGATCCAGCAAAAGGCACAGGAATCCGGACTGCAAATAGTCGGCACACCGATTGAGTTCACGATCACTGTAGAAGCAGGCGGTAAACAGACTGAAGTAAACAATTTTGGCACAACCTATGTGACTCGAACTCTCGTTCTTACTCAGACTCTGAACGGCTCAGAATATACCGCAGTCGTCTATGATCCTGTGACAGGTGATATGTCATTCGTTCCTGCTGAGTTTATCACGGTAAATGGGCAAACGATCGTATCTATCAAGAGGAGCTCTAACAGTGTGTACACGATTGTGCAGTCGAAGAAATCATTTCAGGATATCACGAAGCACTGGGCACATGCGGATATCGAGCTATTAGCATCGAAGCTGATTATCCAAGGCCAGAGCGATACGTCCTTTGGTCCAGACAACAGCATTACCCGTGCAGAGTTCGCGGCACTGCTTGTAAGGTCGCTTGGTTTGAAGGAAGACAAATCGGGAACTAAGTTTAATGATGTTACAGAGGATCAATGGTTTGCAGGGGCGATCGGAACGGCAGCTAAAGTCGGTATCGTGGAAGGGATGGAAGACGGTTCGTTCCGTCCGCACGCTAATATCTCCCGTGAGCAAATGGCGGTCATGATCGCAAGAGCAGTCAAAGCAGCCGGTCACTCGATCGATATCGGCAGCAAGCAAGCGCAAATACTGAACGTCTTCGCTGATCGCGGCTCGATCAATAGTTGGGCTCTTACTGCAGTCGCACAAGCGGTTCAGGCCGGTATTATTCAAGGCATGTCTGCGGATACATTCGTTCCTTCCGATAACGCGACACGCGCACAAGCTGCGGTCATGCTGAAACGGTTCCTGCAAGTCTTGAAATTTATTAACTAAACACTTTAGGAAAGGCGTTGGGGCCTAGCATCCAACGCTTTTTTCTTCTGCCTGGGGAGATGGAAATAATTCGGAGGCATGTTTCGGGGAGAGTAGGGAACGTTATTAGAAGTCCTCGTGGCAATTCATACAGAACATAGGTGATCTTCATGCACACGAAAGAACGGCTCATTCCCCAGTGGATGACTCGTGATCACGACGAGCACAATGGCCAGAGCGACCTCCGGCAAAACGAAGGACAAGAGAAGCAAGGTAAGTCCAAAGCTAAACCTCGTTTGAACAAGCAGGCATGGTTATTACTTTTCGTGATTGGACTATTCGGAGCCGCAAATGCTTTGTCGGGTACATTTGTTAATGTTTATATTTGGAAGGTTAAGAATGATTTTGTACTAATTGGTTGGTTCGCCTTCACGCACCAGATCGCAATGGCGATTACGTTCTTTTTTGCTGGCAAGTGGGTTAAGGAAGGCAACAAAATGATAACCTTACGGCTTGGAGTAGCGTTATCTGCTGTATTCTACTTGCTAGTCCTGTTTCTAGAAAGGGCAGCAGCAGATTGGATTGTGCTGCTGGGCTCTTTACAAGGACTATCATCAGGCTTGTTCTGGCTAGCCTTTAATGTAGTGTATTTCGAAATTACAGATGCCAATAATCGAGACCGATTCAATGGTGTGGCAGGCTTATTAGGTTCCGGAGCGGGAATGATTGCCCCGTGGATATCGGGATTCGTCATTACTCGTCTACCTGGTTCGGTCGGCTACCGATGGATCTTTGCAGTTTCCTTGGGTGTTTTTGTGTTAGGCGTAGTGACAAGCTTTTTTCTGAAGAAACGTAAGGTTGAGGGGACTTATGAATGGCTGTTAACCTACCGTGCGCTCCGACAGAAGGAAGGACCTTGGCGCAAAATATTTGCTGCTCTTGTTGCCCAAGGTGTGAGGGAGGGCGTGTTTGGTTTCATTATTGGTTTGATGATTTACATGGCCACTCAGAATGAGATGGATATTGGCAATTTCTCCTTGATTACATCGGCTGTCGCGCTTGTCAGCTTTATGGTTGTTGGCCGGTTTCTGAAGCCGAAATGGCGTAAATGGAGTATGTTGATCGGGGTCACGATGATGATTGTCGTCATTATCCCATTCTTCTGGTCTGTTAATTATACTGTTTTGCTAATATTTGGTATTGGAATAGCTTTGTTTATTCCCTTGTATACCATTCCTATGACTTCGTCGGTGTTTGATATGATTGGCCGTGATGAAAAGAGTGCAAGTCAGCGAGTGGAGTATGTGGTATTGCGGGAAACAGGCTTGAATGTAGGCAGAATGTCAGGTACCTTAGTGTTCATTTTGGTCATATCGCTTGCTCCGTCCTCACCACAGGCTCTAAACTGGTTATTGCTTGGTATTGGCAGCTCTCCCTTGTTCGCTTGGTGGTTCATGAGGAATCAGCTCACCCTTAAGTCAAAGGGGTAAATTCCGATAACCTTACAGAGGAAAATAGCGGAACCCTATGGTATAATGAGGGCATTACTTCAAGGGATATAGAGGAGAGGTGCGGTCATATGAATCGTAGAATGGTGCATGATGTAACAGAGCTGATCGGGGACACACCTGCAGTCAGGCTTAATCGATTGGTTGGCAAGAATGACGCGGAAGTTGTTGTGAAGCTGGAATACTTCAATCCGAGCCGCAGCGTGAAAGATCGCGCGGCTTTTAATTTGATTGCGCAAGCCGAGTTGGATGGCCGATTACAACCAGGAGCAACCATTATAGAACCGACGAGCGGCAACACGGGAATTGGTCTTGCCATGAATGCGGCAGCTAAAGGCTATAAAGCGATCATGGTGATGCCGGACAATTCAACCAAGGAACGTATTACTATTCTTAAGGCGTATGGAGCTGAAGTCGTACTTACTCCCGCTAGTGAGCGGATGCCAGGGGCAATCCGCAAGGCTGAGGAATTGCGGGATCAAATTCCAGGCAGCTTTATACCTCAGCAATTCGAGAATCCAGCTAATCCTGATATCCATAGAAATACGACGGCCATAGAGATTTATGAGCAGATGGAGGGAAAGCTGGACGTATTCGTTGCTACCTCAGGAACGGGCGGCACGATTACTGGTACAGGAGAGAAGCTTCGTGAGCTGCTGCCGAATATCGAAATTCTGGTGGTTGAGCCGCTTGGTTCACCCGTACTATCAGGCGGTCAGCCTGGGCCGCATAAGCTGGTAGGGACGAGTCCGGGATTCGTGCCGCCCATCTTAAACACTTCGATCTATAACCGTATCATTAAAGTTGCTGATGAAGATGCTATTCAGACAACTCGCGATCTGGCAGCGAAGGAAGGAATCCTGGTTGGCCCCTCTGCAGGTGCTTCAGTATGGACGGCCTTACAGGAAGCCCGCCGCCTCGGGGCTGGTAAACGTGTGCTCTGTATCGCACCTGATACAGGGGAGCGGTATTTGAGCATGGGGATATTCGGTCAGTGAACTATGACAGCTTTGATAAATAACAAGTTTTTTGGGGTGGAACCGATGGTTCCACCTTTTTATATTGCAAACAGGCTACACTTACTTGCTCTAAAGCGGAAAATCCGCGCAACAGCACGCGAAACGCCACTTGGGCAAAGCTCTAAAGCGGAAAATCCGCGCTACAGCACACGACCACATAATTACTGATGTACATAAATGAACAAAATAAGTGTTCTGATTTACATAAATGATGTTGACAGCGCTATCGTGGTGTCTTATATTGGTGTTATAACAAGGAATGCATCCTATCTGGTGTATATAATTCACGGAAATATACATCAGAGCATAAGAGGCATCGGATGAGATAGGTGAACGCCTAATGGGAGTAAGCCATTCCAAAAACGGAGTGTTGTTCAAATGAAAGCAAAACCAACGAATAAACAATTTCAACTTGAGCTGGATCAGATGGCAGACGAATTACGTCGGGATATTCACAATGGCACTTTCCCAGCCAACTCATTTTTGCCGTCTGAGTCAGAGCTTGCGAAGAGGTTCCAATTAAGCAACAAATCGATTCGCAAGGGAATGGAAAGGCTCGTCGAGGATGGGCTGATTGTCAAAATACCGCGAGTCGGAAACAAAGTGAACTTGCAGCAAGCAAAAGTAACGCTGACATTGGCCTGCACGTTTTCAATCGAGCGCGATTTTAAGCTGAGCAGACTGGTGGAGGATTTTCAAAGGCTACATCCCTGGATTCGCGTCAATACCGTACAGTATTCGGATATGCCTCAATTCGACGGGAATGGAGAAGACCGGTTTGCCGATGTGATTGCATTGGATTCTACTCAGTTTCAGCAGCTGAAGGAGGAGGGGAACTATTCGATGCTGGAGCCTCTTACCGGGTCTGAGGATGTGTACCCTTTTTTGAACGAAGCATTCCGGGCAGAGGATAAGCAATATGTGCTGCCGGCTTTATTTTCTCCGATCGTACTGTGCTACAACCGGGCTCATTTCAAGGAATGCAATCTTCCGGAGCCGCATGGGGGATGGACCTGGGATGATCTGACGAGAAATGCGACAATCCTGTCTGAGAACAAGAACCGATTTGGAATCTGCTTTCATATTCTTTCGGAGAACCGGTGGCCGTTATTCATGCTGCAGAGCGGAGGGTGTTTCGAATGGGAAGGGACACGGCTTCGTGATATCAGAGGGACGAAGCTGCTGGAGGGGATTAAGCTCGGCAAGCAGATTATCCGCAACCGTGACATATTCCCGCTCTATTTGTCCGAGAACAATGACGATATCACCGAGCTGTTCAAGGAAGGCAAAGTTTCGATGATTCTTATCAGCTATATGGGGTTGAACGATTTCCTGAATACCAACCTCGATTACGATTTGTCGCCCCTGCCTTATACACATGAGCCTCGAACGTTGGTAGTAGCTATAGGGTTCGGAATAAACCGGAATTCCCGCAATAAGGAGGCAGCCCGTCTGCTCACCGACTATTTTGCATCCAGCCGGACACAGAACCTGATAAGGAAGCATACATTGAGCATCCCTGCCATGCAGCAAGTAGATGAGCCCGCCGAACCGCTTAAGCCTTGCCCAAGCCGATATATGATGTATCGTGAGATTGTATCTTCATACCGCATGCACAGTGAATTGAATATGCCATGGCGGTTGAATGTTGTGCTAGCCGGGCAACTGAAGGCTTACTGGGCGGAGCTGTTGGACGACGAGGAGTTATGTGACCGGCTTGTTGATAAAATGTCCAGCAGGGAAGCGGAAAGTGTGACTCTTTGATCCAAGAGTTCCTTTAAGACCGCCAGACCAATTGAAGGATATCAGGCAGGAAATGGGGGATTACGATGAGCTTTAAATCGACAAGAGTACTTATCATAGCAAGATGCAAGTACAAATTCGAAAATCACGTCATAAATCATTGCCATAACTTCCATCATCTTTTATATGTGGTAGGCGGAAGCGGAACCCTGTTCGCGAGCGGCGCCGGGTACAGAATGGACAAAAACGATATGTACATCATCCAGCCGGGCATGGATCACAGTTTAGTCTCGGATTCGTCCGATCCGCTATGTACGATTGAAGTGAAAGCCCTTGTCAACGATCCGCAATTGGACGCGTATCTCAAGCAGATGTCGCTGAAAATGGTCGTTCCCAATACCAAAATAAAGCTGATTCTGGAAGCCATGCTGGACGAAGCGACCCACTGTCGACCGCAATATAAGGAAATTATTACGGCTAATTTTATAGAAATCATCATGAACCTCCAACGCTCCAGCAGCATAGAGCAGCAGGAATCGGATTTTCAATCCGCTGCGAATCCAGCTAGCCCATCCGGGAGAAGAGATGTTACCGCGAGTCTGATACCCGGCAAGTCCGAATTCGGCGATGACCTTGCCAGTATGACGCTGCAGTATTTCCACACGAACTATGACCGGAAAATCTTATTGAAGGAGCTTGCGCAGCATTTGACAGTAAGCCATGCTCATCTGTGTCGGGTATTCTGCGATCGATATAAGGTTTCGCCGATGCAATATCTCAATAATTGGCGTATTCAGGAGGCCAAGGAGCTTCTCATCAATACGGAGATGTCGATTACGGAGATTTCTACTAAAGTCGGGTTTCAAAGTGTGCACTACTTAAGCCGGCGCTTTACGGCCAAGGAGAAAATGTCGCCGCTGCAGTACAGGCAGAAGATGAAGGAGATCACAGAGCTGAAGATCGATGAGAAATTCGATATTGTCGATAATATGGTCGTCATGCATGGTTAGTGCTCCGTACTTTGATCTGGAATAATAGACTTACGCCATGGACCTCTAGAGCAATGTTGCTCTAGAGGTTTCTTCTATATCTGATTGGCATATCAAATGCGTACAAAAAATAATCGGTTTTTACTAAAGAATCCCTATTTCATCCCCTATATAATGAATCTGGTAATGGAATAAATCCTGGGTTGAGAATAGAAACGGGAGGATGTAAGGTTATGAGTTTACGTGCAGGCGTGGCCAAGATCGATATTACCACAAGAAACGACGAGGTGCTCATTAGTGACCCTTTATATGCAAAAGCTCTAGTCCTGGATGACGGGAAGACCAAAGTAGTTATCCTTGCCATGGATGCTTTGGCGATAGGAGGGTTAGGCGATATAAAAGATGATTTTCTGCCTAAGCTGCGCAACCGGCTTCAGAAGGAGCTTCACATTCCCGGCGACAATGTTCTGGTCAATGCTTCCCACACCCACCCGCAGGGGAGGCTGATCTGCGGCGACGCCGAGCAAGTTGAGCGATCATTCGAGGCAGTCAGACAAGCTTTGCTTAATATGACTGAGGTAAAAGTCGGCTCGGGATTCGGTCATGAAGATAGAATTATAATAAACCGCAACCTCAAAATGAAGGATGGCAAGCACTGGACAGTTCGTTATGCCCATCCTTGTCCACCGGACGAGGATGTTGCCAGTGTGGGGCCTATTGACCCGGCTATCGGTGTGCTCAGAATAGACCGCATGGACGGTCAGCCGTTGGCCGTAGTATATAATTTCGCCTGTCATCTACTAATTGGCGTCCCGGATAAAGGGGTCACAGCTAATTTCGTGGGATTTGCCTCAAAGGTCATCGAAGAGAACCTCGGCAATGGGGCCATGGCCTTGTTCCTGCAGGGAGCCGGCGGAGACATTCTCGAGGTGTATTTTAAAGACGTCAACCGTCCCAGAAACTGCGAACCAATCGGCACCATGCTCGGACTGAGCACCTTGAAGGCGGTAAGAAGCATTGAGACTAAGGCTGCGGGCTTAAGCGTCCTTTCTGAAACGATCCAGCTGCCGCGAAAAACAGATATCGCTGACCGAATTGAAGCCAGATTGCAAGATCAGGCCGAGCTGCTGGCATCCTTAAGAAGTACGACGCTGAACTTCAAGACATTCCTGCCTCTGTATATCAAATACGCGCTTAATCCTGACTATCCCTCGGACTATTCCTATAGATATATGTATGAAGCAGAGATAGGCTCTAAGGAGCTTGTTTCTATGGATGCACATAACAGGGGGAACCTGGATCGATATGTTAACAATATACACTCTATGGAGAAATTGATAAGAATTCAGGAAGATATAGCTACAATGAAGACCCATCAGGCGATAAACAACGAGGCTGGGGAGTTGATCATTCCGGCTGAGGTACAGGGGATTAAAATCGGGGACTGTGTGCTCATTACCGCTCCGGCGGAGCTGCTAGTGGAGGTAGGCTTGAAGCTTAAACAAACATCGCCGTATGCGCATACTTTTATTGCGGCTTTCTCGAACGGTTACATGCACTACGCTCCCCCAGTCGACCATTACAGCAAGGGGGGCTATGAAGTCACGGAATGCCTGCTTGCCCCGGAATGGCAGCATGTTTATGAAGAGAAGGCCAACGAAATCATTCGCAGGTTGTAAAAGCTGAATATTAAACTATGGAAATCGGTCGGACGTTCATTCGGTGGGCAAAATGCCATCCTGTTACGGCCTATGATAGGAGCAGATAACAATGCGCAAAATGGGTAAAACCATATTATTTCAAGGGGATTCGATTACCGACGGGGGACGGATCCGCAATGGAGATCCGCACCATGTATTAGGTCACAGTTATGCGTATATCCTGGCTGCTCAGCTTGGCTATGAATTAGTCAATGATCGTCCGAATTTCATCAATAGAGGGATCAGTGGGAACCGTGTTCCGGATCTTAATGCCCGTTGGAATAAAGATGCCGTCAGTCACAATCCGGACCTGATCAGTATTTTGATCGGAGTGAACGACGTTTATCGAAGGATCGCAGAAGAACCGCAGGGGATAGCCGACGGTTTCGAACGAGACTATCATCACCTGCTGGAGGAAACGAAGAAGCTGCTGCCGCAGGCTGGAATCATATTATGTGAACCGTTTGTCTTAAGAACGGGATCGACTGCGGATATTTGGGAACAATTACGCGCCCGGCTGGATGTTTATGGGAAAATAGTCAGTCAATTAGCCGTAGAGTTTCAGGCTGTGTTCATTCCTCTGCAGGATCCGTTCGATAAGGCTGCAGAGAGAGATACCGCTGAATACTGGATACCGGATGGCGTTCACCCATCGGCAGCCGGCCACGAGCTGATTGCCCGAGAGTGGTTGACAGCTGTACAAAAGAGCAGTTTAGCAATATAAGCGCAAGTATAAAACACATCCTTCCTTAGTTAGGTGAGTTGCGGTGACTCCTCTCGCTAATGACAGGATGTTTTTGTCCTAACTGGAAAAAGGAGAATGCATATGGAAAAACAATGGACCGCAGCTTGGATTATGGATCGTGAGTTTGCCGGGTTGCCGCCAATCAATATTTATCACAAGGAGTTAGATAATGGGCAACGGGAGGAGAACAGACAGAAGCATAATCAGGAGTTCAAAAATCGCCACATGTTAGTCAGAAAGGAATTTACTCTCGGCGGGAATTCATCTGATGCGGTTCTGGATATAACCGGCGATGATTATTACAAGGTGTACATCAATGGTCAATTTGTTGGACAAGGACCTGCACAGGGTAATCGTTTTCATTATTACTATAACCGATTTGCGGTTGCGTCCTTTTTGAATAAAGGTGTAAACGTAATTGCCGTGCATGTATATTACCATGGGCTGATTTGTCACTCCTACATGAGCGGGGATCATCGCCAAGGTCTCATTGCCGAGTTAACGGTAGGGGGTCAAGCAGCCGCCAAGACAGATCATACGTGGAAATATCATATAACGGAAGAATATGGTCAAGGAAGCGTGATTGCCTACGATACTCAATTTGCCGAACATATTGACAACCGGATCAAGGTAAAGGGCTGGAGGGAGATCGGGTTTGATGACTCTAGTTGGCAGGCGGCGTTGGAATATGCTCAAGATGATCACCAGTTATTCCTGCAGCCAACACCGCCGCTGACTGTATATGACATGCCGCCATCGCAAGTACTTCCTATTGAGGAAGGAGGGTATCGGATTGACTTTGGTCAAGAGATTACCGGACAGCTTCGCTTAAAAGCACGAGGGGAAGCCGGGCAGGTTATCGAAATTCGCTGCGGTGAAGAACTAATGGATAATGGCCGAGTCCGGTATGATATGCGCTGCAATTGTCTCTATCAGGAGTTCTGGACCTTGTCAGGGCGTGATGATGATGAACTAGAGCTGTTCGATTACAAAGCATTCCGATATGCAGAGGTGCTTGCCGAGCCTGGCGTCCTATTGGACACCGAGAGCTTCTCTGCAGCAGTTCGGCATTATCCGATCGATGATGCTGCTGCCTGCTCGTTCGATTCGTCTAACCCGTTGTTGAATGCGATTTGGTCAATGTGCAGCAATGGTGTGAAATTCGGTTCGCAGGAAAATTACGTGGATTGTCCTTCCAGGGAAAAGGGCCAATATCTCGGCGACAATACGATCATCACGCATGCACATGCATATCTCGCGGGAGATCTGCGGTTATTCCGAAAGTCGCTTCAGGACTTTGCTTTGTTAGCTTCCCATGTATGCCCCGGGATCATGGCAGTTGCCTCAGGCAGTTATATGCAGGAAATTGCCGACTTTTCATTCCAATGGCCAATGCAGCTCCTTCAGCATTATAAGCAAAGCGGCGATCTGGATTTTCTTACGGAAATGTATCCCGTTGCCGTGAATATGCTGCGTCACTTTGAACAATTCCGCAGGGCGGATGGGCTGCTAGCTAATGTTACTGATAAATGGAACCTTGTCGATTGGCCAGAAAGCATGCGCGATGGTTACGATTGTAAACTCAACTATCCGATTAAGGATGGCTGCCATAATGTCATTAATGCCTTCTATTATGGTGCAATGACAGCTGTTTCCGAGATTCAGAATATATTGCAGGGGTCAAAAGCGAGCGATCTGCAATTCGAGCTAGACCGGCTCAAGGCTTCTTTCAATGAAGTGTTTTACAATGGGGGCACCAAGCTCTTTGTCGATGCAGAAGGATCGGAGCATTCCTCGCTGCATGCTAATGCACTCCCGCTTCTGTTCGGCCTGGTCCCTGAAGAGGCGAGAGAATCCGTAGCAGCCTTAATAAAGGAGAAGCGATTAAGCTGCGGTGTGTACATGTCCTACTTTGTTCTGAAGGCTCTTGCCGAGGCGGGGGAATATGCTTTCATCTATGAGCTTATCACTTCAGAAGACCTCTATTCCTGGGGGAATATGCTGAAGGAAGGGGCAACAACCTGTTTTGAAGTGTGGTCCAAAGATCTGAAGGCGAACGCCAGCTTATGTCACCCCTGGGCCAGCGCACCCATTCCGGTGCTGATCGAGGACATAGTGGGACTGAAGCCGGCAGCCCCGGGATGGAAGCAGGTATCCTTCTCTCCACGGCTGCCGGATTCCCTGAGCGAAGTTAAGCTAACGTTCCGAGTGCCTGCTGGAAACATCACTTTCGAGCTCTGCGATGGACGAATGAAACTGACTGTCCCTGAAGGTGTTACCGTTATTGAATAGCCAGGACACGGGATGGATGCAAGCCTAAATGATGCGCAGGATAGGGTGTCCTTCTTGGTCAGTTTGACATCAATAGAGTACAAAAAATAATCGGTTTTTACTAAAGAAACCCAAATCGATAGCTTATATAATGGGTCTGGTAAAGCGAAAAAACTATCATGGTAATAAAGTGGAGGAGTACAAACATGAATAAAATTCGTCTTGGTATTATTGGTTGCGGAGGGATGGCAAAAACTCATAGCGGGGGCTTCGGGTATCTAGCAGACAAGGTAGAAATCGCAGCCACCTGCGACATCGTGATTGAGCGCGCCCAAGAGGCCGCTGAAGTGACGGGCGCGAAGCTGGCCGTTACTGATTATCATGAGCTTCTTGACCATGTTGACGCAGTGCTTATCGTACTGCCGCATGATCTTCATTTCGAGGTTGCGATGACCTGCCTGAAGGCAGGCAAGCACGTGCTCGTGGAAAAGCCGATGTGCAATACCGAAGAGGAGTGCCTCGAGCTCATCCAGACATCAGAGGAAGTAGGCAAAGTGCTGATGACTGCTTATCCGGTTCGGTTCTGGCCGATCGTATTGAAGCTGAAGGAGCTTCTCGACTCGAAGGCATACGGCGAATGCTTCCAGTTGTCCATCTGGACCGAGCAATATACCCGTTTATATGACGGGCATTGGGGGTTGTCCGCAGATCGCCTGGGTGGAGGGCAATTTTTCAGCCACGGGTGCCATTACGTCGATCTTATGCTCTGGATCATGGGCCGTCCGGTGCGCGGAACCCATCTTGGGACAAACTTCGGAACGCCTTGGATGGAGAAGGAAGGCACTAGCAACGTAACGATCGAGTTTGAGAACGGTGCACTGGGCTACCATTTCGGCACGTGGGGCGCGAGAGGCACGACGCTTGGCTGGAGCATTCACGCTCATTGCACGGGAGGGATGCTAGAGGTCAACCGCAACGACAATAAGCTGTACGCGCATACGCAGATGAAGGAGGAGAGGGCCAACCTCGAATCCGAGTCCACTCATGAAGTGCTCTATGAAGGCGATTCGAACGGCAAGTTCACGCAGCATGAGCTGGAGCATTTCCTGGATTGCATCCATACCGGCAACCGCCCGATTACGGACGGCCCTACGAGTCTACAGGGCCGATCCGTCATTTGGCAGTTGTATGAAGCGGAGAAGAACGGTACCGTCGCAGATTTACGTGGATTGGGCTTGAACGATGACTGGCAGGCTGTGCAGCTGTCCGGCAAGGCGGAATAGCTTGATTAACTAATAGAGCCGAACGAAAACAGGGCTGCTTTCCCTAATTTCGCCAGGCTTTTTTACATTCTGTGTAAGTTTCCTCAAATCAACATCGTACAAAAAAAATGCGGTTTTTACTAAAGAATCTGAAATGGATCCCTTATATAATTGTAAAAGTAAGAGCAGGACAATACCATGTTTACAAAAAGGAGGTTGTTGTCTTTACCTATATTGATGGCGCTTCCATCATCTGCAGTACCTTGGAACAGGAGAACAATCTTATGAGCACTGACAATCATCAAGGGGTGAATAAACAAACGAAAGATAACAGCAGCCTAGACTAGGATGTCGATGAGGGAATCATAATTGACGGGTTGTGTGCAATGGTAACGAAATCCTAATAAAGGACATGGAGGAGATTAAACATGATTAAAACGTATAAAAAATCGGTGTGTATCACCATGATCATCCTGCTGATTAGTGTTATTCTTGGCTGCAGTAAAGAGGAACCGACAACACCTATAACGAGTGCAGAGCCAACAAAGCCGCCTATAGTAAACACCGATCCGGTCAATCTAAAGATCATGTGGTTCAACACATTGGTGTCGAAGGAAGCGATTGAGCAGTTTATTTCCAAGCCTGTGAAGCAAAAATATCCGCATATCAATATTGAGTATGTGGAAGTAGCAGCCGGTGCTGCTTTGCCAGACTTGATTGCTTCAGGGCAAAATATTCCTGATATTGTGATCACGGATTACTCCAATTTGTCGAGTGCGATAGATCTCGGTTATCCGATGGATCTCCAAGAATCCGTGAAAATGGAAAAAATCGATCTGAGCAAAATGGAAGCGAGTCCCCTTGATGGTGTAAAAGCACTGGGAACCAAGGGAGAATTGTATGGACTGCCGCTTTATTTGGACAAATATATGATGTTCTACAACAAGGATATCTTTGATCGGTTTGCCATTCCTTATCCAACAGGTGATATGAGCTATGCGGATCTGGTCAATCTTGTGAAAAGGCTGACCCGATCAGAAGGCGGGGTTCAATATGTAGGGTATCGATGGGCTGATTTATATACCTTCGGCTTCCAATTCGGACTTCCTGTCATTAATGCCAAAACGGGAAAAGCTGACCTCCAATCGGAAGGATGGAAGAATGCTCTATCTCTAATGAAGCAAATGGTAGATATGGGCGTGGACAATAAAATTACCCACGAGACTTTCCTCAAAGAGAAGCGCCTCGCCATTTATCCGCAATGGATGGGAGCTGCTTACGGGTTATTCGAGAAAGAAGCAGGAGGATTGAATTGGGACGTAGCTGCGATGCCGTATTCCAAAGATTCACCAAAAACGTCCGGACCAACCAAACCGATTTACTTATTGGCTTCATCGGTTAGTAAGAACAAGGAGCAGGCAATCGCAGCTATTTCTTATGTGACCACATCACCAGAAGTACAAATGCTTCTTTCCCAGCATGGAAGGATTAGCGTCTTGAAGGATGAAGCGATCCAAAAGCAATTCGGCACGAAGCTTGCTGTGCTCGCAGGTAAAAATGCAACCGCTGTATTCAAATATCCATTCGGCAAGCTTCCAAATACGACTGCCTATGAATCCCTGGCATGGGATGGATTAGATACCGCCCCAGCTAGCATCATGAAGGGAATAGACGTCAACACAGCTTTGCGAACCGCGGAAGAAGAAGCGAATAAGAAGGTCGATGAATATTTGAAAATGAAGAAATAACATATTTCGTTTTCAATCAGGTTACTACCAAACAGGGGATTTGGGCATCCCGAAGCAAGCAGAGAATGGCCTGTTGTTGAATCTGGCGTTTAATCCCAGCTTCCTGGCTTCTGCTCTTGTCTTCTGGCCCAAATCCCTTTTGCTTTGGCTCTTTATAGGTTCGATATCTAGTGTATGTCTGGAGGTAATTATACGAAAGGGAGGAATAAGGATGTCGGTGAATGATGAATTGGAACAAGCTAGAACGCCAAACCCGGATCGAACAGGGGAGCGTGGATCAGAGAGCTTTATAAGCAGGAGAAAGCTTTTGTTTTCATTGGGTATGGCGGGTGCCGCTCTGGCATCAGGCAGCTTGGCACTGGCGGCAGGAGGCTCAGAAGAGGCCAGTAAAAGCGGCGGCAGCTGCTGTTCTACCAAAGTGACGCAAATTCTGGATATTGCCAGTCAGTCCGGATTGGCGGGCTCTTCTGACGGAGAACAGCTCTTGGTGCTTGGATATCATCCGGACACTTCGGTTGGCGGCGGTCGTTTGTTCTGGAACTCAACAGTTGCACGGAATCAACATGACGGAGGGAAGTTCTTTTCACCTACCGTTCCATGGACAACAACAATTGCTGATTATCTGAACGGTGTAGGCGAGACAGCAGGCATGACACTCGGCGTATGGGAACGGCCCGATTTTACCGCTTGCAGTCTGTACGAATGGGGTGGTATTTACGAAGGCAATTGCGTGGCGTCTATGAATGCAGCGTTAGCTTCTGATGTAGTAACAATCAAAGTCCCTGACGATGTTACCCTCGGCGCGCACACGTTCGATTGCAATACAAAGATCATCATAGGCGGCAGTGGGGTTGCGTTTACGGGTGTAAGTGCGGGTTTTCGTCCACGAGATTGCGAGTATATTGAGATACGTGATTTCAAAGACATCATGATGTCAACGAGTATTGGAGATGCTCATATATTCGTAGCACCTGCTCCAGGGGCGGATGTTGCCAGATTCATCGTTCACAATTGCTCGGCTAGCGGAGGCGTTATTGGTGTTGCGGCAAGCTTCGAAAGCGGGAGAACGATTGGCCGCTGTGAAATTACACATAACGATTTCAAGGATCAAATTGGTGAGGAAGGCGGGCAGGGCTACGGGATCCAATACGCGAACGAGAACGCAACAGGAACTGCGATTATCGCCTACAACAAAGTTACAAGAGCAGGGCGGCATTCCTACTATGTGGCTCGCAATGCTGGCGGACTAGTTGAACTTATCGGCAACGTTGCTATAGATCATCGGGAGAATGCTGTTCTCACGAGAGATAATTTCCGTCCAGCCTTTACTATTGCTCGGGCCACTAATGTTAAGGGGTATGGAAATTGTGTAGACGGTTATTATGATGGCGCATGGGCAATCGATTGGGAGAATGAGGCACCCCCTAACCCGCTGTATGCCAAAGCGATTGAGATTTTTGGGAGTTTAATAAGAAAACCGAAAAACATCTTGAATTCCATTTCTTTCGGTCTGCAATCGCCAACGGCAGAGGGTTTGCGCGGCATCAAATTTATCGGTGTGGATTACGAGTGCGATGCAGTGGCAGCCCCCTTATTTGCTTTCACCTACGGTCATGATTTGTTGATCAGTAATATATCGGCACGTTTTAAGAATATGACAGGTTTTTTTCGCCTTGGTCTTCTGACTGGGAACTCCGCAGCCGATTCATCGAATCACGTCGTTGAGAACGTAAATGTCAACGTTGTGAATAGTCCGTCAGCAACATTATCCGTGTTCCGCATCCAGCTAGGTTCAAATACAGATCAAATCAGCACCAGCATACGGCATGTGAAATACGTTTCTGATGCGGGCACCAACATGATGTTTGATTCAGCGGTCTATGTGACGAACCCCCTGATCGAATTGATTGGTGTTGACGAGGACGGATTCGTAGGAGGACCGCTTGCGCGGACTAAATTTCCTTCCTTGCCATGGAACGGGCAGAGTAGTGCAGCAACTATAACGACCCCGGTCGGCAGTCTTACCCCCCGATATTTTGGGCAGGAGTGTTATTTGCAGAACAACAATACGTTCTGGAAAGCAAATGGGCTTACCAGCACGAACTGGGTACAGATCGGCTAGCGACCCTCACTACCAGGTGTCATGAAATCCCGAAAGATCAATAGGAAGAGAAACGGAGGAATCGATGATGTCAGACCGAGAAATGCAGGAACAAGAAAGAACGCCAATTCCGGATAGTGCAGGAGAACGGGGATCGGAGAGCTTTATAAGCAGGAGAAAGCTCTTGGTATCATTAGGTGTCGCAGGTGCTGCTCTGGCATCGGGAGGGCTGGCGCTAGCAGCTGGACGCGGCATTGAAGAAGAAGGAGGGGCTGAACGTCACAGCGGGAACTGCTGCTCCTCCCGAATCCAACAAATTCCGGACATTGCCACACTGCGCACGACTCCGGGGTCTTATGACGGCGAACAGGTGTATGTCGTCTCCCATAGCAGCGTCTGGAATGGGAGCCCGATACTGGGGAGAGGGCCGTTAGGAGGGGGCATGTTCACACGCGTATCTGTGAGTGATCTGGCCAATCCGACGGATAACAACGGTACGATCATTATTGTTGATGCCAATATAGCATGGATTCGCGATGACACATTGGAATGTCGAGTTGAGGACTTCGGCGCCATCCCTGATGGTGTAACCAATAACGACGCTGCCATATTAGCAGCCATAGCATCCATTCGGGCAAACCCTGTTGTCATCTTGCAGGATATTGGAGCGGGTAATATAACTGCCTATACTTCTGGCAGAGTTGTGTTCGGGCGAGGGGTGTACGTTGTATCGCCCGATGTGCTCTACATTACGCAGGACATGGGGCTGCAGCTTGTAGGTCAGGGGTATCGCGGTACTAATAATGCCATTCGGGGTACAACGACTCTCCTGTTCTCAGGTGAATCGAATGGCTTCGGCATTCGCTATTATGGCGCAGGGGCGAGATCGGGTCTGATTCAGGATATGGATATTTGTTATGCTAATGCGAGTTTTACAGGCGACCTGATTGACTCGTACAGCTCACCCGGATTAAAGCTGAATCGTGTCTTCGTAGGGACCTTTGGCCTTACGGCCCAAACTAGAATAAGTACGGCAAGATGCGGTGTGCGAGCGACTTTTGACGAGTTCAATCATTTTGAAAATGTCACATTCGATGGTTTAACGGACGGTTGGTGGAGTGATGACCTTCGAGAGTCCAATCCCTTTGGTGGTACGTTAACGAGCTTTGACAACTGTGTGTTCTACGATATTACTAACAATATGATTCGTCACGACGGCAATCGGACCCGTAATGCATTAACGATTAGAAACACGGCATTTAACCCGATTCAAGTGAGCTGTCAGCGGGCAATCAAAGTGGATAACATCGACGGTATCCATATCGATACATGCGTATTAGCCGGATCTACCACTCACAAAGCAGACGTCGAATGGGTTAAGGTTACCAACGCAACGGGGACGATCCATTCCACTTCATTTAACGATTTCTCGAAAGCAGGAACATTGGGCGGTATGCTGGAAGTAACAGGAAACATCGTGTACTGCACAGACGGGTTTACTTTGATCGGCGGACCCATTCGAGCAGCGAACAATGAATTCTCAAAAGCATCCGCGGGTTACCGTGTTAGTCCTGCTTATCCCTTAACGATGCAGTTGGGGCCGGATCTGTTCAAGGGTGATGTTGGGGTCTCCTATTACATCACACCTGATGCCGTCGATCTTAGCGGCCGAATCATTTACGCCCCCGAGCAAGATGCTTCCCCAAACAAGTTTATTAACCAGGGCTCCAGGGTTACGGTAACAAGCTCAAGCGGGCATACAGTGTCTATTGGAGATGCGAATTATAGTATATCAATCCTTCATACCGGACGTAATTTCGCATACGCGGTTAACGGAGTTCAAAGCTTTGAATTACCGATTCCGGCAATTGGGACAGAGATCGGCGTCATGGTGATCGGCACGGGAAGAAAAACTCTAACCACAGCGGCCGGAGTGAGCATCATTGCAGGCACAGGGAGTGCAATCACCAGCCTGTATAGCGAGAAACCAGGCTCCTATATTCGTCTCAGCGCCTTTGGTGTGTCCACTTGGGTAGTAACCAGCAAAACCGAGGGATGGGTTATATAAATTTGCAGAGTCAAACACCGCGATAAGCTGGGTGGAATCATATTTACAGTTATTTGTTATAGGGACTAATTGTGGGGGCAGCGGATGCGGCTCCTTGTATTGCGATTGTAGGTTAGTCGTGAATACGACTTGGACTCGAATTCATTCTACTGCTTTAGTAAAGGAAGCCTTACTAATAGTAAACCAAATCTTACTAATCGAAGAATACAAGGGGAGGATCAGGGAATTAGTTAACCCACCTTTACTATTAGTTAGTCTATCTTTGGAATTAGTTAAGGTGGGTTAACAAATCGCCCCCACGAATTGGTACAAGGGCAAATTAGTTTGTTTTCCTGTTACTACTTAAGTCCTCCTTTGTAGAGAGCTGTTAGCCAGTGATAGTATAGGTAATTTGGGCGGAAAAGCCGGCTTTTTCCGGGATTGCAAGTTTTACTACTGGTTATTTGGCCTGGACTGAGGGAAATCGGTTCCCAATACGGAAATAAGGGATAGTAACGAGACTGTCTATGAACTACATCAAAAACAGGGTTACTTGTACGTTCGAGGCTAAAAATAGACAATTTGTCTATAAATCACTCT